>WNFX01000338.1_pt1 | contig 84994 bp, 81 predicted proteins | sample 5400111 | NCBI WGS metagenome assembly WNFX01 (sample SAMN13153363, study PRJNA577476) | soil metagenome | isolation source: 40 cm soil or saprolite under grassland replicate 1 | place: USA:California | collected 2016-06-15
TATGGAGTTGATGAGATACGGGGACTGGTGGCAGGTGATGAGCGGTGCAGGGTCCTGCTCTATCCTGGGGGATGGCGTGTGGTGCTCACGCTGCTGCATGTGGGGGCATCGGTGTTGCACGGCTGGTCCTGTGGATATTGTGGAACGTTGTTGTGTGCATGTGGATGTGTCGATGAATGAGAAGAGAAAGTCACTGTTTAAACGGTGACTTTTCTTTTGTATGGAGGTGGTGTATATGGAGAAGTGTCGTTGCCTGGGAATGTGTTGTGTCTGCGATAAGCGTGGTGCACCGCTCTATCGTTGTATGGGCTGTGGGCATCGCTTTTGCTTTACCTGTGTGCATCGTCTTGGGGAAAAGTGGGCGTGTGTCTCCTGCATGTCAGTCTGGTTGGAGATGATGACGCACATGGATCTGCCTGTATTGGTGGCTCGCTGGTTTAATGAGGTGACGTTATAGCTGGTCTGGTTGGGGGTGTTTTATGAGACTTGATGAGGTAGTGAGGCACTATCTTAATGATGCTAGGCTGAATAATCGGACTGATAATACCTTGACGATTTATCGGCATAGTCTTTCTGTTCTGCTTCGTTTGCTTGAGCAAGGAATGAAGGACGCTAAAGGTGGCTTGTTGTCTATAACTGAGCTTGAGCAAGTGACGATTTTTCATCTTCGTGAGTGTGTTCGTCTTTTGTCTACCTCCTTGGCTTTTGAGGATAACCGTGTAGATAGGCCGGTATATAGGAGGGGGCGTAAGCCTGTAAATGGTGCTACGCTCTCGGTGACTTCTATCCGTTCATATGTTCGTGTCTGGAAGGCGTTTTTTCATTGGTGCTATCAGGAGGAATTAGTGGAGAGTAACATCGTTGCCCGTCTGAAGATGCCTAAACCTGAGAAGCGTGTTATTGTTGCCTTTACTACTGAGCATATAGAGAGGATGCTTGCTTCATGTGATACCTCTACTGATCTCGGTTTTCGCGATTATGTAATAGTGATGTTACTTCTTGATACAGGAATGCGCCTTTCGGAAATTTGTGGTTTGCAGGTTAGTGATATCCATGATGAGTATGTAAAGGTCTTTGGGAAAGGACGAAAAGAGCGGGAGATAGGCATATATCCAGAGGTGGGCAAGTTGCTCTGGAAATATGTACATAAATATCGTAAGCCTGCTAATGCTGATGAGACTGCGCTTTTTATAGGTCGTCATGGTGAGGCATTGCAGGTTGGTGGTGTCAAGCAAGTGATTGAGCACGTGAAAGAGGTGAGCGGTATTGGAGGGGTTCGCGTTTCTGCTCATACGTTTCGGCATACGTTCGCTAAGATGTACCTGGATCAAGGGGGTGAGCTGTTCAAGCTTTCGCGTGAGTTGGGCCATAGTGATATCCAGGTGACGGCGAGGGAGTACCTGGCGGATTTCGCAAGTTCTGAGGCTCGCAAAGATCACAATTCTTACTCTCCTATTGCACATCTGCACTTGAAGAAACAGAAACAGCGTAAGCGGAAGAGGGAGTAAAATTTGGACATTATAGAGGTTTGGGGCCTGTTTCTAACTGCTATAACATCTTCAAAAACGTGCAAAATAACCCCGTTAAGCACTTCAATTAGTGCTTGGCGGGGCTTCTTTTTGTCCCGCTTCTCAAGCCTTTTCGTTTAAGTATCTAGATTCTCTGGACGCGTTGGCGTATACTACCTCTGTATGCTATAATACCTTAGTAAAGAGGTCGGAATTAAGGTCTTTTAATCCTATAGTTCAATCCAAGACAAGGAGAGCGGCACGCGGATCATCTCTATTTTCCATTGCTGTGCCGCGCGTGAGGATAAGAAATATGGCGGAAACGATTACTGCCGACATGGTTATACATGATGTCGTGACGAAATTTCCAGCGACCGTGAAGGTCTTTCATGGGCACGGATTGCCGTGTACGGCCTGCGCCGTGGGCTCGCGCGAAAGCGTCGCGGGCGGCGCGCGCACCCATCGCTTTACCCCTGAAAAGCTCGATCTGCTGCTGAAGGATCTCAACGCCTCGATCAACGGGCAGCCCATCTCGGTGGCCCCGAAGAAGGCGCCTGTGGGACGCGGCGTCCCCCTGACGATGGCACCAGCCGGCGAGGACCGCAAGATCAAACAGGTGATCGCCATTATGAGCGGCAAGGGCGGCGTTGGCAAATCCCTGGTGACCGGTCTGCTGGCCGTCTCGTTGCGTCGGCAGGGACTGCGCGTCGGCATCCTGGACGGCGATATCACCGGCCCCAGCATTGCTCGTATGTTCGGCACAAAGGGCCAGCCTACGAAATCTGCCAGCGGCGGCATTGATCCGCTGACGAGCAGGGGCGGCACCAAAGTGATGTCGATGAATATGTTCCTGGAGAACGAGAGCGATCCCGTCGTCTGGCGCGGCCCGATGATCTCCAGCGCGATCAAGCAATTCTATAGCGATGTCGATTGGGGCCAGCTCGATTACCTGCTCGTGGACCTGCCTCCCGGCACCTCGGACGCGCCGATGACCGTGCTGCAATCGCTCCCGGTCGATGGCATCGTGATCGTCTCTTCACCGCAGATGCTCGCGACGATGGTTGTGATGAAATGCATCAATATGGTCCGTCAACTGAAGGGCGTGATCGTCGGCGTGGTCGAGAACATGGCGTACTTCAAGACTCCCAATGGTGAGCGTTACGAGATCTTCGGCCCCAGCAATGGTACAGAGCTAGTGTCGATGACGGGCGCGCCATTGCTCGGTCATCTGCCCATCGATCCAGAGCTCGCGGCGCTCTGCGATGCCGGGCGCGTCGAAGAGTACTACGCTGATGCCTACGAGGAGCTGGCGACAAACTTCGTCGATACGCTGAAGATTAAACGCTAGCACATTATGCCAGAACTACCTGAAGTTGAATATACGGCGCGCCAGTTGCGCACGGAGATCGTGGGTGCCGCGATCACTAAGGCTCATATCTTCTGGGAGCGCACTATCGGTCATCCCGCATTGCCCGATTTTTTGCTGGAGATCAGCGGACGGCGCATCGAAGGCGTGCGGCGGCGCGGCAAATTCCTGCTGCTCGATCTGAGTGGGGAGCTCTTTCTTGCCATTCACCGGCGCATGACGGGCAATTTGCTGCTGCTTCCACCGGGCTGGCGCATCGATACCAGCCTGCAAACGGGCGATCCGTTGGCCTGGAGCATACGCGGTCCAACCTTCTTGCCAGAGATTCCCACTGATAATTCTTATAGTCGAGGGCTACTACAGTACTGCCGCGTCTGCTTCGATTTCGCCGATGGTCGCCGCCTCCTCTTTACCGATCCGCGCAAGTTCGGGCGCATCGAGCTCTGGCCACGCGAGCAGGAGGCACAGGCTTTAAAAGACCTGGGGCCGGAACCTTTGGGTGCCGAATTTTCTGTGGCATACCTCTCAGAGGCGCTGGCGAAGCGGAGAACCGGCATCAAGCAAACGCTGCTGGATCAGACGGTGGTCGCGGGCGTGGGGAACATATACGCGGACGAGGCCCTCTTCTACGCGCACAACCATCCTTTGCGCAGCAGCGCATCGCTCACGCCGGACGAGGTCCGTGCGCTCCATGAGGGCATTGTCACCGTACTGACGCTGGGCATCGAGCACGGAGGAACCTCCTTCAACGACTACCGCGATCTCTGGGGCGAGGCCGGTGACAACTACGATCATGTCTATGTGTACAAACAAGAGGGCAGGCCATGCCGGCGCTGTGGTGCGCAGATCGAGCGCCTCGTCATCGCTCAGCGTAGCGCCCATTTCTGTCCCACCTGTCAGCGGCTTACTGCGGAGTAAAAAAAGCATTCGCGCACTGTACCGTCGCCCCACCTGTGGTGAAGGTGACGTCGATGGTCGCCGGGACCCCTTTCGGCTGACGACCTTGCAGTGGCAGCGTGAAGGCGACCATGCCGCCATTATCGCTCTTTGGCTGCTGGCCGATGGTGACGTCGCCGCCCGCGAAGTGGATGGTCGCGTTGGCGGTTGCCCCTGCGACTCCGCCTATGTTCTTCGTCAGTTTCGCGTATACCCGGATCGTACTGAACGCGCCCGGCGCATTGTTCGATGACCATGCCCCGCAACGATAGGGCGGCACCGTCGGCAGCGGCGTCTTCCCCTGAAACGACTGACTGATGGTCACGGTCTGTTGTGGCTTGATCTGATTGACCGTCGGCCCACAGGCAACCGCCAGCAAGAAGACGCTCAACAGCGCCATGCTATATATAAATTGGTAAATATTTTTCCTGATCATACGATATCTGAATGTAGCATCCAGCTCCCTGCTAAGAAATAGCGGCCTGCTATCTCTACCTGTTTGAAGGTCATTTCCGCCCTGTCTCCTGGACGAGAGACACGTACAGTATAGTGCCGTGTTTTAAAAACTATGGACAAACATAGCCAAATATGGACTTTTATTCCACATTTTCAGCTTTCCTCAAGCTTGGAAGACACTCTTTCCCTCTCTCTGAGACAGTCTTGGAAGGACGTTATCATTTTCGATGGATTTGGTTGTCCTAAATCTAGCTCGAACGCTCTCCTTCCTATGTCGTATCTGGGGGCAAAGTACAGATGGCGTATCAGATGCCATCCTTCCTCACTATCCGCATAAGCATAAATCTTTGATATTCTACAATTCGAGCATTGATCACACCAATAGTTGAAGATGCTTTTGATCAATCCTCTGAGATGACTTTGATGCTCTGACCTGATCACTACCGAGGCTGCATAGATAGTATATTCTTTTCCGTCTTCATAGATCAATATATGTTCTGGTTTGATGTCTCTTTCATGCATTTCTCTTCGTAGCAGTTTAAAGATGGTTTCTTCTACCATCGGTATCATCGTGATATACCCCCAAATATCCTTCCTATCCTGTGTATTGTAGAGTATGCGGCATATCCTTGGGTTCTTCGACCACCACCCATAGGATATGGAAAGATCCAATGATTCGGATATACCATACATTTGATAATCTAACACTAGTAGGTACGGCAAGTCGTTTTCATTAAACCAGTCCGTTTTACTTTCATCTTCTTTTGCTGCTTGTATCGCTTCTAAGCGTTTTCTGCTCTTTACCTTCTGATACTCTATAATCTTCTTTATATCTTCCTTGCTATATAACGCTCCCCTCTCCCTATCATCTGGTAAGATTTTCCTGATTTTCTTCTCTCGGGCATGGCGGTAAAAGGTATTTTCTGATAATCCGGCTTCAGTGTATAGCTGAATGCCTTCTTCTGCACTGATCATGTTTTCCGTATCGTCAGCTTTCTATCAACTTTTATTTTAGTGCTTATATGGCAGTAATTGTAGCACAGTTCTTAGTATAAGACAAATGTTAGTTATTAACACTTGATATGAAAGTTAATGTTTGTTATAGTTTCTATGTGGTAGCTGTTAAGTAACGCTAGAAATTAGTAATCATCAGAGTAGTACGTCCCCGTGGAAGTGCCAGCGTGTTCGAGACGCTGGCACGAGAAAAGTCTAGTCAGTAAAGTCCAACCTAGACTCTCTCATCGGGTATGGTACCTGTATGGGAGTCTAGTGTCAAGCACGCCCATGGAGGGTACTATTTATGGGTAAACACGAAATCTCTGCGATCCGAACCGCAGGTGACTACGACTACACCTGTGACCTCAGACACCTGCCTCGTCTCTCTGACGAGGAACGTGATCACCTCGTTGCCTTCCTTGCAGAAGTACAAGCAGGCCGCGTTCCGCCCCACGCTGCCCGACAAGCGCAAGAACGCCTCATCGAGGGGCATCTCTGGTTAGCTTCCGTCGTCGCCTGGGAATGGTGCCCCAAAGAGCGGCGTCCGCTCATCCCCGATCTCATTCAGGAGGCCAGCCTTTGCCTCGTGCAGTTTGCGGCGTCCTTTGACTACACCGGCGGCGAGAACTTCACCGCCTGGGCGACGGTTGCCTTGCGTGATCAGGTGCGGCGCGCCATTGGGGATGATCGCTTCGTGAGCGTTCCTCGCTCGACTCGCTCGCGCCTGCGCAAGGCTGGGCACCTCGCAGACCTGGGCGCCTTCCAACCACTGAGCCTGGATGAGATCCACATGGAGGATGAGGAATGTACGCTCTATCGTTTCATCCCCGAGCCAGAGGTGCCCTACCGCGATCTACAGCAGGACGTGCGGAAACGCGCTATCCTTGAAGCGTGGCTGGCACAACTGTCTCCTTTTGCACAACAGGTAATCCGTCTTTCCTATGGACTCTGCGACCAGGACGGACGCGCGCAGACCCCTGGCGAGATTGCGGCCACGCTTGGTGTCACGTCCGAAAATATCTCCTCTATTAAACGTTCTGCACTGCTCAAGCTCAAAGCGATTGCTCAGGGACGGGCCAGGGAGCAAAGAAAGCGAGCAGGAGCATCGTCACGACAGCGTGCCATCGCACCTGCATCTCGTGCGACCGAGAAACATGCACAACTGGAACGCGCTGCTCTTTACTTGCAGCGCGAGGGTCAGCCGATTACCACGGCCCACCTGGCACGACTGGCCCAGGTGTCGTTTCCCACGGCGGACAAGTTTCTGCGACGACGAGCACATTCTGCCGGTGGTGTACTGCAATCGTGTGCTGAGCGGTTGGAAGCAGCGTTCGCCTGCCTGCAAACTTCAGGGAAGCGCATCACCGCCTATGCCCTCTCGAAGCAGGCCGATGTGCATGTCCAAACGGCACAGCGCTTTCTTGAGCAAGGGGTGTAAATGCTGATTGAAGAGTGAGCCATCTGCTACTCTGATATCATTGGCCGCTTGCCTACAAAAACATGACTTTGCTGTCATCGGGAAAGCAGGAGCGATGCGCCTTCCTTGCCTTCTCGCATGTCTCAGCCAGGTCGTGATCACCTGGAAAGCGGACAATAATACTCACTAGCAAGTGGCTCATTCTTCCGATAGCGATCACAAGGGGGGATGCTTCCTGTGCAAGATCCACAGGTGCGCTGTGCCGAGCAGCTTGAGCAGGCATATGCTCAGATGCAGGCGGAAGGAACCGCGATCACCATCAGCGCGCTCGCGCGCAGGGCGGGCGTCCACTCTCGCACAGCGCAAAGGTTTCTCGAAGCACGTCAACCTGAGCAGGCATCACGACATATGAGCAAGCGTGATCCAGAAATACAGACACGGCTTGAGCAGGCATACGCCTCTCTGCAAACACAAGGCAAGACCATTACCGAACGTGCCCTTGCCAGGCAAGCAAGGGTGTGTCGCAAGCGTGCCAAACACTTCCTGCATCCACAGCCCCCTGTGGACAAGAAGCGATCGTGCGCCGAACGGCTAGAGGACGCCTATACACAGTTGCAGACAGAGAGAAAGAACATCACCGCCTCCTCGCTTTCGCGAGTGGCGCAGGTCCATTGGAGCACCGCCACCCGCTTCTTGCAGAAGAGGCAAGCAGTGTTCCACGAGCAGGAATCACAACCCGCGTGGGAGGTGTGCTATGTCTAAGCCCTACGTCGTCAAGCGGCGTTACTCCAAGCGGACAAAAGCCCATCAGAAATCGGAACTGGCAACCATCCTGTCAAAGGAGGAGAAGCGCAGACAGTGGGAAGAGCGGCAAGCGGAGAAGTTCATGATGGAAGAAGTCCTTGGGCCTCAAGCAATCTCGCTCTTCCTGGACGAGATAGACACGATTACTGGCGACCTTGATACCCTTTTTTCTCTCTAGTATGAGCACTTTGAGGGCTATACCATCTATAGCACCGAGCGGGGGATGTGTGCTCTGCATGGGGCCGGGCAACGAGGCTGCCTACGCATGGCGGGCAAGTATGTGCGTTTCCCCGATGTCGAGCAGGCGAAACGGGCAGTACTGTACTTCCAGGCCCGAGGATGGAAGCCTCACCAGATCATGGATCGTGGCATGGCCGAGGGCGCGTACCTGTGTTTGAACGGGCGGGAAGAACCATCGGTCTCTGTCCATACGTCAGCCGAGCACGTCCTGGTATGAGTAGAGGGTGAGTGGGAAAGATGACCGCATCTTCCTCACTCAAGAAGAAAAGAACAGGGAAGAAGGCCATCGTGCAATTAGTTGAACAGTGTAGAGGGGGAGAGCAGGCACATCTCTTGCTTGTTCTCTCCGATGAGGAGCAACCAGCATGAAGCAGAAGCGCCAACGCGGGAAGAAGATCGTCAAGCCGCAAACAATCACCAAAGCCGTGACCCATATCCGCTTGCTTGAGGCCAACCCGGGTAAGCTTGCGGCTCTGAACGAGCTGGCTCCGATCTATCTGGCGCTCTGTCAAGAGTATGTCACCTACTTTTGCACGGAAGGAACCCCCGATAAATTTCATGCCCCTGTCTTTGCCACCCCACTCTCTGAACGTTGGCACCGGGTCGCCATCCAACAGGCAGCAGGGGTTGCGCAGTCCTGGAGAACCAACCGTGCCAACGGATATCAAGCGTATTTAGACGAGCGAGCAGAGTATCGAGAATGGCAAACCGAAGGAACGTTGGATACAGAGGCCAAAGAGCCGGTCTGGCAGGAGTGGGACGTTCCCGCGCTCCAACAGACCTGCATCCAAGCTAATGCCAATGTCGTTGCCCTTGGGCCTTCGGAAGACTCCTGTTTTGATTACTGGTTGAAGATCAGCACCCTTGCATTTCGCAAGCCTCTCCTGGTTCCAGTCAAGCTCGCAGACTATCATAGAGAAGCACTCAAAGACAAAACCATCAATAGCAGTGTCCGACTCAACAAGAGGAATGGCGCGTGGTGGCTCACGCTCTCCTATGATGAGGTCATCCCCATCCAGACCGAAGCGGACGCCCCGGTGATCGGCATCGATGTGGGTATTGCTAACTTTGTGACCACTTCTGAGGGTAAGCACTACGGCACCTTTCACGGTAAACTCCGCGAGCGACAGAAGCGGGACCGAGAGAAACGACGTCGCAAGGCCAGGTTACGGGCCTGCCTCAAAAAGAAGGGCGTGAAGAAGCTGCCCTCCACCAGCAGCAAGAGTGGACAACGACTCAGGCGCCACGTGCGTCAGGAGATCAACCGTGCGGTCAACGTCTGCCTGGATGAGCACCCTGACGCCCAGATCGCCTATGAACACCTGTCAGTGGCCTCCATGAAGTTCAAGGCGCGCGCGATGAATGCCTATCTGCGCGCGTCCAATCTGGCACGCATCCCAGAGAAGATCGCCTGGGAGACGGCGAAGCGGGGGATAGCCGCCACTCGTGTCAAGAGCGCATACTCCTCCCAGGAGTGCAGTGTGTGTCACTACCCCGATCGGGCCAATCGCCCGGACCAGCAAACGTTTTGCTGTGTCGTCTGTGGGTACAGCGCCCATGCCGATCTCAATGCAGCCACCAATATCGAGCGGCGCCTTGTGGATACTGAACTGCATGCCTGCAAGCGCAAAGAGGATGTCAAAGCCGTGCTGATCAGGCGGCACGAGATATGGAAGAATCATAACGGTTGGCCGTAGTCCAACCGCCCGCCTAGTTGGTGTGCTGTGATGCAGTACATTCAACGGGCGTAGGTCAACGCGAGAAATGGAGATGGATGCAATGTTTGTCTCTGTTTTTAGCAACTATAGTGCCGATGTGTTGCTTTGTCTAGTAGGGGCCAGCCTTGCGCTGGCCCTAGGAGCGGTGGACAGGGCCAGCGCAAGGCTGGCCCCTATCTCATGAGATGGATGAGAAGGATAACCAATGTGTGACTACTATTCTCTGGCATCTTGTTTGTGCTTTCATAATCATGTATAATGAGCATCAGAGCAGTAAAAGCACTTTTCTCAACGCCATGATAGATGGCGTAGCGCGTAGCGTTAGTAATCTACCCGTTATAAAATGGGCATATTGAGTATAAGACGGCAAATCGTGAAGCCGCATTCGCTGCTGTCGGCTTGCTCATTGGTCAGAACTGTGCTAGACTAGAAATGGTCACAGCAGTATAGAAAAGGCCAATATTCAAGTAATTTCCCGAGGGATGTGTTTTTGTGAATTTCGAAGCTGATGAGCAATTAGAGCTTTTACACCAGTTGCTCGGTACTGGACAATTTGGAGCTATGGACAAACAAACTAACCAGTGGGGGCAAAACACTGAGCAACAAGATGAAGAAGCGCTTAGCAGCTTCTTGCAAAATACACAGGGTACTCTGTCATCTGTAGTTGAGATACGGTCTGATAGCAAGCGCGAGCAACGCAAGGGCGCCCCGGAAGTTATCTTTGGCGAAACAAAAGGGACCGCGCAGATCATTGCGATGGCGCAAGGGCTGCTCGACGGTTCCGGGCGCGCGATCATCAGTCGCATGCCTCCTACGTCGGTCGCGCCGGTACGAGAGGCGTTTCATGCATACACTGTGCGCATACGTGAGGCGGCTCATGCTATGGTCATATACAGCCCTGAATATATGCGTAAAAGCACGGGCGGCCATGTCGGGATAATCAGCGCGGGTACTTCCGACATTCCTGTCGCAGAGGAGGCGGCCCTCATCGCGGAAGAGATGGGTTGTCGTGCGACCTGCATCTATGATGTGGGTGTGGCAGGTTTGCATCGACTTTTGACTCCGTTACGTGATCTGCTCTCTAACGAGGTCGATGCGATTATTGTGGCTGCTGGAATGGATGGTGCCCTACCTTCGGTCGTTGCTGGACTGGTTCCAGTGCCTGTCATTGGGTTGCCAACATCAATTGGTTACGGACTGGGCGGCAAAGGGATTGCCGCGTTGCTCTCGATGTTGCAAACCTGTGCGCCGGGTCTATCGGTGGTGAATATCGATAATGGTGTCGGTGCCGGTATTACCGCAGCGCTGATCGCCAATCGCGTGGCGCAGGCGCGTGAACATCAATCGCGGTAAGGAAGCAGCGAGATGTTCTGATTGGAATGTCTCTCCGCTTTGTATGTTGGGTAAATGTGGGTGTACGAGTTATAAGAGAGGCGGGACTTTCGATGGCAAACAACAAACGAGGACCCGAACCTGGGTCGCAAAAGGCAAAGCATGGTGGCCAGGCTGTACGCGAGAAGTACGGCCCCGAGTTCTATTCGAAGATCGGCAAGAAGGGCGGCGAGACTGTGAAGGAGAAGCGCGGGCCGCAGTTCTATGCCGAGATTGGAAAAAAGGGTGGCGAGTCAACGAAGCGCCAGCAGGGCTCGGAGTTCTATTCGAAGATCGGCAAGAAGGGCGGCGAGCGTGGGCGCGCCGTTCCTGAAAGCAAAGAGTAATTGAAAGAGTAATTGTAAAGAAGAGGACAGGGGTTGTATGACCATTGCCCTCTTCTCGTTTTACCTGTTCGCGTCTACTGGCGGTCCTGACGCTTCAAGAACGGCGGGATATCGATCTCGTCGTCGTCCTGTTCCTTCCCCTGCTGCCTGCGGGTCGCGTCCTGCCGTCGTCCCATGTTGCGAATGCCACGCAGATCATCCAGGCTGCGCTGCTGCCTCCCCGGCGGCACGACGGGACGCAGCGGTGGTGGAAGTCGTGTGGGTGGTGGTGTCACTGGCGTTGTCCCACTTCCCGCCTGCTTCTCTGATTGCCTGGGCGCTGCTGGCGGGGAGGCCGGCATCTGCTGTGGACTCCTCCCGCCTGTGCCCGTCGGGCGCATCTGCCCCTCGTGCTCTAGATGGACCGCCGACATACGTATAGTGTGCAATTCTTCCATACCCGCAGCAATCAGGGTAACACGAATAGTGTCGCGCAGTCCAGGGTCGATGACCGCGCCGAAGGTGATGTCCGCCGCGTTGTCGATTGCTTCACTGATGCGTTCCGCGATCTCGTTGACTTCGAAGAGCGTCATGTCTTCGCCGCCGCTGATGTTGAAGAGCACGCGGCTGGCTCCACGGATGGTGACGTTGAGGAAGCCGCCCGCGATAGCTTCTTCCGCTGCTTGCTGCGCCCGGTTGCGTCCCGTCCCCCGTCCGATACTCATCAGGGCCGTTCCCGCCTCGCGCAGGACGCTGCGCACGTCGGCGAAGTCAACGTTGATCATTCCTGGTACGTTGATGACCTCCGCGATACCCTGCACGCCCTGCCGCAGCACGTCGTCGGCGACCTTGAAGGCGTCGGACAGGTTGCAGTCGCGCGCGACGGTCGAGAGCAGGCGGTCGTTAGGAATGGTGATGAGAGCGTCAATCTCGGCGGCAAGCTCGGTCAAGCCTTGCTCAGCTACCCGTTGCCGCCGCGAGCCTTCGAAGCCGAATGGCAGCGTGACGATGCCAACGGTGAGCGCCCCCAGCTTTTTAGCGATCGATGCGACGATGGGGCCTGCGCCCGTCCCTGTCCCTCCGCCCATACCGGCGGCAATGAAGACCAGGTCCGCGTCACCCAGGACGGCGCGAATCTCCGCCGTGCTCTCGGTCGCGGCACGCATGCCAATGGCTGAGTTACCGCCAGCTCCCAGTCCTCGCGTGTGGTGCTGTCCCAGGCAGATGCGATGAGGCGCCTGTGAGAGCCCCAGCACCTGTGCGTCGGTGTTCATGACCACGAAACGTACTCCACGCACCTTCGTGGCTATCATGCGATCGATCGCGTTCATGCCGCCGCCGCCAACGCCCACAACCACAATGTCAACATGATGCTGCGCTTCATTGAGTTCGTCAAGAAGCGGATCTGGCACAGCATGTTTCTCTGTGTCATCTTCTGTGTCGCGCTGGTCCCAGGCTCCTCGTGCTCGCTCCTCCTGCCTCTGTGTCTCCTCTCCCTCTATCTCGTGACGGAGAAGGGCCCACTGATCGGCTTGCTTCTCGTACATGTCTGGCCTGGCCTGTGTCTTCTCAACCCATTGCTCTGGGGTGGTGTCTCGTTTGTATGCATCATGTGACCCTGGTTGTTGCATGCGCACCCCCATTCTATAAAAGCTTCTCCATCTGCATTGTAACAAGAGTGTCAAGTATCTACTTGCTGTTCGATTCCTTCCTGATTGCTTGCCTCTTACTGATGATGACGTGGAAGTGTGGCGCGATACGACATCTACAACTAATGGAGAAGAATCGGGAGGATGGAGGGCTGTAGCTCCAGTGGAGGTGCCTCGCATCGATAGCCAGGCGTCTCCACCAGAGGTGTAAATGAGAAAGAGCCTGTTAAGAGAGCGGCGACTTGCTCTCTTTCGCTGCCTTCTTTTCTTTTTGCGCTTCTTTCTTCTGTTTATTTGATTTCGGGGGTGCTTTCTGCACCTTTTTCTGTTCCTTGTTTGCCATGAAAACCTCCTCGTGATCGCGTTGTAGAGACGGGCCGTAGTGACCCCTCTCACATGAATACTGTTATTGTATCAGATTCTCTGTGAAAAATCCCTATACGTGCACTTCTCATGGCCTTTGATACCGTCCCAGCAGGTTTCTCTCTTCGTAGCTTGCCAGGGCGTGTGTGATCATGCGCAGGACGTTTCCGATGTCCATTGGCTTGCGTAACTGGTAGATGCCGCGTCGCTCCAGTTCGACGGTCGGTAGTGCAGCGCTCATCATGATCGCTGGCAATGCGCGCGTCTCCTCTTGCTCCTGTAACCGGTCGTATAATTCCAGGCCATTGAGGCCAGGCAGCCGGTAGTCAAGTAAAAGCAGACATGGATGGACATCTGGGGCCCCTTCCAATGCAGTCTTCCCGTTGTCGATCACCGTTGTCTGATAGGGAGTTTCCTCCTCAATCAATTGCTGCAGAAACTGGGCAATGTTCGCATCATCTTCGACGATTAAGATCGTTGTGGTGCGTGGGCACAGCGCTGCCGGTGGAATAAATTCCTGTGGCATGAGACACTCCTTCACAGTGGATGAAAACGCCAGTAAGTAACGCTACAAGTTAATGTAACGGATTGCAGGCTGCATTGGTGACATGCTAAAGGTACAATTTCATGTATCATTTGTACACATCACTCCTCTTAATTAAGGCGAACAATATACTTTGTCCAGGCGCCTATACAAGAGTACGGAAACACCAGGTCTGCAACAGGCCACCTATCGCTCTGGAGGCGTCCATTTGTCCTGACTCGCGGGAGGCTGGTACGCGTCAAAGGCATCCAGAAGCTCTCCTGGCGTGTCGCGGTGGATCAGGAGCTGGCTGTGCGCCGGGCTGATAAAGCCCTCGGTCATGGCATGGGTGACGAGCGCCAGCAGGGGCGTGAAGTAGCCCGCAATATTGAGGAGTCCAATGGGCCGGCTATGAATGCCGATCTGCGCCCACGTGGTGATCTCGAAGAGCTCATCGAAGGTGCCATACCCACCAGGGAGCGCGATAAAGCCATCGGCCAGATCCGCCATTAGCGCTTTTCGCTCGTGCATGCTCCCAACTTCGTGCAGCTCACTCAGGTCGGCGTGCGCGACCTCGCGCACAAATAAACCCTTTGGAAGGACGCCGATGACCTCCCCTCCTCTTGCCAGCACTTCATCGGCTATTATGCCCATCAACCCGACACTCGCTCCTCCATAGACGATTCCCAGTCCTCGCTCGACCAGTTCCCGCCCCAATAAATGCGCGGCCTGCCGGTACTCCGGTCGGATACCAGAATTCGATCCCGCAAAAATACAGATACGCCGCATACACTTTCTCTTTCTACGTCAACTGATTTACAGATACTATGTATGATACCATACCCTGACTAGAAATTGCATATTGAAAGGATGGCTTAAGGTTTCCATCTGGTTGTTGTACAATACAAGTCAGGACAGATAAACCTGCATATGTATAAGGGTGGCATGACTTCTACCCGATCAATCAGGAGCGTAATGAAAGCACTTATCTTCGACTTTGATGGCCTTATTCTCGACACTGAAGTATCCACACTGCAGGCATGGCGCGAGATCTATGCTGAATATAACGCTGAACTCTCCCTTGAACAATGGGCCACCGGTATTGGTGCCGGCGCCGATACCTTCGATGTCTTTGCCTATCTAGAAGCTCAGCTCGGCCATCCCTTGCCGCGCCAGGAGATCGTGACCCGCCACCGCAAACGCCACCTGGAACTGCTCGCCGCCGAGGTACTGCTCCCCGGTATCGAGTCCTACCTTCACGACGCGAAACGCCTGGGCTTGAAGATCGGACTGGCCTCGAGCTCGTCCCGCGCCTGGGTCTACGGTCATCTCTCGCGCCTCGGTATTCTCGAACGCTTTGATTATATAAAGTGTGGCGACGAGGTGGCGCAGAGAAAACCCGATCCCGAGCTCTACCTGAGCGTTCTCGCCGGACTCGGCGTCCGCGCGGGACAGTCAGTCGCGCTGGAGGATTCCCCCAACGGCGTCCGGGCTGCACGGCGCGCAGGTATCTTCTGCGTGGCCGTACCCAATCCTGTGACCAGCCAGCTCGCTCTGGATCACGCCGACTTGCGCCTGAACTCTCTGGCGCTTCTACCTCTCGAAAACCTTATTACGGAGGTCGAGAGGCGCCGCGACGGATTCGTCGCGCCCGACGAGCAACGCAGTGCCTGATCCGTCGTGGCCCTGTGCAGACCAGAACGAACACTTTAATAATAAAAACAGTAGGGATGGGGCTTGCCCCCATCCAGTTCCCCGAGAAAGCAGCTCCCTTGCGTGATCGCGCTCCTCGCGCCGGATGAGGGCAAGCCCATCCCTACTCAAGAGTTACGACAAAAGGAGAAATCGCATGACTCAGACGCATTCATGGTGGCAGACCGGCGTTCTCTATCAGGTCTATCCGCGCAGCTTTATGGATGGCAATGGCGACGGCGTGGGCGACCTCCCCGGTATCACAGAAAAGCTAGATTACCTGCGCTGGCTCGGTGTGGACGCACTCTGGCTCTCTCCCATCTATCCCTCCCCGATGGCGGATTTCGGCTACGATATCTCCGACTATACGGCGGTCGATCCAGTCTTCGGGACCTTGCAGGATATGGACGCGCTCATTGAGCAGGTCCACAGCCGCGATCTCAAGCTGATCCTGGACTTTGTGCCGAACCATACCTCCGACGAGCATCCCTGGTTTCAGGAGGCGCGTGCAAGCCGCGAGAGTGCGAAGCGCGACTGGTATATCTGGCGCGATCCCTCCCCCGACGGTGGCCCTCCCAACAACTGGACGAGCTACTTCGGTGGTCCCGCCTGGCAATACGATGCGCAGACCGGCCAGTACTACCTGCACCTCTTCGACGTCAAGCAGCCTGACCTCAACTGGCGTAACCCCGCTATGCAGAAGGCGATGTATGATGTGCTGCGCTTCTGGCTCGATCGCGGCGTCGATGGCTTTCGCGTCGATGTCATCTGGCTCATGCTCAAAGACGATCAGTTCCGTGATAACCCATTGAATCCAGTCTGGCGACCCGGAGATGCGCCTTCTGCCTATCAGATTCACACGTATACCGAAGATCAGCCCGGCGTTCACGATCTCGTGCGCGCAATGCGTTCGGTGCTGGACAGCTATAAGGATCGCGTCTTAATCGGCGAGATCTACCTGGATGTACCTAGACTGGTCCATTACTATGGTGAAATGCTTGATGAGGCGCATCTGCCCTTCAACTTCCAGTTCGTGACCATGAAGGACTGGAGCGCCGCCATCGTGCGCAGGGCCGTCGACGCATACGAGAAGGCGCTGCCAGCCGGAGCATGGCCGAACTGGGTTCTGAGCAATCACGATCAGAAGCGCGTCGCATCGCGCCTGAGCCGGGAACAGGCTCGCGTTGCCCTGCTGCTGCTGTTCACCCTGCGCGGCACCCCGACCTGTTACTATGGTGACGAACTGGGCATACAGGACGTCCCGGTGCCACCCGAGCAGGTGTACGATCCGCAGGGCAAAGGAAACCCCGAGCACAGCCGCGACCCCGCCCGCTCGCCTATGCAGTGGGATAGCGGTCCCAACGCAGGTTTCTGCCCGGCTAACGTCGCACCCTGGCTGCCGCTTGCCAGCGACTACCAGACCTACAACGTCGCCTCCGAACAGAACGACCCGCGCTCGTTCCTATCTCTGGCGCGCTCACTGCTCACCCTGCGTCGTTCCCTCCCCGCGCTCGTTCTCGGCTCTTATAGTTCTCTCGACCAGGATAACGCTGCCTGCTTTGCCTACCTGCGCCAACACGACGAGCAGCGCTACCTTGTCGTCCTCAATGTCTCAGCCCAGGAGCAGGTCGTACAGTTGCCAGAGCTGGGACAGGGCCGCATCGCGCTCTCGACGCATATGGATCGGGAAGGAACAATCGACCTGGCTTTGCTAACCTTGCGGGCGAACGAAGGGTATCTGATCGAAGTGGTACATTAAGCAATAAGTAGAAGAGAGATGGATCGTATCTAGCGATCCACCCAGGAAGAGCAATCTTTGGGAGGGAATGCGGAGATTTCTTGGATACGTTGCATCAACACCATTTCCGCATATCTTCCCATCAACGAGAATAGATCTGTGAAGGGCTGGAAGCGTCCTACAGAGCCATTCTGTCAAGGAGAAGTACATGAATCCATCTGAACGTATCGACACATACATCGCAGAACTTGCCGACTGGCGTGGCCAAATGGTTGCCCGATTGCGCAAACTTATCCTCGAGGCCGATCCCGACATCACTGAGGAATGGAAGTGGGATACTGCTGTATGGTCTCACCAGGGACTGGTTTGTGCGGTCGGCGCTTTCAAGAAAACCGTAAAAATGAACTTTTTTCAAGGGGCTTTTCTGGAAGATCCGCAGAAACTCTTCAATGCTGGCCTTGATGCGAAAAAAACGCGATCAATAGATTTCCGTGAGGGCGATACCGTTGATGAGCCTGCTTTGAAAGACCTCATTCGTGGTGCCGTAGCTCACAATGGTGGATGAAAAAGGGTATAACACAAAAGGAAGATCCATACCCGTCCATGCTTATGATCATATCAGCGAGCTACAAAACAGATATACCGACGTTCTACGGCGAGTGGTTCATGAACCGCCTGCGCGCCGGCACATGCAAAATGGTCAATCCCTACGGGCGACAGGTCTACACCATCGACCTCTCGCCCGCGCAGGTCGATGGCTTCGTCTTCTGGACCAAAAACATCGGCCCTTTCCTGCAATATCTGCCCGAGATACAGCGGCGCGGCTATCCCTTTCTCGTCCAGCACACCATCAACGGCTACCCGCCCGCCCTTGAGTCGCGCGTCATTAACTACTCGCATACCATTGAACACATGCACCGCCTGGCGCACGAATATGGTCCCGAGCGGCTCATCTGGCGCTACGATCCCATCATCATCACCTCGCTGACTCCGCTGGACTGGCATTGTCGCAACTTCTCCACGCTCGCCTCGGCCCTGGAAGGCACAACCAACGAGGTCGTCATCTCGTTCGCCCAGATCTATCGCAAAACCGCGCGCAACATGGCGCTCGCCGCCGCCGAGTTCGACTTCACCTGGCGCGAGCACAACCTCGACGATCCCACCTTCCTGGCAACCGCGCGCGAACTTGCCGCCGAGCTGGCCCATAGTGCGGCCTCGCACGGTATGCAGTTGCGTGTCTGCTCACAGAAAGCCTTCCTGCTGCCCGGACTCATCGAGGAGGCGCGCTGCGTCGATGCCGAACGCCTCGAACGTGTTGCCGGGCGTCCCATTCTCAACAAGACGAAGCAAAAGGGCAATCGGAAAGAGTGCGCCTGCTCCGCCTCCCGCGACATCGGCGAGTACGATACCTGCCCCCACGGCTGCGTCTACTGCTACGCCGTGCAGCATCGCGACCTCGCCTTGCAGCGCTACAAAGAGCACGATCCCCACGGCGAATTTCTCTTTCCGCCCGCCGACCTGCCTATCGACCAGGAGTCGCCCGCTTCTCAGGTCATCACCCCATCAGCCGTGCGCCGTGCCCGGCAGAGCAATGGCCCACATCCCACGTCTCAAGAAGAGCACATTGGTCCACAACAGGGCCGCCTGTTCTAATATACAATGTATTTTGTACCCGGTACATGAGTTACCCTGGTAACTGTTCAGGACTCATCAGCGCCAAAGGCGCTTCACAAGCGATTTGGTGTGGGTGGCGGGCTGGCGGCTCAGGCCGCCAGCCCGCCACCCACACCAGGAATGGTGCGAGCCGCGTCGCGGCGAGGAGTCCGGGAAGAGAGATCTGAACCGATACCGGGATGACTCATGTGCTTCCCAATAACCCGAAAACGCACATGATATGAGCACATAATAACAGAAAGTGAGACTAAAGATGGGACTGACAATCACGCAAGTTGATGCCTTCACAGATGAACCGTTTACTGGCAATCCTGCCGCCATCTGTATCTTGCCAGAGGTTCGCGATGATCGCTGGATGCAGAACGTCGCCAGCGAGATGAACCTCTCCGAGACCGCCTTCCTCGTGCGTCAGCCCGACGGCTTCAATCTGCGCTGGTTCACGCCCGCCGTCGAGGTCGATCTCTGCGGACACGCCACACTCGCCAGCGCGCACGTCCTCTGGGAAGCCGGCCACCTCAAGCCCGACGAAGAGGCCCGCTTTCACACCCGCAGTGGCCTGCTCACTGCCACGCGCCAGGACGACTGGATCGAACTCAACTTCCCCGCTACCCCTGCTGAACCTGCCGACGCGCCCGCCGATCTCCTGCGAGCCCTCGGAGTGACCGCGACCTACATCGGCAAAAACCGCTTCGACTACCTCATCGAAGTCGACTCAGAGGCGACCCTGCGTGCCATCCAGCCCGACTACTCCCTGCTGCTGACGGTTCCGGCGCGCGGTATTATCGTCACCAGCCGTGGCAGTCGCTACGATTTCGTCTCGCGCTTCTTCGCTCCCAGCGTCGGCGTCAACGAAGATCCTGTCACTGGCTCGGCCCATTGCAGCCTCGCCCCCTACTGGAGCCGCAAGCTCGACAAAGACGCGCTGCTCGCCTACCAGGCATCCAGCCGTGGAGGTACTCTGCATGTGCGTGTCGACGGGGATCGCGTCCACCTGGGCGGCCAGGCCGTCACCGTCCTGCGCGGTGAGCTGATCGACCAATTTTAGAGTTGACAGATGTGATACTATACGGGAAAAGCACCCATAGCTCAGCGGATAGAGCATCTGCTGACGTGGACAATAGTATAATAATGCACCAGTAGCTCAATGGATAGAGCACTCGACTTCGGATTGAGTGGTTGCGGGTTCGAGTCCTGCCTGGTGCGTCCTATATTTTCTTTAGAGATAGAGGGTAGCTCAATGGATAGAGCACTCGACTTCAGATTGAGTGGTTGCGGGTTCGAGTCCTGTCCTCAGCATTAAAGCTCATAGTCTGCTGCCCACTTCACATGCTTCTCCTGATTATTTTTTGTCGCTACAAGTCTTAGACAGTTTTCTGTATTTCCTACATGTTCAATAGGAATGAGGTATATTTTATGCAGATCAGGGCTGTATACCGCAAAGTAGTGTACATCCCCCAAGTAGGTCACCCTCTTTGTCTCCTTTCTCCCTTTTTGCCCCTTATACAGCAAACTATACCCGTTAAACCGGAGCGTTGTTTTGTCCTTTGAAAACCATGCGGTTTTGCACTGGATACGCCAGAACTCGCCGTTAGCATCCTCAATAACGAGATCATAGCGATGCATGTACCCGTTCGGGGTTAGTACAGTATACCCCGCCTGAATTAGCGCGGCGGCAATCACCGCCTCACTTTCTGCACCAGCTGCTCCCTTTATATCCTTTTCTTTTGGAACCGGTCGAAAAAATCCCATATACTTTATTTCTGTCCTTACCACCTATCTGACAGGTCGCAAATTCGCTGATGTTAAAATCCTTTATTAGCCTATGTGCTAGCACTTGAAAGACTACTTATAAACAGTATACACGATAATATGAAATAGCTAATTCTTTAAGAGTTTCATCGAATATTATATAGAACAAGCTATATTCATGCTTTCTACTCAGATCAGTATGTAATAGATACTGATAGCTAGGAGCAATCGCAATATCTGAAGGAGTATTTACGGCTCAGCAGATCACTATCAACCACATTTTTTCCTCCCCTTTGCCAGATCTATTCCCCATGTTTGATCGCAGCAATCAAGAGAAACATAGGGCGACGTGTTTCGTCCCGCATTTCGGGATGCTGGTCCAGCATTTCTTGTGTGGGTTGAGGTTCGGAGAGCTTCGTAATGGTGAAACCAGAGTCAATGAGCGCATTCAGATGGGTGGCGACGGTACGATGATATTTGACCACATCATGGTCCAAAAATCGTGCCTGACGCGAACCTTCATCCTGATAATGGTCAACAGGCCAGTGTAATCGCTCACCATGCTGACCGTAATACCAGTCTTGCGCAGCGAGCGCGGTGAAGACCGGATGTTCGACCGAGAGAACGAAGATGCCCTCTGATACAAGGCAGCGATGCACTTTCCGACAGACGATGTCGAAGCGCTCGATATAATGAAGTGCAAGTGAACTTAACACCACATCGAATTCCTCTGCGGGAAAGTCGATGTCTTCAATCGCAAGCTGACGATACTCGATTGCGGAATCGTTGGTGCTCTCTCTGGCGCGCGCAATCATCTTCTCTGAGAGGTCTACTCCCACCACTGAGCGTGCCTGCTGTTCGCGCGCATATCGGCAGTGCCAGCCAAAGCCGCAGCCTAGATCAAGCACGTTTTTTTCGCGTAGTTTGGGAAGCAAAGTACGGAAGGTGGGCCATTCCCCAGCAGCATCCAGCCCGCCGATTGAACGAGCCATCTGACTGTAATTGGCGAAGAATCTGGGATCATCATATTTGTTCTGCTTCATAGAACCAAAGCCTCCTCGCTTCATCTTAGACGACGTTTGCCCTTTTTGAAAAGGGGGTAGCAGAAGAAATCAGGGCAATCGCGAACTGCATACGCAAACGTTTTCACTGAAGTGAAACTTTCTTTATGTGGATTCTCGATTACCATGTAGAGGCGCTTTGAAGTGGATGACAACGGTTCAGTTGCTGAGCAGGCTGCTTCGTCATGTACGCTGCCGTCCCCATACCGCGCTGTTCACCAGATTCTGTGGGCGTTCACCTCGCAGCGCCTGGGCGATCTCTTGGCACGCCATCACCTGCATCCGTTCTACACTCGCGCTCGTGTATGATCCGATGTGAGGTGTGCAGATAGTGTTTGGCAGGCTGAAGAGAGGGTGATCGGGTGGCGGCGGCTCCGGCTCGAAGACATCCAGGCCCGCGCCCGCTAACTGCCCCGAGCGCAGCGCATCCAGCAGCGCGTCGGGATCGATGAGTGTGCCGCGCGCGACGTTGATCAGGTAGCTCCCACGTGGCATCAGCCCGAGCGTCTCCGCGTTGATGATATGATACGTCTCCGGCAAGGCGGGACAATGCAACGAGACGACCTGGGCTTGTTGCAGCAGTTCCGCCAGCGATGGTACAGTCTCAACGCCCAGCGCAGTCGCCCGTTCCGCGGTGACGAAGGGATCGTACGCCAGTACCCTCATGCCCAGCGCCTTCGCAATAGTCGCCACCCGGCTCCCGATGCGTCCCAGTCCGACCAGGCCCAGCACTGTGCCGACGGTCTCCAGTCCCTGCGGCAAGTCCGCGTAGAGCGGAAATGAGCGCTGCAGCCGCAGCATGCGATCGCCAACCATGACCTGTTTGCAGAGATTGAGCAGCAGGGCGATGGCGTGCTCTGCCGTGGACTCGGTTGGTCCGTCGGGTGTGTTCACAACAAGAATGCCACGCTGAGTCGCGGCGGCGAGGTCGATGCGATCAATGCCAATCCCTGTGCGTGCGATGATGCGCAGGCGCGGACCTATGCGATCCAGCACCTCGCCTGTGATCGTGGTCGTGCCCCTGAGGAGGATGGCATCGGCAGCCGACGCCTCCGCGTACCAGTCGTTAAGCTCGCCCACATCGCTCACGAAGAGTGTTGCCAGTCCCTCAAGTACCGCCAGCGCGGCGGGGTGCAGCTTGCGTCCAGACCATACAAGCGCCATGTGCATTTCACCCTTTCGCTCCTCGGTCGCCTGCTTCCCGGACCGTGCGCAAGTTCTGCGTCGCCCCCGTGATCATACTGCTGAGATCCGTCGTGACAGCGATCATCTGGAAGCCCTGCCGCACGCGTTCAGCCGCGCTCTTCCCATCGCTGCTCATGATGCCGGGCGCGACGGAGTTCTGGCGCGCCACCGCTTTAATGCGCTCCAGCGCTTCCACGAATTCGGGCTCCGTACCCTCCATACTCGGAAAGAGGCCGAGCTGCGCATGCAGGTCGTTCGGTCCCACGAACGCTACATCGATGCCCGGCACGGAGAGAATGACGTCCAGATTCTGCATGGCCTGTGCGCTCTCGATCTGGACGATCACCAGGATCTCTTCATTCGCCTGCCTGACATACTGGTTCCGATCGCCTGTGCCAAATCCGTAGGGAGCGAGCGCGCCGCCGATGCTGCGCGTGCCCAGAGGCGGATATTTCGACCACGATACGACGAGCTCAGCCTCTTCCCGCGTATTGACCATGGGCACGAGCACGCCCCACGCTCCGGCGTCCAACGCCCACTTGAACCACTCGACGCTGTGTGCTGGCACACGCACGAGCGGCGCACAGGTCCCGGCGTCCGCGATCGTTCCCACCATGTCCGCCATGAGCACGGCACTGTGCGCGCTGTGTTCCATATCTATCAGCAGCCAGTCGAAGCCGAGCCGCGCCATAACGCGTGCCGGGACGACGCCGGGAAGACTTAACCACGCTCCCAGCACTGGCTCTCCTCGCTTGAGTCTCTCTTTCACATGGTTCGTACGCATGGGCTGGCCTTCTTTCTCTTGATGGGGCAAATGGAAATGCACACTACGAGGACGCGCTTCACGTTCTTAGCTGGTAAGCACCGGGTTGAGCGAGGACCAGAGATCGCCAGGTTCCCACAGCGCCGTGTACCAGACGGCGACCGCCAGTTGATCCCCCTTGAACTGCGGCGTCTGCTCCAGAACCTGGCGAAACCCCGTAACGATATTCACCAGGTTTTTCCCCGTAGGATACCATACTGTGTGCATTACTCCTTTTGCATCTGTGTATGTAATATGCGCGGAGGAGGGATCGTTCAGATCGCTCATGCCCTGGTTGATCTGCGTAGTGGAAAGACCCGCTATCAGGGTCTGAGCTTCCTGGTAGGTGACGCCGTTGTCGAAGGTCCAGTTGCCGTTCTTCATGCGCCAGGCGGCGCCGTAGAGGGGTAGTTCCCAGATGATGTGGGGCAGCATCTGTGGCATTGTTTGTAGCGTGTAGGCTAGCAGCGCTTTGAGCCAGGGGACGCTGACCGCTGGACCGGGCGTGAAGTAGGATTGGTCCAGCGCCATGATGACAATGAAGTCCGCCGCGCGCCCAAGAAGCTGCCAGTTCTCGAAGCCATTGAGACTATAGTACTCGTCATGGTCGCTCAGTTTGTGGAGTAGCGCGATGCCGTACTTTTTATGCAGGGGTTTCAATGTGGCCCACACGTCCTGGTTATAGGTTGCGAACAACTGCTGAATGGAGGGTACGTCTGCCCTGGTGCCTTCCAGATCCATGATCACGCCGTCGTAGTTCAGGCGCTTGACTTCCTGTATAATGGGATTGATCAAGCCGGGATTGTTGGCCGCCTGCGTCACGTAGTCCGTCTCCTGCTGCGTAGTCCAGGCGTCGGCTGAGCCATCGGTCAGCATCGTCACGGTCAGGTAGGCCATGCCACCTTTGCTATGCACGAGCTGCACCACGTTGTCCATGCTCAGGCTGCCCTTGACACAGTTATTGCTCTTGCCCTGAACCAGCCAGCCGTTCGTCGGATCGACCCACCCGGTTCCAACGAGCGCGGCGTCGGGATTGGTCGCGGCGCCCTTGAGGTAGGCCTGAATCCCACTCTGGCAGTCGCGCCCGACGATCCAGTTCAGCGTCGGCGCCTTGCCATGTAGAATCCGCGTATCGACCGCCGGTTGTGGTGGGATCTGGAGCGGCTGATCTTGAGGTTGTAGCAGCGAACCGAGAAGGACCTGTGGCGAGCCGGCTCCCGTACTGTGAAATATCTGCCAGCCGGCCAGCACTACAGCAAACGCGATGAGGGCAATGCCCAGGCGCATCTGCCGATCCTTATTCGTCCTTTTCCTCATCGAAGTCCTCTCTTGTCTGGCCGCCGGTCGCTCCACCCCACACGAATTCATTATATCTGACGATATCTTTTCATGGCAAAGGAGAGAAGAGAGATGAGAAAGAGGTCCTTACCAGGTGCCAGGAGCGTGTACGCGTAAACCAGGCTCTGAACAAGGAAGATGCCTCGACCGCCTATCTCCCTTTGGCGCGAGGGCTAAGTTACGTGGAGGCATCCCTGCCTCCACATCAAAACAAAGTGCTATGCAACTGAACTGGCCCTTTGCTGCCAGGGTTTGCTGAAGCGCGCCAGGCGAAAACGCTCCACCGGCAACGGCGGCGGAGTATCGCGCACCATGCTGCTCAGGATCTCCCCCAAAACGAGGCCGAATTTGAAGCCATGACCCGTCAATCCAGTTGCAAAGACGATGCGGGGATCATACGGCAGGCGATCCAGGATGAAATCTTCGTCGGGACTGACATCGTAGATACAGGCATCGACATGTGCCAACTCTGCCTGCTCCAACAAAGGTAAGAGTGTACAGAGCCTATCGCGAATCTTCGCAATGATCTCGCTATCAAAAACTGGATGGTCGTCAGGATTGACCGGGACGCCAAAATCGTGCGAGGCCGCCTTCAGCCAGCTTGGCCCACTCCTGGCGCAGGTGCTATGCAGCGGAAAGCCATAGAGATCATCAACCATAAAAGCTGGAAATGTATGCAATGCAAAAGATGCTGTCGGCAGTTTGGCGAAATAGAGGAGATATTGCCTCGTCAGGCGCACAGGCAGATGAAGTTCACCGAGTAAAGAATGTACCCAGGGGCCAGTCGCCAGCACCAGACGATCTGCCTGTATTTCGTCGCCGGAAGCGAGATGGAGACGTATAGGACGGAGCAGGCTATCGTGTGTAATCTCGCTCACACAATGAGCCTCAAATATGTTTCCACCAAGTTCGATAATAAGTTCTTTCAATGTGCGTAAACAAGATGAGGCGTGCAAAATACCCGCATCTTGATTGTATGTAAACAGATCGTACTTGCTAGTGTCAAATTGCGGAAAAAGCTGGTTGCAATAGCGATGCGAAAGACGTTCGGACGAGAGCCCCAGTTTACTGAGCATGCGGTAACTTGGAAGCGTAAAATTATCGTTCTCGTTTCCCAACACAAGCAGCCCTGTCCGTGTATACAATGTTCGCCTGGCAAGATGTTCCAGTCTGGTCCAGCGTTGCAGACTCAACTGGACCATCTCTGAATAGAATAGATCGTCTCCATACTCAAAACGCAATAAACGTGAGAGCCCATGAGAGGTACCCTTCGGATGATCGACTGTTGCCTGCTCCAGAACCGTTACATGCTGCATTCCTTGCTTGAGTAAGGTATAAGCTGTTGACAGTCCGACTATTCCCGCCCCTACAATAACGATTCGCTGTTGAGACACGATGCTGCCTACCTCCTATCGTTGGTTTTGAATATATCGAGTATAGCAGAGCCGTGCTCGAAGTTCAAGAAAAATCGGAGTATTTTTAAGAAAAAGTACGTGTTCTTGAGAAATTAATTGTGCTATACAATTGTATTGAAAGTGTAACTCATTTGTAAATGCTGTGTGGGGACAATATATATAGCAATCGGTAACAAATATGGGGATTTGAAGAGCAAGGTAAATACATCCGTGTTGCTCTAGTTCAACGTTGCGCGGTAAATGTCATGCCATCCAGTTGTGTGAGTGAAAGCGCCTGGGATGCTCACCGCCTCTCAGCCATAGCAGCCGGTTTCCATAGCGCAGAGGTGGCGCTCTCACTTCCTTCGCGGCTGGCTGACGCGAAGCGTAGGCGCAACGGCCATAATGCGTTTTCGGTAAACTGAGATGCATGTCGGTGTGCGATCTTTCCCTGTTAGAGCGCCAGGCATGCCTCGGCGGCGAGCCAGAATAGCTTTTCGCGTACAGAGGTGTGCCGATCCCAATGGCGCGAATCCCATTTTTCGCTGCTCACATCGTCGCCGCTGTAGAGCAGTTGCCCGAACAGGACGTTGCGAAATTGCGCGATGGCGAAACATGCAGTCTTCTCTTTTCTTGCTATGGAAAAATGTTCATCTTGATGATACAATAGCCAACGGTCATTGTGGAAGTTTTCGCTGAATTTTCATCGCTTAGCCGAAAGGATGAGATCGTGTACAGGTACAAAGGCTTTGACAGCGCTCAGTGCGGCGATAGCATGTCCGCGCTTGAGGCAATGGTCAATGCCTGGATGGAGGGCGAGCATCCGCGTATTCGACAGATGTGTCAGTCCATGCGCGGTGATCATATCCTGCTGAGCTTTGTGTATGAAGATGCGCACGAGTTGGAGCATCGCGTTACCTCACAGGCACAGACCGGTATAACAGGTGGTTTCCCCCGCTTTTTTGATGAGGAACTGACCGATGAACGTCCTACCAGTCCACGTATTCCAGCGACGCCTCCTCCTATGCACTAGCATATGTAACCAGATTGAAGGAAATAATGGCATACCTGATCTATTGTACCCCCGATGGCGAGATACGTGAAGAGCCACGCCTGCAGCCGCTTGCCTTCGGGGACCGTCCTTTGGAGATAGCGGACCTGATGCCGCTCCCCGACGGGGTAACGCTCTCTATGATGCCCGATCGCCTGGCTGTGGGCAGGAAGCGCAACGGCGAACGCCAGGTGCTGCCACAGGCGCGCGGCTGGGCCGTCGCCGCCTTGCTGCCGATTGGCTACACGCGCACACAACTGCCCGCCTATGAGAAAGTAGCGGACACCGAGCCATTGCCTTTCTTTGGTTATAGCGCCGTTGCCGGCCTGAACGGTCGCATGTATGTAGCTGCGTTGAAGACCGATGATCCGCGCAAATGGCATCCGCGCGCCTTTCAGCGCCAGAAGCTGGAACGCCTGGTGCGTGCGAAAGAGGCGGCGTTTCCGCGCAATCGTATCATCGCCCAACATGCCCATTGCGCGCTCGACTACTCCTGCCCCACGGCGAGCAATCTCTTCTTTGGGCGCTGGGAGATGGCAATCGCCGTCTCGCCGGGCTGTAACGCGCGCTGTGTCGGCTGCATCTCGAAGCAGGAGGAGGAAGACCTGGTCTCGCCGCAGGACCGCCTGACCTTTATTCCGACCGTCGATGAGATCGTGGAGGTCGCCGTGCCGCATCTGGAGTCCGCTGAAGATGCGATCGTCAGCTTCGGCCAGGGCTGCGAGGGCGAGCCGCTGCTCCAATGGCATCGTATCGCGCCAGCGATCAAGGCGATGCGTGCGCGCACAGAGAGAGGCGTGATCAACATCAACACCAACGCCAGCAATCCGCGCTGGCTGCAGCGTCTCTACGACGCGGGCCTGGACACTATCCGCGCCAGCACGATCTCCGGCCACCCCGAGACCTACACGGCCTATTATCGTCCTCTGGGCTACAGCTTCGAGGATGTCAAAGAGTCGCTGAAACGAGCGCGTGACGCGGGCCTCTATAGCTCAATCAACCTGTTATGCTTCCCCGGTATGATCGATCGCGAGCGCGAGGTCGAGGCCCTGCTCTCGTTCGTCAAAGAGACGGGCCTGCGCCTGATCCAGTTACGCAACCTCAATATCGATCCCGAGGTGCTGCTGCCGCGTGTGCCAGCCCTGGACTCGATGGGCCGCGCGCTCGGCATGCGCACGCTGATCGACACTCTCAAACGCGAGGTGCCGCACGTCGAGATTGGCAACTTCACGCGCCCTGTGAAGCGCGTGGCTGGTAATGCCGCCGTTGAAGCTGCTCCTTAAGGGTGAGCGGCGCTCGGCATCGAGGAAATATGCAAAGGCCAGGACACTCAAGCATGAACATCCTGGCCCTTTTGCTCTCGAGGCAGGAAATCCCGTCTTGAGAGTATCTACGAGGTACGTTGAGGCATAGATTTGTCTACGATGGAGCTATTCCACCATATGCTTTGGATGCGTCTAGTTGACACATTCCATAGCAGGTTCTTTCCAGCCTCTGATTCGTCTAATTATTGGTGTAGGTGCCTCCGTTATAGGAGTTGCCTCCGGCATTCGTGACATAGCCAGTGCTGGATCCATGTGTATAAACATCACCTGTATTGGTGTTCGCACCGGTGGGGGCATAGGTCTGATTGACAGTATTGTCGCTGCCGTAGTAGTAGCGATTGCGAGGGCTATAGTTGCTAAAGATGGAAATGGACCCGATGAGGGCACCACGGCCACCTACGACCGCCTCCAGCTCACCGTCAGTAAGTTCAAGTTCTGCGACCAGAGAAATGTTAGTATTCATAATAGTGTTTCCTTTCTTTTTGTCAAATGACAACTTTTCTTTTTTAGTAGCAGTGCGATAGAGGTTATACATTCGCCAACGAAATTTCTCTATTCGGTACTACCTGATTACAGTATACACGCGCCACCAAATATTACATACAAACTGCCATGTAATATCAGGGAACGCGATCGTAATGGGGAAATGGGTTACATATCTTCAACCTTGCCTGCATAAAATCTGGCCTCCGCGAGGTGCCGCACGTCGAGATCGGCAACTTCACGCGCCCCATAAAACGCGTGCCCGGTAACGCTGCCGTCGAAGCCGCTCCTCAAGGGTAATTCTCATGCTTAATCGCCACGAGTACCCCTTCCGTTTCGTTGCCGGATAGGCTGAAACGAAAGGGGTTGTGTCCCGGTTATCGCACTATCTATCTTACTCGGGTTTACGCGGCGGCTCGCCGAGCAGCACCGATGGAACCTTCTCCGGTTCCGCCAGCCTGAGCAACGCATAGCCCGTTCCGGCCAGGCCGACCATGAGTCCAGGCGTCTCCACTCCCAGAGGCACTCCTGTGACCCAGCCCTGTCTGTCTATGGTATCCAGGAGCATTGCGGCAATGTTGTCGATGCGTTTCCGGTCCTCCGGTTTATCCAGGACCTGTGCCGCCAGCAGCAGCGTGTCCAGGTTGCCCATATCGCCGTGACACAGCGAATGGTTCATGCCGAAGCCCATGGCGAGCGTCGTAGCGAGTGCTGCATCGATCTCGGCACGTATAGCGTCGTCGTCGAGTACTTTCAGCGACCCCAGGCGAGCGAGTCCGATACCCGGCGCTCCATGACACCAGGCGACCATGTACTTCTCCTCATCAGGGAGGTGCGGATCGCCCTTCTTGCCCGACGAAGTATCGACACGCAGATCGGGCCAGTTCCGGTGTTTCGCCGAGAACAGGCTGCGCTCGTACTCGATTGCCGCCAGTGCGCCGCGCCGGAAGCGTTCTTCCCCGCAGATCTCGAACAGACGGAGCAGGTTCAGGGCGATCCCTGCATTACCGTGTGCGAAGCCCGTGAGCGGAGTATCGCCGCTCGGGCTTCGCCAGCCGATGCCATGCTCCATTGTTTCGGCGCAGGCCAGCAGGTGATCGCCACAGAGAGCGGCATGAAACAGAGGCGTATCGGATGAAGCAACCTGCAGGAGACTGAGCAGGGCCGCGATACAGCCCGCCGAGCCCCCAATGACATCAAAGCCTTTATCTATGGCAATCGCTTTGGGGAGTTGCCTGACCAGCTCCTCTGCCTCTGTATATAGTTCCGGCTCATGCCAGAGCGTTCCCAGGTGAGAGAGAAGATAGATAACAGAGCCCGTTCCGTTGAAGATGCCGATACCGGGAAATTGCTCGTACTTCTTACGCATCGCTAGCATATGGCGTATCGTTGGTAGCGTTGAACGGGCCAGAGCAGTGTAGCGCTCTTCGCCCGTAATTGCGCCCAGGTAGGCGAGGAAGAGCGCTATCCCCGATACCCCGCCGTACAGATCTTCTTCGGCAGCCATGAGCTGCCACTCTCGCTCTTTGGCCGCATTGACGCCCAGCCATCCTACAGCCTCTTTGCTGGCAAGGGCGAGCTTGCTCAGACGATCGCCCACGGCCTTTGCGGCGTTCAGCAGGCGCTCGCGTGTCACCGCTTTTTCAGGCGGCTGTAGCTGGAGTGTCTTGTGGGAAGCATCATCGGTGCCAAGAATCGTCGTTGTGAATGAACCTCTAATCACCCAGATCTGACGCTCCAGGTCGTCTTCATCAAGCATCTGTATACGCTTTTTAACCAGATCAAGTCCTGAGTCCTCAAAAAAGTCTGCAATCTGCTCACCATCGCTGGTGAAGAGGTCGTATGAATCGACGCGACCAGTGAACATGGGAATGTCTCCACGGCGCAGGTCGGCCTGTTCCGCTCCGATCACTCGTCTCAGATATGGTTGAGACTCGACCCCCAGCCAGAGTCGATCAAGGAGGCGGTCGCGGTCGAGTGCGTCGCGTAACACGTTGGGATGAAAACTGTCCATGAGCAGTGTGGCGTAGGTTCTGGTATGACGGAGCAAGAAGCGGATCGAATCGTGTTTAAAGCCTGGTAGGAACTGAGTAAGGAGTTGCTGGCGATGCCGCATCAGCAAGCGGTAGGTTGCTTCAAAGCCTGTAACGATGGCATTGCAGTATCCCAGCGTGTCGATTTCCTGTCCCTGCAGTGTTGGTCGATGGTGCCCCACATTAAATTCGGTGCGTTCATGAGTGAGGTGCATCTGATCGGTACCTATCTGGGTCCACATTGGAGTTGGCGTTGGCATGAGCTGTCCCGCCTGACCGCCCATCCCGCTGATATCGATGCCCTCGTTATCGGCTCCCGCCCAGATCCGCTGCGGAAGCAGGCCAACGCGTTGCACGGAGTATCCCATGGTTTCGAAGCCGGGCAGCCCTATCTTATCATCCGTCGATATGTTTACGCGTGGATGGAACAGCGACTCAAGATCAATCAGCATGGGATGTTCGCCAGCAGCGATTAAGTTCTCTGAGTGAAAATCCGTCGCTTCGAGCGCGTAGAGTAAGGCAAGGTAGCTCCCCTGTCGCTGGTAAAAGCGCTCCAGTTCTTCTTGCGAGGTACAGGTACGGGCATATAAAAATTCGGCCCAACCATATGCGCCTCTGTCTAGCACTTTGAAAGTCTGAAAGGGTGGTTGCTGCCCCTGACTGTTGAGCCAGGCGAGAAGCTCCTGAAAATGGAGATCGATGGACATCGAGCGAGGTTTGTAGACCAGGCGGAAGCCGGAGCTCCAGGTTAATAACGTCACGCTGCGACCTCCGCGATGCGTGTCTCCCGCTCCTTCGTGGATGCCGACAAGCAGTCCAGGATCGTTATCGGGCTTGAAGGTCGTGCGTATCGCCTCCCAATCGTTGCAGAGCCGTCCTAGCAGCTCCATTTCGCGCGTGTGCCAGCTATCAAGCGCTTCAATTAACTGGCGTGTGAGCACGGTGTACTCCTGCAAGAGAGGAGGAATGCCATCGCCTTGCGCGCTTTGCCGGATGAAATCCCGAAAACGCTCCTCTGGCATCTCTCCATGCAAGCGTCCTTGCACACGAGCAACATTCAATTCCAGCACCGCTGTCCTGACCATGCGTGTGAGGAGCAGCCCGATGACGGGAGTTATCAGGTGCGGCATAATTGTATCAGGGTCGAACGGGAGATGCGCGTGCTGTCTGGCAAGTTCCTGTATGCTTGACTGGAGACGGGTGATGCTTTGTTTCAAAAGCGGCTTGATGATGTTGAGAAAGGCGAGGTGGTTTGGATCAAACCCCTGCTCTAGAAGGGGTAAGGTGAGATTATCGGCGGCATGTGAGTCTCTAAAAGCGCTTAAAAGCTCTGTTAGCCAGAGAGGTGGGGATGAGATGCGAGCCTGTACTGTCTCCATTGGTTCTGCAAGTAGGGTGAGGAGATCATCTTCAGTGAGTGCATCCGCTGCGAGGCGTTCGACAAAAATTTCCTCTTGCTCGAATGCTGGTTGCTCTTTCCAGCGCAGCAAGCGCCGCTGGGCCTGTTCACTATCAGTTGAGGGGATGGGGGAGCTGTCGGTTTTTTGCAGAGGGGTGATCCGTTCGGTAAGTGCGAGGGCGCGGTACCAGGTAGCATGTTCTCTATCATCTTGTCCGTGCGTCCCTGACTGGACTAGCATCTCTTTCATAGATTGAAAATTTCTCCTCAGAAGGGGTATATGAACGATATCATCATTGCCCGGTAAAATGTCGCGGCTTGAGAGAAATGTCAATGGTCAGGATGCTCAAAGACATCCTGACCATTTTCGCCTCCTGATAGCCCCTCGAAGAGAGAAGCTATCACAGCGTTCGGGTATTAAAGGATGGCAAAGTTGCAGGCGCCGATGAGAGTATTGCAACTGCCATTTCCTGCGGAGTTGTTACAGAGAGCGGCGGACTGGATGCACTGGAAACTGTTGCAGATAGACTGCTGCCCCGAGCTGTTAAGGCAGTTCGCGGCATTTGAATTGTAGCAATTGAAAGATTGGAACTGGTAACCGGGCTGCTGATTCTGGTTGTACCAGCCCTGCCCATGAGAGCGTCGCCATCCTCCGCCGTGAACCGCTTCCAGTTCGGCGTCGTTCAGCTCCAGCTCTCCTGCAGGATTCGCTGGGAGCAGGGCGAGTTCCTCGCTGCTCAAGCTCTGGCGATATGCCTCGTCTTTCCATGCACGTGCGATATCAAGTTTCATTTAAGTGTTTCCTTTCTCTTTTAAAAGAGGCCAACGATTATAGTTTCTGGGCACTATGGTATATATGCAAGGGTCCGATGGAAGCGCTTGCGTATGCAATTCATCCCATCTGTATAAAGCAAAACTGCGTCAACGAAATATGTACCGTCTTTCGCAATTCTTTAACCCTTTGCGCGCCATTCTTGCGTGCCTAAATACATTATACTGATGGGGCAATATAGAGATTTCAATGTATATATATTGAAATAGAATGTGTAAAGTAGTGCCTCTATAAATGGATGGATTGAGCGTAAGTAGATAATATTTTGTGATGGGAGGGACGGCACGGGTAGCAGAAGCGTGCTCGTGCCGTCCTGGAGAGAAGATCTGTTGAACCGGTAGTACTATATAGCTCAGACAGTCTCGCCTTGAGCGATTTGATGCCTCATCAGACGCGCGTAGTGACCATTGCGCATAAGCAGGTCGTGATGAGACCCCTGTTCCACGACCCTGCCCTGGTCCAGTACCAGGATCAGGTCGGCGTTGCGAATAGTGCTCAGGCGATGCGCAATGATGATCTGTGTGCAGGAGAGCTGTTGCAGGCTCTGCTCGACCTTCCGTTCGGTGATCACATCCAGGTGGCTGGTTGCCTCATCGAGCAGGAGGATAGTGGGATGGTTGGCCAGGGCGCGCGCCAACGAGAGCCGCTGGCGTTGTCCGCCGGAGAGCGCGCTGCCGCCTTCCGAGACGAACGTCTCATAGCCCATAGGCATCTGGACAATATCCTCGTGGATCGCGGCCACCTCCGCCGCCATCGCCGCCTGTTCCACGGTCATCGTAGGATTGTTCAGCGTGATATTTTGCAGGACCGAGCCACTGAAAATAGTACTATCCTGAAGTACTACTCCGAACTGACGGCGCACCTCCTGGTAATTCATGCAACTCAAAGGGAGGCCATCGTAGTAGATAGTACCTTCGGTTGGGAGGTACAATCCGAGCAGTAATCTGCCCAGTGTGCTCTTGCCCGAACCGGTGCGTCCGACGATAGCAACCTTCTGTCCAGCTCTGATCGTCAGGTTGATGGAGCGCAGAACGAAAGGCGTATCGGGCGCATAGCGGAATGACACGTGGTCCAGGCGAATATTCCCGCTGAGTTGAGGGGGTTGTTGTACGATCTGTATATTTTGCTCTGGTTCAGTTTCCATAATATCGGTGATGCGCTCAAGGTGCGCGCGCACGAGCTGGAGCTGCTGTCCACTGCTCACCAACGAATTCAGTGGGGCCAGGAAAGAAGCTGCCAGGGTGTTCAGGGCGAACATCGTACCGATAGACATCGCGCCGCTAAGCACCTGTGTCGTACCCAGCCAGAGCAGGGCCAGCGAAGAGAACGAGCCCAGCGTCGTCATCGCAGCGCCGATAACCGCCGAGATGAGGCTGCGACGCACCGAGATATTGAGCTGGTTAAAAAAGAGATTCGACCAGCGGTCCATCGAGCGTTGTTCCGCCCCGGCAGCTTTAATGGTTGCCATACCGACCAGGGCTTCAGCCGTGTAGCCCTGCGCTTTCCCCTGGGCCGCCAGCTCCCGACTCATCAGTTCCTGAATGGGGCGCGTGCTACCAAGCAGTAATACAGCCTGTAGCGCGCCGATTACAAGAGTCATTATGCCGAATGGGGGCGATTGCCAGAGCAGGATACACAGGTAGATTACGACCGTACTGACATCCAGAATCGTCGAAATAAGCTGATTGCTCAGCGTATCTCGAATCACGGTGTTGCTGCCCAACCGTGTGAGCAGGTCGCCACTTGAGCGCTGCTGAAAAAAACTGTATGGAAGCCTGAGCAGGTGCTCAAAGAAGCTGACCATCATGTGCGTGTCGAGGCGCGCGTGCAGGTAGACGAGCAGCCATTCTCTCAGGAACGTTGTGACGACCTGCGAGAGCAGAATCATAATCATGCCCACTCCAAGCACCACCATGATACTGACCTGCCTGTTAGGAAGCACCTGGTCGATCAAGAATTTCGTAAGCAGGGGGAACACCAGGCCAAGGGCTTGCAGGCAGAGCGAGGTTCCCATCACCTGGATCAGGGTCCAGGGCGTCTGTCGGATGTATTGGAGCAGGTAGCCGCTCAGAGATATCTTGCGGTCTTCTCGCTCGCGCTCAAAATCCGCGCCCGGTTCGAACATAATGACCACGCCGGTAAAGCCTGCATCGAACTCTTCGCGTGTGATGCGGCGGCGACCGCGCGCTGGATCGACCACGTGCACATGTTTCGACGACCAGCCTTCAACGACCAGGAAATGATTGAACTCCCAATGTACGATCGCTGGCAGGGTGACGAAGCGAAAATCGTTTTGTGGCAGAGATATCGCGCGTACACGCAGATTGTAGGCGCGTGCCGCCTTCACGATGCTGAGCGCCGACAAGCCATCGCGCCCGATCTCGCAATGCGTACTGACCTCTGAAACAGACGTTTTGCGCCCATAGTAGCTCAGAATCATTGCCAGGCAGGCGGCTCCACATTCGACCATCGTCATCTGGTTGAGCTGTGGAACGCGCCGTCTCCACGGCCTGCGCCTGCGCTTACGCGCGGGAGATGCCTCTTTTTTGTTCTGTACCGCCTGCTGAGGTACGGTCGGCTGGGAATCCCAGTCCTCTAAAAACCATTTCATGGGTTCTTGAAATTGTCTTTTGTACATACTTTCTGGATCTCTGTCTTTCAGAAATTAATTGCCTACCAACTTTCCTATCCCCGGTAAAATTGAAAGAATACGTTGTGATCCTACCTCCACATTTGCTGTTAAAGAACTCCCGGCGTAGATGTGCGCCGGAACGGTCGTCCCGAGCCTGGCGGTGATAATAACCGCAGGTTCAGTGATCAATGAAGCGCTGTTCCCCTCCAACTGATAGTTTTGCCGCGCCGCAGCGGGACTGATGATGTCCCGTTCGACCTCCATAATGCTGCTCCGCACCTGTGGACCCGTTGTGCCGATATGAATCTGTACGGACTGACCGTTGTGCAGCGCCGCAGCCTGTTCCGGCGGCAGGAATACGACGGCAACGGTATCGCCGTTGCTCGTCGCCTGCACGACGCCGGTCCCGCTGATGTAAGTGGGAACTTGCTCGTTCCAGGCGAATAATCCAGCCATGAGGAAGAAGCCGAGCAGCACCCAGAGAAAAACAGCCGCAGGTACAGGGAGAATGCGCAGCACTACATCCTTCTCTCGGTTCTGAATGTAGTGCTTTATGGCGCTCTCGCGGAAAATCTGACGTTCACGTGCTTGCATATATCCCTCTATAGATATGAATAAGGTAAAAATGGCCCGCTATAAGCAGTATACGGAGATCTCCAACAGGCGTTATTTCTTGTCATTATTCCTGCATGTCGGGCGCTTTCAGGAGGGCGGTAGAGTATACAAAAAGAAGCCAGGATACTGACAAATATCCTGGCTTCTTTTTGTATTGGAGAAGGCGCTAAGAGTTGAAATCACTTATGTCGGGGAAGTTGCCTATCTGGAAGTTGACCGTATTGAGCAGTTGATCCATGTTCAAATTCATCTTCAGGTCGACCTGTACGTTTTTCTTGGCATGCTTATACTTTTTCAGTATCCGCATGTCTGGACAGAGCTGTTGCCCATTAAGGACAGCCGAATATGCCTGTACACCAGCCCCGCCTCCATAAATACTTTGTAAGTCGTCGTCCGTCAGCTCGCCTACCGGATTTTGCAGAAGCTGATCCCGCTCCTCCTCGCTTAAACTTTCACGGTAAGTTTCATCTTTCCATGCACGTACCACATCAAGACCCATTGCAGCTATTCCTTTCTTTTGCCTGCCTCCCTGTGCCGATTCTACGAATTTGCGGCGATCAGTGCCGGCAGGTATACCGTTTCCATCAGTACGTTGAAAGCATAAAAATTGTCTCTCTATTCAGTATATGAAGGCCGCAAAACTTCTTGATGTGCATTGAGGTGAAGAAGAGGAACGGCGGTCTCAATGGACAAATGTAATGGCTCTTTTTTTACTAGTAGTGCTTCCGGTGAGCGTACAGTCTGTGCGATGGAGACAGCTTCTACCCATTTTCATGGCTCGTTCACCCACTCTTGTGAGTGGCGCGTTTCAGTTTCACGCAGCATACGTCGTGCGGCGATGGCAACCGGATCGACGCCGAGCTGTGCCAGGCAGTCGCGCGTGGCACAGCCCTCGGGCGTTCCCAACAGGTGGTCGCGATAAAAACAGGGCATGCAGGGCAGGTCGAGGTGTACGACGGTCGCCCGCCTTTCTGGTGCGTCGCCGGTGTATGGCCCCCATGCTCTGAAGTTCGAGAGTCCGAAGATGGCAACGGTCGGAGTTCCAACCGCGACCGCCAGGTGCATCAGTCCCGCGTCGTTGCCCACAAAGAGATCTGCCAGCTCCAATACGGCTGTCGCCACCTTGATAGTACCTTGCCCGGCCAGGCTGCGCACGGGCATCTCTGACTGCATCATGCCCATTATCTGTTGGTGCAGCTCTGCCTCCTCGGGACCACCTAGCAGGAGCAACTGGCCGCCCACATCGCGAAAGAGGGTATCGGCCAGGTGTGCGAAGCGTTCCGGTGCCCAGCGCCGCGCGGTACTGTAGCCCCCGCTGCCAGGATGAAAGGCGAGCAGAGGACGTGGCGCGCCCTCTGACGCGTTCTCTCCATAAACAAGCCGTCGTGCCTGGGCGCGCTCCTCCACGCTTAAAGGAACTTCGAGCCTCTTGTTTCGTATGGTCGCACCAACCGCCTTTGCAAGCGCCAGGCTGTACTCTGCCTCATGCAATGCGCCGAAGCCATGATCGGCGACGCGAATGTTGAGGAACCAGCCATGCCCATTGTCCAGTCCAACACGCCATTTCGCCCCTGTCGCGCGCATGAGCGCCTGGTGTTTGAGTCGGCCAAAGGGGAGGGTCAGGTGATGGAGGAGGAGTACTGCATCGTAGCGTCCGCCGCGTAGCGTGTTCCAGAGCATCGTCAGGCGCAGCAGGATCGCGGGATGCAGGACCATCTGCTGCGGCGTGTCGAAAAGATATTTGTCCAGGACGATGATATTATCAATGACTTCCCAGCCGTTGAGCAGGCCCGCCGAGTCTGGCGTCACCAGCAGATCGATGCGCGCCCGAGGGTAGCTCTCGCGCAGCGCGCGCAACGCTGGCGTGGCGAGCAAGAGATCACCGATGCCTGCGAGCTTAACGATCAGGATATGGGCCTGGTCCGGTAAGGTGATATGTTTGCGATAAGCGGAAAGATCTATATGCATTGTTCTACCTGTTCATCTCCCACTGTCTCTGGCCTGGAGAAAATATCCTATAGGGCCTGGCTCATGCGGACGGCCTCTGCTGCTCTGGCGTCCATATATAGAATTGAAACGTGCAGTGTTCCTGGAAGCCAAGCCGCTGATAGATGCGCAGGCTCATGTCGGTCGGTGTCAATATGGCTACGCGATACCCTGCCGCGCGCGCCTCGTGCAGGGCGTGCCGTACCAGCGTCGCCCCTATGCCCCGCCGTCTGACCTCTGGAATAGTTCCTACACCGTAGATCCCCGCCACGCCCGCGTACAGCAGCAACGCCGCCATAGCGACGGGCCGTCCGTGCAGTATACCGATATAGTGATGCCATGACTGCCCTGTCCCGAAGCCGGTCGCGACGTAGGTATCGTAGTAATAGTGCGCGATCTCTTCGGAGGCATCGAAGCTTTGCGCTTCAAGCTCTAGTAGCGGTAGGAGCTCCTCGGCGTTCCTGACCTCCTGGATCACGAGTTCCTCCAGCGCTGGCGCATCTCTGTCCGCCGTGCTCAGGTCGAGAACCAGCGCCGGCGTCTCATTCAAGAATGTCAGGCCATGTTCAAGCAGACGCATAGCCAGATCGGTGGGCCGTACTGATGGACCGATCACCCACATACAGGGCAGGGCGCGCGCTCTGAAGTACGCGAGCGTTTCAGCAATTTTTGCGTCAACGTACGCCTTCTCATCGCTGGCAAAACGGGCATGGTGAACGCCATTGAAGAAGGAGTGCCGCGTGGTAAAGCGCGCCGGCTCCGCGTCGCGATGGGTTTCGCCTCCGGGTAGCGCGCGGCCAAAGACCTCTACCTCCTCTGCGAGATTGGCCTCTACCGCTCCTGTCAATTCGGGCGCCGAGAGGTCTGGCACAATTGCGTTCATTCTGTCGCCTCCTGTCTGGCATCGTCCCTATCGGGTAGCTTTTCGTGAATGGTCGCCAGCACACGTTCTGGCGTCACATCCTTCATGCATTGTGTCGTGAAGAAGCGGCAGTCAGCCGGGCTTGTGGCATTGTAACACGGACTGCACCAGATATCGCTGCGCAGTACGGTTGCTTCGGGACTTATGGGACCGCTGTGCGCCGGATCGGTGGGACCGTGGATGGCGATCAGAGGCGTGCCGACGGCAGCTGCGATATGCATGGGTCCGCTATCGCCTGTGACGAGGAGATCGGCGCGTTGCAGCAGAGCCGCGAGCTGTGGCAGGCTTGTCTTTCCGGCGAGGTTGAGCGGCTGCTCGTGTGCGCGCCGCAGGATCAGCTCGATCAAAGGCAGATCGCCGGAAGCGCCGGTCAACACAACGCAGTCGCCATCTTCGCACATCAGGCGATCAATCAACCTGGCCCAGTAAGGAACGGGCCAGCGCTTGGACTGTCCATTGTTCGAACTGACGTGGCAGGCGATCACTCTCTGACCGGGACGCATGCCGTGCAGGAGCAGCAACTGCTCGACCTCCTGACGTGCGGTGGGAGCGACCGAGAGATGTGGAATACGATCGTCCGGGCGGATACTGGCGCCAGCAGCCTGCGCCAGCTCTAGACAATAATCGACCTCGTGCGACTGATCGCCCGGTCTCCAATGACGACCCGCTACGTTGTCGGTGATGAAGCCTGGATAGCTCTCGCGCGCGAAACCAACGCGCCGGGGCGCTCCACTGAGGACCGCCAGGAGCACGGCCCAACTGCCGGATACGCTTACCGCGAGATCATATTGCCGGGCACGTAGACGGCTGCGCAATGCTCGGATCTCGCGCCAGTTCTGCGGCTTCAACAGCGCCTGGGGCCGTCGCCAGATGTTCGGGTTATAGGTAATGACCATACTGAGATCCGGCTCGCTGGTCGCAATGGGCGCGCTCGCAGGAATCGCCAGCAGATCGATCTCTGCGCCAGGGTATGTGCGTTTCAGCGCATGCGCAAGCGTCAGCGAGAGCACGAGATCACCAATCAGGTCGAGGCGGATGACCAGGATACGCTTCGGCTGGAAGCCCGGTGGCCGCAGCGGCTCTCTCCGCTTTCCTATACTACGCAGCTTGAGGAAGACGCCCAACACGCTCAGCAGCAGATAGATACTCGCGCCCAGCATACGCTTGCTGCTCCGCACCGTTCTGTTGCGGAGCCGTCGGCGCGCATTCGGTCGCCGTGGATAGCCATACTCATCGAGGGCAGGTTGTACTTTTGTCATTCTTTATCCTTAAAATGCAGGCATAACAGCCTTCCGCCTGCATTATAGAGATCCGCAACAAGGGAGCGAATACCCATATCTAGCCCGACCGCATTGTCCTTCCTGAGCAATGGGGAAGGCTCGGTCTCACAGATGCATTGTAGTGAGTGATCAGCTCCTCAAGACAGGCATTGTACATCTTGCGCGAGGCAATCAGCACGCTCATCAACGCGTGCTCTTGCGCGCTTGTTGGTCTCATGCGGTACTCAAACGTTCTCATCGCTCAAGTATAGCACGTTCTGACTATAGAGCCAACAAGCAAGAGCTCAAGCCGAGATACGCCTTACCACTGCTGTTAAAACGGTGTGGCTTGCGGCGAGCTCAAGCCCGAAATGAATGAACATGATTCAGACCAATGAAGCCAGAGAGAGGAATATAGTTTGAAGATCCGATCTTCTCGGTAACTCTCCCGCGCTTCGCACCACTTCACTAACTATTTCTTGCAACCAGAAGGCTCTGTTTTGTATTCTATCGTATAGAAGCTTTTATCGTAGAAGGAGTATAACAACAGTGATTGAAAATAGAGGGAAATGTGATCAAACGGAGGGAAAAACATCCTTTTGCTGAGGAGTTGACAGCGAGTGAAAACATGTAGTATACTCCGCTCTGTTACAGAAACAGGGATGGTTGAAAGAACCGCCTTTCCTCATAAAAGAGGTGTAATGTAAAAAATCAGGAACAATTTTGAGGTTCCTTGCCTGGCTGGGGCCACACACGGAGTGGATCTCCGTGCGGTGTGCGGATGTTTTCACCGCAATCAACACGTTGTCATACGTTTTGAAAGGCAGATACTGATGTATACACTACCAATATGGAAATTACTGGCCCTTCTCCTGAGAGGAGGACAGGGTATCGCCGTCCTCGCAACTATTTTCTGGCTCTGGGTCCTGGTTGACTGTCTCACAAAAGAACCGTCACAGGGAAACGATAAAGTAGCCTGGACGCTCTTTATCCTGCTGGTTCCATTTATTGGTGCGCTGATCTACTACTTCGTACGTCGCCCGGAGCGTATCAAGGCTGCGAGTGAATAATAGCGGAGCACAACTTCCTCCAGTATGACAAAACGTCCTATAATAGGATCATACGACTTCATCAGATGTGAGGAGTCGTATGAAATATGAGAACTGGAGAGCAAAACAGATGTTTATCGCAGTCAATAAAATTCAGGTGCCCGCCGCCCATCGGCAGGCGGCCATAGATGGTTTTGAGAAGGCTATGCCGGGTATGAAGCGCTTCAAGGGCTTTCTTGGCCTGGAACTCTGGACGGCTGAGGACAATACGCTCTCAGCCGTGTCGCGCTGGGAGTCGAAAGAGGCTCTCGATGAGTACTTGAGCAACGATCTGTTCGCCCAACATCACGGCGCGTCCAGTGGCGGCCACGCCGGTGGGTCCGACGCGATTACTTACTACGAAGCGAAAGTGCTCGGTTAATAGGTTTCTATATGAGCGTATCAGGGTCGGAGATAGCATATCTCTGGCCCAATTTTTGTTCTCTCATGTCTAATTTTTTGCTCGGGTTGCTCATTCCTATAGCCTGGACGGTGGCGACCCTATGCTCATGATCGACGCAATCGCCTCCTTGACCTGCTGCTCCGGGATCAGGCGCACGCAGGGATGCGCGCTTACCTCCTCGGGTCCAAAGTCGAGGCGACCACACGGTATCGCTGCACAGTCCGGGCATTTCTGCGTTGCCCTGATAATGATATGCCGTTCAGGTTCCCCCCATGGACCGAAGATCTTTTCGTCGGTCGGACCAAACAACTGTAGTGTGGGGGTGTTCTGAGCGACGGCGAGGTGCAAGGGGCCGCTATCGACGCCAAGAACCAGCTGTGCTCGTCCCAGTAGAGCCGCCAGTTGCCCGACTGTCATGTTGGTGAGCAGGAGCGGCGGCGTCTCCAAGTCGCGCGCGATCTCTTCGAGCATGGGCCGTTCTTGCTGGCTGCCGGTCAGCACGATACGCACCTGGGTCGGAAAAGCCATCGTCCGCTGAAGCGTATTTGCGCACTGCGTCCATGCTTCGTTGCGCCACAATTTGACCGCCGCACCAGTGCCGGGATGAAGCGCCACCACCAGTGTCTCTACCGTGATACCGGCCTGTTCCAGGCACTCTGTCACCCATTGGCGCTCGCTCTCCGTCGGCACGAAGCTCAGTGGATACCGTTCAGGCGTGTAAGGTTCTGCAAGTACCGGGTATGCCAGCGCTTGCAGGCAGGTACTGGCGAGGCGCAGGTTGGAGACGGTCGCGTGCTCAGGCTGCGCAAAAAAAGGCGCGTGCGTAAGGAATGGCCTGGCTGGCTGGATAGCATAGCCAACGCGTTGTGGAATACCCGCCACATAGATCAGGGCGGCTCCCCACCAGAAGTCGGGTCGCAGGTTGATGGCAAGGTCGTAGTTTGCCCGCTTGAGCTGTCGCGCCGTCTGGAACAGCAGGATGTAGGGGGCCAGAGGCGTCTGAGGGGCGCGCTGAAAACCTGGAAAAGGGCAGGTGATCAGTTGATCGAGCGCTGGATGACGCGCAACGACCTCGCTCGACCAGGGGCCGGTCATCATAGTGATGTGTGCATCCGGCATGTGTGCTCGTAGGGCCGCCAGGATCGGAGTCGTCAGTACCAGGTCGCCAAGATGATCGGGCCGAATGAGTAGAATACGCCGTTTGCTGGACGCTTCTCTTTTCCTGCCGCGTGCCAGATAGGCTGCAGGCGCCCCGAGGATGCGCACGAGTGCCAGGATGAGCGTGCGCACCAACTGTTTTGCATTCATGGCGCGACCTCGCGATTGCTGATCGTGGGGATGAGACGCTCTACGGCGGCCCACACTTCCTCGACCGTAACCGCCTGCATGCATGAACAATCTGCACACGGCTGCATCTTGCCCAGAAAGAAGCAGGGACGGCCTTTGGGATTGTGCCAGAGCGCAACATGCCCGGCATCGTCCACTGGATAGGGGCCGTACTCCTGCGGACTGGTGGGTCCGAAGATGGCGATAACCGGCGTTCCCACTGCCGCTGCCAGGTGCATTGGGCTACTATCGTTGCCGATAAACAATGTGCAGGCTTCGATGTACGCGGCCAACTCGCCGAAACTCGTTCTACCCGCCAGATCGGTAATCGTTCCATGCGGTACCTCAAGCCCTGCGAGGAGTGCATGTGTCAGCTTCTGGTCGTCCGCGCCGCCGATCAGCAGTACATGGGCGTTGCGCTGGAGAACAAGTCTGCGCACGATCTCCCGGTAACAATCGAGGGGCCAGCGTTTAGAGGTCAGTTCCATACCGGGATTGCTGCCGCCGCCAGGAAAAACTGCGACGCGCAGACGATCATCGAACGAAACTGCGTGGCGCTCCTCGGGCGTCGTGACGAAGTGCATATGTGGAGCATCGACGGTGAGGCCGATCGCGCGCGCGAGATCTAGATAGATCTCTGCCTGATGCTGCAACTGCTCGGGAGACGCGGAGACCGGGACCCTATCCGTAAGCGAGAAGCCGCGCCCCAGACTATCGGGTCCCACGCGCCGAGGAACGCCCGCGAACCAGGGCAGCAGCGTCATCAGCGGCGAGCGGTCCAGCACAAAGGCGAGATCAAAGTGCTGCTGGCGCAGCAGTTGAGCGAGACCAAGGTACTCTTTGAGCCGGTAGCGTCCAGGAATACCGACGGAGCCACTATCTATAACGGCGCTGACCGTCGGCTGGTGCTCCACGATCACCTTAGACCAGGTGCCTGCTACATACGTGATGCTGGCCTCTGGATAACTGCGGCGCAGAACCTCCAGCAGCGGCGTCGTCATAATCAGATCGCCGAGGCAGCAGGGCTTGATCACCACGATAGCGCGAGGCTGCTTTCTAGCCCTGCGTACAAATGGACGGAGCAGCAGGTCGAATAGAGCGAACGGCAGACGCAGCAGAAAGCATATGCCTGTGATAATAAGTTGGCGCAGTTTCAGTATCCTCCGTCCTGCTCGTCTGGTGTAGAAGACGGATTATGCAATAAGGTTGCCTGCTCCGTCACTGGAAGAGGCGGTGTGTCAGGAGTGGCGCGCGTCGTCTCCTGCTCTGATTCCGCAGTGCTCCGCATCGTTGGCTGATAGGATGCGTCGCCGCGCAATACCGCTGCGCCGCAGTTATGGCAATAAGCATTGCCGGGAAGCAGTTCAACGCTGCACTGTTTACATAACTGCTTCTCATTGTCGGGAGTGCCTCGGACGGTATCGAAGGAGCTTGCTATCAGAGGCTCTACTCCGGGTGGTGGCGGCGGTACCGGCGCTGGCTTTGTAGCATCGTAGGGCCTATAATCGGGCGGTGGTGGTGGTGGTGCGTAGACAGTTGGAGATGGATCTGTGCCAGGAGGGTAAGTGGGTGGCGTTATTGTCTGGCCTGTCCCCGTTGTGGGCTGCTGGGTCCCCTGGCTCTGAACCTGTGCCAGCTCCTGTCGATTCTGCTCCAGCAACATTTGGAGCCGGTGCAGCTCCTGGCAGATGGGGATGAGTTCGGGCTGCGTAAGTTGTCCGGCAGCGAAAACCTCCAGTGCGCGCGCAATGAGATCATCCTCCTGCGTGTGAATCTGGCGTGTGAGTCCATCGATGGTAGAACGTAGACGTTGAGTCTTCGCAATGCGTGTGGCCTCCTGGGTTGCTTTCTCCAGGCCGCGCTGTACTGAGTCCCAGATATTCACTGTGCTTCCCTCCTCTGCTCTCTAAACGCTCGTGAGCCGTCTCCATTATAGCAAAGGGAACGTGGGAAGTCGAGATGAGGCGTCTCTACAAAAGATATTCTCAGACGACGCATCCCCATCCGCACCTCTATTAGGGAACGACTATGCGGATGGAGAGCGGGGAGCGGTTAGTTTACTTCTTATCTGCGCCAAGGATAGCGTTCACCGTTGTGCCGCAGACGGTGCAGTGACCTTTGAGGGCAGGTTTGCCGTTCTTCATCGTGATGCGTTGAGCATCCTTCAGTTCAGTCTTCTTTTTGCACTTGACACAATAATACAAGTCGCTTGTCATTGATTTTACCTCCTACATCCTGTTAGAAAAAATGTATGTTCTCGACATGGGGGGAGATTGCACGCGTGAGATAGGTTTCATAACCCTTCTCATGCAGGCGTAGTCGCACTCGCGTCGCACTGGCCAGTTCAGAGAATGGAGCAAAGAGCGTGGGGCCGCTGCCGGAGAGTCGCACGAAGGCTGCACCAGCCTTCAATAGATCTTCTCGCGCCTGGGCGACCTCTGGATAGCGTTCCAGCACGCCACGTTCCAGCCCATTATGAAAATCTTTCAGCTGCGGCACTCTCTTTGTCTGTAGGGCGGCACCAACCGCCCGACTATAGGTACCATCAGTATAGTCGTCGGCGGGCAGAGAGCGAAAAACTGCTGCCGTTGAAACACTGATTGTGGGCTTGAGCAGGAGCAACCAGCGCATGGCATACGGCCAGTGGGGGGCGAGCGGTGTCACATGTTCGCCGCGTCCCTCGCATAATGCCAGTCCTCCAGTCAGGAAAAATGGTACGTCTGAACCGAGCGATGCTGCGATTGCGAGCAGGTCCGGCGGAGTCAGCGGTAGTTGCCACCAGTGCCGTAATGCGAGCAAAACTGCGGCAGCATTGCTGCTCCCTCCGCCCAGCCCAGCAGCCACGGGAATGCGTTTATCGAGTTCAATTCCAACCCCCTGTGGAAGTGCGAGTCGTTGGCGCAGCGCCTGCGCAGCCCGCGCAGCCAGGTTGTCGTCGCCATTAAGCTCGGGTCGTGTGCTGACCACTCGTACACCCGGTTCGTCCGTGACGGTGAGGCAGATGGTATCGTAGAGGTCAATCGTCTGCATAACGGTTGCCAGCTCGTGATAGCCATCAGCCCTGCGCCCCAACACATCGAGTGTCAGATTGATCTTAGCATACGATCGCACAAATAGCGTCGAGCCAGAAGTATAGATAGGCTGTGCTTTTTGACTCATGCATGCATTGTGCATAGAAAAGAAAAGCTTGTCAAGCGCAGAGTGTTTTTTTATGCCAAAAGTCGTGTAATCATGACCTTTTCTGCCTATTTGCAACATTCGTTAGTAAGAAAGTAACCTGGGTCTGCTTTTTTAGAGGGGGGAGCGGGTCTGTGCTATACTATGCGGTGTAAACAAAATGTTTCGCTGCTCATCTCTTTCTTACTGTACACTTCGTTTGTCTGGTAGGTGCCATGGATATAACCGTCGCGTACTTTCACCCGTTTCTTCATCCCGAGATCGTCAAGCGCGATTTTGAGCAGATCCGAGCTATGGGGGCTGCCACTATCGTCTACGCCATACATGAACAAGAGGAGCAGCGCTGGTCGCGCGACCTGGAGCGTGGCCTGCGGCAGGCGCAAGATGCAGGCTTGAAGGTCTACCTCAGCCTCGGGCGCTATGGCAATCTCTTTGCTGGTCCCGCGTTTATGCCAAGTTGGTATACTTTCCGCCACCCGGAGTCACGCGTGAAGGACCGCCACGGGCGTGCTCATGGCTTCTCCTGCTATAATCATGAAGGATTTCGCTCCTGGCTTTTTAAAGAGATAGAGTACTATCTCTCCTCCTACCCGATCAACGGTATCCTGCTCGACGAGCCGCACGGGCCAGACATCACCTGCTTCTGCTCTGTGTGCCGCGCGCTCTGCCCGGACATCACCGATCTCCAACATTTCCGCCGGCGCTCGATGCTCGACTTCCTGGGCGAGTTGTTCGGCTGCGTGAAGCGCACTGACGTCGATGCAAAGACGGCACTCGTTCTTCTGCCCCAGGATCTGGGACTGGTCGATGAGATAGCGCAATTGCAGCACCTGGACACGCTCGGCTGCCATCTCTTCTGGCAGTTGCTGAACGAGGACCTGGCGAAGGTGGAGTCGTGGGGACAGATCGTGGTCGAGGCGGCGCGGCGTCATGACAAGCGCAGCCAGCTCTGGCTACAAAACTTTAACCTCGACAAAGAGGGCGAACAACTGCTGGAGACGGCTTTTAAAGGTATGCTGCACGCCGATCCCGATGAGCTCGCCTGCTACTACTACTGGCGCAACAATGTCGATCCCGAGAGCGTCTGGCAGACGACGCGTCAGCTCCTGCGCTACATCCCACGGCGACAACTGTACTGGCAATCAACGCTTTCTCCTATCCCGATTCCACAGATCCCTGCCAGCGAAGATGACGAGATGCGTAAGAATTGAGGTGCCGCAAAGAGACAGGGGTCATTCCGATGTCACGGAATGACCCCTGTCGCGCTCTCCTAGCCTCTGCGTGGGCCAGAGGCCTCTTTCTCCTTCTCTTCCTGGTAGATCTTCCCCAGGAGTTCGCGCAGCGCCTTGATCTGCGTGGTGTCCCCTGAATTGCTCGCCGTCAATACAACTGCCTGGACGCCCAGCGAACGAAGCGTGTAGAAATCGTCCTCGCTCAGGTCATCCGCTATACTGAAAAAGGCGGGAAAACGCACTGCTTCTCGTATCGCCTGGTAGCCCAAGGCATCTTCGATCGTCAGTGTGCCCAGTTGTTCGCTGATGCCGAAGTCGAGTAGCACAGCGGAGATGCCGTCGAATGCGGCGAGGTTGCGTACAACCAGGGGGTAAAAGTCATCTGTTCGCATCGGGACCGTCACAACCTTCTCCAGCTCTTTCTCTTGCGCGAGCAGACGAACCGGAGCGTTAAAAGGCAGGATGACGTACTGAATCCCCAGCTCTTTAAGCGCTTTGAGACGTTCGCGCTCCAACGTATCCAGACCACCTGTAATGCGCAGCCCCGAGATCAGATTCTCGTTGCTCGCGCTGGCCGCTTCAATCTCTTGCTTTATTTTGTCAAGCTCGTCCTTGCCATTCCAGTCGAAGAGCAGCCCATCGGCACCGGCTTTTAGTGCAGCCTCCACGCTGCCCGCTGTAATGCTGGGAAACTCAACGACGATGGCGGCGGCATGCGCTTTAGACTCGGCCCGGTTTTTGCCGAGAAAGCCAATACTGCCACCGCTTTGTGCACGGCGTGCCTGCGTAAACATATCTTGCAGTTTAGCCATTCCTACTCCTTATGATTATATTATGATTATAGGGATCTTCCACCCTGTTTCTATAGCTTGCACTGCGACCCGTGCTGTGGCGTGTCTTTCGCTGCATACCAGGTATCACGGCGCAAATGTTAATCCATTATAGCACTTTTACCAGGATGCGGTACGCTGACCCCCCTACTACCATTCCATTCGTTGATTGGCATTCCCTCTTGAGGTTGCCGCGAACTCATTTCTTGTATATAGTAGCGCATTATTCCCATGCACTTGCTTCATTTTCTGTTGTAGATTATAATGTCTGAGGTTCCCGCAGTATTGGCTGATGGTTGATGAAGTATGTCGATTAGTTGTTGGAAGGGTGTTATGTTGCAAGAAGCTGTCGATGATTATATCGCTGTTCTCGCTGCCAAAAAGTATGCAGGCGGCAGTAACCGTAATACGATTACGGCCTATCGGAATGATCTCTACCAATTGTGTAGTTACCTCACGCTACAGGGTGTGGAGGGCTGGCAAGCGGTTGACCACGAACATATCGCGGCATATCTCAGAGAGATGCGCGATGGCCTGGCTTACCGGCCCACGACGATTGCCCGCAAGGTCGCCGCGTTCAAGTCCTTCTTTCGTTATATGCTCGATACACGTAAAGAGCTTTCTGTGAGTCCCATTGAGAACCAGGATACCCCTCGCGTTCAAAAAGATCTGCCGCATGCGCTGAGCGTCGAGCAGGTCAATTGCCTGTTCAACCGGGTTCATACGGATACCCCTGGTGGCCTGCGCGATCTGGCGATGTTGCACACGCTCTACGCGACAGGTATGCGCGCCTCCGAGCTCGTTTCGCTCAACCTGGCGGATTTCAATGCCGCCAGAGCGACCGTGCTCTGTCCAGGGCGCAATGGGCAGAAGAAGCGCGAACGTTTATTGCCTCTCCCCATTGTGGCGGTGGAGGCCGTACAGCGCTATCTGGAAGAGGCGCGTCCACGCCTCGTACGCAGAGAAAGCGAGCAGGCCCTCTTTCTGAATCATCATGGTGAACATCTGACGCGCCAGGGCTTCTGGCTTATTATCAAGGGCTACGCGCGCGAGGCCGGTATCGCCGATATCACGCCGCATGTGCTGCGTCACTCATTTGCCATTTTGATGCTGAAGGAGGGCATGGAGTTGCGCTCCGTTCAGGAACTACTGGGCCATGCCCATATTTCTACGACGCAGGTCTATAGCCAGCTCGTCTGCGCCAAACAGCCTGATCAGTAGCTTCGCTAAGGCTCCGTTCTCTGGCAGTGACGTTTACTGTCTGGGTCTTGCCATGGGACGGAACCAGGAAGGAGTAAAAGCAAAAACAGGACTGCCCTCAATGTGCAATAATCTCTGAAAGGAAGTTTTGTATACAGCTGGAGAGCGACTCTTCGGAGAGGGTGCGCTATGCTCTATGATCAGGTTGTGGAGGCGACCGAGGCTATTCTCGCGCGTCATGTCCGTAGGCCCGCGCTAGCCCTGGTGCTTGGGTCCGGCCTGGGCGACCTGGCCGGGCAGGTGGAGGATGCCGTGACGATTCCCTATGATGAGATTCCTCATTTCGTGCGTTCAACCGTTGCGGGACACGCCGGTCGCCTTCTGGTGGGCATGTTAGCAGGGATGCCCATTGTGGCTATGCAGGGGCGTTTTCACTTTTACGAAGGCTACTCGCCACAGGTGCTCGCGCTCCCAATTCGTGTGATGTACATGTTAGGGGCGCGCACGCTTATTGTGACCAATGCCGCTGGTGGCGTCAATCCCGCCTATCGTCCAGGCGATTTTATGCTTATTCATGACCATATCTCTTTGCCGGGATTGGCCGGGATAAATCCTTTGCTTGGACCTAATGATGGGCGCTTCGGTGAGCGCTTTCCGCCGCTGGCCCAGGCGTACAATGCGGACCTGCGTGCGCTGACCCAACGTGTTGCGCGGGAGATAGAGGGCCTCACGCTCCATGAGGGGATCTACACGATGGTGGCCGGTCCCAGCTTTGAGACCGCTGCAGAACTCAGGTTTCTGCGCATGATCGGCACCGATGCTGTGGGAATGTCTACGGTGCCGGAGGTCGTGGTGGCCCGTCATATGGCTATGCGCGTCCTGGGGTTGAGCCTGATCACGAACACTGCTACGGGGAATGAGACGGACGAGATTAATCATGCCGGGGTGCTGGCTACGGCTGATGCCTCCCGTCCGCTGTTCGCTGCACTGGTGCGCGGCATTGTAGAAGGATTGGCGACTATGGCTTAGTTACATTGATCTCAGACTGGTACCAGTTGAAGCGCTGGCCCTCCCAGTCCATCAGGACGACCAGGTAGTAAATCCCAGCTTTCAGTGTGGGCGTGAGCTGGTAGGTCCAGGTGGTGTTTCCCTGCGCGGCGCAGTTTTTCGTTTGTTGCGTTCCATTGAACAGGAGCACGCCACTCTCCTCCTCGGGTAGCGGCTGAGAAAGTGTATTGACGTTTTTCAGTCTATCGTCTCGCGCTCCCAGGAGTGCGTTGGTAATGTTTTTCTCTTTGGTGAAAAAGAGCTTACATGTAATATTCGTGGCGTGTACGGGCTTGCCGTGCCCTTTATCTATCGATTGGTCGACCGGGTAGGCGGTAACGGTGTATTGTGTGGTCCCATCGGCCACCTGGTTGAAAGGAACCGTAGTCACCGGATAGCCAAGAGGGACAATATTTGTGGCCGGGGCCTGCGTCGCCGTCGCCTTCGGACCGATCGGCGATGATTGCGATACGATGCCTGTCTGGGTATTCGCTGACTGCTTCTGCTGTTGTGGACGCGTCATAGCTCCAATGAAAAAACCGCTTGTAAGACCGGCTGCCGAGAAGAGCAAGAGCGCAACGATGAGGATGATTTGAGAGCGTGGCGCTCCTCCGTTGTTTACCTGCATATCCGGCCTCGGTCTAGATGCTAATTGCTGCATGGACGATATCCGCTCTCCCTTGTAAGTACTGCAAATGTAAGTATTACAAAACTTTTGTTCTCATCTTACCATGTCTCTGATGATCTCCTGTGTGAATAAACGAACTATAGCCCGAATTGGTACCCCCTCTCTACCCAAAAAGAGAGGCCGATCGCTGTCCTCCTGGGGGGGAGCGCGATCGGCGGGTCCCGGATAAGGGGTGTGTGGGGGAAGTTCCGGGCTGTATACCTCCCGCTGTGGGCGACCAGGATGGCTCGATGCAGCTCAATAGCATGGCTATAAAGGCATCGAGCCATCCTGCCACTTCACAGCTTCTTGTACACTCTCTATCTTCAATAAACGGCTCCCCTATAACTTTTGGGAGAATTTGTTGAGCGCTGCTCTCTACGTCACCTTGCACGACGAATGCATATGCTCCAATAAGGAGCAGAGCACATCATCAAAAATAGTGACGCGCTAATCTCTCCTGGAAGGAGTTGGATATGGGTTTCCATATGTTTGATCTTATTATCTAGGAGAACTGCCCATGTGTTCAGAAGGTAACAGAAAAAGAAAAATCGGCCAGGGAAGCCTGTCGATGACCAACAGGCTTCTTCCGTTTCTGGCACTGGTACCATATATCTCTGGTTATATGGTACCTACGACACTTGATTGCTGTTGATAAGCTGCTCCAATTTGGCGGCGAGAGCTTTGAGTGTCTCCGAAACCGATGCTTGACGGGCAAGGGCCTGACGAACATGAAACACAATAGCCGTTGACATATCTGTGTAGTTCGGAGTGACTGGACGTGGTACTGCAGCCTGGAGTATCGGTTTCAATTGTTTGTAGAAAGGGAACTTGCTGAGAATCTCCTGATCCTCATAAATGCTCATTAAGGTCATCACCCAGGATGCCACAGTTGCTCCGATCTTTTGAGCCTCCGGTTGCAGCATATACTGGATAAATTCCCAGGCAGCATCTTGTTTGACCGGATCAATAAAAGCATTGATCGCCAACTGCCAACCACCCAGTGAAGAGTGTCCTATAGTGTTGATTCCTCCAGAGAGCATGGGATGGATACCAAATTTATGTGCCAGTGTTGTTTGTTGGGAGTGAGAGTAGGCATAAGGCCAGTTCCTCATAAAAAGCGCCTCACCTTTTTCCCAGGTGTTCCGTGTCACTTCCTCCGTATAAGTATCAGTATCATCAGGAGAAATCTTGTTTATCCAGTTCACCATTGTTGTCAGTGCTTGTCTCGCCTGTGGGCTATCGACAGTCACAACAGTAGGATGGAATGGATCTGAGAAAAGAGAGCCACCATACCCGTGAAGCACCTCGTCAAAGTTACAAACCAGCCCTTCGTACTGGGCACCTTGCCAGACATACCCATACTCGGGGTGGTTCTTCTGCGCCAAGGCTGTTTCTGCCATGGATGTTAACTCCTCCCATGTGCTGGGTGGGTGGGGAATCAAATCTGTACGGTAGTACAGCAGTCCGACATCGCTACGAAAAGGAATGGCCCAGAGTTGTCCATCAAAGGTACAGGCTTCAATGGGCATCCCCAGATATTTCGCACGCTCCCGCTGCGGCCAGCGACTCTCGCTGATCGGTTGAAACCATCTCTGGCGGGCAAACTCAGCAACGTAGATAATATCGACTGAGAAGATATCTACTGCGGTGCTACGTGCTTTGAGGATATTTCGCTCTATTGTGACCAGGTCATTTGTCCCGTTTGGGCCAATCTGCAAAGTGACGTGAATACGGCCCTGGTTGCGCTTGTTGAAGCCATCCACAAGCTGTTGGCACGCATTAGAGGGATCATAATCAGCTTGCCAAACCAGGTAGATAGCATTGTCATGAGAGCTACCACAACTTTCTAGCAAAGAGAGTGTGGAGACAGAAGAGAGCCCGAGTGCCAACGCTCGTTCCAGAAAGGCTCGACGGGTGAGTCGGCCCGAACGTAACTTAGGAATCAGTTCATCAAACGTTGAACGTTGTTCTGGTGTCATGAGAGATCCTCCTGAGTAGATTTATTCAAGCCGGAAGTCAAGGATGTCTCCACTTCCTCCTGCGATAATATGGTCTTCGAGAGGTGACCACGAGATTGAGAGGACATTGTCGGACTGTCCATGATCATTCGCTATGCGGGAAGTAGTCAGCCACTGGAGCTCTATTTTTCCCTGCTGATCCCATATGTGCCAAATTTGTATAGAGTTATCAACAACAAGAGCAAGAAAGGCACTATTCTGCTGACCCTTCTCCCATAGGCAGTCAGCGGCAAAGATAGGGCCAGGATCAGGCGGGAGCTTAAGGGTAGAGTCTCCTGTTCTCACATTCCAGATCCCCATGGTGCCATCATAGCTGGACGATAGAATAAAGTTACCATCGGGAGACCAACCGACAAACGAAATAGCCCCCTTGTGACCTTTATAATTTACGAGGTGTGCTCCTGTGAGAGCATCCCACGCCTGGACGTGATTATTGTCGTCTCCCGAAGCAAGGCGCTTTCCGTCGGGGGACCAGGCAATCGTTGTGACCGTTGAGCCGGGGTCTCGGTACGTATAGAGATGTTTCATGGTACGGGCATCCCAGATCCGGACCGTCTGATCATCGCTGGCTGATGCGATGTAGCTTCCATTGGGAGACCAGGCAATGGCTTTTATTTGTGCCGTATGCCCTGTGTAGATCAGACATTGGCGAAGCATATTGGCTTCGCATTGATACGTCGAGATATTCCAGATTTGTATCGTGTTATCTTCTTTCCCGATAGAGGCAAGACGCTGACCGTCAGGAGACCAGGCTAAGCCGTATCCCCATCCCACTTTTTGGGAAAAGATTACCACGTATTTGTGTTGTGCATCTCGGACCTGCATTGTGCTATCATCCCACAACACTGCAATATACTTTCCATCGGGAGACCAGGAGACAGTATGCACAAATGTGGCTCCTGGTGGAGGCATTACCTCCTTGAGAGATTGCTGCAATGAAAGAGGATCCGCTTGCACTTGATGGATAAGTGTTTGAAAGCCAAGCTGCCAAACTAAGGAGACTAGGGCTAATCCTATCATAAGGCAAGCAGCGACCAACCATGGAGACCTTAGACGAAGGAAGCGCCTTATATCCAAACGAGTGCCTGTCCTGCGTGACTGGAAGATCTGAGTATGATGGAGTGAACGCTGATGACTACTAGTAGATGGTAGAAGAACTTTGAGTCTGGGGCTTTGTCCTTCACTTGGCGCGGAGGAAGCATTCTGCATTTCGGCGAGAACAGAGGCTGGAAGACCAGGCAACGGTGTCACACTAAGAGCGCGACGCGCGAAGGCAGTAAGCAGACGGGAATCATCGCGCAGAGCAGCACACGTAGCACATGATCGCGCATGTTCTGTGAATGCTACCCGATCAGCGGGAGAAAGCAGTTCTTCTGGAGTAAGGGCAAGCAAATCTGCCCAGTCGCTACACGACTGCCTGGGAAGCGAACGGCCTTTCATGGAATCACTCATTATATTAGTCTCCTTCTTGTAGTTTGCGATACTCTCCCCTGAAGATCTTCCTTACAGTACAAACATAAGGTTCTACTGTACCTACTCTTAAATCTAGTTCTAGCGAAATTTCTTCAAAAGTTCTACCTTGTTCATGGAGAATATAACAATTCCTTTGTTTAGGAGTTGTCTTTTCAATAGTTTTATTCCACGCTTCCCCTAGAATCACGCCCTTCTCTACTTGATCCTCAAGAGCTTCTGGATCAGCTATCTCTACCCCTATCCCACCATTATGTTCAGCATTTAGCTTCTGACTTGGCATACTATTTTCCCTTCTTATTCTCTTTCGAGAATGATCAGTGGCCTTATTCTTAGCTATCTCGAATAGCCAAGCCTTAATGTTGGATGCGCTGTGTATCCTAGACTTAGCCTTCCAGGCCTTTTCCCAAGTCTCGTTTGCAATATCGTGGACATCCTCCCTGTTCACTATTGAGAGGAAGCCAATAAATTGGCAAAGAGGCCTGTTATATTGATCAAATATCTGGTTCCAAACCCCTTCGTCCCCTTGCCGTACTCCCAAAAGCAACTGGGGATCATCATCAGACATCCCTTTCTCCTTCTGACTCCAGAAACGCACTCAGAGTCACAACTTCTTACTTCTCCATAGGCAAATAGAATCGAAGTATTTCTATCTTCCATAAACGCTCCCCAGCAGTATGAGTTAATTGAAGCCCAAAAGTACTTTAACAAGCCTATTAACGCTGATAGGCTGCTTCAACAGAAATTTGAGTGAGGTTTGTACGAGACTGATGTGAGAATTTGGAAGAGGAGTATAGACCAGAAAGGCTGCCTGATCATCTCAAAATCATCAACACGAGAAGGGTATGGATCAAAGGGTTGCGATACTTTCAGTCGTGACTTCCTGAACAGGGGAAGGAAAGTGCTTGATCAACCCACGCCTCCGACTTTCAGTTCTATGGTACGTCGTATCTTTTCGTCAGAATCACACCGATAGGCCCATTATATCAATTATTGCCAGACCACTGTCCTGCACACACAGACGGAGATGGAAGGTCTCGCTCACGAACTTGCCAATCATCCGAGTCCTGCGTATCTGGAGAACCTGCTTCGAATTATTCAGCATGTCGTACTGCAATGGCAGGCGGAACACGAATGGATTTCGAGCATTCGTGACCAGGAGCTAGAACAGATGCAAACATCCAGCTATGAAGCTCTGTAAGAAGGTTTTTTAGAAAAAAAGCGGTGAAAAGCGGGGCCTGCTTGCGCCTCTAGCTCATTATGCAGGTATAATAAGAGTGGCCGTGACGGCGAGTCACGCCCTCAAATTTGTTTTGCAGGTAGGTTAAGAATAAGGCAGGTAAAAATATGGCAGAGTTGAAACAGCAGAAATGCGAAGCCTGCGCGCCCGGTTCCCCGCAGGTCACTGAGGAGGAATTGAAGGAGTTTCTTCCCCAGGTGCCCGAGTGGGTCATCGTTGAGCGTGACAACCTCAAGCGGCTGGAGCGCGTCTTCAAATTCAAGGATTTTGTGACGGCGCTGGACTTCACGAATAAGGTGGGCGCGCTTGCCGAAGAGGAGGGCCATCACCCTGCTTTGCTGACCGAATGGGGCCGCGTCGGCGTCGCATGGTGGACGCATAGCATCGGTGGCCTGCACCGCAACGATTTTATCATGGCTGCGAAGACCGACGAGGTCTACTCCGGGTTTGAGCAACAATAATTCAACGGTATGTTTCTAACCACGAATACTGGCGAATGTCATCTGTCAAGAACGCTCAATCAACGCGACCGCGTAGCAGGCGATGCCCTCGCGACGGCCTGTGAAGCCCAGGCCGTCCGTCGTCGTCGCCTTTACGCTCACCCGCTCTTTATCCAGGCTCAGGTGCTCGGCTAGATGAGCGCGCATCTCTTGTAAATAGGGCGCCAGCTTAGGGCGCTCGGCCACAATCGTCGCATCGATGTTTCCTATAGTAAAGTGATGGTGGTGCAGCAGGTCGAGGGTGTAATTAAGGAAGAAGGCACTGGGCTGATCTTTCCAGCGTGCGTCGCTGGAGGGAAAGTGCGTACCGATATCGCCGAGCGCGGCGGCCCCGAGGAGAGCGTCGACCACGGCGTGGATAACGGTATCAGCATCGGAATGACCGGCGAGACCGTACGCGAAAGGGATCGTCACGCCGCCCAGGATGAGCGGACGATTCTCGATGAAGGCGTGCACATCGTAACCGAAACCAACGCGTGTCGTCATAAGCTCGTGTATCCTTGCACTAATAATTCGGCGAAGAGCAGATCTTCCCGCGTAGTAATTTTGATATTGGTGTAAGCGCCGGGGAAGATGGCCACGGAATGTCCCATGCGTTCCAGCAACGTGGCGTCGTCGGTGACTTCCTCCTGCGCGAGTGGGCTGGCGTGGGCCTGCTGAATCAGCGGAAATGAGAAGACCTGCGGCGTCTGCACCATCCACAGGTGCGCGCGGTCCAGCGTAGCATGGATCTCTCCGTTCTGGACCTGCTTGATCGTATCCTTTACCGGAACGGCGGCGACCGCTGCCAGGTGCTCCTGTGCGGCGTGCAAACCCGCTGCCAGTATCTCTTCTGTCACAAAGGGACGCGCCCCATCGTGAATCATGACCCAGGTTGGCTTCGCTGCCGCCAGCGCATTGAGTCCCAGGCGTACAGAATCCTGGCGCCGCGCTCCACCGGCAACCACAGTCATAACTTTGTGCCAGCCTTCTTGTTGGCATAGCGTTCGGGCCGCATCGAGGCGTTCGGCGCTCGTAACCAGGATAATCGTCTCTATAGTAGCCGAATGTTGAAAGACATCGATCGTGCGTGCGAGCGTGATACGCCCTGCCAGCGGCGTCCAGAGCTTATCCTGTCCCTGCATGCGCCTGCTGGAGCCTGCTGCTACGATCACAACGGCGGCTTTCTCTTGCATAATGAGTGTTCTTACGCCTGTCGCTGCCTGGCGGACGATTGCGGCGTGGGCGTAGAGTTGTTATTCTGTTTGGGATGGGCAAATATCATCCGTCCGGCCACTGTTTGCAGCACGCGCGTCACCGTCACTTCAATCGTCAGATTCATATACTGGCGTCCGTTCTCAACAACGATCATTGTCCCATCATCCAGGTAGCCGACGCCCTGCCCAAGCTCCTTACCATCCTGCATGATCTTGATGTGAATATCCTCGCCTGGCAGCAGGACAGGTTTAATGGCGTTTGCGAGTTCGTTAATATTGAGCACTTTGACCCCCTGGAGCTCCGCCACGCGGTTGAGATTGAAATCATTTGTAATGATGGGACAGTGTAGATTCCTCGCCATCTTCACGAGCTTGCCATCGACATCGGCGATGCCCTCGATATCGGCATCGATGATCTCTATAGGAACGGTGGCATCCTTCTGCAGGCGATTGAGAATCTCCAGTCCGCGCCGACCGCGATTGCGGCGCATCGTATCGGCGGAGTCCGCGATGCGCTGCAGCTCGTTCAGCACGAAGCGTGGCACGACCAGAGTACCGAAGATGAAGCCCGTCTGGCTGATATCGGCGATGCGCCCATCGATGATCGTGCTGGTATCGAGCAGGATCTGAAGCGATTCGGGCGTGGCGCTCTCCTTCTCTTTTTCCAGCACATCCTGTTCTTTGCGCTCGCGTTCTCGCTCCTCGTCGCGCTCGCGCTCGCGGGCGCGCCGTCCCATCATTGCACCCTGAAAGAGGTGCGCGATATCGTTCTTACGCAGAACTGCGATCGTCACGCCCAGGTAGCCAAAGAGCACCGCACCTAGAAATGGCAGCAGGTGTCCCCAGGTCGCAGGCAGGTTCGCCAGTGGAATAGCGAGAAGAGCGGAGATGATAAGTCCGATGGTCAGGCCGATCGCTGCGGCCACCAGGTCACTGGCCGCAGCGCCGCGAATCTTTTCGCGCATCCAGCGATAGGGAACAACTGTAACGTACGGCGTGATCAAAAAGGCCACGATCACAAGTGCCACACCAATCGCGATACCCCATTCCAGGGAGATCTTACGATCGTCGATGACGGCGCGATCGAACAACAAAATGCCTACAACTACCGCGATAGCGATTACGCTACCAACAATGCGGGAAATGGTTTTTATTGACATTCCTGCATCCTCCAAAGCAATGCACCTCTTCAGTACATAGAGTACTCGGAGGGCGACGTGTGGGGGCGGCTAGCTGGCTAGGACGGTGATAAAAACAAAAAATGATAATTCCGTCTAGTATGTCGCCTGACCTGCTTAACCTTGAAAACGCGCCCGTCGAGCCGTAAAAACATCATATCGAATGTGCAGTATACATCTTTTTCTCTCAGGAATCAATAGTTCTACTTTTTATCCCCCCTTAATAGCCACTTGTCAAACATTTCATCAGGGGATGCGTACTGAAACGATCTCTTAAAATGCGACGGTACACCTCTTGCTATTAGTGTAAGGCAATCTCCAACGAAACTGCAAGTGAACTGGCGGTAAGTACTTTAAAATCCTCTGGCAGTCCTGTATCTGCCAGTTCCGCTCGTACCTTTGCTCCTCTTCCTGCTGCTGGAACGATGCAGCGTTTAAAACCGAGCTTGGCGGCTTCTCGCACACGTAATGACAGCCGACTGACTGCGCGGAGCTCGCCGGAGAGTCCAACCTCGCCGATCAGGGTCATATCCGGCGGGATATTTTTCTCGCGGTAGCTCGATGCGATGGCGGCGGCCACGCCCAGATCGATCGCCGGTTCCTCCAGTGTAAACCCTCCTATCACATTTGCATAGACGTCATGGGTGCTTACTGCCAGCCCGACGCGCTTCGTCAGGACCGCCAGCAGCATCAAGAGACGATTATGTTCAATCCCGTTCGTGGTGCAGCGCGCGTTCCCAAAGTTACTGGGCGTTACCAGCGCCTGTACCTCGACCAGCAGGGGACGCGTTCCCTCCATGCTCACCACTACGGCTGAGCCGGTCGCCCCCGCCGCACGGTCCGCCAGGAAGACCGCTGACGGATTTGGCACCTCCAGCAGGCCCTCGCCGTGCATCTCAAACACGCCCACCTCGTGTGTGGCGCCGAAGCGATTCTTTACGCCGCGCAGGAGCCGATAGGAATGATAGCGCTCGCCTTCGAGATAGAGGACCGCGTCGGCAATGTGTTCCAGTGCCTTGGGTCCCGCGACGGTTCCTTCCTTCGTCACATGCCCGATAATAAAAACAGGTATATGCGTGCTTTTCGCCAACTGCATAAGCTGGAGCGTACACTCCCTTACCTGGCTGATGCTCCCCGGTGCCGCCGTCAGATGACTGGCGAGCACCGTCTGGATGGAATCGACAATCACCAGTGCTGGTTTGAGACGTTGGACCGCCTCGGTAATCACATCTAGCTCGATCGCTGCCAGCAGGTAGAGTTGCTCTCCGCTGATCTCCAACCGCTCGGCGCGCATCTTGACCTGTTCGATCGACTCCTCGCCCGACACATACAGAACAGGCCCGACGTGTTGTGCGATTGAGCCGGAGACCTGCAGCAGCAGCGTCGATTTGCCGATGCCCGGTTCACCTCCGATCAGCGTCAGCGAGCCAGCCACCAGGCCCCCGCCCAGCACACGATCCATCTCAGGGTATCCCACTGAGATACGTGCCTGCGCCAGTGGCTTGATCTGAGGCAGGGCTACCGGCACACGTGTACCTTGAGCGAGAGTATCGTTCAGGCCCTGGCGACGAGCGGAACTCTGCGGAACATCAGCAACCTCTTCGAGGGTATTCCAGGTGCCACAGTCGGGACATTTTCCCATCCACTTGCTATGTTCACCGCCACATTGTTGACAGATAAATTTTGTGCGTAGTTTTGCCATTTAGAGCGTCTGCTATCTGTTGATATAGGGAGAGATGATAGGGAACCCGGCACGCACAGGCGGACCAGGCATATACTGGTGATTAGAAAACAGAGGGAACGTGAACGTTCACGTTCCCCTTTGTCTTTATCCTTCGCTGCTACTGTTCCCGCTTTCACCGCCAGCAGAGAGTGCTGCTTCTGGTGTCGCGGGTGGTGGCAACTGTTCGATACGATTGCGAACCTGTAGTACAAGATCGTCATCGATAACGACAGCCTCGATCAGGTCGCCGGGGTGGAACTTGCCCTGGAGCAAGCCTTCGGCCAGCGGATCCTCGACCATTCTCTGGATGGTACGGCGCAATGGGCGGGCACCATACTGAGGATCGAAGCCCTTCTCGATCAGGAAGTCCTTAGACGGCTGTGGTACGACCAGCTCGACCTGCTGCTCGGTCAACTGCGCGCGAACGCGGTTAAGCAACAGATCGACGATCGAATACATCTCCTCCATGCGCAGTGAATGGAAGACGATGACCTCGTCGATACGGTTCAGGAACTCCGGTTTGAAGGTATTTTTCAATTCGCCGAGGACCTTGCTCTTCATCGCCTCGTATTCGGACTGATCGGCCTTCGCCTTGTCTTTCGACTGCTTGAAGCCGATTGATGCCTCCTTGTTTAGCAGGACTGCACCAACGTTCGAGGTCATGATGACGATCGTATTGCGGAAGTCTACCGTCCGTCCCTTGGCGTCCGTCAGCTTGCCGTCCTCCAGGATCTGGAGCAACATGTTGAAGACGTCGGGGTGGGCCTTCTCGATCTCGTCGAGCAGGATCACGCTATAGGACTTGCGGCGTACCGCCTCGGTCAACTGACCGCCCTCTTCGTACCCGACATATCCGGGAGGCGCACCAACCAGGCGAGCTGCCGCGTGGCGCTCCATGAACTCTGACATGTCGATCTTGATGAGTGCCTCTTCACTGCCAAACATAAATTCGGCGAGCGTCTTGGCGAGCTCGGTCTTACCGACACCCGTGGGGCCCATAAAGATGAACGAACCAATGGGGCGTTTCGGATCTTTCAAGCCGGCGCGAGCGCGGCGTACGGCGCGGGAGATCTTTTCGATCGCCTCGTTCTGCCCGATTACACGCGAGTGCAGAGCATCCTCCATCTGGAGCAGGCGCTGCGACTCCTCCTGCGCGATGCGCATTACCGGAATGCCCGTCCACATGGAGACGATCTGCGCGATCTCTTCCTCTCCAACGGTCGGCTTGTCGGTCCCGCGCTCGCGATGCCAGCCAGATTCCAGTTTGGCGATGCGGTCACGCAACTTGACCTCGCGGTCGCGTAGCTCGGCGGCCAGCTCGTACTCCTGTTGCTGGATGGCGGCTTCCTTCTCGCGCAGCACTGATTCCAGCCCCTTCATCGCCTCCTTGAGGTTGAGGGGGGCAAGCGAGTTCTGCATGCGAACGCGGCTTGCTGCCTCGTCGATCAGGTCGATCGCCTTATCAGGCATAAAGCGATCGGTGATATAGCGGCTTGCCATATCGGTCGCGGCCTTGAGCGCCTCATCGGTGATAATCAGACGGTGGTGCTGCTCGTAGCGTTCGCGGATACCCTTGAGGATCTCAATGGTCTCCTCGACCGTTGGCTCGCGTACAATTACCTCCTGGAAGCGGCGCTGAAGGGCGGCATCGCGCTCGATATACTTGCGGTACTCATCAAGCGTAGTCGCACCAATGCACTGCAGTTCGCCACGGGCGAGCGCAGGCTTCAGGATATTCGCGGCATCGACCGCGCCTTCGGCAGCACCGGCACCGACGAGCGTGTGTACCTCGTCGATGAAGATAATGCAGTCGCGGCTGTTGCGAATCTCCTCGATAATCTTCTTCAGACGCTCCTCAAACTCACCGCGGTACTTCGTACCTGCTACCAGGGAGCCGACATCGAGGGTCAAGAGACGCTTGCCCGCCAATGTCTCCGGCACCTCGCCTGAAATCAGGCGCTGCGCCAGGCCCTCCACGATAGCCGTCTTACCAACACCTGGCTCACCGATCAGAGCAGGATTGTTCTTGTTACGACGGGAGAGGATCTGAATAACGCGCTCAATCTCCTGGTGGCGACCGATAACAGGGTCGAGGGTTCCCGCCCGAGCGGCTTGTGTCAAGTCGATGCCCATCTGATCAATGGTGGGAGTCTTCGAGTGCTTGGCATCACGCTCATGCGATGAACCGGACTGGCTGAGTACCTGGATCGTCTGCGTGCGCACCTTTTCAAGGTTGACACCAAGGCTTTCCAGAACGCCCGCTGCAATTCCCTCGCCCTCGCGAACTAACCCCAACAGGAGATGTTCTGTACCAATATAGTGATGATTCAGGCGTCGAGCTTCATCTACTGCTAGCTCTATCACCTTTTTGGCACGCGGCGTCAGACCGATCTCACCGAGAACGATGCGATCCCCCCGGCCAATAATAAATTCAACGGCGCTACGAACTTTATTAAGTTCAACACCGAGATTCGCCAGTACTTTCGCAGCTACACCTTCGCCTTCGCGTACAAGACCAAGCAGGAGGTGTTCTGTACCGATATAATTGTGTTGGAAGCGCTGCGCTTCTTCCTGAGCGAGGCTCAAGACCTTCCTGGCCCGCTCTGTGAACTTATCAAACCTATCTCTATCGTTCACCTGTTTGTCACCCCCCTTTCATTGGCAGAGGGTGGAACCGGGCCCTCTGTGTCGCTCAGGTAAACTATGCCATTCATCATACAACACTCTTCATACAGCGTCAAGGATAACAACTACGCCTCCCGTCTGTCAATATACGTGCATTACTTCTCTCTGAGTAACAATCGACCTCATCACTGCTTATACGTGGTGTATCTGCAGCGAAGAGGTCACTTGATCATCTGTTCAGGTACATTGTGCTTAGCAGGCGATGAACATCATTTTAGGATGCTTCCAATCGGGTCTTCCTGGCTCTCCTCTTCTGTGTGAGAAACTCCACCCTTTTACGTTCAGAATTTCTTGAAAGATGCTTGTAGGAAGAGTATATCACCTCAGTTGGCGAGAAACAAGGCGTATTTTTATTTCTGTGTGAGAAACTTCTTTCTCGATCTCCCCTCTTTCTGCTGCAGAGGAGTTACTATCTCATAACTATTACGACGAAGTGAGTTGCCTGGATTACAAAGATATAAATAGCCCTCCCACTGCTTTGCGTTCGTATGAGCAGCGGGAAGGCTATCTTTGTTATTCTTTGGGCGCGCCAACGAGGCGTACGCGAGAACTTCTTACTCGGAAGTCTCTGTTTCCTCTTTCGAGCGCTGGCGGGCAGCCGCGCGGAATGCTTCTGCCATTGCGGTCGTCTCTCCGTCATCGCCGGCTGATAAGCCGCCCAGGAGCATGTTGTCCCGATCACGTTCGGGCCTGTCATTGCGCTCGCGTCGCCTGCCGTGCTCCTGCTGGGCTGCGGTGGCCTCCAATGACGGCGTTGTTGCCTCCAGCGATGGCACCGGTGCTGGCTCGCTCGCGGTTGCGTTTGTGCTGGACACGTTGTGTGATGTGTCCTCCGTCGTTGCGCTTTGCGGCTGATCAAGCTCTTCGGCCTGCCTCAGACTCAGGCCCAGGCGACGGCGTTCTGCGTCGATGCGCAGAATACGCAACTGCAACTGTGCACCCTCGTGCAGGATCGTCTTGGGGTCCACTCCCGGCGTGAGCTCGGAGAGGTGGATCAGTCCCTCGATGCCATCCTCGATGCGTGCGAACGCCCCGAACGGCGCGATCTTGGTCACCACCCCGGTCACGATCTGCCCCGGCGTGTAGCGCTGCTCGACGGTTGTCCAGGGATCGACCTCGGCCCGCTTGATGGAGAGCGCAATCTTCTTCTTGTCCTTATCGACGCTCAAGACCTGGACTTCCACTTCCTGTCCGACATGCAGAACCTCGCTGGGATGATTCACCCGGCTCCAGGCGAGCTGACTGATATGCACCAGCCCGTCCGCCCCTCCCAGATCCACAAAAGCGCCAAAGTTGGCCAGGTTGCTGACCACGCCCCGCCGGACCTCGCCCGGCTTGAGCTCGTCGAGCAGCTCCTCGCGCCGTCGCTGTCGCCACTCCTGGACGGCCAGGCGCTCAGACAAGATCAGGCGGTTGCGCGCGCGATTGATCTCAATAATCTTGAGCTGTAGCTCTTTGTCCTTCATGCTCTGAAGCTTGGCTGCGGTCTCCTGGCTCTCGCCGCCCGACGCCACCTCTTCGCGCTTGAGATTGAGAATCTGAGAGATCGGCACGAAGCCGCGAATGCCGGCCACGTCGACAATCAAGCCACCCTTATTATAATCAATAACTCTGGCTTTGAGCAGTTCGCCATTCTTGTACTGCTCCTCGGCGATGCGCCATTGCCGTTCGGTATTGGCCCTCTTGAGTGAGAGGACGGCATGCCCTTCTGACGACTCTGGCTGAATGACGTAGACCAGAACCTTGTCATTGAGATGCAACTCGCTAAAAGACCCATAGCCGCTGGCTGGCAGTTCTTTGGTGGAGAGGACGCCCTCAGATTTGAGGCCAATATCCACCAGGATCTCGTCCTGATCGATACGCACGATCACGCCCTCGACCACGTCACCCCGTTTGATATTAATAGGAGTGGTCGACGCAGCCAGCAACGCTTCCATCTCGTTCTGATTGAAGTCTTCCACTTCTTCAGGGTTATTGTTGTTCTGCCCTTGTGGGTCATTTCCTTCGATCATCGTCTGTACCCGCCCGCTGTTAAGATTTTCCGCTGGCATTGTCGAAAGGTCGCCGTGCTGTTGTGCTTGCATGGGTAAAAACCCCCTTCGATCCACGGTTATTGCCTGGCCCTGCTGTACAACCCCGGCCTGCATCCTCGTGGGATGAGTGTCGTCGTCCCCGTCATTGCTTCTTGATAACCGTCTGATTTTCAATCAGAATGAGAGCGAGAAGGTCTTCACTTTCAGAACCATGGGGAGCGTACCATCGGACTGGGCTTTTCGGAGGAGGTGCTTAGGCGGTAATCGTTTCGGCCTTCTGTACTTCTTATCTAAAGATAATTTAATTGACCCTGTGTCTGCTCTACAGAACGGTGATACGAAGCGATACTCGCAGGCAGGATGCCATAGTTACGAACACAATGAGCGCCTGAACAAAGCATACCCCCACTCGATGCTCTTATTATACCAAAAGCCGCCCAGGAATGCAAGGCAATACACAACCTTTTCGCAATCTCTCCGGTGTTTTCTATCTAACCCATTGTAGCACATAGCTGCAAGCCCTTCAAATATGCTACAATACTACTATGGAGATACCCGATATACTGGTTAGCCTGAACAACCTGCGCGAACGACTGGTGCCTACGGCGCGTGCAGAGGAACTGGTGGACTCCGTTGAGGGCTACCTGCCCAATGCGCGCAGAGCCGCCGTTCTGTTGCCGCTCTTCGAACGGGGTGATGAACTCTACATCGCCTTTATCCGCCGGGCTACGACGTTGCGCTCCCACAGTGGCGAGATCGCTTTCCCTGGAGGCAGCGTCGATTCTACGGATACCTCGCCTGTGATGACTGCCCTGCGTGAGGCTCAGGAGGAGATCGGCCTGGACCCCAGCACCGTTGAGGTGCTGGGTGTGCTGGCGCCAGTATTTACTGTGGTGAGTAATTTTTTGATTACGCCGGTGGTGGCGTTTTTACCACAAGGCCTGGGGGAGTTACATTTGCAGACGAGCGAAGTGAAAGAGCTAATCCTTGTTCCTCTGCGCGGGCTGGCTGATCCTGCCATCCTGCATACTGAGTGGTGGATGCGCAGTGGCATGGCTCGTCTCATCTACTTCTATGATTATGGACCTCACCGCATCTGGGGCGCGACGGGACGCGTGCTCAATGAGTTCCTGGAAACGCTGCATGCTTCTCCCTCATAGGCCGTGCCTTTCTCGTGTCTCTCGCAGGTCGGTGGAGATCGCTTTCATGCCTGTGAAAAATCTGACCCATTAGTCATGAAACTCTTGCGCGTTGGCTGGCTTCGGCTACAATAAGGACTAGAAATGCTTCGTTTCCCGGTCGCGAACGGATCGGCCCGAACGATTGGCAGCATATATTGGCTGTGTAGAGTAAGTTTTCGTAGTGCGTCCGTTGTACCCCGCCTTCTGAAGGATGCGGCTGGTCTGTAAGTTCCCTGGTGGAGAAAATCAGTGACATCGCCAACACCGAATGCACGGCCTTCGAGACTCCTGCCAAGACGGCCACAAACGGCCTCACCATCTCACTCGATACCCGACTCGAATAACCCTCGCTCTGCCTATAATACTGAGCAGTCTACTATCCCCACCGTTCCACTGCCCTTACGCCCCTCTACAGGAGCCTCGAATAAGTCTGCCCACGAGCACGCGATTGATTTTGCTACACATTCCTGGGACCTGGCAACCGGCGGCCTGAAAACTCTGACCGCGAAGCGCGAGCTTCCGGCCCGGCCCGATCGTCGTACCGTCGATACCCAGCCCGACGAATTGTCGCGCAGCTACCTGTTTGCGCTGGTAATTCTTGCCTGCCTGGTACTGATGCTGGTCGGCGGCGGCGTTGTGTTATTTGTAATGCTGCAACCATAACAGAATTGGAGCGTTCGGCCACCCACTATTATCTAGCATCAATTAATAAAAGATGTTCAATCAGTCTGACGCGGTGCCGCTGGCACTCCGTGGAGATTGCTGGCCGCTCGTACGGCTTTGACGATAGCCCGTGCGAGGGTTCTTGCCGCCGCCGCGCCTATACTGCTGACGTGTAATGCTGCTGTGGCTGTGTCGGGCCTGATATGATTTCTCGGCCCTAGCGCCAGCGCGAAGATGGTGTCTCCATCAAACATGGTGTGCGCAGGACGGATCGCCTGTGCCATGCCGTCGTGCGCCATTTGCGCCATCTTGTTGACCTCATCTTTGCTCAATGTGGCGTCTGTGGCGACGACGGCGATAGTGGTATTACTGAATGGACTGCTGGCGAGGAAGCCACCGCCTGTGGGGTTGCGCGTGCCCGCGACGACCTGCTGTGTCTGCGGGTCTATGACGTCGCCAAGCGCGTTGACGACAACGATGGCGCCGACGATGGTGCCGTCGGCAAGTTGCACGCTCGCCGATCCAAGTCCCCCTTTCATCATGAATGCGGGTCCCATTGTCTTGCCCACCAGCGCTCCTGTTCCTCCTCCGACGTTCCCCTGCTCGATCGGGCCGCCGGTGGCGTTCTCGCTCGCACGGTAGCCTGCTGAGAAGTCGGGCCGAATCTTCGCCGAACCAAAGGCGAGATCGAAGATGGCCGCGCCCGGTACGATCGGGACGCGTGCGACCCCTACGTTGAAGCCGATCTCACGCTCTTCGAGGTACGCCATGACTCCGTTCGCTGCCTCCAGTCCAAAGGCGCTCCCTCCTGTCAATAGGACGGCGTGTACCTCTTCCATCATCTGCATTGGTCGTAGCAGGTCTGTCTCGCGCGTGGCGGGTGCCCCTCCGCGCACATCGACGCCTCCCATCGCGGGCGTATCACACAGGATGACGGTGCAGCCTGTTGCGGCCTCCAGGTTGGTGTCGTGCCCTACACGTATGCCTGAGACGTCGGTGATGTCGTCGTGCATAGTTCTCTCTCAAAAAATGGCCTGTTGTATGTATGACAATAAGGGTAGGGAAGAATGTGCATCCTTACTCTGGTGAATGACATAGCGCCCTTTGAACTCTACTACTACCACGTCCTCTTGATATATCTCAGCGCTCAGCTCTATACGCGCTTTGCCCTTCTTTTTTAGTGACTGCTCCATTCTGTCGATGTCAGCCTGCTCTGGCCTATAACAGATGGCCGCAAAATCTCCGATCACCGGTCGTAGATAGTCAATGCTGCTATTCTGGATTACGATATCTCCAACTACGTCCAGTTCTTTTAGAACAAGCCAGATTAGCCCCCAGCCTGCCAGCGTTAGCAACGCGTTGATGCTGCCCGCGAAGGCAGTGCCTTTGGGATTTGTATTTCCTATTAGTGGTGCCTTCAAGACAAGTCCTTTATTATCGTAATTCTCGGCTGTGATGCCTATAGAATGTGTGATCGGGATGTCTTGCGTGAGCGTTTGCTGTAATGCCTGCAGGTGTTCATCCATGCCGTCTTGTAATTTCCTTACATCTTACTAAAGTAGTGCGGCAACAACGGAGCGTGGGCGTCCATCTGCCGGTTCAAAAAGGTGCTCGGGCCAGTTCTAAACTACGTGTTTCTGCTAATGATGCTAGTATACAATTTTCATGTCAAGAATGGTTGAGATGGTGAAGATAATGGTGAGGGAAGGAAGCGGCGAGGGTATCTGAAGAGATACCGGGATGACTCATGAAATGGTGGTCTCTTCCGCTGGTTTACGTCATCAAGGGATAGATTCTATAAAATAAAATGTATGTTTTGTATGCGGTCAGCGCGGCTTCTCACCCCACGCTGTGAGCAGGAACATGACAGCGCAGAAATCATCGGCGTACATCTCTATTTGCATCTGATAAGGTAAATCCTTTCGCAAGGTGGTGTCTCATGGATGTCGTGTTATCGCATAATTATCGTTCTCAACGGCATCTCTTCAGTTTCTTCGAGAAACTATGAAATAATAGTTTTGTGAGCTATATTAACAAGAATTATAGCACATCCAGGGCGTTTGCAAGAGAGGTGCTATAGGCACACTCTTAGATGACCGCGCGCAGTCTCTCCATGGCCTGGGCCACGCTCTCCTTATCGTTATAAACGGCAGAACCGGCTACCAGGAGATTTGCGCCTGCTTTAACGACGAGCGGCACGGTCGCTTCGTGGATACCTCCGTCGACTTCGATATCGCAAGTGAAACCACGCTCTGTGATCTTCTGGCGCAAGGAAGAGATCTTTGGCAATGTCTCAGGGATGAAGTCTTGCCCGCCAAAACCGGGATTGACGGTCATAATGAGTACCATATCGAGGAGCGAGAGCACGTTTTCGAGCAGGAAGACGGGCGTGGAGGGATTAAGGGCTACCGCCGCTTTTTTCCCCGCCTGTTTGATCTGTTGGATGGTGCGGTGCAGGTGTGGACTGACTTCCTGGTGCACGATGATAACGTCCGCGCCAGCCTTTGCGAACGTCTCGATGTATTCCTGCGGATTAGTGATCATCAGATGTGTTTCTAATGGCAAGTGTGTGCAGCGCCGTACCGCTTCGACGACCATCGGACCCATCGTAATATTTGGTACGAAATGGCCGTCCATGACATCGATCTGGATGCGGTTCGCGCCTGCCGCTTCCGCGTCGCGTACCTGTTCGCCCAGGCGCGTAAAGTCGGCAGAGAGTATCGAGGGCACAAGTTCAACCATGCTGGAAGATCTCCCTTTGTTTCTGCTATTCGTAACGCCTGCGCAGCTTGCTGGCGGCGACGCTATCGAGCATCCATGTGACCTCGCCTCTGGGCGGCTGGATGATCTGCGCCGGGTACTCTTCGGGATTGTGCTCGCCCTCCAGAATAGCCGCCACTGCATCGGCCTTGTCCTGCCCGGTGACAAGGAATAGAACATGAATAGCGGCATTCAGTAGCGGCGGAGTGAAGGTCAGGCGCGGCGGTGGTGGCTTGGGCACATCGACGGGCATAACCAGACGTCGCTGCTCTTTCAGCGATGCCTGGTGCGGGAAGAGCGATGCCGTGTGCCCTTCAGGTCCCATGCCAAGCTGCAGCAGGTCGAAGCTGGGAATGCCGTCCGTGCCGAAGACGCGCTGGATCTCTTCTGTGTAAGCGCGCGCGGCGGCATCCCGGTCGGCACTGTCAGCGGGCATGCGGTGTATCTGGTTGGCCGGAATGGGTACCTTGCTCAGGAGCACCTCTGCGGCCAGGTGGTAGTTGCTGTCTTCGCTGTCGGGCGGAACGCAGCGTTCGTCTGACCAGAAGATCTCGACCAGCGCCCAGTTGATCTGATCGCGATACGGCTCACTCGCCAGGAGCGCGTACAGCCTCTTTGGCGTGGAACCTCCGGCGAGCGCCAGGGTAAAGCGACCATGCGTAACGATAGCCTCGTTGGCAACGTGTATAACGTAGAGCGCCGCCTCGTGGCTCAGCGTATCCGCATCTGGATAGATTGCAACTGTCGTCATTCCTATCTCCTCTGCTTACTCTTGCGTAAGCAGTTCTGCAACTTCGTATAAAGTCTCTTCGAAGAGGTGATCGCGTCCGATGATCTCCAGTTCGTCATGCAACAACTGTACGGCATCGTTCGCCGTGGCGACCTGTACCGTACGCTGTGAGCGCGTCCCCTCTGGCAGTTCGACCGAGGTAAAGACATGCTCAGCGTCGTCTCCGCGATTCAGGCTGAAGATGGCATATTTCTGTTCAAGGTCGCTGATCAGGCGCACGAGGCAGATAGTTCCAGGACGCATGTCGGCCTGGACGCGTGGACGAATAGAGATGATGCCGTCTTCGTGGCTGCTTAGTCTGCCCGTCTGCCCGCTGCTGATGCCGATTGAATGCAATGTCAACGCCCCTGTCGGACGCATGACGTGCCATGAAAACGTGCCGGTCGTAGGGTCGTGAACATTGGATGTGCTGTCGTTTGCCAGTTGCCAGTTGAGAATCGTCTTTAACCAGCCAGCCATCAGCAGTGCTTGAATAGGATCAGGTGAAACGTCTCCTTCTGCTGTGCGCCCATGCTCCGCCAGGGCCGCGTGCTCGATCTCGATGCGATGGACGCCGGAGAGATAGGGCCTGTATTCGGCAACATCGAAGAATTGTGCGACCAGCTCTCGCCAGGGAGTAACCCTGCCCCAATTGAGATCGCTGACGGCGCTCTCTGGCGCCTGCTGCATAAATGAGGAGAGAAAGTTAATGCCGACTTCAGGTTGGAGAAATGTATTTGAGTCTACAATTACTCTGCTGCTCAACCGCGCGAGATCAGCAAATACTGTACTGCCATACGGTGGATCGTTTAGCCACCAGAGATAGATGGGCAGGTCAGGCTTGAGCAGTGGCTGAACGATATGTGCCGCCGAATGAACGGCACTGCTGCTGACCAGGAGCGTCACCTGCTCGAAATTATGACGCATAATATCCGAGATAATGGGAAATGAGCGCAGCGTTACCCAGGTAGAGACGCCCGGAGGTGCGTTGCTGTGCTCGTTGAGGATGAGTAGTGTAAAACGCGCGATATGCGTGCTGAGCAGCTCGCGCATAAATTGACTGGCCTTCTGCGCGGTCTCGATATCCGCCGCACAGATCATAAGATTGAGCACGCTGGTGCGCACATTGATATTGCGGCTGGTACGGACGTTATCAGCCGTCATGCGCCAGAGGAAAGAGAGTTCTTCCTCGACGTTCTCGATATGTACCTTTTTGCCTGCCCAGGGGAGACGTGGCCCCGAGGAGTCGATGTTAACCTTTGCCAATTCCCGAACCCCTTCATTGTATTGAACGCCGTTGTTCACATAAAACGTCATTGTGCTATCTTGTCGATGATAACAAGGTAGTACCAGTAATCAGGGGCGACGCCACCTGTGACCATCGCGCCAGATGAACTCATCCGCCGCCTGTGGTCCCCACGTACCGGATTCGTAAGTCAGGATACTCGATCTTGGTTCGTTCTTCCACTCGTCCAGAATGCCCTGTATGAGCGTCCACTGCGCCTCTACCTCGTCACGACGCGTAAAGAGCGTGGAGTCACCAAGCATACAGTCGAGTAATAGCCGCTCGTAAGCTTCGGGCTGTTCTCTCACAAAAGAGGAGCCATAGAAAAAATCCATATTCACGGCGCGAATCTGCATATCGGTGCCGGGTACCTTCGCACCGAACTTGAGCGAGATGCCCTCGTCCGGCTGAATACGCAGTGTGAGCACGTTTGGTTCAACTTGCCCGTGTGCTTCACTGCGCTTGAAAAGCATCAGCGGCGCTTGCTTAAACTGAATCGCGATCTCCGTTGTGCGCTTGGGGAGGTGCTTCCCCGTACGTAAGTAGAATGGTACGCCTGCCCAGCGCCAGTTGTCAACAAACAGTTTTAACGCGACATACGTTTCGGTGGTTGACTCGGGCGAAACGCCCTGTTCCTCCAGGTAGCCTGGCACCTGGTGTCCGCCTACCCAGCCAGAACCATACTGGGCACGGATGGAGTTGGTGGTGACTTCGCGTCCAACCAGCGGCTGCAGTGCGTGCAGCACCTTGACCTTCTCGTCGCGTACGGAGTTGGCGTCGAAGGCGATTGGTGGCTCCATTGCTACCAGGGTAAGCAACTGCAACATATGGTTCTGGATCATGTCGCGAATGGCCCCGGCCTCTTCGTAATAGCCGCTACGACCTTCCAGGCCAAGATTCTCGGCGACGGTGATCTGCACGTGGTCGACGTAACGCCGGTTCCATACCGGCTCAAAAATACCATTCGCCAGGCGGAAGACCAGAATGTTCTGCACGGTCTCCTTGCCCAGGTAGTGGTCGATACGATAGATCTGCTCTTCGCGGAAAACTTTTCCCACCTGGCGGTTGAGTTCTTTCGCCGAGTTGAAGTCGTGCCCAAACGGTTTCTCGATGATGATCCGCGTCCAGCCCTTGCGATTCCTGTTCAGTCCCGCCGCGCCCAGGTTCTGGATGATCTCGGGATACTGGCTGGGCGGTGTCGAGAGGTAATAGATACGGTTTCCAACGGTCCCTCGTTCCTGGTCGATCTGATTGAGTAGCGTGCCGAGTTTTTCGTACCCGGCGGGATCGTGAAAGTTGGATTGCAGATAGTGAATGCCGGCGGCAAAACTCTCCCATACCTGTGGATTTACGGGCTTCTGTCGCGAATACTCGTTAATTGAATTGAGCGCTTGCTGGCGAAAATCTTCTTCACTGTAGGGGCGTCTTGCAAAGCCGACAACCGAGAAGCCCGCAGGCAACGGATGCTCCAGCGCGAGGTTGTATAATGCTGGCAGCAGCTTCCTGTGCGTCAGGTCTCCGGTCGCACCAAAGATAACCATGACACACGGCTCTACACTCTGTTTAATGCGTAGCCCCTCGCGAAAAGGGTTAGACGCCTCAGCTACGTTTCGTTGAGGCATGTGTAATCTCCTACTTTATTGTCAAACTGATCGTTGTGTTTTGCTGCGAGGATCTCAGATCTCTCAGCACATGCCTGTAGTGCACTCTCTATATTTTATCTTATCGTGCACCATTTTGACAAAAATGGGCTTTAGCCCTCCGCAAGCCGCAGGGTTTCTAACTCTGGCGGTGAGGCGTGTTGGCTTTCTTCCTTTCAGACTGCCTGAGCTTGCTAGAAGCGAAAGCTTCGTTGGCAGTCTGAATAAGGAGCGTACTTCCTTTCAGACTGCCTGAGCTTGCTAGAAGCGAAAGCTTCGTTGGCAGTCTGAATAAGGAGCGTACTTCCTTTCAGACTGCCTGAGCTTGCTAGAAGCGAAAGCTTCGTTGGCAGTCTGAATAAGGAGCATGCCAGAAAGTACTTCTCAACTTGCATATCCCATCTTTTTCCTGAGAAGCCCCTGGGCTTTTAGCCCAGGGAGAGTCGTCACTGGAGTCCATGAGTAGCCTGAAAGGCAACCCTGATCCTGCGCGATGCTCTGTTAGCGTGCCGTCTGGCCTTCTTTAATGGCGCTCTTCTTGCTATCGATACCTGCGAACAACTGATGGAAGGAGTCCGCAAATTTCTGTACGCCCTCGTCTAACAGTTGCTGCGTCACCTGATCGTAGTGGATGCCGACCTTCTCGAGTTCCTCAAAGATTCTATGCGCGCCCTCGATATCATTTTCGACCGTGAGGCTCACCCGCCCGTGGTCGCGGAAGTTCTCGATCGTCTCCAGTGGCATGGTATCAACGGTGTCTGGACCGATGAGTTCTTCTGCATAGAGCACATCCCGGTAGGCCGGATTCTTGGTGCTGGTGCTTGCCCACAGCGGTCGCTGCACATTGACGCCAACATGCTTGAGCGACTCGAAGCGCGGCGTGCTGAAGATGCGCTTGAACTCCTGGTAGACGAGGCGCGCGTTCGCGATGGCGGCCTTGCCCTCCAGCGCTTTCAGGTGCTGCTGCTCGGCTGGATCGCTGCTCGCCTTGATTCTATCTTCGAGCACCTTGTCGACCAGCGTGTCGACGCGGCTAACAAAGAAGCTAGCGACCGAAGCCATCTTGCTGCTATCTTTGCCCTCGCCGTTGCGCGCTTCCATCGCTCGCAAGAAAGCATCGGTGACTGCACGATAGCTGTCGAGCGAGAAGATCAGAGTAATGTTGACGCTGATGCCGTTGCGCAAACTCTCATAAATGGCGGGAATGCCTTCCTTCGTGGCCGGTATCTTGATCATCAGGTTCGGTCGGTCAACCATGTTCCAGAAACGTGCCGCCTCTTTGATGGTGCCCTCTGTGTCATGAGCCAGGTCAGGCGATACTTCCAGGCTGACGCGACCGTCCTTGCCGTCGGTGCGATCGTAGATCGGACGCAGCAGGTCCGCGACCGTGCGAATGTCCTGGATGGCAACGGCCTCGTAGATCTCGTTCGTGCTCTTGCCTTCGCTGATGAGCCGCGAGATCTGCTCGTCGTAGGCGTGCCCCTGGCTGATCGATTTTTCAAAGATAGTCGGGTTTGCCGTGACGCCGAGAACACCATCCTCGTCTAGCAGACGCTTAAACTCGCCGGAGGCAAGCTGCATGCGATCAATGTTGTCGAACCAGACGCTCTGTCCCAGTTGCTGTAATAGCAGTAGTGGATTGGTCATGAGATATCTCTCTCCTTTAAACTGAGTGTAATCGAGAACTTCTATTGCCTTCTCTACATTGTACCTTTTTTTACAGGACATTACATTTTATCCTGTGGTCGATTTCTGATCTGGCCTACTTATGATACGATCAGGTACGTCACCTTGACACAACGTTACGGCTCCCGCCTGGCCTTTTGCTGTAGTTCGTAGAGCTTGCTGATGGCTTCGATCGGCGTGAGTTCGTCAATGGCAAGGTTTTTTAATTCGTCGATTAATGGATGCGGCTCGGCGGCGAGTAGCGTCATCTGCCACGCCGCCGGCATGGTCATGTCGCGCATGGCCTTGCGTCGCGCTTTGGCGTCTCCTTTGCGTTCCAGTTCCTCCAGGATCTCCTCAGCGCGATGAATGACCGGGCGCGGGATGCCTGCGAGCTGGGCGACGTGAACGCCGTAGCTGCGGTCTGCTCCGCCCGGTACGATCTTGCGCAGAAAGACGATACTGCCGCCCTCCTCCGTGACCGCGACGTTGAGGCAGCGAATGCGTGGCAGCAACCTGGCAACCTCGACGAGCTCGTGATAATGGGTGGCGAAGAGCGTGCGCGCGCCGCAGCGTTTGTTGTTGTGCAGGTATTCGACGACGGAGCGTGCGATCGCCAGCCCATCGTAGGTGCTGGTGCCGCGTCCGATCTCGTCGAGGATGATCAGACTGCGTGGTGTGGCGTGGTGCAGGATATTCGCCGTCTCAACCATCTCGACCATGAAGGTACTCTGGCCCGTTGCCAGATCGTCCTGCGCCCCGATACGCGTGAAGATGCGGTCGACGAGGCCGATGCTGGCGGCCTCCGCTGGCACGTAGCTACCGATCTGCGCCATCAGAGTGATCAACGCGACCTGGCGCAGGTAGGTTGATTTGCCGGCCATGTTGGGACCCGTAATGATGAGAATCTGCGCGTCGGTATGCGAGAGGTTGGCGTCGTTGGGAATGAATGGCGTGTCGGTCTGTGCCTGCTCGACGACGGGATGGCGTCCGGCGACGATGTGAATGCTGTCTCCGTCGCTGAGCTGTGGTCGGCAATAATTGTAGCGCGCGGCGACCTCGGCCAGACTGAGATAGACATCGATCTCGGCCAGTGCGTGGGCGGTATCGATGATGCGCTCGGAGGCGTGCACGGCGATGTCGGCGCGCAGCTGCGCGAAGAACTCGCTCTCCAGTTTATTGATGCGCTCCTGGGCGTTGAGGATCGTGCTCTCGTACTCTTTCAGGTCGGAAGTGATATAGCGCTCACAATTGGACAGGGTCTGGCGCCGCATGTAGTCCTGTGGGACGCGGCTGAGCTGCCCATTCGAGACCTCGATATAGTAGCCAGTGGCCTTGTTGTAGCCGACCTTGAGCGTGGTGATACCTGTACGCCTGCGCTCGCGCTGTTCCATCTCCGCCAGCCACCTGCGCCCATTTTGCGAGACATCTTTCAGTTGGTCCAGTTCGGCGCTGAAGCCGGGACGGATGATGCCGCCTTCGGAGAGGCTGAGGGGTGGCTCCTCTACGATGGCGCGCGCGATCAGGGTGATGATGTCGTCGTTGTCGGCGAGTCTGTGCATGATACGCGCCAGCCCGCTCATGGTCTCATTGGCGTCCTCGTCCAGGCAGGAGCGAATCTCGGTGGCTGCCCGCAGTCCATTGGCGAGCGCTACGAGGTCGCGCGGCGAGGCGAGGCGCTGCCGCACGCGGTTGATCAGGCGCTCGACGTCGCCAGCTTTCTTCAGCCCTTCGGCGAGGCGTGCCTGTAGCAAGGTGTCGCTGAGCAGCTCGCCGATCGTCTGCTGACGCTGTTGCAGCAGTGCGATGTCGAGGAGTGGCTGACTCAGCCAGCGCCGTATCAGGCGACCGCCCATCGGGCTGCGCGTCTTATCGAGTACCCACAGCAGCGATCCCTTGCTGCTCCCACTACGCCCGGTCTCGAAGAGTTCGAGGTTGCGCCGTGTGTAGGGATCGAGCGTCATATAGCCATCAGCATAGTAGGTCTCCAGTGCGCCGAGTTGTTGCAACAGGCCTTTCTGTGTCTCCTGCACATAGGCCAGGACGGCACCGGCGGCGCGGATCGCCAATGGGAGCAGTGCGCAGCCGAAGCCTTCCAGGGATGCGACGTTGAACTGGGTAAGCAGGCGATGGCGCGCATCGTCCTCGGAGAAGTAGCGCGTGTCATAGGGCGTGACGTGTCCTGCGAGTCCATTCAGTAGTCTGGCGAGCGGGGCGAAGTCGTCCTCTTCGTTGTCATCGTCGATCTCGGGGATATCGGCGTTGCCATTGCCGTTGCTGCCCAGCTTCGTGACCTGTTTCTCGCTCATCACAGCGGCCAGCCAGCGCTTCTTGCGGCTATTCAGGCGGCTATAATGCGCCTCGACGAGCACCTCGGCTGGTCCGACGCGCGCGATCTCCTGTTGCAGAGCCAGCTCCGGTTCGGGCGTGTTGATCTGTGTTACTGCGAACTCGCCCGTGGTGATGTCGATATAGGCTATCCCCAGCGCGCTGCGCCCCAGCACGACGGCGGCAAGGAAGTTATTGCGTTTGGCCGTCAGCATTGTGGGATCGATGACGGTCCCTGGCGTGACGACGCGAATGACGCCACGCTCCACCAATCCTTTAGATAGCGCGGGATCGCTCATCTGCTCGCAGATGGCGACGCGGTAGCCCTTGCTGACCAGGCGCGCGATGTAGCCATCGGCGGCGTGATGCGGAATGCCCGCCATTGGTGATTTCTCGCCGCGCCCGAAGTCGCGCCGGGTGAGCGCGATCTCCAGTTCGCGTGCTACGATCTCCGCGTCGTCGTCAAACATCTCGTAGAAATCGCCCATGCGAAAGAATAGAATGGCGTCGGGATTCTGTTGCTTGATCTCCAGGTACTGTGTGCGTACCGGACTATGGACAGAGTTCTCTCTGGCGTACTCTTTGAATAACACGGTTTCTTCCAATCTCCATCATGCTGCACTCAAGTATAAGCCCGATTGCAAGCGTCGTCAATGAATCTATAGGGATAGACGGGTTATTTTTTTGCATTTACGCTTTAGACTGTCTATACTGTGAACATTAAAATGGCATAAGAGAGAGGCTCTACTAGTCGTTTGTATAATACGAACGGTAGTTTGAATCTCTATTCTTTTTGAGGAGGCGTTGATGTTATACCTGGTACTGCTTGTGTTTGTGCTCATAGGGGGGATCTTAACGGTCATCACTATCGAGAATCTTTTAACGCCGGTCCATCTCGTGTTATTTACGTGGCAGACACCCACCCTTCCCCTGGGTCTGCTGCTGCTGATCTTCTTTCTGGTGGGAGCGCTCCTACTTTATCTTGTGTCGTTTCTCTCGGCATTGAGCGATAAGCGCGAAATGACCTCGCTGCGCAAGCGCGTAACCCAGTTGGAGCAGCAGGTGGAACAGCAGGGACAGACGAACAGGCCAATCACGGGGCCACTTCCGTCCAGTACATCCATTCTACAGATGCCCGGTATGTATAATCCACCCAGGAATTGAGCTGTGCTATTCGTGCCAGAAAAGTGCGAGCAATCTACGTAAGAAACGCCGGAAGCCTCCTTGCCGCGCCTGTGGCACTGACCGTTCTTCACGCGCAGAGACTGCCGCGGAAGCTATGCTTGACCGGGTGGATGACACCTCTTCCAGAGCGCCTTCTTGCCGCGCCTTTTCTGCATTATGCGTGATCTCGATAGGCTCCTGCAGTGATTCTTCTTCTACAGCAACAGTTTCTTCCGGCGCGCTATCATCTATGGGAACTGTCTCCTCAATCTCCGCAGTAGCGCTGTCAGTGGATATCTCTGGTATCTCTACCGGTGCTGATATATTTTCATCAACAGGGACAATCTCCGCGATCTCCTCTGCTACATCGACCGTTCCCTTGCTCTTATGATCGACGGCTAGCAGCTTCTCTATTTGCTCATCCTCGCTCATCAACTTCTGTAAAAGCTGCTCTTCCGTTGCTGTATCAGCTCCAAGTTGGGTGTCCACTGGTGCGGCGTCGTTTTCGATGCTATTCATCGATTCGATCCAGTCGTAAGCGCCCTCTAGCGCATGCTCGCACCACTGGGTGTAGTTGCTGCCGATGACGTCCAGATCTTCGCAATGCCTGAGTAGTTGTATCGTATGGTCGAGCCAGCCTTCGCCACGCTCGAGCATTCTATCGAGCAGATCGATGTCGTCGACGCCGCTGGCCTGGAACTGTGCGAGGCTGGCGAGCGCGATAGCCGATGGGCGCACCTGTTGCTGAAGCTCGTCGTTGTCGGCGATGGCCCGTTGCAAGAGTTCGGTCTCTACCTGGAGTATCTCGATACGTCGCTGCAGCGACCAGAGGTGGTAGCTTTTGTAAAAGTGCTCGACGTCTGACGCGTCGAGCCGTTCAAAAATAGCGCTCATATGCTCGGGAAAGAGAGGCGCCTGCTGCACGCTCTCTATGTCGCCGCGTTCGCTCATTCGGCTGTGTCCTCTCGTAGTTCCTGCCCGTCCGTCGCCAGATAAGGAACGGTTGCCATCTGTCTTCCCCAGCGTTCGCGCCAGCGCTGTATCGAGTAGTCTGTGCGATCATCTGGTCCCGCTCCCTGCTCCGCAGGCGCTTTTACCTTGTCCTGGGACACCAGCCTGGGGACACGCAGGCGTGGAATGGTCTGTGTATGTATATCGATGAAGGCCGCCATGTCCTCTGGCAGGAGAGTAACTTCGGGACGCGGAGTGGGGGGTATTTCGGGTTCGTGCGGCGTAAACGGCGTTGTGTGTATCTCCTGTGTATCGAGGTTGGGCAGGCGACTCCACGCGAAGAGCGCGGGCGATACGCCCGGCTGCTCTCTGTCTGTCGCGGCGACGGCCCGGTTAGCAGCCGGCTGGTCCGCCACGAGTAGTGCTTCGGCGCTTTGTTGCATGGCGACCGCCTGGAGAATGGGATTATCGGCGAACGATACGTCATCCTCTAACCGCGCCGCTTGCTCCCGCAGGCACTGTAACTCCTGTGTGAGCAGCTCTAGTTGCGCTCGCAACTGTTGATCAACTTCGCGGTGATATAACCATTGCTGATACTGGCCCATAAACCTTCCTAATGTAACTTTTCAGTAGGGATGGAGCTTGCCCCCCATCCGGTTCCCCACAACACGACTCCGGGGCCGGATGGGAGCAAGCCCCATCCCTACTGATTGGAGGGGTACCTGAAATAATTACTTCCTGTGCAGTATAGCACCTGCGCTCGCAAGAGACAAGTAGAAGTACAACCACACAGCATTTCAGCCTGTCCCGTCTCGCTCGACCGCGTTGTTGTATGAGATGCGCAGTAGTATCCCGATGATAATATAGTTAGCGAAAATGGAACTGCCGCCATAGCTCAAGAATGGAAGCGGAATACCGGTCAGGGGAAAGAACTTCATATTTCCAGCGCAGATGATCAATGTCTGGATAGCGAAGATGGAGGTCAATCCTGCTGCCAGCAATTGATTGAATGGATTGGGGGACTCGATCGCGATGCGATAGCCCCGATAGACGATGAGCAGGTAAAGGGCGAGAATGGCGAACAGGCCGGCCAGGCCGAGTTCTTCGCCCAGCCCCGTAAATACCATATCGGACTCTACGACCGGGACCAGTACCGGATGCCCCAGGCCGAGGCCAGATCCAAGGATGCCACCGCTTGAAAGCGCTATTAATCCCTGTATGACCTGTGCTCCCTGGTTGGTTGCGAAAAAGTCTTGTGCCGGCGTCCACTTCTGCCAGTCCACAACGTCGAACCCTATGACGGCAAAGCGTGCTCGTATATAGCTAAAAAGAGTATAGCTAATAAAGGCGAGGATCGCGAAGAGTCCCAGGCTGACGAGCACATACGACATCTTGCCGCTGCCCAGGTACATCATGGAGAGGAACAGCCCGTAGATGAGCAGGGCGAGACCCTGTTCGCGCACGACCAGGAAGATGACCAACGAGAACCCCAGCATCAGGATGAGTGGCCCCAACTGACGCAACGGTGGCAGGCGTAAGCGCCCCAGGCGCATATAGCCCTGGGTGAAGACATCTCGATTCTCACTGAGATAGGCCGCAAAAAAGATAACGATGGTGATTTTCAGCAGCTCTGACGGCTGTAGTTGGAATGGACCGACGCCAAGGGTATCATGTGTTGGTGCTCCGCTATGCAGGGTTCTGACGCCCGCGATCAGGCTGGGTAGGAGTGCAAGGAAACCTACAATGATCCAGGTATATTTGTAGCGTTCGAGCCAGTTTGTATTGCGCAAAACAAAAACGGTAGCAAGGCAGAGAGTCAGTCCCAATATCACCCATAACAGTTGCTTGGGTCCATACGTTGCTGCGCTCGCCGCATTGGGGCGATAAGCCGCTATATTAGGACCGAGACGCGTAGCCATCAACACTCCGATTCCACTCAGCATGCCTACCAGTGGCAACAAGAATTGATCGGCTTTGCGGAAGAAGATACTCATAATGACATTGGCGACAAGCAAAACTCCGATGACGCCGAATACAGGCGTTATATCCTGCAATGCCGGCAGGACCTTTGGCGTAAGCTGTGCCGTTCGATCAACGCTCGGGCCGCTCAGTAGTAACTGCGTCATTGCTACGAGCAGGATGAGAAAGGGTAGCAGCAGTAACGTCAGCTCGCGCAGCCGGTAGCGCGACCTTGTGCCAGGAGATTGACTTGCCATCTATCAAAACCTCTCATTGTCTCTTGTGAGGAAGGGTTTGCCTGACCCGTGCGGCTCTAGAACGTGTTTGGTGCTCTGGGTGCCGGATGGAGGCAAGCCCGATCCCTACTGGGTAAGTTTGAATTGTATATAGCCTACACGAATGATGTCGCCCGGTTTTGCTGGCGTTGCTTCGCGCGCGGGCTGGTTATTGACATAGGTCCCGTTTACGCTGCCTGCATCCTGGACGTACCAGGACCCATTGCGAAACCAGAGACGCGTGTGCTCGGCTGATATAAAGCTGTCGGGAATCTGAATGACGTTCGTGGGGCCGCGCCCGATGTTGGTCTGTGGCTCCAGATCGAAGCGCGTTCCAGGCAGGATACTGCTCGGGCCGCTATCCACAACGACGAGATGACCGAGCACGCGTGCTCCCGTGGTCGCACCGTCAGCGTTGCTCTTCGCCGTCTTGCGCAGGTCGCGCGTAATCGCTATCACCACCTGCATCAGGAAAAGGTACAGAAGAACAACCAGCAATATTCTCAATATCAATAAGAACGAATCTATCTGTAATGGCATACAGCGGAGATCTCACCTTCTCTCAAAATTGAAATCATAACTGCCAATGGTGAAGCGATCACCATTGCGCAACACGTGCTGGCGCATGTGCGGGGTATTATTAATCGTGATGCCATTCGTGCTGCCGAGATCGAAGATTGCAAATTGTCCATCCGGTTGATACTTTATCTGGGCGTGGTAGCGTGAGACGCGCTTGTCCTCGACGATGATATCATTGCTGAGCTGGCGACCAATGTTGATGATTGGTTTTTCGATGCGATAGACCTGCTGCCCCGTCTGCGGCAGGCGAATGGTAAGCCAGGCCTGCGGCATAGGGATTGTTGCGGGCATGCGTGGGTTGCCGATGGCGCTGCCGGCGCTGGCCATGGTTGGTATAGAGCCTACGTTGGGCGCGGCTGCCCCATGGGGGTAGCCGCCTGGCTGGGGAGCGGGACTGTTGGCGAGCCCCGGCAATTGCTGGCCTGGCTGTAACTGTGCCCGCAACTGCGCCAACTGTTCAGCGCTCAGTGCCTGCGTCGCCATGCCTCCATCAGGACCACCTGCCTGGCGGTCCGCCAGCTCTGCCTCGATGCGGAGGAGTCCTGTGCGCAGTGAGCTATCGGCGTGCAGGCGTATGATGGGCATCGTGCGCAAGGTAAAGCGGCGCGCGCGCGCGAACTCCACCAGGTGATTCTGCCAATCGCGAATCAGCGTCGCCTGGCTGGGCGATAACTGCTGATGATCTTTAATACTCAGGTAGATATCATAGACATTCGGCGCGAGCCGTCGGCCCTCGCCCTGTAACATTGTATTATCTTCCATTGCGCGCTCCAGCTTGCGGGCGATCTCCACTGGCTCTAACCGCGAAGGGAAGAGCCGTGCAAAAGGTCCCTCGACCAGGCGCTGCATCAGCGATTCGAATTTTGTAAGCGGGTTCTGGCGAGCTGTCAATTGCTCACCCTCCTATAGTTAAAATCTGGCGCGCGTGTTGCACATCGGCGGCAATCTGCATTTTCAATGCCTCAATTCCTGAGAAACGCTGTTCTCCGCGCAGGCGCGCAATAAACTCTACAGTAAGATTTTTAGCATAAAGATCTAGATGAATATCAAACAGATGCACTTCTACAAGACGCTCTGTTCCATTAAACGTAGGACGTACCCCAATATTGGCTACACCATTATAGACGTTAGAATCGTTGGCCGAGTCACTTGCTCCCCTATCACTGCTATACCCTGGTATCCGTACGCGTACCGCGTAGACGCCATCCGCCGGAAGCAATTTATGCGGATCGGGACGGAGATTGGCAGTCGGGAAGCCCAACTGGCGCCCGCGTTTATCCCCCTCGCTGACGACTCCGTTCAAAAGGAAGGTATGCCCCAGTAATTCGTTTGCTTCCGCGATATGCCCTTCGCTTACCAGCGTACGGATGCGCGTGCTGCTGATGCGTACATCCTCGGCCTCCTCCAACGAAATAGCGCGGATGATGATATTGTGCTCCTGACCGTAGCGCTCCAGAAATGCGACATCCCCTTTGCGGTTATGGCCCAGGCTAAAGTTTTCCCCCACTACCAGCGCCTTGATCGAAAAGCGCGCGCACAGCGTATCCATAAAGTCGGTAGCGCTCATTGCAACGACAGCGGGCGTGAAATGAATGACGATGCTTCCCTGAATCTTCCCGTATTCGCGCGCCAGGGCCAGTTTCTCTTCAAGTGTGGTCAGGTAGCGCACGTAGATCTCCGGCCTCACAACCATTAACGTGTGTGGCGAAAATGTTATTATGACGGGCTTGCTCTGCACCGCCCGCGCCGTTTCGCCCATCTGGTGCATCAGGCGCTGGTGCCCCTTGTGGACACCATCGAAATTGCCAATCGTGATGGCGATCGGCTCATGCGCTTCTACCGTTGTTGTATATTCCATCTTATTCTGTGAAGTGCCCTCGGCCTTTTGCTCAATACTCTTCCTCAATACTCTTCAA
>WNFX01000120.1_pt1 | contig 84872 bp, 71 predicted proteins | sample 5400111 | NCBI WGS metagenome assembly WNFX01 (sample SAMN13153363, study PRJNA577476) | soil metagenome | isolation source: 40 cm soil or saprolite under grassland replicate 1 | place: USA:California | collected 2016-06-15
TACCGGCGACGAGTTCGATCTGGTGGTCAGCGGCGGCACGGTGGTGACCGCGGGCAGCTCAGCCGAATGTGACCTGGCGATCAGCGACGGCAGGATCGGCCAGATCGGCGGCTCGCCGCGCGGCAGCAGGGTGATCGACGCGCGCGGGGCGCTGGTGCTCCCCGGCGGGCTTGACATGCATGTGCACCTCTCGCTGCCCAGCGTGCCCGAGCCCGGCGTGCCTGCCTGGGTGGATGACTTCGCCAGCGGCTCTGCGGCCGCGATCGCCGGCGGCATCACCACCATCGGCAACATGACATTTCCCGCCGACGGCCAACCGCTGCGCCGGGCGGTGAGCCGCGACCTGGCGGCGGCCGAAGCTGCCACCGTCGACTACGTGCTGCATCCGGTGCTGGCCAGCCTGGCGCCCGATGCCCTTGCCGAGCTGCCGCGCCTGGCCGCTGCCGGGCACACCAGCCTCAAGCTGTTCATGACCTTCGGCGACTTCGAGACTCGCGCGGACGAGATGGTCGAGGCGGTCAGGGTCGCCGGGCAGCTCGGAATGCTGACGCTGATGCACTGCGAGGACGGGGCGCTGATCCAGGCCGCGCGCCGGAAGCTGGCTGACGCCGGGCGCGGCAGCCTGGCCGACTGGGCGGAAAGCAGGCCGGTGGCCGCCGAGCGGGCGGCCGTCGAGCGGGCGGTGGCGATCTGCGAGGTGACGGGTTCGCCCATCTACATCGTCCACCTGTCGTCCAGGCAGGCGCTGCGGGCCGCCCGCCGCGGCCGCTCGGCTGGCCTGCCGGTCTTCGTGGAGACCCGGCCGCTGTACCTGCACCTGACCCGGGAGGTGCTGAAAGGGCCCTACGGCGGGAAGTACATCGGCGCGCCGCCGCTGCGCGACGCCGGCGACGTGGCGGCCCTGTGGGCAGGGCTTGCGAACGGGTCCATCGACACGGTCGCCAGCGACCACGCGCCCTGGGCGCTGCACGACAAGATCGACGCCGCGCTGGACGTGACGACCGCGCGGCAGGGCGTAGCCGATCTTGAAACGATGCTTCCCATGCTGTTCTCAGCAGGCGTGCGGTCTGGCCGCATCTCGCTGCCGCGCTTCGTCTCGCTGACGTCGACGAACGCGGCCCGCTTGTTCGGGCTCTACCCGCGCAAGGGGACGATCGCCGTGGGCAGCGACGCCGACCTCGTGGTGCTCGACCCGCGGCTGCGCCGCGTAGTCGATGGCCGGTCCATGCATTCCAGGGCCGGCTACAGCGCCTATGACGGCACCGAGGTCTCCGGCTGGCCTCGGTTCACCATCAGCCGCGGCGACATCGTGCTCGAAGACGGCCAGGTGGTGGCCCAGCCAGGCCGCGGGCGGTGGCTGCACCGCGAGCAGCAGGCGCGCAGCGCCGCCGATGGTGCGCCAGCGTGGCGGGCCGCGCCATGATAGCCAGATGATCGACCTCATCTTGCGCAACGCCAGGTTCGCTGGACACGACACACTCACCGACATCGGCGTCGAGCAGGGAAGGATCGCCGCGGTCGGCGACGACACCACAGCCGCCGAGATCATCGACCTCGGCGGCCGGCTGGTCACGCCGCCGCTGGTCGAGCCGCACATCCACCTCGATGCCGTGCTCACCGTCGGCCAGCCGCGGCCGAACCTGTCCGGGTCGCTGTTCGAGGGCATCGCGGTGTGGGCCGAGCGGGCCGCCGAACTGTCCTACGAGGACGTGCAGTCGCGGGTCAGGCAGGTGCTGCGCTGGCAGCTCGCGTGCGGCGTTCAGCACGTCCGCAGCCACGTGGACGTGTGCGACCCAGAGCTGCGCGCGCTGCGCGCCCTCGTCGACCTGCGGGAGGAAGCCCGCGGGCTGATCGACCTGCAGTTGGTCGCGTTCCCGCAGCGGGGCATCCTCGGCTTCGATGGCGGCAAGGAGCTGATGCGCAAGGCCGTCGGGCTTGGCGCCGACGTGGTGGGCGGCATCCCGCACTACGAGCTGACCCGCGAGGACGGGGTGGAGTCGGTCAGGTTCGCGATGGCGCTCGCCGACGAGCAGGGGCTTGCCGTGGACATCCACTGCGACGAGACCGACGACGATCACTCGCGCTTTGTCGAGGTGATGGTCGCCGAGACGATCCGGCGGGGCATGTCCGGCCGGGTTACGGCGAGCCACACCACCGCGATGCATTCCTATAACAACGCGTATGCGTACCGGCTGATCAGCAACATCGCCAGGGCAGGGCTGCACATGGTGACGAATCCGCTGGACAATGCCGTGCTGCAGGGGCGGTTCGACACCGGGCCGATCCGGCGCGGGCACACCAGGATCAAGCAGCTCGCCGAGGCTGGCGTCAACGTGTGCATCGGGCACGACTCGGTGATGGACCCATGGTATCCGCTCGGCTACGGCGATCCGCTCCAGGCCGCGTTCGTCCTGGTGCACCTCGGCCAGATGTCCGGCGACGCGGAACTGCGCCAGCTGATCGACATGATCACGGTCAACCCGGCCAGGGCGCTCGGGATAGCCGGCTACGGGCTGGCGCCTGGCGGGCCTGCCGACCTGGTGGTGTTCGACGCGCCAGCGGAGGCCGACGCGCTGCGGCTGGTCGCGCCGCGCACCCTGGTGCTGCGCGGCGGCCAGGTGGTGGCGCGCTGCGTGCCGGCACAGCACACAGTGACCTGGAACGGGGCGCAGGAGCAGGTCACGTTCCTGCGCCCTTAGGGCACGGCGCCGCTCGGCGAGCCATGGCCCCTTGGATCAACGCGGAGTCCTCTCAGCAGCCAGCGCTGAGAGGACTCCGCGTTGCGAGCCCGGTGTCAGGCGGCCGGTGTCAGGCGGCCGGTACCGGCGCCGGATCGTCGGGGATATGCAGCGCCTCCTCCAGCCTGCCCTCGCCTTGCAGCTTGAAGAACAGCGTGTACAGCAGTGCGGCGAGCACGAAGCCGACCTCGAACGCGATATCACCGAAGCTCGCCACGTGCTTGGGCACGATGCCGATGTATTCGGTCTGGTTCGCGAAGAAGTAGATCGACACGGCCGTGGCGATGGCCATCGCCCCGAATCCTGCCCATGGATTGTGCTTGCGGTCGAACAGCAGTCCGTCCACCCGCTTGCCGCGGCGCAGGAACTGATCGGCGAAGAAGACGCCGAGCCACGGCCCGATCCAGTACGCGATCACCAGCAGGAAGTTGTTGTACTTCTCGCCGGCGTCATGCAGGCCGGACAGGGCGAGGAAGAAGCCGACGACGCCGAAGACGATCGCCACGATGGCGCGCCGCAACGCGAGCGGCATCCTGATGCCGAGCGCCAGGAAGGACATCGCACCCGAGTACACGTTGAGCGCGTTGGCGCAGATGGCGCCGAGCGCGATCGCGAGCAGCGTCACGTCGGCGAGCGGCGTCGCAAGGTGGCTGGTGAACCCGGCAGTTGGGTTGGCGGCGAACTTGTCGATGCTGGTGACCGTGGCCGCAGCCGCGCCGACCACCTCGAGGATGACGCAGGAGAGGAACACGCCGAGCCCCGCCCACAGGCCGGTGGCCCTCGTGTTGGTGTTCGGCGGCAGGTACCGCGTGTAGTCGCTGGCGTACGGGTTCCAGCCGGCCGCGTAGCCGAACGCCGCCCCGAACGTGATCAGGAAACCGCCCAGGCTGTTGTGAGACGGGGCGTTCAGCTGGGCCTTGGAGAAGATGACGACCGAGGCGATGGCGAAGACCACCACGAGGAACGGGAACGACCAGCGCTCGAAGACGTGCACGAGGTTGTGCCCGAAGAACGCCACCGCGATCTGCGCCACCACGATGATCAGCAGGCAGACCGTCTTGCTCCAGCCGAGCAGCGCGTTCAGCGCGAACGCCCCGCTGACGCTGTTGACCGCGAACCAGCCGACGCCTGCCACGAGGGAGTTGATGCCGGCCGGCAGGATGTTGCCGAGGAAACCGAAGCCGATTCTCGACAGCACCATCTGCGGGACGCCGAACAGCGGCCCGCGGGCCGCCAGCACCCCCATCGACAGCGAGCCAAGTGCGCTGCCGAGCACGATCGCGAGCGTGGCCATCCAGAACGACAGCCCGAAGAACCAGATGCCGATGATGCCGACGAAGATGGTCGCGAACTCCATGTTCGGCGAGACCCAGGTCCAGAATTGCTGATGTGGCTTGCCATGCCGGTCGCGCAGCGGGATGAACTCGGCTCCGCCAGGTTCTACCGCCGCAACCTTGGCACCATAGGTGCCTTCTCGTACCTCGGCTTCGATGAGTGCGGTCGTCGCATGACTGGTCTCGGTCACTGGCGGGCCACCCCTCAATTTGATGGAATTGCCTGCATGTTAACCCGGGCAGGCGGCGCAAAGCGCGCATCCGCACCGCATGAACGGGACTAATCCGCTCGGTTCCCCTGGCGGTTCAGCCGGTCACGACGCCTTGACGGTCGTTGAGTAGCCGTTTGATCGCCATGAAGGCCCTTCCGCCGCCCGATCGGGCACCCGCGACTGTTCCCTGAGGCCGCGGAGCTTGCCCTGGACGAGGTCGGCGTCGGGGTGGCCGATCTCATCGAAGATGCGCAGGGCACGGGTCCAGGCCCGGCTGGCTGCCTCGGTATCGCCCATGCCGCGGTGCACGCCACCGATGTGGTCAAGCGTGGCGGCCTCGTTGTACCTGTCGGAAAGCTCCAGGCACAGGGCCAGCGACCGGTGATAACAGGTGATCGCGCGGCCGTGATCGCCGAGCTTGTGGCTGATATAGGCAAGGCTGTGCCAGGTGGCGGCCTCCCAGCAGCGCTCACCGAGTTCCTGCGTCGCGGCCATGGCCCGCTGGCAGTAGCCAAGCGCCTGCGCATAATCGCCGAGGAGGGCATGACTGTAACCGATGTTGTTCAGAACCCAGGCCTGCCCTGGCCGGTGACCAGCCGCCCGGTACAGTTCCAGCGCCCGGAGCGAGTGGCTCAGCATCTCGGCCGGCCGCCGCCGCCGCTCGGCAAGCACCGTGAGGCTGTTGTGCATGGTCGCCTGGCCGGCCTGGTCACCGACCGCCTCGAAGCGCCGCAGCGCCTGCATGAAGTACGGCTGCGCCTTCGACAGGTTGCCCGCCCGTGCGTAACCGGATGCCAGGCCGTGCAGGGAATTGGCCTGCCCGGCCTGGTCACCGCTGCGGCAGGCCGCCTCCAGGCCGGTCCTGCAGGTCATGATCTGGTCGTTCCACAGCCCCAGCCGCAGGAGGTAGGTCGTGAGGCTCCAGGCGAGCTGCCAGCTGCGCGCCTCAAGGCCAGCGTCCGCGGCCAGCCGGACGGCGGCCAGCAGCGTGGCCTCCTCGGCGGTGAACCAGTTGAGCGCGTCGTCGGCCGTCTTCAGCCTGCCGATGATCGCGCCGTGCTGCGGCGGCTCAAGCGTGATCGGGCTCAGGGTCGGCCGCATCAGCATCGCCGCCAGGTGCGCGGTGTGCAGATAGTGATCAAGAATCCCGCGAACCGCGGCGTCCCTGGCGCGCTGGCTTTCCTGCGCGTGGGCCAGCTCGGACGCATAAGCGCGCAGCAGGTCATGGCAGGCATACCGGCCGGGGCTGCGCTCGGCGAGCAGGTGCGCGCTGGCCAGTTCGGCCAGCAGCGCGCGGGCCCGCTCCTGGCCGATGCCCGCCAGGCTCGCGACGGCCGCGGGCCCGATATCCGGGCCGTTGTGCAGCCCGAGCAGCCGGAACAGCCGCGCCGCGCCGGCACTCAGCGCACGGTAGGACCAGGAGAAGACCGCCCGGACATCGGTGGCCAGGTCGCCGCTGTCGAATAGGTCAAGCGGCCTTGTGCTCTCCCGCAGTTCGTCGGCGAAGACTCCAAGCGGGAAGCCTGGGCTGGTGGCAACGCGGGCGGCGGCGATGGTCAGCGCGAGCGGCAGCCGCGCGCAGCGCTCGATGATCTCCTGCGCCGCCTGCGGCTCGGCGCTGATCCTGGCCGCTCCGATGCGACGGCTGAGCAGGTCACGGGCGCCGTCCGCGCTGAGCAGGTCAAGGGTCAGCGGGAGCGCCCCCTCGGCGGCGACCAGCCCGGTGAGCCGCCCGCGGCTGGTGACGATGGCCAGGCACCCGGGCGAGCCAGGCAGCAGCGGGCGGACCTGGTCCACGTCCCTGGCATTGTCGAGCAGAACCAGAACCCGCTTGCCGGCCAGCAGGCTGCGGTACAGGCCGGCCTGGCCGTCCAGGCTCGCCGGTATCCGGGCCGCGGGCATCCCGAGCGCGTCAAGGAAGCCGCGTACCGCGACCGCCGGGCTCATCGCCGCGCCGTCGGGATCAAACCCGCGCAGGTTCACATACAGCTGGCCGTCGGGAAAACATGCGGCTACCTGGTGCGCCCAGTGCACGGCCAGCGCCGTCTTACCCACGCCGGCCGAGCCAGAGACTGCCGAGAGCACGACCGTGGCCGGGCCGGCCTGGTGGTGCCCGCCGGCCGCGGACAGCATCGCGTCCAGGCTGGCCAGCTCGGCGTCGCGGCCGGCGAACACCGGCACCGCGGGGGGCAGCTGGGCAGGCACCGGCGCCGCAAGCATCACCGCGGACGGCGGCGCCTCGATCGCCCGGTCCTGACGCAAGATCGCCGTCTCCAGATCGCGGAGCGGCTGGCCGGGATCGATGCCGAGCTCCGCGTCGAGCGTCCGCCTTAGCCTGTGGTAGGCGGCAAGGGCATCGGCCTGCCGGCCGCTCCGGTACAGCGCGAGCATCAGCTGCCCGCAGATCCGCTCATCCAGCGGGTGGTCTGCCGCCAGCTGCTCGAGGCCTGGCGCCAGCTGCGCATGCTCCCCGGCGGCCAGCCTGGCCTCAGCCAGCGCCAGCTGCACCTGCACGAACAGCAGGTCAAGGCGCTCGGCCTGCTGCTCAAGCCAGGGCAGGCCGGTCACGTCGGCCAGCGACCGCCCGCGCCACAGCGCAAGCGCGGTCCTGAGCTGCCTGACCGCCTCGGCCGGGTCGGCCGACTGCGAGCCGCGCCGCAGGAGCCGCTCGGCGAGCTGCACGTCCGTGCTCTCGCCGCCAAGTTCCAGTACGTAGCCGGGCGGCCGCGCCAGGATCGCCGCCTTGCTGCCAAGCACGTGCCGCAGGTGCGAGACGTGGCTTTGCAGCGTGTTCATCGCGGTGACCGGCGCCGCGGCCCCCCAGACCGCGTCCAGCAGGCGATCGGTTCCGACGACCTGACCCGGCCGCAGCGCCAGCGTGGCGAGCACGGCCTTGCGCCGCAGGCCGCGCACCTGATGCGGGCCGCCATCTGTCAGGACGTCGATCGGCCCAAGCAGCCGCACCTGCACGCTCGTTGACCTCGTTCTTAGCCGTGGATTCAGCTTCTACCGGTCAACGGGCGGGATCGGGATCTGGTTCAGTTGTGGGCTCAACCGGAGCGCGGACAGGCGCGCGGCTCGGTCAGCTGCCGCCCCACACGATCGGATGATCGAAGTAGGGCGTGACATCGTTCGCCGCGGCTGGCCCGTCGTTCCACTGCACGGACCGAATCGAGCCGCCGCCTGGCATCAGATACGCCAGGCAGCTTGAGTAGGACTTGCCTCTGACGAACGGCTTGGGCGGGGTGTTGTCGTTGCACCGCTGGAAGGTGCCGAAGAACGTGATGCTCTGCTGCTGCTGCCCGCGATCGTCGATCGCCAGGAAGGCGATGGCCGGATCGTCGCTGCCGTGCGTCGGCGTGCTGGCGAGCGCCGAGATTCGCAAGGTCACGTAGTACGGCGTCGACGTGCGCTCGCTCGTGGTCAGGTCGACGTTCTTGAAGTCGGCGATCGCGCCCTTCTCGATGGACTCCACTGTGACCTGGAGCTTGATTCCCTTGTGAGCGCCCGACCCGGTGGCGATCGACGGCGGGACCCAGGCCACGGTCGCCGCCTGGCCAACGCCCAGGTGGGTGCCTGGCGGCGTGAAGCCGACCTGGCCCGGCGATAGCCGCGGGTGAGCCTGCCAGCCAGCCTGGAACGGCGCTGACGCGGCAGTGAAATCCGCGCGCCGGAATGCGCCGGGGAATGGGCCAGAGCGCGCGGAGCGTCTACCGTGTCCTTGCTCGCCCGGTTAGCATGAAGTGCGCCACCGGACGCGGCCTTGCGGCCATCCGATGGCGCGGATGTCATCAGCGCTCGCCGGTTCGCGTTGTGGTCGCTGGTTGCGCGGAGGGAGCCCGATGTCGGACATGTCGTGGGAGCACGCCGCGGAGGCCCGCGCGGCACTCAAGGCCATCGTCACCGATCCAGGGCATGGAATCGCCGCCCTGTCCAGCGCGCAGACGATGTCCAACCTGCTCAAGGACCTGCTTCCGGACGCGCCGAGGGAGAAGAGCATCCTGGTGGCCGCGGCCGAGGCCGGGCTGGCCGTCACCTTGCGCGAGCACGTGGCCGATGGCATGGACCCGGCCACCGCGGTGCGGCTGACCGCTTCGACATTCTCCACCACGACGCCGTACCCGCCGGCCGCATGCGATTGGGCCGCGATCGAGATCGCGATCGCGATGGGCATCGGCAAGGACAGCGGCACGGCGCCTGGCGGCCAGGCCGGCTTCGGCCCGGCCGATCAGGCCGGACCTGGGCTTGCCAGCCCGCATCAGGTGACCACGCAGGCCATACCCGGGCTTGCCGACTATCAGCCAGCGCGGCCGCCGCCGTGGCCAGGGGCCGCAGCCCAGGGCTTCCCGCAGGTCGCAAGCTTCGACTCAGGGCAGCCGGCCGGAGCCGGATCAGTGCAGCCGCTCCTTTTCCCGCCGCCGCAGGCGGGCGCGTTCCCGCCGCCGCAGGCGGGCGCGTTCCCGCCGCCGCAGGCGGGCGCGTTCCCGCCAGTGCCGACCGGGTTCGGGCCCGCGCAGCCGGGCGTATTCCCGCAGCCCGATCCGAGGTTCGCCGGGATCGGTCCGATCTACCCGCGCCCGAAGAACAACGGCCTGGCCGTAGCCGCCCTGCTGTGCGGGATCGGGCAGTTCCTCGGCTGGTTCATCTTCCTGCTGCCCGGGCTGGTCGCGGCGCTGCTTGCCCTCATCTTCGGCCTGGTGTCCATCCGGCAGATGCGGCGCACCGGCGAGGCAGGACGCGGCATGGCGGTGACCGGGGTGGTACTCGGCGGCCTCGGCTCGCTCGGCGGCATCAGTCTGATCGTGCTCGCAACCGTGGGCGCGCTCAGCTCAAGCGGCACCAGCTAAGCCCGCCGCACCAGCCAAGCCCCGCCGCACCAGCCTGGCAGGATCGAGTGGCGGGGCGGCGAGCGGCTCCCCGTCGTACCCGCCCGGGCGAACACTGGCATAAAGGCCGATATTGACAGGCGGATCGGCTGGCTGCATATTCACTCCTAATGCCCATCAGCACCCAGATCTGCCCAGGAGTCGCGCCTGCGTGGCCGGAGCTGGCCAATTCGGATTCGCTGCTCACCAGCCCCGCATGGCTGCGCGCGATGAGCGGCCGGTTCGGTGATCAGACCGTGACCATCGTGGTCGCCGACGACGGCGACGCCAGGCTCGCGGCGCTGGCCACCGCACAGTCGGCGCCGGCTCCCGGCGAGTTCTACGACCTCCACAACGTGCTGATCACCCCCGCGCCGGTGCTGCCGCTGACCGACGCGGCCCGTGCGGCCAGAACCGACCTGATGACGACCGCGCCGCCAGCCGACCGCTGGGTGCCTAACCTGGTGGTGATGCTGCCCGGATACGAGTGCATACCGGTCGGCTCGGGCCGCTACGACCGCAGGCTGCTCGACGAGCTGACCGACGGCCTCTGCCGCTGGGCCGACAAGCAGGGCCTGCCGACCATCGCGTTCTTGTACACCCGCCCTGAACCGCCTGGCCTGCCTGCGGCGCTGGCCGACCGCGGGTTCACCGCCGTGCCGCTGTCGCTGACCTGGGCCCTGACGGTACCGGCCGGCGGCATGACCGAATACCTGGCGCAGCTGCCGCCCAAACGACGTCGTGAGGCAGGGCGCGAGATCCAGCGGCTGACCGATGCCGGGGTCAGCGTCCGCCGGCTGGACCGGGCCGAACTGCTCGCCGAACCCACGCTCGGCACCATGGCGGCGCTCCGCGCCCAGATGGTGCGCAAGTACCGGGGCCAGGCGCAGGACGAGCGCGAGCGCACCAAGATCGGCTTCCTGCTTGAGGACGTCTGTGCAGGGCAGGCGGAGGTGTTCGCGGCCGAAGCGGACGGGAACATGATCGGCTTCGCGCTGTTCTGCCCGCACGGCGACTGCTGGTACTGCCTGGCGGCAGGTTATGACTACGCCGACCCGCGGTACAGGTTCTGCTACTTCGCGACCGCCTTCTACGGCGCGGTGCCTGCCGCCGCGCGGGCCGGGATCAAGACCTTGGCTTACGGCCAGGGATCTGGCCAGGCGAAGAGGTCGCGCGGATGCCTTGGCACCACGCTCACCGCCTGGGTGCGGTCATCGGAGCCCGAGCTGGCCGCGGCGGTCCGCGCTTCGGCCGAGATCACGGAGCTGCAGCCAGCCAGCTGACCTGCCCGCCGGGCCGGTCAGAACAGGTACCTGGGTGTGCTGCTGTTCATATCGCCCGCCTGCGCGAGGTGATCGGCGACCTCCCGCCGCAGCCTGGCAATCGTAGTAGCACCGGCCGATCGCTCCACCGTGCGCAGGTACTCGGCCGTGCCTGCCTCCATCCGGGCGGTCAGCGCGCTTCCGTAGCTCGTCGGGCGAGCCTGCGACTCCGCCAGCAACTTCAGGCCGATGTCCATGCAGACTAGCCAGGTGGCCATCCGCTCAAGCCCGGCGCTGGACGCGGGCCCGAAGCGCGAAGATCCGGTCGAACAGCACGGTGAGCTGGAAGAAGACGAAGATCGCGTGCAGCAGTGCCTCAGCCGTGCGGGTCTGGCTGCGCCATGGTGAGAGCACCGGGGTCGCCGGATCGCCGAGCAGCGGGTACGCCTCATCGACGCCGAAGAGCTTCAGGTGGTGGTACTCGTGGCAGACCAGGTCGATGAACTCCGGCGGGCTGGTGACGCTGCTCCACACCACGCCTCGCGAACGATCCGAGGTAGATCACCGACCCGCTGGTATCGCGGGACTTGAGTGCCGGCATCCTGCGCCCGAACCGGGTGAAGAAGCCGTACGGGATGTCCTCCAGGATCAGCAGGCCCTCCACCGTGGCCAGGTAGCGCGCCACAAGCTCGCAGATGATGCCGCTGGTCGGGCCGTACTGGAAGATCTGCCTGCGTACCTTGTCCTGCGACATTCCGCGCTGCGCGGTCAGATAGCCGACATAGCGCCGTACATAACGGTCGATGTCCGATACCGTGAACGCGTCCTCTGGCGGCCATCCTGGCGCGAACGAGACCGCGCCGGGAAAACGGGCGGCGATCTCGTTCAGCAGGCTCATCGAGTGCAGCGCCGGGTCCTGCATGCAGCCATGCAGGTCTTCGCTGGCTAACGCGCCCGTCCTGGCATGGTCAGCGGCGAGCATGAGCCGGTTCCCCTCACTTGAAGGCCACGAAGAGCCGGCCGCTTGGGAACCGGTGCTGAACGCACTTGACGTCGCTGAAGCCGGCCGAGCTCAGCTTTTCCTGCCACTGCTTCTCATCGAGCAGCCGCCGGCCCATGAACTGCTTGTGGTAGTAGGTGACGATGGCGCCGAATCGCCGCTCCCGGTCGTCCGGCGCGTAGGGCACCGCGTCGGTGATCGCCATGATCCCGCCCGGCCGGAGCGCGTCCCGGCAGTTGGCGAGCACCGCTTCGGCGACCTGCTCCTGCTCGGGCAGCATGTCGTGGAAGACGAATCCCGCGTGCACAACGTCAGCGCCCTGCACCGGGGATGGATCGTCGGCGATCGACTGGATCGCCCGTTCGATGACCGTCAGCCGGTCCCCGACGCCGGCCTTCCGGCCAGCCTTGACGGCCTCCTGGCACGCGCCATGGTCGATGTCAAGTGCGACCGCTGTGCTGTCTGGCAGCGCAAGCAGCACCTCGATGAGCAGCCGGCCGGTACCCGCGCCAAGGTCGACGGCATGCCGGGGAGCGGCGTCCAGGATCGTGGCAAGAGCCGCGGGGTAGAACGCGGGCGAGCCCATCCACTGGGAGGACACGGCCACCTGGCGCCCGTCCCTGCAGTACCGAGCGCGGGCGGTGAGCGGTGAGCGCATGAACTCGCCGGCGAACGACACCGCGCAGAAGAGGAACGGCAGCGCCCTGTTGATGCCGTACAGCAGTCCCCCGAGCGGCGGCCCGCTCAGCCCGGTAGCGCCCTCGCGGACCTCGTCCTGCGTCAGGGCCTGCGTGAGCTGACTGGCGGGCACCACGGCGCGGATCATGAGCATGCGCACCGGGCGTCGGCGCGGGCTGACCAGCATACGCGTGCCCCATCTCGAGCGGGCCCCGCGCGTTGACAGGTGGCGGCGTGGATGACCAGAGCAGGACCGCAGCGAAAGTCCGGCATGCCAGGCAGGCTGAAGTGGTGCTGAAGTGGTGCTGCAGTGGCTCGGCTGGTCGGTCGCCACACTCGGCGCGGCCGGGGGCCGGCCACGCCGCCGGCGGACAGTTTGCCGCCGATCACCGGGAAATAACGGGATTCGCACGTCGGTACCCGCCTACCGTCGCCATCAGGTATTTTCCGCCTTGACTACTTTCGCCGCGCGCTCTTCGTGACGGCCAGCCGATGTGTGATATGCCCTCCTCCGAAGGCGTGCGGTATCAGGGGGTAAACGGCATGGATTCTGGGCTCAGAACCCTCCGGCGAACGTCCAGCCGGGCCGCCGGCCAGACCGTCGGCCCAGCTGAGCTGCCGCAGGACGCCGAGGCGCTTCGCGCGATAGCGCTCCGGCTGGACTACATGATCGGCCAGATCACGCCGGAAGAGTTCCACTGGCAGGACGCGAACTACGATCGCGACTGCGCGCTGGGACGGGAACTGCTGTTCCTGATCGCCAATGATGACTGGGTTCGGGCTACTTCCGAGACCGTCAATATCGCGCGTTCTGACACGATCGATACGAATATCGACATCGATGTGGACTTTAACCGCATCAGCCACGAGGCATTCCGCGACCGGGCCGGGCAGATCTGGCTGCCGGTGGTCGTGCTGCCGCCGCTCGGGCAGCTTCCTGAGCCCGATCCGTTCTCGACGCTGACCGTGACCGACGCGAGCGGGTCGCCGCTGATGGTGCTCCCGCACGCCGACGTGCGGCATCGCGCGGCCGCGGCCCTGACCGAGATCATCCTGAGCGTCGCGGTGGCGCGGCTACCCGAGGTCAGCGGCAGGAGCTTCAGCGCTACCCGTGATCACCGGCTGCTGATGGCCGCTGGCATCTACCGGCTGCTGCGGGGCGAGCACGTGCCTACCGCGGTCCTGAACCGGGAAGTGCCGGCCAGGCAAGCGGGCGCTGAGCCGCTGCCGAGGATCGACCGGGTTCGCAACCAGCTCGGCAGCCTGCTTGATCCCTATACCGACCTGCTGGCCGGCCAAGGCCGGCGGGATGACAACGGGGCTGCGGTGGCGCGGCAGCTGACCGAGCGGGCGATCCGGGTGCTCCGGGCGTTTGCCGAGTCCTCCGTGGTCGTGGTCGCGGTGGAGCGCGGGCACACGCCGACGATCCTGACGGTCACCGTGCCAGGCCGGGCGCTGCATCTGGCACCGGCCAGATGGGCTGAGGTATTAGGGCCGGTCACCCCGTCGGCCCGCCGGTGGGCCAGGCCGGAGACCTGGCGCTGGCTGCATCCGGGCAACTGGGTGCTGCCACGGGCGACCCTGCAGCTTGACCTGCTGCTGCCCTCGGCGGACGCCGACCGGCAGGTCAGGGTCAATCTGCCCGACGGTGTCTCGCCCGATCCTTCCCGCCCGCTCGCGGCCCGCGCCGAGCTGGACATCAGGAGCGAGCAGCCGCTGCCGGTCAGCCAGCTTGCCGCGCTGACCAGGCAGCTCGCCAACGTGGACCCGGACTGGCCGTCACCGCTGTGGCAGAGCCTTGCCGATCTCGCGGCCGCCAAGGCCGATGCCGCCTGGGCGTCGCTGCGTGATCACCGGGTCGGGGCGAGCGCCGGTGAGCGAGCCCTGACTCGCGCGCAGGTCACCCAGGCGACCCGCACCTTCCGTGAGCACCTGGGTCAGCTGGGCGCCGCGCTGCGCGACCTGGCGGCCCGCGGCTGCAGCCCGCAGACCAGGAGCGTGCTGCAGGCGGCCTGGCTTGATGGCGGCTGGCTGGCTGTGCCGATGCAGCGCCGCACGTCCACTGACACGGTCAGCCCCGGCGTGGTGGCAGCGCGAGCTCGCATCATCGAGGACGTCGCCCAGCGGGCCGCGCCCACCGAGGCCAGGATGCAGGTGCACGTCGCGGTCACCGACTCGGCGTATTTCTCCATGGCGAAGCTCACCGGCTGGATGAGCGCGCTGCTGATGACCGTGGTACTCGGGTTCTTCCTTGGCGAGAACGCGATGGGCGTTCGCAGCGGGCAGGTCAGCGCCGAGGTGCTTGCCCTGGTGCTGACCTTGTTCTCCGCTGTCCAGGCCGGCCGGATCGAACGGCCAGACCGGTCCACCATGCGCGGGCTGCTGATGCCTGCCGGTAACCCGCTGATCATCATCTCGGTCCTGCCGCCCGTCGTGCTCGCGGTCGCTCTGGCCTTCTCCCGCGCCATGACCTGGGGAACCTCCTGGGCCGTGGCCTGCATGGCAGCCCAGATGGTGCTGCTCTGGCTGCAATGGCGCCTGCTGTGGGGTGCGCTGGCCCGCGGTCGCGGTGCCGGCGATGTCCGCGCGGAGACCGGGCTCGTGCTGTATACCGACACTCCCGACTACTCCCACAGCCAGGTGCTGCACAGCAGCTGGTGGCGCAGGGCCACCGCAGAGGCGCTGCTGATGGGACGCCCTGCCTACGGCTACGTCGTCTGGCAGCACGGCACCCGCCAGACGCTGCGCTCGCTGCTGCACGGCGCCCGGCCGGCCGCCGAGTCGGCTTCGGCTCGCGCGCAATCCCGCTGGCGGCATGTCTGGGCGCAGCCCGGCCACCTGCCGCGGCCGGATGCCGCCGAGCTGGCCGACGACGATCCCGCTCAGCCAGGCACCGGCCACGGGCCGCCAGGGCGGGACGCCGATCTGGGCATCTCGGCGCTTGAACAGGTCGCGAACGTGCTGGCCCTGCAGCGATCGGGAACGGGCGCTCAGCTGCTGAACTTCGCGGTGTTCAGGGACAAGCCGAAGGCGGACTGGGACTGCGACCCGCAGGACATCATCAAGGTTGACCTCGACCCCGGCCAGCTGGCGCCCACCGAGGATACGACCGCGATCGTCGGCGTCTTCCTCGGCTGCCCGCACGGTCACGACACGCCGGTTCGCTCCCATCCGGTCACCGCGGTCCTGCGCGCCGCCAGCCTGCGCGGGCTCATGATCCGTGAGGTCCAGCTTCCGATCCCCGCGCCGGCCACCGCTTACGCGGATCTGCGATGGTCCCGCGTCCAGCTCAGCCTCAGGAACGACGACCTCGGACGGCTCGTGCCGTTCCTGGCCGACCTCAGGGAACTGGCGGCGGGCACGCCCGTGGCCGGTCGGCCGGCCGCCGGGCAGCCGCCGGTGATCGGGGTCCAGACGCGGCCGGAGAGCAGCCCGCGGATACTCAACCCCCGCCCTGCGGCACCGAGCATGGCAGCGCCCGCCGCCCGCAACGGCCAGTCCGGCGGCCGGCTGGTGCTTGCCAGCGACCTCGACATCGTGGCGGCCGCCGGCGACCGGCCCGGCGACCGCCAGGGCGCCCAGAACTGGCGGGTCATGGCGATCTGCGCTGACTGGAGGAACGGCGTCGAGAGCCAGATCCTGGCCAGCCTGGATCCCGGCCTGCACCTGGTCGGCCTGACGGCCACCACGCTGCATGGCAAGGCGGTCCTGCTGCTGCTCGGGTACCGCCCCGGCGGGCCAGGCGGCCGGGACAACCCGGCGCTGCGCACCGCGGGCAGTCAGGACGGCGGGCGGCCGACCGTGTACGTCGACAAGTGGCAGAGCAGCAGCGATCTCGGCGTTGCGCCCAGGCATCCGCTGCTCCGCGTGCACATGCGGGCGCCCGACCGGCCAGGCGCCACCCTGGGGGTGCTCGAATCGCTGCGCGAGGCGCTCCAGGAGCTGTTTCCAGTGACGCTCGGGCCACGCGACTGGCATGTCTGGTACGCCAGGGCAGTGGTCAAGGATGGCAACCTCGCCGAGATCCAGCTGACCATCACGCTGCCGGTCGACCCGTACACCGGCCAGCCCGCCGGGCGGCCGATCAGCGAGTGGGGACCAACCGAGTTCGCGCGGATCGAGCGCCGGGCACTGGCTCTGGCGACCCGCAGGACGGCCGCCAGCGGGCAGGCCGCCGGGTCGCCAGACCCGCACCTGGAGGCGCCGGCGGACACGGTGATCAGGATCGGGCTGGTCAGCATGCCCGACCTGGCTCCGTGACCTCCGGTCGCGCGGATTGCCGCCTGCGGCTTGCCCTCCGCGTTCTCGTTCCCGGCCGCCGGACGGCGTTACCGGCGGGTAGGGCTGGGCAGGATCGCTGTGAGCGATCGATGAGCGGGGACGGCCCATGAGTGCGCACCAGGCAGATCACGTCCGGCAGGTGAGCGAGCGCGAGGCTCGGCAGGTGGCCGAGGAAGCCAGGGAGGCTGACTGGCACCTGCCCAGCTTCGGCAAGCAGCTCTTCCTCGGCGACTTCCGGCTGGATCTGATCCATCCGCACCCGCGGCCCGATGACGACGCCGCCCGCAAGGGGGAGGAGTTCTGCGGCAGGCTGCTGGAGTTCTGCGAGTCCACGGTGAGCGGTGAGCAGATCGAGCGGGACGCCCAGATACCCGATGAGGTCGTCAAGGGCCTGGCGGCCGTCGGCGCGTTCGGCATGAAGATCGCGCCGGAATACGGCGGCCTCGGGCTGACCAACCTGTACTACAACCGGGCGCTGATAATCGCGGGCTCGGCGTCACCGGCCGTGGCGGCGCTGCTGTCGGCGCATCAGTCGATCGGCGTGCCGCAGCCAGTTGGCCTGTTCGGGACGGCTGAGCAGAAACAGCGGTACCTGCCGCGGTGCGCGCAAGGGGAAATCAGCGCGTTCCTGCTGACCGAGCCGGACGTCGGCTCCGACCCGGCCAGGCTGAGCATGACGGCGACCCCCACGGCCGACGGGTCCCAGTACGTGCTTGACGGGGTGAAGCTGTGGACCACCAACGGGGTGGTCGCCGACCTGCTCGTGGTGATGGCCAGGGTGCCAAGAACGGACGGGCATCGTGGCGGCATCACCGCGTTCATCGTGGAAGGCACCGCGGCCGGGATCACGGTGGAGCGGCGGAACGCGTTCATGGGACTGCGCGGCCTGGAGAACGGGGTGACCAGATTCCACCAGGTCCAGGTTCCGGCGGAGAACCGGATCGGCCAGGAGGGCCAGGGCCTGAAGATCGCCCTGACGACGCTGAACACCGGCAGGCTCTCGCTGCCCGCGAGCTGCGCGGCCGCAGGGAAACTGGCCCTGAAGTTCGCCAGGGAGTGGTCGGGCGAGCGGGTCCAGTGGGGCCGGCCGGTGGGCGAGCACGAGGCGGTCGCCAAGAAGATCGCCTTCATCGCGGCGACCACCTACGCGCTCGAGGCGGTGGTGGAGCTGTCCAGCCAGCTCGCGGACGATAAGCGGAACGACATCAGGATCGAGGCCGCGCTGGCCAAGCTGTACTGCTCCGAGCTGGGCAGCGCGATCGTCGACGAGCTGCTGCAGGTCCGCGGTGGCCGCGGCTACGAGACGGCCGGGTCGCTCGCGGCGCGTGGCGAGCGCGGCGTGCCCGCCGAGCAGATGCTGCGGGACATGCGGATCAACCGGATCTTCGAGGGATCGTCGGAGATCATGCGGCTGTTTATCGCGCGGGAGGCGGTCGACGCGCACCTGGCGGCGGCCGGGGAGCTGATCGACCCGAAGGTCCCGGCAGGCCGCCGGGCCCGCGCGGCCGCTCAGGCCGGCGGGTTCTACGCCAGGTGGCTGCCCACGCTGATGACCGGCCAGGGGCAGCGGCCCGGCGCCTATGGCGAGTTCGGCAGGCTCGCGGCACATCTGCGCTACGTGGAGCGCGCGAGCAGGAAGCTGGCACGGGCCACCTTCTACGCGATGGCGCGCTGGCAGGGCCGGCTGGAGCGCAAGCAAGGTTTCCTCGGCCGGATCGTCGATATCGGCGCCGAGCTGTTCGCCATCAGCGCCGTATGCGTCCGGGCTCAGCTTGACGCGGCGAGTGCCGGAGACGCCAACCGAGGCACCGCGGCCGGCGAGCTGGCTGACCTGTTCTGCGACCAGGCGCGGCTGCGGGTCGACGAACTGTTCGCCCAGTTGTGGAGCAATACCGACGCCGCCGACTCCGCGCTGGCCAAGCGCCTGCTCAAGGGCCGCTACGTGTGGCTGGAAGAAGGCATCATCGACCCGTCGGTACCAGGGCCGCCGATCGCCGCCGCCGAGCCTGGTCCGTCCGCCGTGCAGAACGTGCACCGCACCATCCGCTGACCCGGTCACCGCTCACCGGCTCGGCCGGTCAGCGCGCTAGCTGGCCCGCCGCACCGGGAACATCCCGGCGAAAAGCTCGGCCGCCTGCCGGTCGCCGATGACGGTGAGCCGCCCGTCGCGCTCGGCGTCGGCGATCTGCTCGCGCCCGAAGGCGATGGATCGCAGCGTCGCGACATCGGCCTCGATGATGACTGTCGGCTGCTGAGCACGTGCCCTGGTGATGTCGATGGAGCCAGCGCGCACGATCACGCTGAACCAGTCGCCGCCGACGTGCAGCGCAACCGTGGCATCGGCTGCGGCCGCCGGGTCGAAGACGGTCTTGAGCGCCAGCAGCAGGGCGTCGGCGCTGATCTCCGCGGCGGTCTGGACGGGCTCCAAGCTGCCCCAGCGGCCCAGCTCGAGCAAGACGTGTTCGAGCTCCAGGCCACGGCCGGTGAGCTGGTAGACCGCGACGGCGGCTGGCGGGTCAAGCAGCTGGCGACGTACCAGGCCGGCCTCCTCGAGCTCGCGCAGCCGCTGCGACAGCACGTTCGCGCTGACTCCGTGCAGGCCGCTGCGCAGCTGGGCGAACCGCTTCGGCCCGAAGATCAGCTCGCGGACGATGAGCAGAGCCCAGCGGTCGCCGATGACATCCAGCGCGCGGGCGATGCCGCACGGGTCGCCGTAGCTGCGCGGGCCGGCCATGGTTGCCATTCTAGCATGTTAGTTGTTTTTTAGGACTACCAGTCCTAAACTAGGAGCATGAATGACGCATCCCGCCCCGGCGGGCACACAGCGGATCCTGACCGGCGGCGCCGCGTCTTCGCCCTGATCCCAGGCGCGGGCGGCACAGCCTGGTACTGGCACCGCGTCGTTCCCCTGCTCAAGCAAGCCGGTCACGAGGCGATCGCCGTCGATCTGCCAGGTGACGACCAGGCTGCCGGACTTCCCGAATACGCGAGCCTGGTCTGCGACGCGATCGGCGGCCGCGGCGACGTAGTGCTCGTCGCGCAGTCGCTTGGCGGGTTCACCGCGCCCATGGTGAGCGCGAAAATCCCGGTGCGCTCGATGGTCTTCGTCAACGCGATGATCCCGGTGCCCGGTGAGACCGCAGGTGCCTGGTGGGACAACACCGACTGGGAGCAGGCCAGGCTGGCCGCCGCCGAGCAGGGGGGTTACGGCACGGACTTTGATCTGGCCGAGTACTTCCTGCACGATGTCCCGCCCGACATCGCGGCGGCAGGCGAGCCCTACCAGCGGCCAGAGGCCGGCGCGTCGTTCGGGTCGGCGTGCGACTTCCCCGGCTGGCCGCCGGTGCCGATCCGGTCGGTGGCCGGAGCGGACGACCGGTTCTTCCCGGTCAGGTTCCAGCAGGCGCTGGCGCGGGACAGGCTCGGCCTGACCGCCGACGTGCTGCCTGGCGGTCACCTGCTCGCGCTCTCCCAGCCAGGCAGGCTCGCCAGTTACCTGCTCGCTGGCTAGCCCGCCGGGCGGCCGGCCTGGGCGGCAACGTACTCATCGAACCGCCGCAGGCTGGTGCTGAAGCCCTTCCTCGCCTCCGGCGTCGCGAACATCGCTGGCACGTTGGTCTGGTGGGTGACCACCTCTGTGCGGCCATCACCGAGCTCGGCCAGCGTGATCGTGGTGGTCATGCCGCCCTCGGTCGTCGGCTCGGTCCATACCAGCCGCGACGGCCGGTCAATCTCGGTGTAGATGGCGCGCATGGTGTACTGGCTGCCGTCGGCGTCATTGACCATGACCGTCTCGAAAGCGCCACCGGGCCGCAGGTCAACGGTGATGCCGCCATCGGGGACCGTTGTCCCTTCTGGTCCCCAGAAGTGCCGCAGGTGCTCGGGCCTGGTCAGGCAGTCGAAGAGCAATTCCTTGCTCGCCTGGTGGACGCGGCGGTAGGTGAACTCGCCTGGCTCGGTCATGTGCCCTCCTCAGTGGAACCGGATCGCAGGTCAGATAGGTGATCGTCGAGCCGGTCGTAACGGTCCTGCCACATCTTCTGGTGGCGGCCGATCCACTCGGCCGCGATCTGGAAGCCGCCGGGCTCAATGCGGCACGGCCGGGTCTGCGCCGATCGGCTCCTGGATATCAGCCCGGCCCGCTCCAGCACCCGCAAGTGCTTGGAGATCGCCTGCTGAGTGAGCGAGAACGGCTCAGCCAGCTCGCCGACGGTCGCTTCTCCTGCTGCCAGCCGGGACAGGATCGCGCGTCTGGTCGGATCGGCCAGGGCGGCGAACGTGGTGTTCAGATCGCCGCCCTGCGCCGCCGTGGTCATCTGGCCGCGCTCACGAGCCGCTGAACGCCGGGTCCGCTGAACACGCCGGACGGGATCTGCCGGCCGGCGGCCAGCAGCAGCAGGTCGCGGCCGCGCCCGGCGAGCGGTGCGCCGGCCCCCGATGACCAATCCAGGTCGGTGGCCGTGAGCTTGAGGCCGTCGGTGTCCACGCCGAATAGGCTCCGGCCGCCCTGCCCGCAGGCCAGGTCGAGCACCGCGACCATGGCCTCGGCTGGGATCGGGTATTCGATGGACAGCGGCCAGGCGATATCAAGGCCGTGTATGACGTCATGGCTGAGCGCGCCGCGCTGCCCGCCGCCCGGCGGGCTCCACGGGTTCTCCGCGTTGTCGCGCAGCGCGGCGACCAGCTCGGCCTGCGGCAGCTGGCTGTCCCGGTCAGCCATGGCATCGGAGAATTCGCTGAACTGGCCGCCCGCACGCTCCATGCCGGCCGCGAACTCCTGCTCGGTGATGCGGAACGGCATGGTCAGGTGCGCCACCACGTGCGCCACCGTCCAGCGGGCGCACAGCGACTGCGCCTGCCACTGGTCGGCTCCGAGTCCGTCAAGCACATCCGCGAGCGCCAGGCGTTCCGCGGCGATCAGGTCCATCATCGTCAGGTCACCTTTCCTGTTGACAACCGCTTAGTTTTACAACTACAGAGTTTAATACAGTGGCCAGCGGGCCTGTCAACAGGGTCAGCCGATCCGCTGCGGAGCGGCAGCGCGGCTGGCCGGCGTGCTGCCGTCAGCTGCACTGGCGTGAGCCCGGGTACGCGATCGGCGTCGCCGCCAGATCTACGGCGGCAGCTTGCGCACTCACCCGGACCAGGCCAGCGAGCTGCTGCACCCGGGCGCGCGGATCGGGCCGCAGCGGGGCTGCTACTACCAGTTGCTGGCCGGAGTCGGGTGGACCAGCCTTAAGCTGACCGGAAGTCTCATGATCACACGGTTCTGTCAGAGCTATCCACTGATAAAACCGTGTGATCACTGATCTTGGCCATGGCCGTATGGTGAGACGGTGGGGTCACGTGACGGCGATGACCGGTACCAGGCAGGCGATCCGGCCGGGGCCGGCCGGTCCCAGAGCGGCGACGGCGAAAGCGACCTGATCGAGATCGGCGGCCACCCGCGGCTGTGGCCCTGGCTCGGCGCACGGGGAACGACGGCTGGCATCGCGCTGGCGGCGCTCGCCGTCGGCCTCCTGCTCGGCTTCGCCGCTGGCCGCCATACCGGGGGCGCCAAGGCCAGGCCGGCCCCCCGCACGACGGAGAAGACTGCCGTGGCCGTTCCGCTGATCGGCGATGCCGGGATCATCTTCACCGGCAACAGGTGCGCCGTGCAGCATGGCAGGACCTTGCAGCTCGGCATCGAGATCGACAACCAGTCGGGCAGCACGATCACCATCAACCGGATCAGGTCGAAGCTGCCCCTTGGCGGGCTGCGCCAGATCAGCAGCGAGGTTGGCGCCTGCGGCTCGGTGACCGTGCCGGGCGGCTCGCCAGTCACCACGGTGGCGGCCGGGACGAGCACCTGGCTCACTGCGACCTTCGCCGTGAAGGTCAGGTGCCCGGCGCCGTTGCCGGTCCTGTTCGTGGTCGACTACGCAATCTCCAAGAAGGCGGCCTCGGTGTACTACGAGGGCTTTCCCGATCTCGGGCCGGTGCCATACACAGGCTGCCGTGCCCGCACGTAGCCCCAGCTGTGAAGGGAACCTGACCGAGACGTCCCGCTGCGGCCGCCTGGCTTGCGGCGGCCGTGCGACGTGAAAAGGACAGTGATGGCACAGCGCATCTGCGTAACCGGAGCAAGCGGACAGGCCGGCCGGGCGGTGGTCAGCGAACTGCTCGAGCACGGCTACGACGTCGCCGCGACCGATGTCGCAGCTAGCAGGAGGGACATCGAGGGCGGGATGCTCCGCGCCGATCTCACCGACTACGGCCAGGCGGTCGAGGCGCTGCACGGTGCGCAGGCCGTCGTGCACCTGGCCAACATTCCGGCGCCCGATATATGCACGCCAGCCGTCACCTTCCAGGCGAACATCACCATGAATTTCAACGTCTTCCACGCCGCCGCAACCCTCGGGCTGAGCCGCGTCGTGTGGGCATCCAGTGAGACAACCCTCGGCCTGCCGTTCGATACTCCGCCGCGATATGCGCCCGTGGACGAGGACCATTACCCCGTCCCGACGACGACGTACGCGCTGTCGAAGGTGGCCAGCGAGACGATCGCGGCGCACATCGCACAGTGGTCGGCGATCCCGTTCATCGCGCTGCGGTTCTCCAACATCATGGCGCCGGCCGACTACCAGCAGTTCCCTGCGGTCTGGCCGGACCCGCAGCAGCGCAAGTGGAACTTGTGGGGCTACGCCGACGAGCGCGACGTGGCCGCGGCCTGCCGGCTGGCCATCGAGGCGCCCGCGCAGGCGGTCGCGGGCAGCCCGAGCTTCATCATCGCGGCCGCGGACACGGTCATGAACCGCCCGTCGGCGGAACTGCTCGCCGAGGTCTTTCCCGGTGTCCGGCTCACCCGCGACGTCGGCGAGTTCGGCACGCTGCTGTCCATCGACAGCGCCAGGCAAGTGCTCGGCTTCCGGCCGCGCTATTCCTGGCGCGACCACCTGGCCGCCGGCGCCACGCCAGCCGAGCCATAGCAGCTCCCTTTCGCGGTTCACGCGGTGAGGCCAACGGTCCTAGCTGCCGTTCGCGGAGAAGTGCTGGTAGTCCTTTGGCGAGGTCCAGTCGCCGCCCCATTTCCAGCCGACCGAGATGAAGGCCCGCCAGACCGCGTCGCCGTGCCTGATCAGCGCCGGGCTGCGCCGGGACCGGCTGGCCCACGCCGCCGCGGTCGGCGGATCGATGGTTGTGCCCAGGATCTCGGGATTCTCGAACGGGTTGATGTCGACGGCCAGGCCGTACGCATGTTCGGACCACGACGTCGTGCCGCGGATCAGGCGGCAGTTGAACGCTGAGGTGTTGTCGGCCCGCATCGACCGCTCGTCGCTCCCGCCGAACACATCGACTACCCGCATCTGCCGGATCGGGTATCTGGCCGCGAACAGCAGTCCGAACGCGCGGGCCAGCGGCGTGACGGCGGCGTGGTTCACGATCAGCTGGCCATGGTGCGCCGCGTGGTCGAACCCCCAGTAGCTCAGCGTCAGCAGCCGCAGCTGGCCAATTCCCAGCGGGCAGCCAGGATGCCATGACGCCCCGATCATCCGCCGCCGCATCGCGGCCTGGATCGCCGACACCGTGGCCAGGTAACGGGCCGCCCGCGCCGTTCCCGTGGCACTGACGCCCGGCGCGGTGACGCCAGGCGCCGTGGCACCAGGCGCCGTGGCACCAGGCGCCGTGTCACCCGGGACCGGCGCCGTCGTGCCTGGAGCCGCTGTGGCCGGCGCGGTGACAGCAGGGATCGCGGTGCCAGGACGCGGGGCGGGCACCATCCCCGTTGGCCCGCCACAGCCGCCAGCAAGCACACCGGCGACCGCGAGCACGAGCGCAACCCGGCCGCCCGCGGCGCCGCCCGCGGCTGCCCGCCCCACCTGCCGGAGTCGCCGGCCCATGGGCTTCCTTCCTTCCGAACGGTGACCCGTTCCGGCTGGCAGCCCGACCTGAATGGCCCGGTCGCGACATGCCTAAACGCATTCCGCCAGCCAGCGTGAACAGTATGCACGCAGCCGCCGACCAGCGGAAACGATTGGTTACTTCACCCGCGGCTTGGCTCAGGTTCCTGATCGGGCCAGCGCACAACCCCGCTGGCCGCCGACTGGCGTACCGCATCGGCGTCAGCCGGCGTGCCCGTCCGGCCGCCTGCCGGTACCCCGCGCTGGGAGTCTGCTGATTTAGGCCAGAATCCGGCTCTTCGGCTGCGCAAAGCCGCAGGTCAGCGGCCTGACCTCGGATGGAAGACCAGCTAAATCAGCAGCCTCCTATCTCAGCAGCCTCCTGGCGGCCTCTTCCACCAGCCCCGGCTCCTGCGTACGGCTACTGGTAGAGATCGTTGACGCGCCTGATCCGGGCGATGGAGCGGTTGACCGGCACGCCATGGCTCTCAAGCAGCGGAAGTATCGCCTGACTGCGGTAGGAGCCGCGATCCTGCTCGCAGGCAGCGCCACGAGTTCGGCGATCGCGAGTTCGTCGTACCTGGCCTCCCAGGTCGGAACGACCCACCGGCTGATCGGCGTGCCCCGCAGCCGGATACCCCAGTCGAACAGCTCAAGCCGGACCAGCGATCCGCTGGTCACTACATATCTGCACATGATGCCGCCGCGGAAGACCTCTTCCGGCTCCCCAGCGGGCGCGTCCGTGGTCCGCTTGTTGGAGGCGGCCAGCCTGGTCCACATGACCAGTCCCGCGATGCACATCACCACGAGCAGCACGATGAGAATTACCTCGAAGTGCATCTTGTCCTCCATGTGCGCCCGGTGCCACATTCGATCCCTGTGCTGCGGATGTTTCCCGAGTCCCCGCCCTACGGCAAGACCCTGCTAGCGGCGGCCATCGCGCGGTCTGTCGGCCAGCACGCGGCCGAGCACCCAGCGCCCAGCCCGCACAGCGACGAGGTCTGGTCAAAACTAGTGGATCTGGCAAAAGCGAGGAAGACCGACATCGCCAGCATGATCGCGGAGGCGATCGGACTGGAGGAGGCCTTTGTCCAGGCAAAACAGGCGGGCGGCCGCATGCTCATCGAGAAGAACGGCCGGGTACAAGAACTCGTGCTAACGCTCCGCGGATAGAACGCCTTTCGCCTGCCGAGAGATACCCCAGATGATCGACGATTCGCCAGCCTCAATGCCGGACGACGGCACTCCGTCGGCTTCCTTCATCCCCCATCAGGCCGTCAAGGCCAGCCCGAGAGTAACGGTCGGAACCATAGCACGGGCCGAACTCAGGCCGCTGAATGCTCGTCTGGTCAAAGAACAAGCTCGGACCCTGCTAGCGCGCACTTTCGCGCTTTCCTTTCTTATTACCTTGTGCGCCAGCTTCGCCGGAGCGATCTTTAAATGGGAGCCAGTCAAGGACTGGCTGCAAGTCGTCCTGCCGGCCGAAACCGCCCTTTTCGGATCGGCCCTGGGATTCTACTTCGGCAGTAATACCGATGCTGACTGAATGGTCGCGGCACGAGGCGCTCACTGGCTAGCGGGATCTGGCCGGTCGATGTTGAAATGCCTGCCCGCCGATGCCAGCCACCGTTCGTGCTGATAGCGCAGCGCGAACTGGCTAATCACCCGCGGTATCGCCGCCGCCAGCACCAGTGTGCCAACCGCGTTCGCGAGGCTGCTGTCGCCCAAGGCATCCATCAGGCGCAGCCTTACCGCGCGCCATCGCCTGTCGCTACTCCAAGCTATTTCACATCCGCCACATTTGTCACATCAGTAACGCACCGGGTTCATTTCCCGCAGCCATCGCTGGTCGACTGGCAAAAAGCGATATGCAATCGGTATTGCTCAGTGGTCGCAAGAATTAAATTCATCTGCTATAGTAGCTGCACCGAATGTTATCCTCACGGCGTGACAGGTTATCCGCACGGCGTGAACAGTCGGAGCGCTCGCGCACTCTTTGCCGGTTATCTCGATCATCCGGTCAAGGAGATTTCGTGACCATCTCAGAACGATCGCTGCCGTACTTCGATCTCAACACCCCGCTTGCCGGCCTGCTCTACCGTGATGAGGCAATTGACGCCGGCCGCCCGGGAATTCTGCTCATCCACGGCGGCGCCGGCCTCGATGACCATGCGCGGCAGCAGGCGCAGCGGTATGCCTCGCTCGGCTATGTCGTCCTCGCCTGCGACATGTTCGGCCCCGGTATCACGCGCAACCGGGAACGCGTGATCGAATGCCTGACCGTTCTCCGCGACGACCCTGCGCTCCTGGTCCGCCGGGCGCAGGCGGGCCTGGCGGCACTCGCTTCCAGACCCGACACCGACCGGCGGCTCGCCGCCATCGGATTCTGCTTCGGCGGGATGGCGGTGCTCGCACTCGCCCGCGCGGGTGTGCGGCTAGCCGGCGCGGTCAGCATCCACGGCAGTCTGGCTACCAGCCAGCCCGCGGTCCCAGGCTCGGTTCACGCGCGAGTTCTCGTCTGCCACGGCGCGCTTGACCCGCACGTCCCGATCGACGATGTCACCGCGTTCGCCGAGGAGATGAACCGGGCCGACGCCGACTGGCAGCTCGCCATGTACGGCCAGGCACTGCACGGCTTCACCCACCAGCCCCGCCAGTCCCACCAGCCCCGCCAGTCCCGCCAGGAGCCTCCGCCCGCGGCGACGGCCGGCGTCGGCTACGATCGGCGCGCCGACCACCGGTCGTTCGCGCTCACCACCAGCTTCCTGGCCGAGATTTTCTCCGACCACGTACTCAGGTAGCGCGCAGGCCACCTGGAGGCTGCCGATACCGCGGGCCGGCCCCGGCCAGATCGGGTTAGGTTGGCTGCCGTGACCCGCCCGCCGCTTGACGCGTTGTGCCGCCAGACCTGGCTAGCGACCTGGTGCCTGGCGGCGACCTGGCTGGCCGCGGGCTGGCTGGCCGCGGGCTGCGCGGCAACCGGCCCGCACGCAGCCAGGCCCAGCGACCTGGCAGCCAGCACGCACCCCGTCCGGCCGGGCGGGCGGGCCGCCGACTCTGCGGAGCCCCGGCCGGGCGACGCAGCGGGCGGGCACCGGGCACGGCCGTCGCCTGGCCCGACGGCGCCGGTCAGCGTCCTGCCCGCCATCGGCCCGGATCCAGGCCGTCTTGGCGCCCAACTGTCCGCCGCTGAACGTACGCTCGGCCTGGGCAATGCACCGTCGGCGGAGCTGGCCAGGCAGGCGCTGATCGTCCAGCTTGCGTGCCTGAAACTGACCGTCCATCCCGGCTGGGCCGCCGCCGTGCTGCACGCGGTCTGGCCGGCTCAGCGCGCGGCCGCGGCCGCCGACATCGCCGCGACGGCTGATCTCGTCGCCATTACGCCGCCGCGGGTCCGGCTGCCTCCGTGGCGGATCATCCCGGCCCTGGACATGGCGGCGCTGCGCGCCGACTACCTGGCTGCCCAGGCCGCTACCGGGGTCAGGTGGTACTACCTAGCGGCGGTCAACTTCGTCGAAACCGACTTCGGCCGGATCGCCGGGCCGAGCAGCGCCGGCGCGCAAGGGCCGATGCAATTCCTGCCTTCCACCTGGGCCAGCTACGGCCACGGCAACATTCACCGCCCGCGGGACGCGATCCTGGCGGCGGCCAGGTTTCTGCTCGACCACGGCGCGACCAGCAACATCAGCACCGCCTTGTACGCCTACAACCCGAGCTGGAGATACGTCGACGCGGTGCTGCGCTACGCCCGCAGGCTCCGGTCAAGCGCGCACGCGCTGGCCGGCTACTACGACCACCAGATCATCTACCGCCTGGGCGGCGGATGGGTGCTGCTGCCGGCTGGCTACGGCACCGGCCCGGCGATCCACGCGATCCGGGTGCACCTGTAACCGCCGATTCGCCATCCGGCCGCGCGATCCGGCCGTCCGTGCCAGCCGGCCGCGCCACGGCTCGCGTCGATCAGCCGGCCAGCTGGATGATGCCGGTCATCTCGCCGGAGCCGAAGGCCCGCAACGTGGTAGTACGGATGCTGCCTGCCGAGCTGACCTGGAGCATGGCCGCGACCGCGGTTTCCTCGTCAGGGAAGTCAGCGACTGCGACGATGTCGTACTCGCCTACGGTCCACAGCAGCTCCCTGACCTTGCCGCCTGACCCCTCGACAAGCCTGGCGAAGTCCTCGGCTCGGTGCGTGGTGTCGCGGAAGTTCTTGATGCCCTGCTCGGTCCAGTTGATCAATGACACGTACGTCGCCATGCTGGGTCCCCCCTCACCTGCTGACTGCGTTCCCATCTCGCTGTACCCGGCACCCCGCAGGTCAACCAGCCCGCGGCGGCTGGGCGGGCGCCTGGCTGGCCTGCGGGGCCGAGCGGGCGCCTGGCTGGCCTGCGGGGCCGAGCGGGCGCCGCTGGCCTGCGGGGCCGAGCGGGTTGCTGTCGCTAGGCTCGGGCCGGTGGAGATCGTTGAGGCCGCCGAGCGGATCGCGGATGAGGTGCTCTTTCCTGCCGCGCTGGCCACCGATGCCAGCAACCTGGTTCCCGGTGAACTGCTCGACGCGCTGGCCGATGCGGGCCTGTACGGCATCGTGGCGCCGAAGGACGCCGGCGGGCTTGACGCTGACTTCGGCACGGTGTGCGCCGTCCAGGAGGCGCTGGCCAGCGGGTGCCTGACCACGGCGTTTGTCTGGGCACAGCACCTCGGGCTGGTGCGGGCCCTGGCGGCGGGCGGCGACCGGGACCAGGCTGCGCGCTGGCTGGCGCTCCTTGCCAGCGGCGAGCTCCGGGCCGGACTGGCGCTGGGCGGCGCGCTGCCGCGGCCGTCGCTGCACGCGCTGCCCGGCGCGGACGGCTGGCTGGTGGAGGGAGTCTCGCCGTTTGTCTCAGGCTGGGGACGCATCGATGTCCTGCATGCGGCGGCACGGACCGCCGACGGCGAGATCATCTGGCTGATCATCGACGCGGCCGAGGGCGAATGCCTGCGCGCCGACCGGCTCCGACTCACCGCGCTCAACGCCACCGCTACCGTGCGCCTGCGCTTCGACCGGCTGCCCGTGGCTGCTGACCGCCTCACCGGCAGGCATCCGGCCGGCGGCGGCACCCCGCCCGAGGTGCTGCGGATGCACGCCGCGCTCGCGCTCGGCGTCACCGCCCGCTGCTGCCGGCTGCTCGGACCCAGCTCGCTCGATGACGAGCTGGCGGCGCTGCGGGCCGAGCTCGACCGGCTCGGCCCTGGCATCGCCGCCGCACGGGCGGCGGCAGGGGAACTCGCCGTGCGCGCCGCCTGTGCGCTGATGACCGCGCGCGGCAGCCGGTCGCTGCTGGCCGCCGACCACGCCCAGCGGCTGGCCCGCGAGGCCATTTTCACGCTCATCTACGCGCTGCGGCCGGAATCACGGGCCGCGCTCCTCGCCAGGCTCGGCGCCCAGGAAGGCTGCTGAGCGCGCCGAACGTGCGCACCGGATCACGAACCGGCTCGGTGCGCACGCATCAGGCGGGCCGGCTAGTACGGCGGCGTGCCGAGCACCCGGTCCCAGACGATGAACGAGTACTGGCCTGGCTCGTTGTCGCCCATGTCCGGCGTGTCCTGCGTGTAGTCCCTGTGGTCACCGGCGAACCCTGGCTGGTCGAAGAACGTGACCGCCATGCCGTCAGGGATGAGCCCGGACCTGATCACCATGTTGGGCTCGCTCTGCGAGCCGTCGCTGGCCGAGTACACCCAGAACGGGCCGTCCCAGGTGTCATTATTCGGCAGCTGAACGAGCACGACGCTGGTCGTCCGGGGCGGCGTGTCACCGTCGGTGTAGACGATCAGGGAACTGGTCTTCGCGTCCCAGGTCTCCAGGTCCTGGGTGCTGTCCCTGATGTCGATGAACTGGCCCTGGAAGTGGAAGTGCTCGTACAGCCTGACCACCAGGCCGGCCGGGACCTGGACGGACTTGATCGCGTCGTTTCCGACGGTGAGCTGGCCGAGCCCTTGGTCGTACTGCCCCCGCCGCAGGATCTGCGAGTTGCCGGCGTAGTTCACCTGGTCGAAGATCATGACCGGCCCGGGGAACGGCTTGGGCGGCACGGCAGGCATCTGGCCGGCCGGATAGGCGATCCCCTCCCGCGCGGCGAAGCCGGCCGGCAGCGCTGCGGACGCCGGGTCGTCGATGGCGGCGCTGGCGCAGCGCGCCACCGTGTCCAGGTCGGTCTGGGTCCCGGTAAACGCGTGGGTCACGTCCTGCATCAAGTTGGGCGCGCCACTCCAGTCGTACCGATCGGGATGCTGCAGCCACCAGTTCAGCAGGTTGACCTGGTCGTCAAGATCTGTCCGCTGCTTGGCGCAGAACTTCAGCACGTCCTGCGCCTGCTGGATCTGTGCCTGGTTGAGCGGAAGCGGGCCCTCGGCGATCGAGGTGGGCGCCAGCGTCCACACATACGGTCGTGAGTACCGGTCTGGATCTGTCTGCAAGGCCGTCATCCAGGTGTTCGCTGCCTGCAGGAGCAGCTCAGGGTTACCTGGATCGGTGAGCTGAAGCGGCGGACCGCCTTCGGCGTAGAGCTTGCAGTACACGTTCACGTGGTGCTGGCTGGTCACGTCCTTGAACCTGGCAGCGACGCTCGCGTCGAACGCGCCGTAGGAGCCGTGCAGTTCAGCCTCGATGCTGGTCGCCTCTGACTCGTCGAACGTTTCCACCCGGATCAGGCCGACGAACAGACCGCCGCGCCGGCATGCCCGCGCGAACATGTCACCATAGCGCTGGCTGAAGATGTCCGGCCGGTCGGCGGCGCTCGCCGCCGCGTCGGTCAGCTTGCAGTCGGTGATGCTCAGGTCGGCCAGGTGCAGGTCGGCGGTGACCGCCATGAACAGCGAGGCCGAGTGCACCTGGCTCTCCCGTGCGAAGCCGAACCTGGCGGAGACGCCGGTGCCGAACGCGGCGCAGCCGTACGAGGCGTCGGCGTCGATGCCGAGCTTCTGCTGCAGGTCGCTGGTGGACGTGATCCGCGATACCTCGAAACCCTGGTTCGCGCCGCTCGCTACCGGCGGCGACGGCGTCGGATTCACCACCAGGTTCATCGCGCTGCCGGAGAGCCGGTCGACGCCGACCCCGAAGTTGTAGGTGTCCAGGTGCGGGACGGTGATCTGCTGCAGTGCCATGGAAAGCCTCCTTGCCAGCGCGGTTACTGCGGGGGATCGGACTTGGTGTAGGCGGTGGGGAGGAAGCAGAACACCGGATCCTGCTGCGGGCTGCTGACGGTGACGCTCGGCGGGTTCAGCACGTCGGATGCGTTGAACTGCACGCTGACGGTGTCGTCGCCGGGGATGTTGGGGTCGTAGGTAAACAGCGTCACGAGATTGCCGTCCATCTGGTAGCCCCAGACGGCGGTCTGGTGGTTGTGCCCCAGGTCTGTGGGTAGCGCGGACTGGATGTTCTCCAGGCAGATCGGGGCGGGGAAGCCGCCGTCGACCCAGGACCTGATCTGCTGCCAGCCCTTGATCATGATCGGGGACCGGCCCTCGAGCGGGCTGCCCGCGCTGCCGGTATCCGGGTAGGCGGGGTTCATGATCGTCAGCAGCCTGATCGGGAGATCGGGCAGGTCGAAGCTGTCGATGAGCCGCGTGACCAGGTAGTCATACAGCGGGGTGCCAGGTGCGGCCGGGTCCGGCCGGTCCTGCGGTATCGGCAGGCTGTTTCCCCAGTAGTCGAGCGCCGCGTACACCATTCCGCCGCACAGCCCGTTCGACGCGCTGCCGATCGGGATCTGCGCGACACCGAGGTCGATCGTGGTCAGCGGCACGTCTGGCCAGCTGTTCTGGAAGGGGAAGCCGTGCTGTGACGGCCTGAAGTCGGTCGCGTGCAGCGTCGTCCGCTCGAGCGTGTACTCGATCGAGGCGTTGTCGCCTTCCCAGCCGTCCTGGTACAGCGCGTAACCGGAACTCAGGTTGAAGCTGAACTTGTTGGTCCCGGCGAACGGGTTATCCCAGCTGATGAGAACCGAATCGCCATCTCCGCCGATGGCGTAGACCGCCGAACCTTGCGTGCCGGTGGCAATTCCGTCGGATTCAGACTCCCAGGAACCGTCGGCATCGGCGTCGATATTGTCCGGCGGCTTCTGGGTCCAGGCGCCATGCGGCAGATCGGATGAGGTCAGAGTCAGATCCTGGTCGGTGTGATTGTGCAGGACGATGCTGATACTGCGTGCGGCCACGGCCCGCTCCTTTCGGCGGCAGATGGCACTGCCGGTTGGTTATCCCACTCAATGAATGCGGAGAGGAAGCGGCCGTTGCTGATACAAGCTTTCCCGCCGGAATATTGCCGGCCGCGGCTGACCTGGAAACTACGGATCGCGCGGAATTTTTCAGAAAAGGGATGAACCCGGGCTGCCCGGATGAAGGAATACCTGGCGCTGGCCGGGACGAAACGGCGTGCGCCCGGCCGCGGAACGACGACGTCGGCGTCGGCGACCGGCGACGGCAGGTCCTGGCGCCGCGCCGGGGCCGCCGGGCAGGATCAGGGCGTTACCCAGCCGGTGAGCACGTCGGCGCCGTTGACCGTGGTCACCCGCAGCCGGAACGGGCCGGACGGAGCGGGCCGCACGGTAAACCAGCCGACCCGGTCGATCGGCGCGTGCACCGAGCTGCCGTTGCCGAACTCCACCCGCACCTGGCCGTCCGCCGACGGCGCCACCTGGCCGAACAGGGCGTCGGCACCGATCTGCACCTCGACCGTGATCCGCTCCGAGGTGAAGGTGAGCGCGCGCAGGACGGCAGGCTCGGCGCGCAGGCCAGCGGCGGCAAGCTCGCCGTCGGCGCCGCCGGCCTGGCTGGCTCGCGAATCGTAGCTGAGCGTCGCCAGCTCGGCATCGATCGTGCGCCAGGAGTACGCGGCCTGGCCAGCCTCGATGAAGTCGCGCGGCACCGCCTGCGCGGCGCGCACCGCATCGGCGAGCGCGGCAAGGAGCTGCTCGTCATCCCGCCACATGCTCGGCCTCCTCGCCGCTGGTGCCGGCCCCGATCAGTGCCGCAAGCGCTGGTGAGCGGCGCAGCGCCGCCAGGCACCGGCTCCGGTTCGGCCCGATGCTGCCGACGGGCAGCGCCAGCCGGCTGCCGATCTCAGCGTAAGGCAGCGGCGGATCGGCGATCAGCAGCGCCAGCAGCTGCTGACAGCGTTCTGGCAGTGCGGCGAGCGCGTCCCGCAGCGCGGCCTGGAGCTCGATTTCCAGCAGCTCAGCTTCTGGTGACCCGGCCAGCAGCTGATCGGGATCGGCCAGGTCAGCCTGCACGCCAGGCGGCAGCGGGCTCTCGTACCGCTCGCGGCGCTGCCCAGCGCGCAGCACCCGCACGCACTCACGGCGGGTGGTGGTCGTGATCCAGCCGGGCAGCGCCGCCGGTTCGCGAAGCGCGGGAAGATGCTCGACTAGCCGCAGCCAGACCCCCTGGCCAACGTCGTCGATGTCCGGGCGGGTCATGCTGTACTGGTGGCAGATCGACCAGACCAGCGGCGCGTACCGCGCCACGATCTGGTCCCAGGCCGCCTTGTCGCCGTCGCGGGCCCGGCTCACCAGGTCGACAACTACCGGATCGTCGCGCATCGCGGTCAGCCGGGTCCGTAGGGGAGTATGTCGCCACCAGGACCGGTCGGGCTGAGCAGCTGGTCGAGCGCGCCGTATCCGCTCACCCGGCCGGGAACGATCAACGCGGCGATGGCACCGCTCACGTTGGCCGCGGCGAAGGAGGTTCCGTCCCAGCTCGCGTAACCAGGCTGGCCGAAGTCGGCGGTGCCGGCATCGACCAGGCTGCCGTCAGGACCACGCTTGACCAGCTGCACCTGCCCGGACAGGAATGTGGAGCGCACCCGGACGCCGGGAGCGAGCAGGTCGGCCCACGGCACCGCCGGGCTGAACGCGGCCGGCTGGCCGGTGCCCGCGGCGGGGTCGTAGGCGCCGACGGCGATGACACCGTCGATCGCCGCCGGATAGATCGGGGTGGCGGCGGTAAGCCCGAGCGCGGCGGCCTGGTCGTCCGGCATGCCGTTGTTGCCGGCGGCGGCCACCACGACGACCGACGGCACTAGCCGCTGCACCGCCCGGCTCAGGCAGAGCGGCTCGACCCGGTCCGCCGTGGCGCAGCCGAGCGACAGGTTGAGCACGTCTATCCCGGTGTCAAGCAGGCTGGCCATCGCGGTTGCCACGTCCCATGAGTTCGCGTTCTCGCCGTCGTCATCGAGGATCGCCCGCACGATGAGCTGCGCGGCTGGTGCCCGCTGCGCGATCAGGCCGGCGACGAAGGTGGCGTGGCCCTGCGGGCTGCGAGGCTCGTGATCGAATGCGCTCACCGAGTCGCCGAGGAACCGGCCGATCAGGTCCGGGTGGGCGAACAGCCTGGTGTCAAGCACCGCCACCCTGGCGCCCGTCTGCTGCCCGGCGGGCTGGATCGTCACCTGCGGCACCGCGGCCGGCGGGGCGCCCGGCGGCGGGGCACCGCGGGGCGGGGCACCGCGGGGCGGGCCGCCGCGCGGGGGGACGACGGCCGGTGGGTCGACGAGGGACACGAGCGGATCGGGCATGCCCACCGCGCCCTTGATGTAAGGCGAGCCCTGTACCCGGTCGACGAGCCGGTTCTTCCCCACCGTCGCCGCCCAGCCGTCGTGCGCCTCCCGCATCCGCTGGCGCATGACGGAAAGCACCAGGTCGAAATCGTTGATGCTCGCCGATTCCTGGGCCTGCGCCCGCTGCGCCAGGCTCGCCGATTCGACCAGCGCCGAGTCCTGGCGCAGGACGGCTGCCGCCGTATCGACGCCGGCCAGATTCAGCAGCGTCAGGCTGAGCTGGTCATTGGAGTCCAGCTCGCTCGCGGCGATTCCCAGGCGCCGCAGTTCCTCCGTCACCAGGCCGGTGTATTCCTGCTCGACCACCAGCTGATCGCCTTGATATGTTTCGACACCATTACGTATGACTGGCATCGGTCTGACCCTCCCTGATCTGCGGCGTCCTGGTAATGACCGGCTCGTTTAGGACGGAGGCGGCGGGCCGGCCGTTGATACGCTTGCGCGGAGAAATCCGTCCAGGCCGTCACCGGACGGTGCCGACGATGCCCATCATGGCCGCAGGTGATCAGCGCGACAACCCACGATCTTGCCAGCGAAGCGCTGCGATTGGCGGAGGCCGACCCCCGCCGATCCGTGCCGTTCGCCACCGGCATCCTGCGTGACGCTCGGAAGTCCGGCGATTTCGCCGCCGCTTCCGTCGCCGCTCGCGCCCTCGGCCTCGCCGCGCTGCACCTGCAGCATCCCGACGCCGCTATACGGCACCTGCGCGCCGCTGCCGCGCTCGGCCAGCAGGCAGGTTCGGCCGCGCTGGCGGCCGAGGCGCGGATGCGGCTGGCGTTCGTGCTCAATGTCAGGGGCCGGCCGCTGCCCGCGATCAGGGAGATCGACGCGGTCCTGAAACATCTTGACGGCGCATCCCGTGCCAGGGCGCAGGCCCAGCGGGCTGCGATCATGCACCAGCTCGGCCGGCTGGACGAGGCGCTCGCTGGCTACCGGGCTGCCCTGCCCGTGCTGCGGCAGGCCGCCGACACGGTCTGGGTGAAGCGGGTGCTCTCCAACCGTGGGGTACTGCATGGTCAGCGGCACGAGTTCGCCGCCGCGGAAGCTGACCTGACCGAGGCGGAACGGCTCTGCCGGCAGCTCGACCAGGATCTGACGCTGGCCTTCATCCAGCAGAACCTGGGCTGGGTCTGCGGCCGGCGAGGTGACGTGCCGCGCGCACTGGCTTACCTTGACCAGGCCGAGCAGCGGCTGCGTTCGCTGCGTTCGCAGCTTGGCTGGGTGCTGACCGACCGGTGCGAGCTGCTGCTTTCCGTTGGCCTGGTCACCGAGGCCCGGCAGGCGGCCGAGCTGGCGGTCGGCGCTTTCGAGCGCGAGCGCAGGGAGATCGCCCTGCCTGAGGTAAGGCTGCTGCTGGCCAGCGCGGCAAGCGCGGTCGGCGACTTCACCGAGGCGCAGGAGCAGGCACGCCGGGCGGTGCGCGAATTCACCAGGCAGCAGCGGCCGGAATGGGCCGCGCTGGCCAGGTTCGCCGTGCTCACCGCCCGGCAAGCCGCGTGGTCGGCGGGGACCAACGGGGCCGGCGCCGCCGGGCAAGCGCCTGACGATCCGCCGCGTCCGCCGGCCGATCTGGACGCTGCCGGGCCGGCCGGCGTGGCTGTTTCGCCGCGTACCGCGGTCAGCGTCGGCGAAGCGGAGCGGGCCGCCGACGCGCTGGCAGCCGAGGGCTGGCGGTCGGCGGCGCTTGACGCCAGGCTGATGGCCGGCCAGCTCGCCATCGGGCGAGGCTGGACGAACCGGGGCCGCCGGCAACTTGAGCAGGCAGCCGCGCAGCGGCACCACGGCTCCGCCGCGCTCCGCTCCCGAGCCTGGCACGCCGAAGCGCTGCTGCGATATGCCACCGGGAACCTGCGCGGCGCGGATCGCGCTGTCCGCGCCGCCTTGCGGATCATCGATGAGCATCACGCCACCTTCGGTGCCACGGATCTGCGCGCCCACGCCTCCGGCCGCCGGGTGGATGTGGCGCGGCTCGGGCTGCGGATGGCGCTGCTCGACGGCCGCCCCGCCAAGGTGCTCACCGCCGCAGAACGCGGCCGTGCCAGTCATCTGCTGATGCCGCCGGCCCGCCCGCCCGAGGACGTTGAGCTGGCCGAGGCACTGGCAGAACTGCGCGCGACCGTAGCCGAACTCGGCAAGCTCAGAAGCGCCGCCCCGTCCGGTCCGCCAGCGAGCGCCGCCAGGCTGGCCCAGCGCCAGGTGGTGCTTGAGCGGCAGATTCGCGATCACTGCCGCCGCCGCGCTCATGACGGGGATGTGGCTGCCTCGTCCCGGCCGGTGCCAGCTCGGCTGCTCGCCGAGGCGCTCTATGAACGGGCACTCGTGGAGTTCGTGCACCTGGACGGCATCATGTACGCCGTGACCATGGCCGGCGGGCGGGTCAGGCTGCGCCAGCTCGGCCCGCTGGCGCCGATCAGGGAGCTTGCCGACCGGATACCGTTCGCGCTGCGGCTGCTCGGCCGGGCGACGACTTCCGATGCCAGCCGCGCGGCTGCCCTGACCCTGCTCGAAGACGCCGCCAGCGGACTCGACAACATCCTGCTCGCGCCGCTGGCCGGCCAGCTCGCCGGGCGGCCGCTTGTGCTCGTCCCCACCGATCCGCTGCATGCGCTGCCATGGTCGACGCTGCCGTCCTGCGCTGGGCGCCCGGTAACGGTCTCGCCGTCGGCCGCGCTCTGGTTCGCCGCCCGCGCGGCCGGCCGGGACCCCGGCACCAGCGCCCTGGTCAGGGCGGTTGTCGTCGCTGGACCAAGGCTGCCTGGCGCGCGAGCGGAGGCGGCAACGGTCGCCGCGATCCACTCGACCACGCCGCTTGACGGCCCGGCGGCGACGGTCGCCGCCACCATGAACGCCCTGAACGGGGCCGGGCTTGCTCACCTCGCCGCGCACGGCAGGGTACATGCGGATAACCCGCTGTTCTCCGCGCTCCTGCTCGCCGACGGCCCGCTCACCGCCTACGACCTGGAACGGCTGCACGCCCTGCCGAAGCTGGTCATCCTGGCCGCCTGCGACAGCGGACGCCTGGTCGTCAGGGCCGGAGACGAGCTGCTCGGGCTCACCGCCACGCTCCTGGCCAGGGGCACCAGGCAGATCATCGCCGCCGTCGTACCGCTGCCGGACATGGAAACCAGGCCGCTGATGGTCGAGCTGCACCGGCTGCTGGTCCGCGGCGAGGATCCGCCGGCGGCGCTGGCGAAGGCGCAGGAGCTATCGGCCAAGAACGCCAGCCCGGCCGCGGCCGCCGCCGCGGGATTTGTCTGCCTGGGCGGGTAAGCCTGCTGCCGGCGAACGTGATCAGTCAGTGAGCTCGTAGGCCGGGTTGATCATGACGGTGCCGCTCTTGCTGACGCTCACCGATCCGCGGAGCCTGACGTTGCTGCCCGGCCCGAGGCCAGGTATGTGGGTGCGCCCGTAGAACAGCGCGGTGAGTTCTCCGCTGTCGTCGACGATGGTGCAGGCCAGGATGCAGCTTTGCGCCACCGGCCTGATCTCGACGGTGTGCACGCGCCCGGTGACCACTACCCGGCCGTTCCTGGCGAGCGAGGCGATCGGGGCGGTGGCCGACGGCATGCCGGTGCGCTGTTGCGCCTGCGCCGCCGCTTCCTGCTTGACCCGCTTCGGGGTCGGCTCTGGCTGCGGTCCGTGCAGTGCCTTGGCCCGCGCCGTCACGTCGAACGGGATGATCGTGGCCGCGGACCGCGGGATCCGGCTGGTCACCCGGGCGATCTTGTCGGCGGTCCGGTCGTGCATGAGCCGGCCGAGCAGTGGCGGATAGCTGCGCCGCGGCAGCACGACGGTGACATGGGTGCCTGGATGACTGGTTTCCCTCAGCACTAGGTCGCCCGCCGCGCGCTCGATCCGGCGGTTCGGGCAGTCCACCAGGTCGAGCGGAGTTCCCCGGCCAATGCGCAGCCATTGCCGGCGCAGGTAGTCGGCTCGCGACTGGTCGATGACGAAGTGCACGGCCCGCAGTTCGGTCGGATGCAGGCTGCGCGCATAGCGCAGGCCTGCGATCGTCGCCAGATCGGCGTCGTCGATCAGGACGAGTATGGTGCGGCGCGGATGGTTCGGCTGGTCCGGCGACTGGTCGCTGCCCAGGGACTCGAAGATTTTGGCCTCGACCCGGTACTGCCGGTTCAGCCGGATGAACGCGAATACCAGGACCGGGAATACCGCCACGACGAGCCATGCGCCCTGGGTGAATTTCACGATCGCGAAAATCACCACGACCAGCGCGGTGTACACGCCGCCCGCGAAGTTGATCACGAGGCGGCGCCGCCAGGCCGGTTCCTTCTGCCTGATGTGGTACCTGGCCATGCCGAATCCGGCCATGGCGAAGCCGGTGAACACGCCGATCGCGTAGAACGGGACCAGGTTGACGGTGTTGGCACCGACCACGAGCAGCAGGGCGAGCGCCAGGACGGTCAGCACGATGATCCCGTTGGAGAAGACCAGCCGGTGGCCGCGTTTGCTCAGCCAGCGTGGCAGGAACGAGTCCTCGGCGACAAAGCTGGTCAGGAACGGGAAGCCGCTGAAGCTGGTGTTGCCGCCGGTGAACAGGATCGAGATGGCTCCGGCCTGGGTCAGGAAGAAGAGCGCCTGGCCGGACACCGAGTGCCCGAAGATGAGCCTGGCCTCCTGGGAGAGCACGGTCGGGAAGCCGTCGACGTAGGGGACCGCGCGGGTGGCGTAGGCCAGCCACGAGATCCCGGCGATCAGGAACGCGACGATGCAGCCCTGCGTCACCAGCAGCTGGCGGGCATTGCGGCCCTCAGGGGGCCGGAGCGCGCTCACCGCGTTGGAGACCGCCTCGATGCCGGTCAGCGACGAACCGCCGTTCGCGAACGCCCGCCCGATGATGTAGATGGCGGCGAAGGTAAGCAGGCCGCTCGGGTGATGCCCGACCTTGACCGTTCCTGCATGCCAGGCGACGCGCGGCAGCCCGCCGCCGAATATCTCACGGCTCACGCCCACGATGATCATCAATCCGACTGACCCTGAGAACAGGTAGGTCGGGATCGCGAACGTCTTGCCGTTCTCCCTGACCCCGAGCATGTTCACGTAGCACATGATCAGCGTCGCGGTCACCGCGATCAGGAGCAGTGTCGTCGCGCCGCCGAGCGGCCTGGCCAGCGCGGGGAACGTGGACAGAACCGCCTGGCTCCCCGCGGCGGTCTGCACAGCCACCGTGACGACGTAGTCGACCATCAGCGCCACCGCCGCCACCTGGGCGATGCGCGGACCGAAGTTCTCCCGCGCGACCACGTAGGACCCGCCGGCCCTGGTGTAGACCGACACGACCTCCCGGTACGAAAGCACCACGAACGCGATCCCCAGCAGGATCAGCCCGGTCATCGGCAGCAGCAGCGTGAACGCCGTCAGCCCGAAGAACGGCAGCAGCTCGTGCAGGATCAGCTCGGAGCCGTAGTTCGCCGACGAGATCCCGTCACAAGACAGCACGCCGAGGCCGAGCGGCTTGGACAACCGCTCCACGCGGAGCCGGTCGTTCACCAAAGGCGGACCGAGCAGCCTGCACTTCACCGAGTACCAGAACGTCTCCGGCAGGCGGTCCACGCGATCCGGTCCATCCGAGCTGACCGCACTCCGCGCGGGCACCTGCGGGCTCTCCATGTCCCCCGCCATGACCCTGGCCTCCGTGTTCGCCGGGCGCGCGCGCACCGCTGTCCTACGGTGAGCTACCTCCCCGACGCTAGGCACATCTGGCCGCTGGTGGCGTATGCGCCGCGTTAGGACTGGCGCTGCCAGCGTTAGGATTTCGTCAAGATCACTTCCCGCTGGCACGCTGACCAGCCCGGCCGCCGCCGATCAGATCGGGGCGACGGCGGTCACCGGCCCGGCAGCGGCGGTCACCTGCCCGGCGACGGAAGTCACCGGCCCGGCAGCGGCGGCAGGGTTTTGACCAGCGTTTCGAGCGCCGCGGTCCAGCTTTCCCAGTAGGGCCGGTCAGGCTCGGCGGCGATCGCCGCGATGAGCCGGCGGCGGAAAGGCTCCCGATTGCCGCCGAACGCGTGCTCGATGACCGCGGCCGCGAGGCCGAATACCGTGCTCTGCCACGGTGCGTCGAAGGCCAGTTCGCCGTTGCGGCGTGGCGGGTCAAGGTCAGACATGCCCGCGACGTTCACAGCCGGGCCACGCCGATCATCGAGTCCCTGGTGACGAGCGCGGCCAGTTCCGCCTCGGTCATGCCATCGGTCCCTGGCGGGCGCTCGGGCAAGACGAAGTAGCGGACCTCGGCGGAGGAGTCCCAGACCCGGATCTCGACGTCAGCCGGGACCTGGCAGCCCATCTCGGCCAGCAGCGTCCTGGGCTCGCGGACCATCCTGGCCCGATACGGAGGATCCTTGTACCAGGACGGCGGCAGGCCGAGCGTGGGCCACGGGTAGCACGAGCACAGCGTGCAGACGATGACGTTGTGGACCGCCGGCGCGTTCTCCACCACGACCATGTGCTGCCCTTCCGCGCCGCCGAAGCCGAACTCGGCGATCGCGGCTGTGCCGTCGGCCAGCAGCCGCTGCTTGTACGCGGCGTCTGTCCAGGCCCTGGCCACCACCTTCGCCCCGTTCATCGGGCCGATCTCGGACTCGTAACTGCGGCTGATCTCCTCGAGGTATCCCTCGGGCACCAGCCCTCGCTCGGTCAGCAGTTCCTGCAGCGCGGCCACCCGCCGCTCGACCGGCGACAGCTGAGCCTGGTGATGGGCGTCGCTCATGCCGGTTCCAGGTAGCTGTCCCACAGGTCGACGTTCACCCGCACGCCGGACTGGCCATCGTGCCACAGGTCAGCGGCCTCGAAACGAACCGAATAGGTCGGCTCGTGCCTGCGGGCACTGCCATGGGCCTCGACGTCGGGCACCGAGAACGTGCCGTCCAGCCGCACTACCGTGCCGGTCTTGCCGCGGACGTACCGCGGGCACCGGGTATGGCCGGGCGGATGCCACTCGCGCACCCTGACCCGGTCCCCGGCCGCGAAGCGCGGCGCGCTGACGTCGGGACCGGCGTCAGTCACCGGCGGTGCCAGCACCGGGCCGCTCAGCGGAAACCGGCCGCCTGCCCGTGCATCAAGTTCCGCGCGGGTCACCAGCCCGTGCTCCACTGCCAGGGTGGCGGCCGCGGTCAGCCAGTGCTCGTAGTAGCTCGAGGTCAGGTAGTGACCGGGATCCATCCGCTCGATCGCGTGCCTGAACTCACCGCCGCTGGCGTCAACCGCTCCGGCGACGCTGGTCAGCAGCGCTCTGGCCGCCGCCTCCCACCGGGAGTGGAAGATCGGCTCAGCCGCGGTATGAGCGACCGCGCCGAATCCCTGCATGCCGCCGAGATCATGGATGCCGTCCACCCCCGAACTGTACCGCCGGCGCCGGCGGCGGCGCGGAGGCGAGCGGTGCGGAGCGTGCGGTCAGTCGCCTGGCAGGCCGAAGAGCGGGCGGCAGGCGCGGAACCCGCTGATCTGGATGCCGGCGCCGGCGCCGGCGGCGAGCCAGTCCGCGCGGCGCAGCCGCATGTGCACCATGATGTCGGCCTGGCTGCCGCGCGGGTGCAGGGATTCGCCGTTGGGCTGGTAGCCGAGGGCGCGGGATACGCCCAGGGAGGCCTGGTTGTCGTGCCAGGCGGAGGTGATCGCTGCCTGCGCGTGCAAGGGCCAGAAGGCGAGCGCGAGCACCGCGCGGCGCATCTGCTTGCCGTAGCCGAGACCACGGGCCTGCGGGATCAGGAAGGAGGAGCTGTCGACCGTGCGCAGGGTAAGGAAATCGTTGCCCTCGAGTTCCTGCACGCCGACGACCTGGCCGGCCGCCGAGACGACGAAGCTGAGCCGCCAGGCCTCCGGCCGCCAGGTCCCGTAGTTGTGCCAGTAGGACTGATGGGTGACGATGCCCCGGCTGATCCGGCCGTCGTCGACGGCGTATCTGGTGGCGGCCGGATCCAGTTCCACGTCGTCGGGCAGCAGGCCGGCGATCGTCGCCAGGTCGGCTTCCCGCATGGGGCGCAGCACCAGGTCAGGCGAAGCCAGCCCCAGGTCGAACAGCGGCCAGTAGCCGTAGGTCACCAGGCGACGGTAAGCAAAGCCGCCTGCCCAGCGCAACCAGATACCCGCCCGCGGCCGGCCCGGCCGCTGACCGGCCGATCCAGATTGGTTCCCCGCTGATGGATCTGCCCCATTCCGGGGTAGCCTGCGACTGCGGCATTATTCTGGCCGGCCAGAATCATTCGCGGCCGACCAGTATTCAGGGGAGGTAAGGCATCGCATGCTAGTCGGAAATAAGATCCACGGTAACGCCAGCACGGCGGTCAACAACCGCGCGCTGGCCTGCGTCAATTGGCTCGCCACGCAAAGCACTGCGGTGCAGGACATGCTGGCGCGGCAGGACATCCTGCTGCTCGTGATGGTCACTGTGGGTGCTGGCGATCAGGACACCGTGGTCAAGTGGCAGGCCAACAAGACGCGGATTACCGTTTCTGTGTACGTCGCGCAGCAGGATCCGCCGCTGAAGCTGGAGCAGGACTTGCTGCATGAGCTGATCCTGCATGCCGAGCCCGCCACGGAGAAGCATCTGGCCGCCGTCAACAACCAGACCGCGCCCGACTACCCGAGCGACGACAGCGACATCGAGGCGGAAGAGGAAGCCGAGCACGCGGACGTGAACCGCTGGTACCGGGTAGCCGTGATAGCCCGCGCGAACGGCATGGGCCTGCTGGAGCGGGCGATCGCCGACGCCGCCTCAGAGAACACGGCCACGGCTACGACGCTGCTGCAGCGGCTTGCGAACGCGCACCAGATAACGGCCGATCAGGCCAGAGAACTCCAGGAGGACCTTGTCGACGTCTAGGTGAGCGACGATGACGACGTGGTCGGGCGGGCCGACTCAGACGCGGAGCGGCCGGTAACAGCACGGGCACGGCCCTTGGAATGATCATGGCGGTTACTGCACTTGCCAGATTGTTCCTGAGGGATCATGCCCGCTGCGCCATCATCACCGATTGACCCTGCGATTGGCCGGTTGCTGACCGCGGCCCGGGCCCTGGACGGCGGCCGGGCCGGCTTGCTGCAGGTGCTGGCCGCGATCCCTGATCCTCGGGCCCGGTCCCGGCTTGCAGGTCCCGGCGGCGCCCGCCGGGGAGTGCTTGCCGGGGTTGCCGGTGGGACGATAGGGCGCGTGATCACTGGGGATGAGGTTGACACCCTGCTGTTCGACGTGCTCGGCACCGTGGTGGACGAGGCCGGGTCGATGCGCGCCGAGGTTGCCATGGCGCTGGACCAGGCCGGCGCAGGGCCGGAGCAGGCTGAAGAGCTGGCGGCAGCCTGGGCGCGGCGCTTCGCCGCGCTCGCGGCCTCGATCCGCCAGGGCGCGCCGTGGCAGTCCGCCGACGAACTTAATGCCCGGGCGCTCGCCGACGTGCTGCGCGACGGCCCGCGGCTGCCAGAGGCTGCTGCCCGGCACCTGGCGCTGGCCGGGCACCGGCTCAGGCCCTGGCCCGACGCGGTTGCCGCGCTGCAGCGGCTCGCCCGGCGCTTTACCACCGTGGCATTGTCGAACGGCAACCTGTCGATGCTGACCAGCCTGTTCGCGCGCGCCGGCCTCACCTGGCACGGCGTGCTCTCCGGCGAGATGGTGCACGCCTACAAGCCGGACCCCGCCGTCTACCGGCTCGCGCTGGACCGCCTGGCACTCGATCCGCGCCGGACCCTCATGGTCGCCGCCCATCCCTGGGACCTGCGCGCCGCCGCGGCCCACGGGCTGCGTACCGCCTGCATACAACGCGCAGGTGAGGGCGAACCGGAGCCCTCGGACCGGTTCGACCTCACCGTCCCCGATCTGGCCGCCCTTGCCGCGCGCCTGCTTGCCGCAGCATGACCGCATCAAGGGCCAGTCCTGCGGCGTAACACCCGCCGGACCAGGAGCGCGTCGCCGGCGTGCCGCGAACTCCTGAGATCACTGCCAGTCACGACTTCGCCGGCCCCCTGCTTGATGAGCCGGGTGCTCGTGTTGTTATCCGGCGGGTTCGAGGCCGGCGGGCAGCCAGGCGTGACCGTTGAGCAAATCGCGGAGTGCGCCGAGTTTGCTGATGCCCCATCTGGCGGCGGTGGACATCACTCACGGCGACCGCCAGTCCTGGCTGAGCTGGGCCACTGCAGGTCCGAGCACCACACAAGACGATCTTTCGGCGACGGATCGGTCGTGAAGGCCGCCCTGGGCTCTGCCCTTTATCGGCGGCCTCAGAGAACCTGATGGCCTGGGGGTGTGGCGTCCTGGCCGAGGGCCGCTGGCCTGGCCTGCACATCAGGATGGCGCAGGAACCGGTCTACCAGCTCGGCCGGGCCGCCGATGCAGGTCCAATCGTCGTCCCATAGCGTCGACACCAGCCACGAGCGGTCGGCAGGGAACATCAAGTTGGGCAAGGCACCCTTCCAGAACGACCAGTCGCCGTGCTGGCGCCAGGTGGCGGCCTGCTCCGGTCCCGCCTCGACCAGGACGTAATGCCACCCGCAATACAAGGTCACCTTCGGCGCATCGGGGAAGATGATGTCATCGGCGCCGGTGTCCAGATAGCCAAGCCACCAGGGCTGGCCCGCCGACTGCTCACTCAGCAGCGAAAGCGCGACCCGGTCGTGGGTGTCCTGTCCCTCACCTCCCTCTGGCAGCACCACCGTGGCGTAGGCCTCGAAGTCAGGCGGGATGGCAGCGGTGATAGTTCGGCTCATGGATGTGCCGTTGGCGATCCAGGCGACCTCGGCGTCCGGCCCGATCCGCCACGTGCTGCCGTCCCTGGCCAGCCTGACCACGCCACCAGCGTAGACACTCCGGCGCGTGGGACATACGTGGGATATGAGGCACTCACCGATCAAGCGCGCGAGCGTCGCCGCAGGTCGCCGCCAGCAAGCCGGATGCGGTTAGTCAGCTCGTCGCGGGGAAGCTCGTATATGCGCCAGAAATCGGGCCGCACCGCTACCTCACGAGCTGGAGGACTGTCCCACCTCGGATGAGGCCACCCGCCCACTTCTACAACCGAGTACTCAGTGATCTCAGCCATCACCCCATCGTGCTCCGAACAGCGGATAAACGATGACCACACGGGCTACCTCAAGCCAACGCTCTACGAGGTGGCGCCGTGCCCGTACCGTGCCCGACCAGATGGTGATCGACGGTGAATCACGGTCGCTGGCGGACACGCTACGTAGGGGGCACTTCAGCGACCAGGTCTGTGCACGAGATTGTGCACGAGACATAGCGAGACGGGTCGAGACGGGAGGACGCTGCAGGCTCGACGCGAACGCCGCGCCGCCTGCCTGCCGAGGTCAGCTTGGCGGCGAGAGACCGTCCGGGACGGCAGAGACGGGCGTCGTATGTCTCATAACCCAGAGGTCGCAGGTTCAAATCCTGCCCCCGCTACCAGGTCAGAGGCCCGGAGGCACGTGCTTCCTGGCCTTCTGCACGCTGTTTGTAATCGAATTTGTAACCAACGCCGGGGCGTCACGCCGCGCCGGTCCGGGCCGCTCTTGTCCGCTGACTCGACAACCACCGAGGTGCGCCGCCGATGTCCTGCCCGATCCGCCATCTCGGAAGTTCACCTGGATGCCGGACAGCGGCGGGTCCGTGAACGTCACGACACCGGTCCCGGCTGGCAGGCAGTTGGTGCCGTTGGTGCCGTTGACGACGGCCGCCGTCAGGTTGGACTCCGATGCGGGACCGTAGCCGGGCGGCGGTGCCGACTTCATCCGCCCTGGCATCACCTACCGGCTCCGTGTTGACCGTGTTGACCGCCTGCTGCCAGACGCGGACGTGGTGAACCTCAAGGGCGTTGTGCCCCGCAGCGGTGAGCGGGCACGAAACGGATGGACGTAGTAAGACCACCATGTGACCGATCAGTAGATCGGCTCGGGTCGCAGGGCGGGAACCTGCCGCCAGCAGAGCTGTGGGCCCCGGCATCGCCGGGGCCCACAGCCGTTCGCCTCCTAGAGCCTGATGGTCGGGATCACGGACTCGAGACCGTCCCGTTGTTGTCAATGCTCAGCGCGGTCTTCTCGAAGCACCTTGCCGAGATGCTTTGTTGCGATCCGTTGGTACTGTCGTAGCCCACGAGCCACGACACGTTGGCGGCAGTCGTCGATTTCGTCGTGTTGGTGGTGGACACCGTCTGCGGCGACGCACCGCTCACCGTGACGGTCTGGGTGTACAGCGCGGTGCCGGAGCAGTCGCTGCTCTCGAACACCGTGAACGTCACGCTGCCTGCCAGGTTCCCGCCTTGCGGCGCGCTCACCGTCGCCGAGTCATTCGGGATGAAGGACTGTGCCGAGGTCATCGACGATGCGACGGAGGTGACCTTGACGGTCTCGTGGGAATCCGAGCAGTCGCCGTTGAATGTCGAAGCGAGGTTGTTCGGGTCACCGGTGGCTGGGGTGTAGGCCGCCTTCCAGTGGTACGTGCCGACGGCGTCCGGCGTGAAGCTGACCGGCCCGTAAGTCCCGTCCCCGGTGACGGGCACGGACTGCGGGTTGGTCCCGGTCCCGGTGGCCAGCGTGGTGCAGTCATCCTTGACCAGCGTGAAGGTGATCGTGCCACCCGCCTTCGCACCGGCCATGGTCGGGTTGATCGCCGGCGTGCCGGGCTGGTCCGACGTGCCGCTCAGGGCCGCGGTGTCGGTGACCGGGTTGCCAAGCACCACGTCCGGACCGGCGGTCGTCGGTAGTTGCGGTGTCACCGGGCTGACGGTGAAGCACTCGTTATCACCGTTGTCGTTCGAATCCGGTACCCCGGTGGTGCTCGAGGTGAAGTGGGCCGACCAGCAGTAGTCACCGGCCGCGGTAACGGTCGCCGTACTGGACTGGGCGGTGGGGTTGCTGTTGCTCACCGCGACCGGCCCGCCGATGTCGGTGGAGGTTTCCAGCGGGGACCCGATGGGGCCGCGCAGGTGGAACTGCACGGTGCCGTTCCAGGTCGTGACGCCGGTGACCGTGACGGTTGCCGAGTCGCTGACCGGAACCGATCCGGTGCCAATCGATGTTGATCCGGTGACGCTGGACTGCGTGGTCGTGCTGCTGCCACATTGGCCGAATTGGCCGAGGATGAAGTCCTTCAGCGTCGCACTGGTCGACGTGGACGACCTCGTCTCGGACGCCACCGATGCGAAGCACCGGTCGCCGAGGCCGAGTGCCGTCAGGTTGACCCCGCCCTCGTAGAACTCCCCGTTCAGAGCCCCGTTGTTGGGCGTTCCGCTCTTGTCCTTGAACGACCATGGCATCGTGATCGTGGACGAGTTGACAATCCCGCAGAACGAGTCGTTCGCTGCGGCCGTGGCGCAGTTGGCGCTAGTTGACGTGCCCTTGATCCGCAGGTTCGCGTCACCACAGGTGCCGACCGTGCTCCCGGTCGTCTTCTTGCACGTCGTGTCCCACGCGTACACGGTGATCGTCGACGTGGCGCCGCCGTTGCTGAAATCGCTGATCACCAACACGTCGCCGTTACGGTGCACGCCGGTGAAGCCCGACCCGCCTCCGACGCTGTTGCTGCCCAGCCCGACCGAGTTCTGGAAGAACCAGAACCCCTGCTGCGCATCGCCGCTGTTGTCGAGGCGATCCGATCCGAAGTACAGCACCTGGCCCGCAGACGTCGCGTAACGCGCCGCGAAGCTGTGCAGCAGGTTGTCCTTGTCGGGCAGCCCGCCAGCGCCGTCCTTCCACGCCCACTGGTTGATGTCGATCGGGTCCTTCGAGCCGCCGCCGGTGAAGATGGTGGCGTTCACGTTCGGTTCCGAGAGCCAGTTGACCGCGGTCGCGCCACCCGAGGCACTCGTGTCGCTTGTCGTCGAACAGTCAGAGCCAGTCACCTGGTGACAGACGTTGTCCCAGTCATCGCCCGGTGTCGTTGGACTGTTGGTTGCGTTGCCGTCCAGCTCGAACGCGCCGGTGTCGTGGACAGCTAGAGCCGCGGGCATAGCGAGGCCCATGGCGAGCACAGCGGCGCAGGCGGCTGCTAGTACCGCCCACGTCCGCCTCCTCTTACGAAATCGGCGAGTGCCACGATCCGGCGGCCTCGCGCCGTCGCCGTGCTTATCGGATACGCTCATATCCATCCCTCCTGGGGAATGTCCTCGTGCGTGTGGGGAATCCCTCGACGGCGGGAGCCCAAGGGACCGGCGTTGTCGGCTCACCACCCCATGCCGGTCCCGCGGGCACCGCCGCTTGACTTGTGTCGCTCCCTGGCGACAAGACTGCCTGCACCTGCGAAACACCGCCGAACAGCCGCGTCCTCGGCTGCCTCACAAGGCTGCTCGAAGCAGAACCGCCGGCGGGCACGTATCGCACATCAGGCACTGGGTGGGCCGCGCGCGTCATGAGCGGTCCGTGACAGCTCTTGACTGGCGCCCGCCGTGGCATCGCCACCCAACGTGCACGCCGGGTACCGGAGAAGAGTTTGCCGCCCGGCGTACGTTTGTGCCGAACCAAGCGCAAGCGAGCAGCCTCGTCGCTGGCCCACTACAAACTCCCCACGTCCGCCGCACGGCAAGCCCCCGCACACAGCGTCGTGCCGGGGGTCCAGGGCACATCGCGTATAGATGTAAAGTCTCGATAACGAGCGAATCACCACGTTACTCCGCAAGGCGAGGGAACGCAAGGAAGAACCGGCTAGTACCGAAACAAAGAGAAATGTACTCTATGTCGCTCAAGAGTTTGCTAGCTGTGTAAAAAAGCCGCATTAATAGGAGCGTTTCAGCCTTTCCGACGACGTGCGCCCGGCCACCCGCGGGAGCCGTGAGCGTGCCCGTCACGTGCCCGATCGAGCGGTAACCGCGTGCCATGACGGTCTCTCACGGGCCATCGCCGACCCCGCTGACCTGGGTATCACCAGCTGGCAGCTTGTGATCGCGCACGGCGATACACCGGACAGAACCACCGCCTTCCCGATCTACGATAATCGGGTCGGGCCCAGGGGCGGGCCTAGGTCAACTGCTATCAGCGGAGGTGTCGACCCGGCCGCTCAGGCAATTATCGGTAGCCATTCAGCTTGAGTGCCGTTACGGTGGCGCGGTTGCGGGTGGTAGCCAGGGTCCGTCGGTGAATAGCTGGGTGAGGGCGTCGAGCCCGGCCCGGCGTGTCGCCGGCCATGTCCGCACCCGCACCGAGACCGCCAGACGCGGCACCTGCAGCCTGAAAGGTCAGCCCGGTCGCCGACCGCTAAACCACTGACGCTTGCTGAATAGCTACGGGAGTTGCTCCTGACAATCGTGCTCCGCAGGGTGACGTTGTTGTTGAGGTGGCGATTCCGCCGCCGGCGGAGCCGACGTTCAGCCGTATCTGGCTTCCGTCGACCGACGTGGTGCCGAGATTGGATATCCCGCCGCCGAGACCTCCGGAGATGTTGCGGGTGATGGAGCTTGCAGGATTTGCGATACGCCACTGCCCTGGGTGTTCAGGCCACCGCCGTTGATCGGCGCGGAGTTCTCGTCGAGGACGGTCCTGACCAGCGTCAGCGAACCCGAGTTGATTACGTCGCCGCCTCCGACGCCGGTCGTCCTGTTCCCGTTGATCACGCTGTCGGAGATTGTCGCGCCGGTGCAGAGATATCCGATGGTATTCGCGGCAGGTCGCCGGGAAATGGCAGAAGATTTGCCAGACAGGCCGAAGACGCCCGGTTAAGAAAACCCTGCCGTCAAGCGAATTGCCCAGGTAATTCCGGCGCCTGCGCCGCGCAGGGAGGTGCGCAGCGGATCCAGCCACGGGCGCCGGCTCACCAGGGCCAGGGCGGTTGCGGCCTGCCCGGCAGGTTCACTGGCCGGGGCGCCACTTCCACCTGCCGTAGGAGGCGCTCTCCGCCCGGCCGGCCGCGGACTCCTCGGCCAGCCAGCGGTGGATGGTCTGATGCGCGACATCCTGGCCGTCGGTAGCGAGCCGCTCGGCGATGCCGCGCACGGTCATGCCCATGACCCCGGCCGACCTGAGCATGGCGACGGCCTGCCCGCGGGCCGGATGCGCCGCGTCGTGGGACCCGCCGGGCGCGCCACCCCCGGCGGTCAGCTCCCTCAGCGCCTGCGCGGCGATGGCCGGGGGCATGACTGCCGAGGGCAGGATCGGGCGGCCGTCCGCGCCAGGGCCGCCTGCCGCGCGATCCCGCGACCACCGGGTGCGGTAGTCATCGCCGAGCGCCTCGGCCACGAGCGGGTCCGGCTTTGGCCTGCACCACCCTGACCGCTCGGCGATCTGGCTGATCATCTCGTGCTCGATCCGGTAGAACTTCACCGGCAGCACGCGGCCGCTACTGCCCTGCTGGACGATCCCCGAGCCGGGGTGGCGCAGCCTGGCGAGGTCGGCGGCGATCTTGACGTCGTCCGGGATGATCAGCCGTGCGTCGGCTTCCGACCCCACCCCCAGGCCGATACGCAACGCGCATTGCGACTTCAGATCCGCCGACCCGATCATCGTGACCGTGCCCCGCTGGGTCGCCATGACAAGGTCGATCGCCTCCGAGCGGCCGGTCATCACCAGCCGCGTGGCCAGGCCCGCCAGGGTGGCGTTGGTGACCCCGCCATCGGATAGCCGCGGGCCGCCGGTGCCGATGCCCAGGATCACCGCCACCTCGTCGCACACGAGCAGGATCGCCGGCTGGCGGCCGGACGGGGTAATCTTTTCCCCGCCGCTGCACGACCGGGCCCTGGCCTCGACGGCCCGCAGCAGCGCCCGCAGCATCCGCTCGGCTTCCTCGCGGTCGGTCGCCAGCCAGTCGATCACCGGCCACGGGGCCCGGTGGGCGAGCCACGGCTGGATCCACGGCGCGGCCATCCGGCCGCCCTTCAGGTCGATCGCGAAGATCAGCACGTCAGGGCAGCGGCCAAGCTGGGCGAGCAGCACGTTCAGCAAATTCGACTTGCCCGAGCCGCGCAGGCCGACGATCAGGGTGGCGACCTCGCCCAGCGTGACGGCACAGAGCTGGCCGTCCTGATACAGCCCGACCGGGATCGGCCCGGTGATGCTCAGCGGCTCGTTCCCGGCCGGCAGCGGCACGGTCCTGGCCAGCACGTCCCGCTCGGCGACATGCAAGATGACCTGGTGTGCCTGGTCCCCGCGCTCGAACCGGAGCGAGCCGTGCCGCAGCCGGGCGGCGACCTCAAGCCGCTCGGTCGCCGCGGCCAGCGCCGAGTAGGTGACCCGGCCGGACCTGGGCAGGCGCAGATGCACCAGGTAGCCGGACAGAGTGTCCTCCTGCCCCGCATAGCTGATGTGCTGGTGCCCGATCCGCGCGAGCAGATCGGGCCACCTGCGCTGCTGGCGCGCCGCGGCGGCGTCCGCGAGGGCGAGCCTGGCCCGCTCGGCGGCGCGTTCCTGCCGCTCCCTGATCGCCGGGTATGCCGCGATCAGCACGGCCGCGGGCCCAAGCAGCGCCGCGATCGCGGCACCCGACCACACGGTTGTCGCCGCGGTATAGGCCAGCCAGCCAGCCGCGGTCACGCCGCACGCGCACGCGTACACCGCCAGCTGCCCGGTCCAGGTCAGCACGGCGGCGAGCACCGGCAGCACGCACAGCACGATGCCGGCCGCGATCACCGCCAGCGCGGGCCACCTGGCGGCGTCGGCCAGCGCCGCTACGCCGAACACCGCCACGATGACCAGCGGGCCGAGCGCGAGCGCCCTTCGCCACATGGCCCACCCGCCGCCCAGCAGGCCGAGTGCTGCCGTCAGTGGCAGGCAATCACCGATTCCCGGCCACATCCCAGAGCTCCTCGTTCGGCCGCGGGTTCTCGATCCGGTCCATCTCGGCGGCATGCGCTGTCCGGTGAATCGCGTGTGCCTCAGCGGCGAACTCACTCATCCCGGCGGCCGTGGCCGCGATCTCCTGCAGATGATCTGGAACCGACGGGTGGACGGGGAATTCCGAGCCGAGCCGTTCGGCGACGCCGGCCACAGCGGCCGCCAGCGCCTCGAACAAGCCGGGCAGGCCGCCCAGGAAGGAATCCAGGTCAAGCGCATTCTCTGGCGCCCACGCGCCGATGTACTCGCTGACCGCCTCGGTGGCAGCGCCGATATGACCGTTCACGGCCTCATGCTCCCGTTGATAGGGGCTGACCAGGGATATCTGTTATCTCACCCTTTCCTTGTCGGTCCTCGCCGCGCCTTTCGTCAAGGCCCCTGCGCAAGATCTTCGGCACGATCGGGCACCGGGCCGCGGATCGCCGGCATCGTGCGCACCTGCCGGGCACAGGAGAGTTAACCCGCCACCTGCGTGTCAGTGCGGCGGCGCGGAATCCGCGGGAACGACTCGTCCTGACGAAGCGTCCCTGACAATGCGTGCTGGCGCCGGGCGGGCGGCGGCTGGGATGCTTGGTGGCCATGGCCGGCCGAGCGGGGTGCTTGGCGCTTCGCAGGGAGGGAGAACGCGATGCCTGGGCAGATTCCGACGGGAGATATCCATCACCTGCGGCTCACGGTGACCAATCTGGAGCGGAGCCGGGAGTTCTACACCAGTCTGCTCGGCTTCGACGTCGCGGTGGAATCGCCGCCTGCCGACGACCCGTCGGCGGCCGAGGTTTTCAAGATCCTTTTCGGCGGCGTGGTCATGATCCGCGGCAACTTGCTGATGGGCCTGCGTCCGATGGCGGCATCTGGCGACCGCTTCGACCCTGACAGGGTGGGGCTCGACCATCTCAGCTTCGGCGTCAGCAGCCGCGATGACCTGGAACAGGCCGCGCGGTTGTTCGACGAGCGCGGGGTGACGCACGGGCCGATCACCAGCCTGCCGTCGTTCGGCATTGACGTGCTCTCGTTCGAGGACCCCGACGGTGTTCAGCTCGAACTGACCGCGCCGATGGCCCAAGGCTAGGAGGGCTTGGTGAAAGGGTTGGCGAACCCGGCAAGATCAATGTCCGAGGTGGCCTCCTACGGCACCGCCGTCACCGTTGAACCCATGTAGCGCGAGCCTGATCCGAGCGATACCGCCACGCGTCGGTCACCAGTTCGGCCAGCCGCACGGCGTCCACCTCCGGCAGCCGCAACATCACCAGCGGCAAGCCCTCATAACCGGGCGCGGTGAAGAAGACCTCAGGCTCGCCAAGCATTAGCGCCTGCTTCTCGGCCTCGTCGCCGACGAACAGCACCGCGATATCGGTACGGATCACCCGGGGCTTGCCTGGCCTGCGCTCAGGATAGGACCAGACAAACCCCCGGCCGGCCACCCGGAAGTCAAAGCCGTCGCTGTCGATCTCCTCCACCTCGGGCAGGGCCAGCGCCAGGCGGCGCACGTCATCGGCGTCAGCCATCGCGGTCCCTGCCCGACCGCCGCACCCGCATGCGGACAGCGTAAGCGCCGGTACCGACACCCGCCGCCCGGCACCCGCTGGCCTGCCATGCCGGGACCGGCAAGGCCGGGACCGGCAAGGTCAGGACCGTCAGGCCTCGCCCGGCGCGGCGGCAAGCCTGGGCACGTCCTGCAGCAGCCTGACGGTGTACGGATCGGCGGGATGCCGCAGGACCTGCCCGGCCGGGCCAGACTCCACGATGGCACCATCGCGCAGCACGATGACCGACTGGGCGATGCTCGGTACGAGCGCGAGGTTGTGCGTGATGAAGATCATCGCGAGGTGATGTTCCCGCTGCAGCCGGCGCAGCAGTTCCACGATGACCGCCTGCACGGACACATCGAGCGCGGAGGTCACCTCATCGCACACCAGTAGCTCAGGCTCGACGACGAGGGCGCGGGCGATCGCGACCCGCTGCCGCTCCCCTCCCGATAGCTGGTCGGGATATCTGGACAGGAAGCCGATGCCGAGCGACACGTCCTGAAGCACCTTCGCGGCTCGCTCGGCGCGCTCGCGGAACGGCAAGCGGAGGAATTGCTCGAGCGGCTGCGCGACGATCTGGCCGACCGTCTTTCGCGGGTTGAGCGAGGTATACGGATTCTGGAACACGTACTGCACCCGCTTGAGCTGGTCAGCCGATCTCCGGCGCAGGCCGGGCAGCAGTGCGGCGCCCTGGAACTTGATGTCGCCGGTCCATTGCGAGTGCAGGCCCACGATGCAGCGGGCGAGCGTCGTCTTGCCTGACCCTGACTCGCCGACCACAGCCACGCACGAGTCGGCGGGCACCTCAAACTGGACGCCGGACAGCGCGGGCGACCGGCCGTAGCTGGCCGACATCGCGCTGACCGACAGGCTCGGCGGGCCGCCGCGCGCGGGCCGGCCGGTCGCCAGCGGCGACCGCTGCGAGGCAACCGTGCGCATCTCGGCGGCCCGCAGGCAGCGCACGTCGCGGCCGTCGACGTGAACCGGCACGGGGACTTGCGACCTGCAATCGTCAAGCGCGAAAGCGCACCGCGGGGCGAAAGAGCAGCCTCGGCCGCGGCGTCCTGGCCCTGGCGGCTGCCCATCGATGCCAGTGAGCACCTCCGCCCGGTCTGGCGAAGGAACGGCAGCGAGCAGGCCGCGGGTATAGGGATGCAGCGGATAACTGAACACCTTCGCCGTGGCGCCGCTCTCGACGATGCGGCCCGCGTACATGACCGCCACCTGGGCCACAAGGCCGCCGACCACGGCGAGATCATGACTGACATAGACAGCCGCGACGCCGTAGGACAGGCACATGCTGCGCACGGTGTCGAGCACATGGCGCTGGGTGGAGACGTCGAGGCCGGTGGTCGGCTCGTCCAGCACGATCAGCGACGGCCGGCAGCAGAACGCCATGGCGATCGCGACGCGCTGCTGCTGGCCGCCGGAGAGCTGGTGCGGGTAACGGCGGAGCAGCGCGGGCGAGGCGTCGAGGCGGACCTCGTCGAGCACCTCAAGAACGCGGCCTGCCGGGTCTTTCGCCGCCCCGGCATGAACGCTCAGAGCCTCCCTCAGCTGCGTTCCGACGCGGAGGGCGGGGTTCAGCGCCGCTGACGGGTCCTGAGGCACGTACGCGACCTTGGCGCCGCGGACCGCCCGCAGCTCGCCAGGTGACATCCTGACCAGATCGACGCCATCGAGGCGCACCTGCCCAGCGGTGATCGACAGGCCACGGCGGGCGTGCCCGAGCAGCGCAAGTGCCACCGTCGTCTTCCCCGATCCCGACTCGCCCACCAGGCCAAGGATGTCTCCTGCCGGTACCGCGAAGGAGATCTCGCTGACCACATCGTGCCCGGACGCCCCGAGCCTGACCACCAGGTCCCGCACGTCAAGCCGGTTCGCCGCGCCATCCGGGTACGACGCGGCCGCCTGCCCGGCTAGCCGCGCCGGCGGGGGTTCCTGTGGCCGTCCCTCTGGCCGGTACCGCTCGCCAGTCACCTAACCCCCTGCAGGCCGATGTCATCGAGGAGCGCCGACTCCTCCGGCCGGCGGTCGACGCCGATCGTGACCCTGGCCACCGCATCGGTGAAGGTGTTCGTGCCGATGGTGAGGAGGGCGATGAGCGCGGCCGGGACGATCACCGCCACCGGATTCAGCGCGAGGCCGATCCGGTTCTCGTTGATCATCGATCCCCAGTTCGCCGCGGGCGGCTGCTGCCCAAGGCCGAGGAACGAAAGCCCCGCCATGATCACGATGGAGTAGGTCAGCCGCAGGCCGGTCTCGACCATGAGCGGGGAAATGAGGTTGGGCAGGATTTGTCTGGCCATGATCTTGGCGGGCGGCATTCCCTGGAGTTCGACCGCCTTGACGTAATCCCGCTCTGAGATCTCCAGCGTCGCCGACCTGAGCACCCTGGCGACCGCTGGTGCGTGGGACAGGCCGACGGCCAGCACGATCAGCCAGAGCTTCGGGCCGATCACGCTCACCAGCAAGAGCGCGAACACCAGCTGCGGGAATGCGAGGATCACGTCCACGCTCCGCATGATGATGCCGTCGGGCCATCCTCGTAGGTATGCCGCGGAGATCCCGCCGACCGCGCCGACGACAATCCCGAACGCGGTGGCGGCGATGGCCATCACGAGCATCACCCATCCGCCGTCCAGCACCCGGGACAGGACGTCCCGGCCGAGGAAGTCGCTGCCGAGCGGGAACTGGCCGGACGGCTTGGCGAACGTGAGGGTCAGCAACGCGGTCGACGGATGCGGCGCGACGACCGGGCCGAGTGCCGCCAGCAGCACGACCGACAGCGCCAGCGCGAGGCCGATACCACCACGGGGGGTGCGGAGCACCGTCCACAGCGTCGACAGCCAGTGATGACGCCCGGCGGGCGGCTGGGCTGCCTGCGGCAGATCGGACGCTGCGACGGCCATCGCTACCTCGCGACTCTGCGGCGAGGGCTGGCAAGCAACGCGATCACGTCGGTCGCGATGTTCATCACCACGTAGAACGCCGCGAGCACCACGACTATGAATTGCACCACGGGCACATCCCGGTCGGTGACGGCGAAGACCAGTCCCTGGCCAATGCCGGGGAAGTTGAACACATACTCGACCACGACCACGCCTCCGGCGAGATAGAGGAAGTTGAGGCCGATCACCTGGATAGTCGGGGCGATGGCGTTCGGGAGCGCGTGGGTGAACACAATCCGCCATTCGGGCACGCCCTTGAGCCTGGCCATCTCCACATAATCAGATTCCAGCGCCTCGATCATCGCGCCGCGCATCATACGGAACAGGTAAGGGACAATCACAATCACCAGCGTCGCAACCGGCAGGATGAGCAACTGCGGCTGGTCCCAGGCATATGTTCCTGGCGGAAGGATGGAAACCGCGGGCAGCAGATGCCACACGACGGTGGCAAACAAGATGACCAGGGTTATCGCGATGACGAACTCGGGCAACGACGTGACAGCGAGCGCCGCGACCGAGCTCAGGTGATCGAACCAGCCATCCTTGCGCAGGGCGGCAACCGCACCGAGGACAATGCCAGCGACCGTGCCGATCGCCCCGGTGAGCAGGACGAGCACGGCCGAGTTGACGAGTCTCGGTTCGACAAGCGCCCACACCGGCTGCCCGTTCGCGAACGAGTTGCCGAGGCGGCCGGAGAACAGCCCGGATAGCCAGGTCCAGTACTGGTCTGCCAGCCCGCGGTTGAGATGCAATTGCCGCTCAAGCGCATGCAGGCGGGCTGGATTCGCTGAGCGCCCGAGCACGGCGAAGGCGGCGTTGCCCGGCAGGACCTGCGTGGCGGCGAAAACGACAACGGAGACCACGAGCAACGTGACAGTGCCAATGCCCGCGCGGCGGATGACGAGATCGCGGATCGGGCGAGCATCGGGGCGCGGAGGCCCCCGGCGGGCGGGAGCGGCCGTAACTTGCATAGCTCGCCCCTCACCACGATTGTCACACGGTGAGGCTAACGCCTGGTAGGTGCGAGTTCCAGGGCAGCCGCCGGAAGGTATCCGCCGGTTCGATCACCGCCGGTGAAACGTCCCGCCGAGGCAACCAGCCGCCCGCGCAGCAGCACAGCCCTGACCCGGCCAAGAAGCGGCATCCCGGCGTAGACGCTGTCGCCCGTGCCGTCGCTGAGCTCCACGGTGCCCAGAGCGGTCTGGCCGGCCGGGTCGTAGACGATAAGGTCGGCATCGGAGCCGGCGGCCAGGGCACCCTTTCTCGGGTAGTGCCCGAAGATGCGGGCCGGGTTACTCGACGCGACCTGGATGAGGCGGCCGACCGGTATCCCGCGGGCCTGTCCCGCCGATAGCAGCAGCGGCAGCCGGGCGCCCAGGCCGGCGATGCCGTAGCGGTAACTGCCGCCGCCAGGTGCGAAGCCGGCGATCGTGGCCGAGCGCTCCTGGCAGTGGTCGGATCCGACGGTGTCGATCGTCCCGTCCGCCAGCGCTTGCCAGAGGGCTTCGACATGGTGCCCGGCCCGCAGCGGTGGCGCTACCAGGTACCGCTGCGCGTCCGGGCCGGCGTAACCGCGGTCGTCAAGCAGCAGGTGGTGCAGGCACACTTCGGCGAAGACCCGCGGCGAGCCTTTCTTCCTGGCCAGCCGTACCTGCTCGATCGCGCCAGCGGACGACAGGTGCACGAGGTAGCACGCGGCCCCGGTCAGCGATGCGACAGCCAGTGTCCTGGCCACCGCCGCCTCCTCCGCCTCAGCTGGCCTGGTGTCGGCGAATACCCGGGCGCCGCGGCGGCCAGCGGCGAGGGCGCCGGCCACCAGAGCGTCGATGAGGGCCCCGTCCTCACAGTGCACGGCCGCGATGATGCCGAGCCGCTGCGCGCTCGACATCAGCTCGAAGAGCTTGCCCGCCGGGCACCTGATGCCAAGCTCCTGATAGGCGAGGAAGACCTTGACGGCCGCCGCGCCCGCCTGCCGGGCGGCGGCCAGGTCCGCCGTCGTGGCACGGCCAGGGTCATAGAGCGTCGCGTGCAGCCCCACGTCGATGGCCGGGGCACGCGCCGCCAGGTCCGCCTGGCAGCGCAGGAGGCACCCGAGGTCGCTCTCCCCGGCCCGCGGGTTGGTGAACGAGAGCGCTGTGGTGGTTCCGCCGACCGCGGCCGCCACCGTGGCCGCCTGGATGCCGGCCATCAGGTGGCAATGCGGGTCCACCCCGCCGGGCAGCACATAGCAGCCGGCCGCGTCGACATGCTGCCCGTTGCTGAGCCCCGCGTCCCCGAGCCCCGCGTCCCCGAGCCCCGCGTCCCCGAGCCCCGCGTCCCCGAGCGCGGCGATCTTCCCGTCCTCGATCACGACGTCCGCCAGGCGCGGGCCCTGCGGGGTGAAGACCGTGCCGCCGATGACCGCGCTTACGGTCACGGCTCGGCCGGGTCAGCGGCGGCGGCTGCCACCATCCGCTCGGCGGGCGAGCCGAGGTAATGGACGTTCCCGCCGAGCACGGCCACTCGCGGGACTACCAGGCGCTCAACCATCTCGGTGCTACCTGCCGCGTCCGGCAGCGCCCAGTGCCCTGATCGCAGCTCGAAGATCGTGAGGTCGCCGTTCCTTCCGGCCGCCAGCGCGCCCATGCCGTCCGCGCGCCCGACGGCAGCCGCCGGGGTAGACGTCACCGCCCTGATGACGTCCGCGAGCCCCATGCCCACGTGCAGCAGCTTCGACAGCGTGGTCGCCTGGTCGTAGGCGGGCCCGCCGATGTTGTGCGCGTGCAGGTCGCTTGAGATGGTGTCTGGCGGGAACCCTTGCGCGATCGCGGCACGCGCCACCGCATAGGCGAAGCTGCCCACGCCGTGGCCGACGTCGAAGAGCACCCCGCGCTCGCGCGCGGGCATGACCCCGGCAGCCAGCCGGCCACGCTGGTCGAGTATTCCGCCTTCGTTGCCGTGGAAGCAGTGCGTCACGATGTCGCCGCGCCGCAGCCGCGGCAGCAGCCAGCTGAGCCCTGGACGCATGTCGATCACATGAACCATGAGCGGGAGGCCGAGCGCGTCGGCGGCCTCAAGCGCGCTGCGCAGGGCGGGCGCGGGATCGTCGCCGACCATCTGGTGGCCAAGGCGGACCTTGATGCCGACGATCAGGTCCTGATGCTCGCGGGCTCGGGCAATCGCCTGAGCGGCAGACGCAAATCGGATGTCCTCAAGCTCGCCGACCAGGTTCGTGATCATGCCCTGCACGGCGATGTTCAAGAAGGCGAGGATCCGCGTCCGCGATCTGGAGATGACGTAGCGGCGCAGGCCGGGGAAGGTCTGGGCGCCAGAGGATCCGGCGTCGACGGCGGTCGTCACCCCCCTGCCCAGGCAGTAGGTGTCTGGCTCTATGCCGTAATGCGACACGCCTGGGTACAGGTGGGTGTGCAGGTCGATCACCCCGGGCGTGACGATCAGGCCGGTCGCGTCGACCTCCTGGGGCGCGGCGGCTACGGCGGAGGGCTGCGCCAGGTCAGCCTGGAGCGTGCCGATGCCGCTGATGGCACCGTTGTCGATCTGGATGCTGCCCAGCGAATCGAGTCCTAGCGCGGGGTCGAGCAGGCGTCCGCCGGAGACCGTCACGGTGCTCACTGGCGCGCCTCATGCGCGACGCTCACAGCAGGCCTTCCGCCTGCAACCGCGGCAGCACGGCGGCGAACGCGCTGACGGTTTCCTCAAGCTCGCGGTCGCCGTGCTCGGTGCTCAGGAAGCCTGATCCGTGGAACAGGTGCACTCCCTGCGAGAGCATCCCGCAGTGCAGCGCGGGCGACACCGCTGGCAGCACTCCGGACTTCAGGGCCGAGGGCGCCACATTGCCCGGAGCCTGGTCGTCGCCGAAGAAGAGGTGGAACGTTGAGCTCTCCCCGTAGGCGCGGCCAGCGACGCCGCATCGTTCAAAAACGGAATTGAGCTCCGTGCGGAGCGAGGCGGCGAGCCGCGCAGCGCCCGCCTGTGCCTCCCCGGACGCCGCGAGACTGAGCGTGATCACGCCGGCGGCAGCCGACAGCGGATGCGCGTTGTGCGTGCCAGGGTGCGCGACGCCGCGCGGATCATCGCCGGCCCTGCCGATCAGATCCATGATGGCGGCGGTGCCGCACACCGCGCCCCCTGGCATGCCGCCGGCCAGTATCTTCCCGAGGACGGTGAGGTCAGGACGAACCCCGGCGACCTCCTGCAGACCGCCTGGCGCCCAGCGGAAGCCGGTGACAACCTCATCGAAGATGAGCGCCGCGCCGGCGGAATCCGCGAGGCGGCGCGCGGCGGGCAAGAACCCGTCGGGGAGCGGCACCGTCGCCCAGGCCGCTCCTGATGGCTCGAGTATGACCGCCGCTACCTCCCCGGTTCCGAGCGCACGGGCGAGCGCGGCCGCGTCGGCCGGTATCACCTGCACGGCGCTCGCCAGCTCGCGCGGCAGGCCAGCGGTGTCCGGCTGGTCGAACGGCGGGTCGGAGCCAGTGGCGACCTGATCATGCCAGCCGTGGAAGTGACCGGCCAGCTTCACGATCTTGTCCCGCCCGGTGGCGGCCCTGGCCAGCCGCAACGCGAGCAGCGACGCCTCGGTCCCGCTGGAGGTGAAGCGCACGCGTTCAGCCGAGGGCACCAGCCCGGTCACCATCTCGGCCCAGGCGCTCTCAAGTTCGTGACTCGCTCCCGGGTGGAACGACCTGGCCGCCTGCTCCCTGACGGCCGCGACGATCTGCCGTTGGCCATGGCCGAAGAGCAGCGCGCCGTGACCCATCACGTAGCAGATGAGCTCGTGACCGTCCAGGTCCCATTTGCGCGGCCCGGCGGTCCTGGCGACGGCCAGCGGGAACGGGTCGGCGAGGCGGACATCGTGGGCTACCCCGCCAGGGAGTACTCGCAGGGCCCTGGCGTGCAGGGCCGCCGAACGAGGGTTCTGGGCGGCCCATCGCCTGACCAGGCCGCTGGGCCCGCCTGCCCCGGCGGGGCCGCCCGCGCTGCTTGCACCGCCGCCCGGATCGGAGCCCGCGCCGTGAGCGGGCGCAACATCATGCTCTCGGGTCCGCACAGCACCACCTGCCCAGGCACTCACAAGTCATGGTAAGCCTAGGGGCTGTGGCCATAGCCGGCTAGCCGGTGCTGGCCAGCGCCATCGGGCCTCGGAGGTGGCTTATGAGAGCGATCGTGTTTGACGGCGCGGGCGGGAACGAGGTCGTCAGCCTGAAGCACCTTCCCGACCCTGTCCCGGCCGGCGACCAGGTCTCGGTGACCGCCAGCTACGCGGGGGTCAACTGGGCCGACGTGGTGCAGCGGATGGGGCATTATCCGGCGCCGCCCGGCGCTCCTGCCGACATCCCCGGCCTGGAGGTCGCCGGGGTGGTCACGGCCGTGGGAAGCAGCGTCGGGGCCTGGCGCCCTGGTGACCGGGTATTCGGCATCGTCGGCGGCGGCGGCCTCGCCGACCGTGTACTCGTGCACGAGCGGCACGTGACCGCCGTCCCCGGCAACCTGGCGGATGATGTGGCGGCCGCTGTACCCGAGGCGCACATCACGGCGCACGATGCGATCTTCACCCGCGCCGGGCTTACGCTCGGCGAGGTGCTGCTCGTCAACGGCGCGAACGGGGCGGTCGGCTCGGCGGGCGTCAGGCTCGGGCTCGCGGCCGGGGCCCGCGTGGTCGCCAATGTCAGGTCGCCGCAGAAGGCCAGCGCGCTGGCCGGCGAGGGGGCGCAGGTCGTCACCGGCGAGACGGCGGCCGATCAGCTCAGGGCCATGGGCGGAGCCGACGTGGTCATGGAACTCGTGGGCGCGCCGAATCTCGACCTCGATTTCGGCGTTCTCGCGCCCAAGGGGCGGATCGTCATCGTCGGCACCGGAGCCGGGGAGCGGGCCACCATCTCGCTCCGCCGTCTGATGGCCGGGCGGGCGAGCCTGTACGGAACGGTCTTGCGTGCCCGTCCGGTGGAGGAGAAGGCGGCGGCGGTGCAGGCCTTCGCGCGGTCGGTCGTCCCGCTCCTTGGCGCGGGCAGGACGCTGCCCACCGTCGATCACGTGTTCCCCGCCGCGCAGGCCGCGGCCGCGTTCGACTACCTCGCCAGGCCGGGCAAGTTCGGGAAGATCCTGCTGGAGTTCGCGTGACAGCGGGCACCGTGCTCCGGGCCGGGATCATCGGCGCCGGCTGGATCGGCAGCCGACACGCGGCGACCCTGGCCGACCGGGACGACGTCGCGGTCAGCGCGGTGTGCGACACCGACCTCGGACGGGCCGGCGAGGTGGCCGCGGCGGGCGGCGGCACGGCGTTCGCCGACTGGCGCAAGATGCTGGAGCAGGTCCCGCTCGACGCGGTGTGGATCTGCACGCCACCGCGCGGGCACGCCGACCCGGCGGTCGCCTGCCTCGACCGCGGGCTCGCGCTGTACCTGGAGAAACCGATCGCCAGGTCGCTCGATGCCGCCGGCCCGATCGTGGCTGCGGCCGCTCGCGGCCGTGCGGTGTGCGCGGTCGGATATCAGTGGCGCGCGGTCGACGTACTCGATGACCTGCTGCGGGTCCAGGCCGGGCGGACGGTGTGCTGCCTGGTCGGTCAGAGCATCGGCGGAACGCAGTCCAGGCCGTGGTTCCTCGACCGGGCGGCAGGCGGCGGCAACCTGCTGGAACGCGGCAGCCACCACATCGACCTCGCCCGCGTCCTGGCCGGCGAGGTGGTGTCCGTCCAGGCGGCTGCCGCTACCGTGCCGCTCTCGCGTGACCGCGGCGGCGACATCGAGGACGCCGTGACGCTCCTGCTGCACTTCGCAGGCGGCGGGATCGGGACGATCGTGGTGGCCTGGACGGGCGACAACCTGCCAGGCTCCTACTGGGTCGAGATGATCAGCGAGGACGCCGCGCTCCGGCTCGACCTCGACCCCGATTTCCGGCTCTCCGGCACATCAGGCGGGGCTCCGGTTTCCGCTCACTCGCGCACAAGGCCCTTCGAGCGCTCGGTGGATCGCTTCGTCGCAGCCGTGCGCGCGGCCGATCCAGGCCAGGTCTTCTGCACCCCGGCCGACGCCATCCGCACTCTGGCCGTCGCCGCGGCGGCCGAAGAAGCACTGGAGAGCGGTCGAACTGTCCCTATTCATTACTCCGTGCCGGGAGTATGATCCTCGTTCCTGAGCCCTCTGCGACCTTGGTCACGAAGGTAAGTCGAAGGAGGCGATCCGATGAACCGACCCGAGGCGCACCAGGACGGCCTGCGACGGCGTCAGTTTCTCCAGGGTCTGGCGGCGACCGGCGCGCTGGCCGGAACGGGCGGCCTGCTCGCCGCATGCAGCTCGGGCTCATCGGCACCGGCCGCAGGGGGAAGCTCGCCGACCGCCAGGAAGCGCGGCGGCAACCTGAAGCTGGGACTCACCGGCGGATCGGGAACCGACACCCTCGACCCGCACAAGGGTCTCACTTACCTGGATACCGCCAGGGCCCAGTCGCTCTACCAGCCATTGCTGCAGCTGACCACCGCGGCGCAGACGGAGTTCGTGCTGGCGGAGGAGATCAGCCCGCGCGGCTCGACGTCGCAGTGGGTGATCCGGCTGCGGCCCGGCATCACCTTCCATGACGGGAAGCCGCTTGCCGCCGAAGACGTCATCTTTACCCTGACCAGGATTCTCAGCAACAGGCTCACCGGCTCAACCCCGCTTGGCCCCGTGGACGTCAAGGGCCTGAAGGCGCTGGACAAGCGCACCGTCCTGGTGCCGATGACCAGCCCGTACGGCAGCTTCCTCGACCAGCTCTCCTACTGGTACTACCTCTATGTCGTTCCTGCCGGGTTCGATCCCAAGCAGCCGAACGGCACCGGGCCGTTCAAGTACCAGAGCTTCACCCCTGGCCAGCGCAGCGTTTTCACCAAGAACCCGAATTACTGGAAGACCGGGCTCCCCTATGTCGACACGCTCACCATCATCGACTTCAGTGACAGCGCCTCCTTGCAGAACGCCCTGACCACGGGCGTTATCCACGGCGCCGGGGCGCTTGAGGGCCCGCAGATCGCGGCGCTGCGCGCCAACTCAGGCGTGCGGACCGTGGTCTCGCACACCGGCGCGATCACCCCGTTTACCATGCGCGTCGACCAGGCGCCCTTCAACGACGTCAACGTCCGCCAGGCCATGCGCCTCCTGGTCGACCGGCCGCAGCTGATCAACTCCGCGCTGAACGGCTTCGCGACCGTCGGCGCCGACGTGTCCTCACCATTCGACCCGGCGTACGACAGGTCGCTGCACAGGCAGGCCGACATCGGGCAGGCGAAGCACCTGCTGAAGAAGGCAGGCCAGGAGAACCTCACCGTCCAGCTCGTGACGTCCGCGGTCGCCACGGGAACCGTCGCGATGGCGACGGTGCTGCAGCAGCAGGCCAAAGCGGCCGGGGTCACGATCAACCTGCGTACCGTCGACCCGACCACCTTTTTCGGCCCGAACTATCTGCACTGGGCCTTCTCTCAGGATTTTTATAACTATTCGCCCTACCTGGCCCAGGTGGCGCAATCGCTGCTGCCGACCTCGCCATTCAACGAGACGCACTGGAGCCTGCCTCGCTACGTGAGCCTGTACAAGCAGGCGAACGCGACGGCCGACCCGGCCAAGCGGCTCGAGATCGAGCACGAGATGCAGTCGATCGACTTCAACGAGGGCGGCTATATCATTCCCGCGTTCATCGACGCGCTCGACGCCTACAGCACCAAGATCACTGGCTACTCGGCGGCCAGGGTCGGCCAGCCGCTGTCCGACTTCGACTTCGAGCACTTCTCGTTCGCCTGACCCGCCTGACGCAGACGAAAGGGATCCCCGGTGGAATGCAGCCTGCTCGCCTCCGGCCTCGGGTTCCCCGAGGGCCCTGCCATCCTGCCCGACGGGCGCATCGTGCTGTGCGACGGCAACACCGGCGAGCTGCTCGCCTACGACAGCGGCAGCACCTCCCTGTTCGCGCGCACCGGCGGGTCGCCGTGGGGGACGGTGCTCGGGTCAGACGGGGCCGTCTACGTCACCCAGGGCGGGAACGTGCCTGGCAGCGGCGACACGAGCGCCGTATCGGGAATCCAGCGGGTCCGCGCCGACGGCACCGTCGAGCTGCTGTTCTCGCAGGTGGCCGGCTACCAGCTGTACGGCCCTAACGATCTTGCCTTTGGCCCTGACGGCCGCCTCTACTTCACCGAGTCAGGCTCTGAGCAGGACTTCAGGTTCGACGTCAGGTCGCCGGGCAGGCTGTTCGCCGTCGAGGCGTCCGGCGCGGGCGAGATGCTGCTCGAACTCCCTAACGTGTACCCGAACGGGATCGCCTTCGACGCCGGGCAGCGGCTGTACTGGACCGAGTCGATGGCGCATCGCATCTGCCGGCTGGAAGGCGGCGAGCCGGTGACGTTCTGCCAGCTCTCCGACCGGCACGTGCCCGATGGCATGGCATTCGCCGCCGACGGCAGGCTCTTCGTCGCCACCACGGTCTCTGGTGGCGTCACCGTGATCTCGCCCGACGGCCAGGTGCTGGACGACATCGACCTCGGCGAGCACGCCACGAACTGCATGTTCGAAGGCACGGCGCTCTATGTGACCGCGACCAAGGTGCCCGACATCGAGGCGTCACAGCGAACCGGGACGTTCTGGCGGGTGCAGGCAGGCACGACGGGCCTGCCGCTGATTCCCGGCCACCTGTAGCGGCCCACGCGGCCAGGGCTTGCGCCGAGGCTAGCCCGGCTGGCTGAGCGCGGCGGGCACCGGCCTGGCGTCAAGGAACGCGCGCAGCTCGGCCGGACTTGACGGCACCACCTGATCGGGAACGGCCACGCCTACCGCGGCGAGCGCGTCAGCAAGCTTGCCGCCCGCTCCGACAAGAACGAGTTCGTAGCCATGGCTGCTGAACTCCCTGACCTGCTCGGCGACTTCGGCCAGAATCCGGGCCGCCACCGCCGCCGGGTAGTCCTCAGCGGGCAGCTGGATCACTCCCCAGCCGGCCTCGGCCAGCACGGCGAGCCCGTCCAGCCCTCCCGGCGGCGGGTTCACGAACCTGTCGGCTGTGAGCGCGATGCGGAAGGAACGCTCATCGGGCTCCATCAGCCCTCCAGCGCGGCCTCGAGCGCCGCTTTCTGTTCCGCCTCGTCATGGTCGGCGAGCGCGTGCGTCTCGCCGGCGACGCGAGGGTAATCGATCCCGCGCCGCTGGAGTTCATGGCGGAGTTCCTCGATGAAGATGCCCTCACCGGAGGTGTGCTCGCTGGTTCCGTCCGGCCATCGCGGCCTGCCGCCACGTGCCGGGTCCGAACTGGTGATGCGCACCCCCATCGACGGGCTTCCCTCGATGCCGATCAGGACGATGTCCTCGCCCTGCCCGGCGCGCAGGCTGATCACGTCAGCGACCGCGACGGCGAGCCGCTGGCAATGGCGGCGGTACGCCGCGGTGTCGTACTGCTCGCGCACCGCCCAGAACCGGTTGAGGCCGGAGAACGCGAGCTCCGGGCAGGGCATCTGCTCGATCCGCCAGCCTTTGGCGCGGAGCACGTCGACGGCCGGGGAGTAGACCCCGGCGCAGTGCGCGCCCTCGGCTACCTTGGAGTTTTGGTTCAGCAGGCAGTGAGCCACGAACGCGACGCCCATGAGGAGAGCATACGGCGGGTCGGTACACTCGCCACGTGCCGCGCACAGCCGTTGTCACCGGCTCGTCGTCGGGGATCGGACGGGCGATCGCCGAGCGGCTGGCGGCTGACGGGTTCTGGGTGCTGCTCGCCGATGTGCGCAGGGACCCGCTGACTGGCGGCGAGCCGACCGACCGGCTCATCGCCCGGCAGGGAGGCGAGTGCGAGTTCGCCAGGGCGGACGTGTCGCTCAGGGACGACTGCGAGCGGCTGGTGGCCCGCGGCAGCGAACGAACCGGCAGCCTGGACGTGCTGGTCAACAACGCCGCGCTCGCCGGGCAGCATTCCAAGCCGCTGCTCCAGACGCAGGACGGCGACTTCGACGCCATCCTCGCGGTGAACCTGCGCGGCCCGTTCATGCTCGCCCGCGCCGCGATCCGCCGGATGCTGACCCAGCCGCCGCGCGGGGACGCACGCGGCCGGATCGTCAACATCACCTCGCAGCATGGCATGGTCGGCGCGCCAGGCCATTTCGCCTACGCGGTCAGCAAGGGCGGCCTGGTCCAGCTGACCCGCCAGATCGCGGTCGAGCACGCGAGCGACGGGATAATGTGCAACGCCGTCGCACCAGGCAAGATCGTGACCGGCACGCCCGGCGACCTCAGCCAATCTGCCGACACATCTGCCTACGTCCGCTCCCGCACGCCGTTTCCTAGGCTCGGGGCCCCGCGCGACGTCGCGGCCGCCGTCGCCTTCCTAGCATCCGACAACGCCACCTACATCAGCGGCGTCAACCTGATGGTGGATGGCGGCTGGATGGCCTACTGACCGCCCGGGCCGGGGGCGCGGCTCGCACCCGGCGAGTCCTGGCTGCTGAGCACCTGCGTTTGGGCATGGTCGGTGCTGGCTGGAAGAGAGCGTCTCGAATGGGTCTACGTCGCCAAGATGAGGTACCGGGCCCCCCGTCGTCACCAGCGACCCCGGCGACCTCACCCTCATCGCCGACTCCATCGGCGTCAAGACCCGACTCTTTGCGACCTGACGACCCGCCCCGCCGGATTACCGGCACACAAGTGGGGTGCGATCACAGATGAGCACGTTCTCAGACAACGCCCAGCCGGGCCCGCCGCGGGACTTCGTCGGCTACGGGCCGACACCGCCGGATGTCCGCTGGCCTGGCGGCGCCCTGGTCGCCATCAACCTCGTGGTCAACTACGAGGAGGGCGGCGAGTACGAGCTCGGGACCGATGGCGTCAACGACACCTGGGGCGAGTACTCGGTCCAGTACGGGCCGCAGGTGCGCGATCTCGGCACCGAGGGCAGCATGGAGTATGGCAGCCGGGTCGGGATATGGCGGCTGTGCCGCCTGATCGACCGCTTCAGGATCGACGTCACCTTCAACGCGTGCGCGCGGGCGCTGGAACGCAACCCGCCGCTCTGCGACTGGCTGCGGGACCGCCAGCACGACATTCTCGGTCACGGGTACCGCTGGTACGGTCCTGACACCGAGGCCGGCGCGCGCATGACCCGCGACGAGGAGCGCGCGGAGATCCGCTCGGCGGTGCGGTCGCTGGAGCGGACGACGGGGCAGCGGACGCGGGGCTGGATGGTGCGCTCGTTTCCCACCGTGCACACCAGGGAACTGCTGGTGCAGGACGGCGGGTTCCTTTACGACTCGGATTCGTGCAATGACGAACTCCCCTACTACGTCAGCGTGCTCGGCAAGCCCTTTCTGGTCGTGCCCTATTCCAAGGTGCACAACGACAACAGGTACCTGATCGCCCCCACCTACGCCTCGCCCAGGCACTTCTGCGAGAACCTGCGGCTCAGCCTCGACTACCTGCTCGACGAGGCCCGCCGCGAACATGGCGGCAGGCTCATGTCGGTCGGGATCCACTCCCGCTGGAGCGGCCAGCCAGGACGTGCGTCGGCGGTACGCGACTTCATCGAGTACGCACAGCACTGCGACGGCGTCAGGTTCATGCGCCGGATCGACGTGGCCGGGCACTGGCTGACCAGCTACCCGCCCGCGGCGACGTAATCGGCGCGGCCGACCACGCCGGTGATGGCCTCACCCCGCAGGTACCTGCGCACGTTCTCGGCGGCCAGGCGCGCCCCGGTAAGCATCGTCCCCGGCACGATGCTGGAGTTGTGCGGGGAGCCGAGCACATTGGGCAGGTCGAAGAACGGGTAGTCGGTAATGAACGGGGAGTCGCCGCTCGGCTCGGTCCACCAGGTGTCTATCGCGGCGCTGAATTCCGGATGCGTGCGCAGGTGCTCGTACAGCGCGCCCTGACCGACGATCGCGGCTCTGGCCACGTTCACCACGATGGCGGTCGGCTTCATCAGGGCGAGCTCGCGCCGCCCGATCAGGCCGCGGGTGGCCAGCGTCAGGGGCAGCGAGATGAGGAGCACGTCGGCCGCCGCGAGCACCAGGTCCAGCTCGGCCAGCGTGGTCACGTAGTCGACTGCTTCGGTGGTCACGCCGCTGCGGTTCACCGCCCAGATGCGGGCGCCGAGCGCCCGCATCAGCCGCGCGGTGGCCGTGCCGATCCCGCCGAAACCGAGGATGGCGCAGACCGCGCCATCCAGGACCAGCGACGGCTCCCATTTGTCGAAGCGGCCTGCGGCCATGGCTGCATGCCGCTGCGGCAGCCGCTTGGCGAGGCTGAGCGTCATCGCGAGCACGTGCTCGGACATCGCCGCCGCGTAGGCGCCCGCGTTGCTTGCCACGATCAGCGAGTCAGGCACCGCGGAGAAATCGACCGCGTCGACACCGGCAGAAAGCAGTTGGATCAGGCGAAGCCGCTGGCTCTCCCCGAGCGCGGCGGCCGGCACCTCATCGAACAGCTTCCAGGCGAGCAGCGCGTCGGACTGCCGCACCGCCCGCGCGCGCTCCGCATCGCCAAGTTCATGGGTGTAGACGACCTCGGCCTCGCCAGCCAGCACCGCTGAGTTGATCCTGGCGAATTCCTCATCTGCCGGGTAGCTCACGGCTACCAGCCGCTCCTTGGCCATTGGCCGCCCTTCGGTCGCGTATTACCCTGGGCCAGACGAGCCTGGAGGGTCTTATGCCTGATCTGGTGGGGTCTGCGGGATTGCTGAGGCAAGGGCCTGTGGTCTGCGCCGAAGGTTACCTCTTTGAGTGTGAACGGCGCGGTTACCTGCAGGCCGGGGCGTTCGTCCCCGAGGTGGTGCTCGATCACCCTGAGGTGGTGCAGGGGCTGCATCGTGAGTTCGTGCACGCGGGCTCCGACGTCGTCGAGGCCTTCACCTACTACGGCCACCGCGAGAAGCTGCGGGTCATCGGCAAGGAGGACATACTCGAGCCGCTCAACCGGCAGGCCCTTGCCATCGCCATACAGGTGGCGCGGGAGACGGGCACGCTTGCCGCGGGCAACCTGTGCAACACCAACGTCTACGAGCCAGGCCGGGCCGCCGAGCGGGCGGTCAGGTCCGCGTTCGAAGAGCAGGTCAGCTGGGCTGCCGAGGCAGGGGTGGACTTCGTCATCGCCGAGACATTCAGCTGGGCGGGCGAGGCGCTGCTGGCGCTGGAGGCGATCAGGGCCGCCGGGCTAGCCGCGGTCGTCACGTTCGCGGTGCACAGGGAAGGCACCTTGCGCGACGCGCCAAGCCCGGCGGACGCCTGCCGGCAGGCCGAGCAGGCCGGGGCAGACGCGGTCGGCCTCAACTGCATTCGCGGGCCGCTGACCATGCTGCCGCTGCTCCCCCCGATCCTGGCGGCCGTGTCGTGCCCGGTCGCCGCCCTACCGGTGCCGTACCGGACCACGCAGGAGCAGCCCTCCATGCAGGCGCTGCGCGACGACGCCCGCGGCGGGGCACAGGCATTCCCGACCGCGCTCGACCCCTTCACCTGCACCCGCTACGAACTCGGCGAGTTCACCACGGCGGCCCTGGATCTCGGTGTCAGGTACCTCGGCATCTGCTGCGGCGCGGGCCCGCACCACGTGCGGGCCATGGCCGAGGCCGCGGGCAAGACGCCGGCCGCGTCCAGCTACTCGCCTGACATGTCGAAGCATTCGTTCCTCGGCTCGGCACCCGGCATCTCCGAGAGCTACCGGGCGTATGCGCCCAACTTGTAGCTTCGCCCGTTACGGCCGATCTTGACCCATTCCTCGATGACCGGCGATGCTGGGCCCCAGCATCGGATGGACAGGGGGCGGCTCGTGGCTGCACCAGCACATGTTCCTTACGTCATCATCGGCGCCGGCATGCACGGTCTTTCTACGGGCTGGCACCTGGCCAGGGAGCTTGCGGCGCGCGGCATCGGAAGCGGAAGGGACATCTGCGTTCTCGACAAGGCCGGTATCGGGGCCGGCGCGTCCGGGATCGCCTGCGGCACGATCCGCAACAACTACTTCCAGCCGGCCATGCGCGAGCTCATGGCCCACAACGTGTCGGTGTGGGAATCCGATCCTGACGCGTTCTCATATCATCCCGTCGGATTCCTGCAGACCGCGCCGGAGGCGATGCACGCCGACGTGGTCCAGATCTACGAGCAGCAGCAGGCGATCGGTTACGACTCCGTGCTGGTCGAGGGCCTGGACGCGTGCCGCGACTACATGCTCGAGATGTTCAGCGACTGGCAGGCGCCAGGTGCGACCACGGTGCTGCACGAGAAGCAGGGCGGGTACGCCAACAACCGGCGCTCATTGGCCGGCCTGGCGGCCAAGGCCAGGGCGATGGACGTTCAGATCGAGCCGGGCATCGCCGTGACCGGCCTGCGGCTGTCCGGCGGCGCTGTCACGGCGGTGGAAACCGATCGCGGGACCATCGCGTGCGACCGGCTGGTCATCGCGGCAGGTCCGTGGATCCGCGACTGCTGGGCCATGCTCGAGCTGCCCGACCGCATTGACGTCACCGACGCAAGCGGTGCCGTCCATCCCGGCATGCCGATGTGGACCTACTGGGCGCTGCGGGAAGGAACGCTCCAGGTCGATCCCGGCACGTTCACGACCAGTTCCGGCGGCCTTCCGCCGGTGGTGCACGTGGACTCCGACGCCCCGCTGTACGACGACGTCGACGGGTCGCTGATCACCGAGGAAATGTGGGGGATTTACTTCAAGCCCGACTTCGACTTCGGCGGCGTCCAAGGCGGAAGCGCGCCCTACATCGTCAACCGCCCGGCGTCTGGGGTGGCCATCGACCCTTACGGCCCGGCCAGCCCAGAGTTCGTCGTTGGCGAGGACTTCACCAGGATGTGGACCTCGGGTCTCGCGCACAGCCTGAAGCGGTTCTCCAAGCAGCGCCACCTCTATAGCAAGGAGCCCTCGGGCGGCATCGGGGCGTTCACCCCGGACAGCTTCCCCGTCTTCGACACGTTCCGCCAGAACGCATACGTCATCGCTGATTCCAATCACGGTTACAAGATGATCGGCGTGGGCGCGCTGGTGGCCAGGGAACTGCTCGGCGAGCCCCAGGGGCTGCTCGAGCCGTTCAGGTTCTCCCGTTACAGCACCGGCAAGCTGCACCCTGTCAGTCACTCACCGTTCCCGTGGAGCTGACCAGTGCGGCTCACGGCGCGGCCGGAGCGCGCCCCAAGGTACTCCGCCTTCAGCCTGGTAAGGCACGGCCTGCTGGACCAGGGGTGGGCACCGGCGTGGCGGCGGCACGAACTGCGTGACAGCTATGACGTCGTCATCGTGGGCGGCGGCGTGCACGGGCTCGCGGCCGCTTACTACCTGGCGAGCAGTCACGGGATTCCGAACGTCGCGGTCCTGGAGAAGGACTACATCGGCAGCGGCGGTTCTGGGCGCAACACCGCGATCCTGCGGTCCAACTACCTGACACCCGAAGGCGTGCGGTTCTACGACCGCTCGATGCAGCTCTATCGCCGCCTGGCCGCCGACCTGAACTTCAACGTGATGTTCGCCAGGCGAGGGCACCTGACGCTCGCGCACAACGACGGCTCGCTGCGCACGATGCGGTGGCGTGCCGAGGTCAACAAGCTCCAGGGGGTGGACTCCGAGGTCATCGACCCGGCCGAGATCAAGCGGCTGGTGCCGCGGCTGGACACCTCCGCTGGTGCCCGCTATCCGATCCTCGGCGCGCTCTGCCACCCGCCCGGCGGGATCATCCGGCATGACGCCGTCGTCTGGGGGTACGCCCGCGGCGCTGACGCCGCCGGCGCGCACATCCACCAGAACACCGAGGTGACCGGAATCGACGTCGCCCACGGCAAGGTACGCGGCGTGGCCACGAACCGGGGAAGGATCGCCTGCCCGGTCGTGCTCAACTGCACGGCCGGCTGGTCGACGCTGGTCTGCGCCATGGCCGGGGTGCGGATACCGGTCCAGACGTTCCCGCTGCAGGCGGCGGTGACCGAGCCAGTCAGGCCGTTTCTTGACGCCGTGGTGGTGTCCGGCAGCCTGCACGTCTACGTCAGTCAGACCGACCGGGGCGAGCTGGTGCTCGGGGCGAGTGTGGACCCGTTCCCCTCTTACTCCACCCGCGGCTCACTGGACTTCGTCGAGGGCCTGGCCGGTCATGTCCTTGAGCTGATGCCGTCGCTCGCCGGGCTGCGCCTGCTCAGGCAGTGGACCGGGCTGTGCGACATGACCCCGGATTTCTCCCCGATCATGGGCCTGACCCCGGTGGAAGGATTCCTTGTCGACGTGGGGTGGGGCACGTACGGCTTCAAGGCGGGCCCGGTCAGCGGCGAGGCGATGGCCGCATGCGTCGCCACCGGGAAGCCGCCGCCGATCATCGCGGCCTTCGACCTGGCGAGGTTCCACGACGGGCGGCAGCTTGGCGAGAAGGGGGCGGCTTCTGTTGGCCATTAATCCAGTCATTAGCTTCGGCGCTGGCCCGCGCGGACTGCCGTCATGATCATGCTGCCGTGTCCGTGGTGCGGGGCCCGCGCCGGGTCGGAGTTCAGGTACTCCGGCGAGGTGATCGACCGCCCTGACCCTGGCACGACAACCGCCGCGCAGTGGCGCGACTACCTGTACCTGCGCGACAACCCGCGCGGGTGGGTGACCGAGTGGTGGTACCACCGGGCAGGCTGCCGGAAGTACTTCACCATCGACCGCGACACGCGGACCGATGAAACCCGCGCGCGGGGGGATTCCGGGGGGCGTCCCCACGGGCGGGCACCGCGCGTGGGGAGGAGCTGGGGGCGATGAGCGTCGTGCCTGAGGCGCGCACATGAGCCGGGCCGGTCAGCCATCAGGCGCGGGCATGCGGCTCGGCCCGCAGCCGGGCGAGGTCATCGACCGGGGCACGGCGCTGACGTTCCGCTGGAACGGCCGCCCGCAGCTGGCCTACCTGGGCGATACGATCATCTCCGCGCTGGCCGCGGCCGGCCAGCGGGTCTTTTCCCGCAGCTTCAAGTACCACCGGCCACGGGGGCTGCTGACCGCGAGCTACCTCGATCCTGGCTGCACGGTGCAGGTGGGCGACGAGCCCAACGTCCGCGGCGCGCACCGGCTCGCGCAGGACGGGATCGACGTGCGAGCCCAGAACAGCTGGCCGTCGCTGCGCTTCGACGTGAAGGCGGCCAGCCAGCTCGCCGCCGCGTTCCTGCCCGCCGGGTTCTACTACAAGACGTTCATCAAGCCGCAGCGGCTGTGGCCGGCCTACGAGAGCGTGCTGCGCAGGTTCTCGGCCGGCGGAGTGGCTCCCTCCGGCGCAGGCGCAGGCGCGGACGCAGGCTACTACGACAAACGCTATGCCCATCCCGACGTGCTTGTGGCTGGGGGCGGCCCGGCCGGGATGACGGCGGCGATAGCTGCCGCGCGCGCGGGTGCCACGGTGCTGCTCGTGGAGGAGGAGCATCAGCTCGGCGGCCACCTGCGCTGGGGGACGAGCGCCGAGCGTGACCTGCTCAGCCAGCTAGCCGACGAGGTTGCCGCCGAAGAGGCCGTCGAGGTGCTCACCGACTCCGTGGTCATCGGCCGCTACGACGGCAACCTTGTCGCGGTCGTCCAGCGCGGGCTGCCGCAGGTGTCGGAACGGCTGATCAAGGCCAGGGCCGGGGTTCTCGTGGCCGCGCCCGGCCTGATCGAACGACCGTACGTCTTCGCCGGTAATGACCTGCCTGGGGTCATGCTGTCCACCGCGGTGCGCAAGCTGATAGCGATGTACGCGGTCAAGCCAGGTCGGCGCGCTGTCGTGCTCACCGCGAACTCCTCAGGCGATGCGGCCGTCGCCGACCTGTCGCGGGCCGGGGTCGAGGTCGCGGCTGTCGCGGACGCGCGCCTTGGCGAGGACGTCGTCCGCGTGCGTGGGCACGGCGGGGTAAGGGAGGTGGAGCTCACCGGCGGCAGGCGGTTCGACTGTGACCTGTTCGTCACGGCCACCGGGTGGACCGCTCCCCTGTCCTTGCTGACGATGGCAGGCGACCGGCCGGTCTACAGCCAGCGGGCAGCGCGGTTCTTCCCGGGCAACGACCGGCTGCCGCCAGGCGTGCTGCCCGCCGGTGGGATCGCCGGCGATGGCAGCCTTGAGGAATTGCTCGCGCACGCGCGGGCCGCTGGCGCCGAGGCCGCCCGCCGTGCCCGCGGCGCCGGCAGGCCGGCCGAACTCCCCGCGCTGCCCGTCGACGAGCACCCTGAGCTCTTCCGCGGCCGCACGCACGGATTCGTTGACCTCTGCGAGGACGTGTCGTCGAAGGACCTCCGCACCGCGGTGAGCGAGGGTTACGAATCGGCCGAGCTGGCCAAGCGGTACACGACCGCGACCATGGGCCCGACCCAGGGCAAGCTGGAGATGGTCAATGTGGTGGCGATCCTTGCCGAGGTCACCGGCCGCCCGATCGCCGAGATCGGGACCACTACCTGGCGGCCCCCGTATGCGCCGGTCACGCTCGGCGCCCTGGCGGGCCGGATCTTCGAGCCGGTGCAGTACTCGCCCATGCAGCCCTGGCACGAGCGGCACAACGCCAAGCCGATGGTTGCCGGGACCTGGATCAGGCCCGACCACTACGGTGACCCGGCAGCTGAGGCGCGCCGGGTCAGGGAGAGCGTCGGGATCATCGACGTCACCCCGATCGGCAAGCTCGACCTGCGCGGACCTGACGTTCCGAAGCTGCTCAACCTGCTGTACGTCAACAAGTGGTCCAGGCTCGGCGTCGGCCGGGTCAGGTACGGCGCCATGTGCGCCGAAGACGGCGTCATCATGGACGATGGCGTGACGGGCCGTCTCGGCGAGTACCACTACCTGATGAGCACCACGTCCTCCGGTGCGCAGCCGGTCGCCGAGTGGGCGGAGAACTGGCTGCAGACCGCCCATCGCGACTGGCAGGTGCACCTGACGCCGGTGACGACCGCGTACGCGAGCATGAACATCGCCGGGCCGCGCAGCCGGGACCTGCTGCGCCGCGTCGCCGAGGACGTTGATCTGGACGCCCGCGCGTTCGGATACATGCACGTGCGCACCGGCCGGGCGGCAGGCGTCGACGACTGCGTGATGTGGCGCATCGGGTTCACCGGGGAGCTCAGCTTCGAGCTGCACGTTCCCGCGTCCTATGGATTGCATGTGTGGGAGACGCTGCTCGAAGCGGGCGAAGATCTCGGCGTCGGCCCGTTCGGGGTGGAGGCGCAGCGGATCCTCCGGCTGGAGAAGGGCCATCTCATCGTCGGCCAGGACACCGACGGCCTCACCCAGGGCTTCGGTGCTGGCCTGGGGTGGGCCATCAAGCTCGACAAGGACGACTTCGCCGGCCAGCCGGAACTGGCGTGGCAGGCGGCTCACGCGGACTACCCGCTGCTGGTCGGGCTGCAGCCGGTGGACGGGTCGGTGGTTCCGCCCGAGGGCTGCCAGATCGTCGGCAACGGCAGCAGCATCGCCGGCCGCATCACCTCGAGCCGGATGTCGCCCGCGCTCGGCCGCTCGGTCTGCCTGGCGCTGCTCGCCGCTCACCTGGCGGAGCCGGGGACGCGAGTGGACGTGCTGCTGCCTGACGGCAGGCTGATAGCCGCGCGGGTGATGGCGGAACTCGCTCATTTCGATCCTGACGGGGAGCGGATGCGTGCCTGAGCCGATCGCGCGGAGCCCGATCCGCACAGTTCGGCCGGCCATCGTGGCCGGCTGGGAGGTAGCCAGCCAGGCTGTGGCCGGACGGGATGCGCCAGGAGCGGGCAATTCGCTGACCGATCTCACCCCGCTGGCCAAGGTCGGGGTGCGGGCGGGCGTGGACGGCGCCATGGCGCGGGCGCTGAGCGTGCCGTTCGGCCGGGCCGCCCGCGACGAGACCGGGGTTCTGGTGACCGGCTCAGGACCCGGGGAATGGCTGGTACTCGGCCAGGTCGGGGAAGGGCGCGCGCTGCGGCACCGGCTGGCGGAGATGGCCGCGCAGATGGCGGGCGAGGAGCTGATATCGGTCCTTGACCTCACCCACGGCCGTGCCCTGATGCGGCTCACAGGGAACGGCGCCGCGGGGCTGCTCGCCAAGGTATGCGGCATCGACCTGGCCGACGCACGCACGCCCAACGGCGCGGCCTTCCGCTCCAGCGTGGCCAGGCTGGTCACCGACGTGGTCAGGGACGACCGCGAGAGCACATCAGGGACCGTCAGGTCGTACCTGCTGCACACCGAGCGTTCCTACGGCCAGTACCTTTTCGACGCGCTGCTTGACGCGGGCGCCGAGTTCGGCATAGCGATCGGCGGCTTCCGCGCAGCGGCGATCTGAACTCAGAACGAGGCAGCCGCGAATACGCAATCATGTGAAAGGATGCCGACGTGCGAAATGATGCCGACGTGCCCGACGACGTCGTTCACCTTGACGCCACCGACCCCAATTACAAGGGCGACCCCTATCGCCTTTACGCCGAGTTCCGCGCATCAGCGCCAGCATGCCGGATCACGCTCAACGGCATGCCTGCCTGGCTGGTGACGCGCTATCGGGATGTCCGCCAGCTGTTAGCCGACCCGCGCCTCAGCAACAGCCTGGACAGCCTCAGCCCGGAGCTGGCCGCGGCCGGTGCCTGGGTGCTAGGCGAGCGGGTGACGGGCCTGGACCGGAATATGCTGCGCTCGGACCCGCCGGCGCACACCCGGCTGCGCCGGCTGGTCGGCAAGGCGTTCACGCCGGGCCGGATCGAGCAGTTGCGCCCGCGGGTGCAGGAGATGGCCGATGTCCTGGCGGCGCGGTTCCTGCCGCGCGGCGAGGCCGAGCTGATCGCCGAGTTCGCGTTCCCGCTGACACTGATGGTGATCATGGAGCTCCTTGGCCTGCCGGCCGAGGACCGGGACCAGTTCCAGCGGTGGGCGCAGATGACGGTGCCGCGCGGGCCGGACAGCCTGGCCGAGGAGATGACCGGGTACGCCGCGATCCGCGGGTACTTCGTCGAGCTGGTCGCGCGCAAGACCAGGGAGCCTGGCGGCGACGACCTGCTCAGCGCCCTGGTCGCGGTTCGCGATGAGGGCCAGCACCTCGACGAGGACGAGCTGTTCGGGATGGCCTGGCTGCTGCTCACCGCAGGGCACAGCACGACCGTGGATCTTATCGGCAGCGGCACTCTGGCCTTGCTGCGCGACCGCGGCCAGTACGACGCGCTGCGCGCCGATCCGAGCCTGCTGCCCGCGGCCATCGAGGAGATGGTGCGCTGCGACGGCCCGATCGAGCTGGGGATCAGCCGGTTCACCACCGAGGAGGTCACCGTCGGCGACGTGACGATCCCCGGCGGCGGCGAAGTGGTGCTCCTCGCGATCGGCTCCGCGGACCGCGACGGGGACCGGTTCACCGACCCCGACAGGTTCGACATGCGCCGTGCCGGGACCGGGCACATCGGCTTCGGGCACGGCATCCACTACTGCCTCGGCGCGCCGTTGGCGCGGATGGAGGCCGCGATCGCGTTCCGGATCCTGCTCGATCGCTGCGCCGGCCTGTCACTGGCGGCCGATCCAGACCAGATCGTCTGGCAGGTCAATCCGCACCTGCGCGGGCCTGCCGCGCTGCCAGTGCGCTTCACGCCACGCCCGGACGCCCGATGACGGGCGTCGAGGCGGTGCCGTCGTTTCCACCTCGAAGAACTTCCCGTCACCTGGGGCACCCGCCAGGATAGGTCGTCGCGGCACCCGCGCCTCCGCTGCTACTCGCCCCATTCACGGATCCGGAAGAGCGCGTGCACCTCTGCCGTGGCGAGCCTGAAGTCCGATGCCCACCTGATGCCGCGCCGCCGAAGCAGCTCGGCAGTGGTGGTGTCCGGCCGGTATTGCGAGCGGGTCCGCCGGTGGCCACGCCAGGCGAAGTTCGCGGCGCAGCCGACGGCGATGCCGGCCATCGTGAGGGAGTGGAACGCGGCCCGCTGGCCCTCGTGGTCCAGGGCAGCTGCCGCCTGCGCCGCCAGCGCCCAGGCGAACCACATGATGTCTCCGTCCAGCGTGTGCCGGCCGGCGGTAGGGCTCCGCGGGTCAGCGGAACCGACCAGTGCCGCCCGTTCGGCGGCGGCCGGAAGCGAGTCCGTCGCGAACCGGAACATGCCCTCCAGGTAGTCAGCGCGGATTGCCGGAACACCGGGATCGCCGAAGTGCCGCGCGAACAGCCCGGCCACGAGATCGTCGATCTCGGCAATAGCCTCGGCAACGGGCTGCTCACCGATGGCGCGGATGAACTCCGACCGCCGGTCAATCCCCGGGGTATCGGGATAAAGTGCGAGCCGCTTCCATGCCTGCCACGCCGGCGGGCAATGGCCAGCGCGTGGCAGGAAGCGGCTGAGCAGTCCGCGTTCCTGGGCGCCGTCGCCGAAATAGAACCTGCCGCGTGTCTGCGGCTGATAGATATCCCAGTACTCAGTCCAGGCGTCCAGGTCGTGGAACCAGGCTACGTAACGCCGCGCGGCGGCGGCGGCTTCGGCATCGGCCTCCGCCGCCGCCTCCTCGGCTTGATGCATTGGCAAGTCAGCCTGCCCGGGCTTAGCTGGCGAAAACTACGTCGCCTCCGCCGGTGTGGGCGCCAAGCTGCTTCTGGACGAACGGCAGGACCGACTCGACGACCCGCTGCCCGAGGCCGGCCGTCCTGAGCTGCCCGGCGAGGCGGATGATGTTTACCGCGCGCTCCAGTTCCTCCACCGCCTCAGGATTCCAGCCAGGAACGACATGGATCACTCCGTCGGGCCCGATCCACCAGCCCCCTGCGTCGCTTCCGATACGACCAATAAAGAACAGGTTCATTTCGCCCAGCCCTTTCTCTCGGCTGCTGTCCGATACGTGCCGGCATGAATTATTTTGCGATTACCAAAATGCCCTGGTGGTTGTCAGGCAGAACCCTAGCCTGGCATCAGAGGTAATGCCAGCGTGTTAGGGAGCCCAGGCGTAGACGCCGTTACCGTTCGCCGTGAACAGCCAGCCTCCGGCGAAAACATTTTGGGCGAAATCCGAGCTGCCGGTGATCAGCTTGCGAAGGATATGGCCGGTTCGCGCGTTCAGCAGGTACACAGCGTTCGGGGTGGTGCTTGCGCCGTACGTCCCTACCGCGATCACGCCGCCGCCGTCCAGGGTCGGCGTGCCGATAACACCATTGGGCAGCCCGGTCTGCCAGCGCACTCTGCCAGTTGCCGGGACGAGCCGCCTGATGGAGCCGCGGTAGGCTTTTCCGCCGATGACCGTCGAGGTCGCGGCGACATAGATGTACTTGCCGTCGTAGGCGGACGACGCGATGCACCGAGACTTGCCGGTGCTGCCTGGACTCCTGGCCACCCTCCGCTCCCAGGCGAGTGTCATGCTCGGCACGTGCAGCGCATAGAAGATGCCGTTCTTGTTGCACGCGCCCACCAGCGATCCGAACAGGGCCGGCGACGCGCCGAAATCGGCGTCGAACAAGCGCTGGGATCGGGGCGGCAGGAACGATGCGACGCGACGGAGCGTGCCCGCGCGCAGTTCGACGATCGAGAACATGTCGTGCAGGCGCCGCGCGCCGGTCACCCCGTTGCCGGTGGAGACGTAGACGTGCCGGCCATTGGCAGCGACGCTGGACCAGACAGATCCGCCCACGACACCCTTCGGCACGTCGTAATACCTGGCGAATATCTTGCCCGTCGCCTGGGCGTAGCCGATCACACCGCCGCGTACCAGCGGGTTATCGCAATGCGAGGAAATGCCGATGTAGATCCGGCCGCCGGAAACCGTGGGCGATGACCACTGGAAGTAGTCGCTCACGGTCGCGGACGGGATCGCGATGACCGACCGCCACTTGCGCGACAGGTCGGAGGCCCGGAGCGCGTAGAGATACCCGTCAGGCGCGCCGACATAGACCGTGTCCTGGCCATCTGCCGGGTCCCTGGCGACCGTGGCGGTAGCGACGAAGCCGCCGGCCGTGCAGGTCTTGCCCGGCTCGAAGCCGATGAACACCTTGTCCAGCACCGCGCCGGTGCGTTCGTCGAGCTTGTAGAACCAGCCGTTCCGCGAGCCGATATACACGGCGCCGTCCGCGACGGTCGGGCTGGCGTTGTATGCCGGGCGCGGCTGACCTGGCCGGTTCGGCTGATCACCGACAAAGTGCCACTTCAGAACCAGCGCGCCGACGTTGCCCGGCGTGATCGCGACTTGCGCCCGGTTATCTGAGGTATGCGCTGGACCGGCAAGGAAGGCGGGCCAGTCGGCCGGCCCGACGGCGCCAGTCGCCGGAGCCTGACCGGCCAGCGCCGAAGCGGCGACTATGGCGACAGCTGCCACGCCCACGGCCTTGCGACGGGCAGACATCCGGGTCGGCCACCGCATGCGCGCCTCATTTTCATCTCACCGGCCGCGCGGGCTGAAAAACGACCGCCGCGCCCGTCCCGAGACCGCCATTATGCGGCACTGCGAGCGAACATACAATGACAGCGGCTCAGCGCAATACAGGAAACTGCGGCGCAGTTCCTTGCGGTAAGCGGGAGTTCCGCCATTGGATGCGCTTTCGCTTGTCACGAGCCTGCAGGACGGGCGGGCGGACCTGCGTGAGCCGGGCTCGCCAGGGCTAGCTGACGGTGATAGTCAGGATCTGGGTGGTCGTACCCGTGCTGTTCTTGGCGGTGATGGCGATCTGGTAGGTGCCGGCGGTTCCGGCGGCTGGGGTGCCGGTGATGGTCCCGGTCGATGCTTTGAAGGTCAGGCCCTTGGGCAGGGTGCCGAGCTTGCCGAGTGTGGGCGCTGGGTAGCCGGTGGTGGTGATCTGGAAAGAGAAAGGCTTTCCGACCGTGCCGGCGGCGGTGGCCGGGCTGGTGATCGCCGGGGGCTGGTCGACGATCAGGGTGAACGACCGGCTCGTGGCCCCGAGGGCGTTGGTGGCGGTGATGGTGATCGGGTAGGAGCCCCCGGCGTTGGCCGCAGGGGTTCCGGCGAGGGTAGCGGTGCCGTCGTGGTTGTCGGTGAAGGTGATGCCTGCGGGCAGTGCCCCGGACTCGGTGAGGGCGGGGGTGGGACTGCCGACTGCAGTGATGGTCTTGGTGAACGGCATCCCGGTGCGGGCGGTGGCGTTGGCGATCTTCTTGATGACTGGTGCCTTGGTGATGGTCAGGGTGAAGGTCTGGGTGGCCGTTCCAGCCGTGCTCTTGGCAGTAATGGTGACGGTGTAGCTGCCGACGGCCGAGGTGGCCGGGGTGCCGGTAATGGTGGCGGTGCCGTCGCCGTTGTCGGTGAAGCTGACTCCCTGCGGCAGGCTGCCGGTCTTGGTCAGCTTGGGCGCGGGGTAGCCGGTGGTCGTGACGATGAAACTGAACGGGACGCCGGTGGTCTCGATGTCAGACGGATCGCTGGTGATCGCCGGCGCTGATGCCGCGGTGGTGACCTTGAGGGTGAACGGCTGGCTGGCCGGGCTGCCGATGCCGTTGCTGGCGGTGATCGTGACCGGGTAGCTCCCGGCGGTCCCGGCTGCGGCGATGCCTGCCAGGGTGGCGGTGCCGTCGCCGTTGTCGGTGAACGTGATCCCAGCGGGCAGAGAGCCGCTCTCGGACAGCGACGGGGCCGGAACGCCTGAGGTGGTGATGGTGAAACTGAACGGCACCCGCATCCCGGTGCTCGCCGACGCCGGACTCGTGATCGCCGGCACGATCCCGACCACCACCTGGACCGGGTTGCTCGGAGCGCCTTCCACGCTCCCGGCCACCGCAGTGACCTGATAGCTATGCGGGCCGGGCTGAGCTGTGGTGTCCGAATAGGACGGTGATGTGGCGGTGCCGATCAGGGTGCCGTCGCGGTAGATGTTGTATGACGTGGCACCTGGGACTGGGTTCCAGGTCAGCGCCGGTACCGCGGCCGGGCTCGCCGCCGACAGGCCGGTCGGTGCCGCCAGCTTGACGGTCACCTGGACACTGCCCGGGCCGCTCCAGTTGCCCGCCCGGTCCTGCGCCCGCACGCTCACCGTGTGCACGCTCGGCGGCAGGCCGCTGAGGGTCGCGGTCGCCGAGCCGTTCACCACGGTCATCGCCGTCCCGTTACCCTGACCGGGATCGGCGCCGACGAAGTACTCCGCCGCCTCCACGCCGCTCAAGCTGTCGCTGACGTCCGCGCTCAACGCCGTGGTACCCCCGGCAGCGACAACCGCAGGATTCACGGCCACGTTCGAGACCACCGGCAGGACCGTGTCGACGCTGACAATGGTCGTGGCGCTGGCCGTGTTCCCGGCCTTGTCGGTCGCCTTTCCTACGAACGGCTGGTTGGCGCCGTCGGTCGTGACCGGCTGGTCCGACGGGCAGGTGTCGACGCCAGACAGAGCGTCGGAGCAGGTGTAGTGGATGGTCGGGTCGGAGCCGTACCAGCCGAACGGGCTGAGCGTCCCCAGCACGGCCGCTGAGATCGTCGGCGGCGTCTCGTCGATCGAGAGCTGATAACCGCCGGTCGCGCAGTTACTGGCCGGGTCACACGACTTGCCGGACGTGACGACCTGGTCCTTGCCCTCGCTACCGACGGTCGTCGGATCCGGCGTTGTCGGAGTCCCAGATGAAGGGAGCGGGTCCGAACTGGTCCAGGTGATGGTAACCGGTGCGTTGTACCACCCGTTGGCATTGGCGATCCGGTCTGGCGCGCCGATCACCGCCGGCGGCTGATCATCAACGGTGATCGTGCCCGTCGTCTGGTTGAAGATGATGAACGCATGCCGGTCCCCGGTGATCGGATGCAAGGAGAACGACAGCACCAGTCCGTTGTCGAGCCTGATCACCGGGTTCTTCAGGGTGATCCCGTTCGGCACGAGCAGGGACAGGTTGCCGTTGGCGTCCAGTCTCGGAGGGGTCGCCGTATAGGCGTAGGCCGAGCCGCCGGGAGCCCCCGGCAGCGAGTTCTCGCTGCTGTAG
>WNFX01000091.1_pt1 | contig 84419 bp, 73 predicted proteins | sample 5400111 | NCBI WGS metagenome assembly WNFX01 (sample SAMN13153363, study PRJNA577476) | soil metagenome | isolation source: 40 cm soil or saprolite under grassland replicate 1 | place: USA:California | collected 2016-06-15
AGCCGATCACGATCTAATGCGTGATCATGGCGGGATACGGTAACGCAGCGGTCACTTCAGCTCACCGGGAGGTACGCGTGACCGAGACACTAAAGAAAGGCACCCGAGTGACCGGTGCCGATCGCACAAAACTGGCGGCTGATCTCAAGAAGAGATATGACGCCGGCGAGAGCATCAGGTCACTGGCGGCGTCGACAGGACGGTCGTACGGTTTCGTGCATCGGATTCTGACCGAGACGGGGGTCTCGCTACGGGGTCGCGGCGGAGCCACACGGGGCAAGGCCAAGGCGAAGCACTGAGCCGCGGCGCGCCGGTCACGCATCGGCGCCGCGAAGGCCGGGCCCCGCTCCCGGCCATTTCCGTAGTCTGGCGATAATTCCCTCCCCTGCCTCGTCAACTTGTCCCGCCATTTCGCCGCCCTGCCTGGAGGACGCTTGTCCATCGACCCGGCGGACCTCGATCGCTGCGGGCTCCGTCTCGATATCGACGATTCGCTCCCGGCCGGCTGCGTTGCGACCGTGACGCTCAGCCGTCCGCAGCGCCGTAACGCGATGACGCCCGCGATGTGGCGCGGCCTCGCCGCGATCGGCGCGGGGCTGCCGGACCGCGTGCGGGTGGTCGTCGTCCAGGGCGCGGGCACGTCCTTCTCGGCCGGGATCGACCTGCGGATGTTCTCCGCCGAGGGAGTGCCGGGGGAGGAGCCGCTGCCGCGCGCGGACGATCCGGCCTTCGAGCAGTGGATCGCCGTCTGCCAGCAGGGCTTCACCTGGCTGCGCGACCCCCGGATCGTGTCGGTCGCCGCGGTCCGCGGGCACGCGATCGGGGCCGGCTGCCAGCTTGCCCTCTCCTGCGACTTGCGCGTGCTGGCCGACGATGCCCGGCTCTGCGTCAAGGAACCCGCGCTCGGGCTGGTCCCCGATCTAACAGGGACAAAGCCACTTGTCGACATTCTGGGGCTGCCGCGCGCACTCGAGCTGTGCCTGACCGGGCGCAGCGTGGACGCGCGGGAAGCCCGCGAGCTGCGGCTCGCCGAGCTCGTGGTGCCGGGGACCGAGCTCGACGGGGCAGTGGCCGACCTGGTGGCCGGGCTGCTGACCGCGGACGCTGACGCGGCCCGCGCCACCAAGGAGCTACTCGCCCAGGCCCAGCGGCACACGCTCGGCCAGCAGGCCACGGCCGAGCGCCATTTCCAGGCGGTGCTGCAGCGGGCCAGGCTGCGCCGGTAACGGGCCCGCAGGCGGCCGGGCCGGCCGCGCGGACCCCCGTGGGCGGCGGCGAGTTCGCCCGTAGCTGATCCGGGAAGATCCCGCGCGGCCCGGAGGTTGGTGCGCTCATGAATCCGGCTAGCTGGCAGGCGATGCGATCGTTCAGCCGCGACAGCTCCGTCACCCGCCAGCGGCTGAAGCCGGGCACCGTCCGGCGGGTCGCGTCCTACGCCCGGCCGTACCGGCGCGAGCTCATCGTCTTCATGATTGCCACCGCGCTGGACGCGGTCGTCACCGTTGCCGTGCCGCTGCTGCTCGGGCAGATCGTGAACAAGATCGAGGCCAAGGACACCAGGGCGGTCCTGGTGATCGCGGGGGCCGTGGCCGGGTTCGCCGTCTTCGACGCGTTCCTGTCCATCGCCCAGCGCTGGTACTCGGCGCGGGTCGGCGAGGGGCTGATCTACGACCTGCGCACCGAGGTCTTCCGGCATGTCCAGCAGCAGCCGATCGCGTTCTTCACCCGAGCCCAGACCGGCTCGCTGGTGAGCAGGCTGAACAGCGACGTGATCGGCGCGCAGCAGGCCATCACGTCGACGCTGTCCGGGGTGGTGTCCAACGTGCTGTCCCTGATCCTGGTGCTGGCCGCGATGTTCTACCTGTCCTGGCTGGTCACCGTGGCGGCGCTGGTGCTGATCCCGCTGTTCATCCTGCCCGCGAGGGCACTTGGCCGCAGGATGCAGCGGCTGACCAGGGAGTCGATGCAGCTCGACGCCGCGATGGGCTCCACCATGACCGAGCGGTTCAACGTGGCGGGCGCGATGCTCGTCAAGCTGTTCGGCCGCCAGGGTGAGGAGTCCGAGGTCTTCGCCGGCCGGGCCGCCAGGGTCAGGGACATCGGCGTCGTCACGGCCATGTACGGCCGGGTGTTCTTCATTGCGCTCGTGCTGCTCGCCTCGATGGCCACCGCGCTCGTCTACGGCCTCGGCGGCAGCCTGGTGATCGGGGGCACCATCAGCCTCGGCGCGCTGGTGGCCCTGGCCAGCCTGCTCAGCCGGATGTACGGCCCGATCACCGCCCTGTCCAACGTGCAGGTCGACGTGATGACGGCGCTGGTGAGCTTCGACCGGGTATTCGAGGTGCTCGACCTCAGGCCGCTGATCCAGGACCGGCCCGGCGCCACCGCGCTGCCCAGGACGCAGGCGGGAGCGGGAACCCGGTCCGCGCCGCCAGGGCGGGCCGCGCCGGACATCGCATTCGACCACGTGTCCTTCCGCTACCCGGCCGCGTCCGAGGTGTCGCTGGCATCCCTTGAGTCCATCGCGCTGCCGGCGCCCGAGCACGCCGGCGCGAATCAGGAGGTGCTCAGGGATGTGACGTTCCGGGCGCCGCCGGGCCAGCTCACCGCGCTTGTCGGGCCGTCAGGCGCCGGCAAGACCACGATCACGCACCTGGTCTCGCGGCTGTACGACCCCGGCGAGGGCGCGGTCCTGATCGGCGGCCACGACATCAGGGATGTCACCCAGGCCTCGCTGCACGACGTGATCGGCGTGGTCACTCAGGACGCGCACATGTTCCACGACACGATCCGGGCCAACCTCGCCTATGCCCGGCCGGGCGCGACGGAGCATGAGCTTGAGCAGGCGTGCCGGGCGGCACAGATCTGGGACCTGATCTCCGCGCTGCCCGACGGGCTGGACACCATCGTCGGGGACCGGGGCTACCGGCTGTCCGGCGGCGAGAAGCAGCGGATCGCGCTCGCCAGGCTGCTGCTCAAGGCACCGTCCGTGGTGGTGCTCGACGAGGCGACGGCGCACCTCGACTCCGAATCGGAGGTCGCGGTGCAGCGGGCGCTGAAGACCGCGCTGGCCGAGCGGACCTCGCTGGTGATCGCGCACCGGCTGTCCACCATCCGGGATGCCGACCAGATCCTCGTCATCGACGACGGCCAGGTGCGCGAGCGCGGCCGGCACGAGGAACTGCTCGCCGCCGGCGGCCTGTACGCGGAGCTCTACCAGACTCAGTTCGCCAGCCAGGAGCCGCTGCCGGCGGCCTGACCGGCGCCCCCGCGGGCGTTGCACGGTGCTGGATCGCGCGATCCAGCACCATCGGGCGGGGCTGGGCTAGGGCGGCGCGGGCTCAGATGGCGCGCAGGGCGCCGCCGTCGACCGGGATCATCACGCCGGTCAGATAGCTGGCCGCGGGGGAGAGCACGAAGGCGGCCACTCGGCCGAATTCCTCCGGAGTGCCGTACCTGCGCAGCGGGATCTGCCCCGACAGGGCCGTCCTGCGCCGGTGATCACGTATGCGCGATCGCGCACGCCAAGATCCATGGGCACATCCTGCCGTACCGCGGCTCGGCCGCGATGGGCCTCCCGCCGTGATAATGCCCACGAAGGGGAACGGATCCGTCCCGCTCCATCCGGCCGGTCAGCCGGGTCACGCCCAGCGGCCGGCCTCGGGCGGAGCCGCCGGCCCGCGACGTCAGCTGCCGTAGCCGACCCGGCGCAGATCGGTCCCCGCCACCTCTTCCACCTGCTTGACCTGCAGCGGAGAGAGCTGGCGGCGCCAGCTCCCAGCCCCGGCCCCAGCCCCGGCCGCGGGCCCGGGCAGGCTGGGGCCGCGTCCGCGGACCGGGATCGCGGCGATCCGCGCGCCGATGAAATCGGACACGGCGCTGGCCGCCGCCTGCGGGTGACGGATCATCTGCTCGTAACGGAGCGTAGTGAGCTGCTCCGCCGACAAGCTGCTGCGCAGCCTGGCCATCTGCCGCACCGACCCGCGCCAGCGCAGCGCGCACTTGGCCGCCAGCGAGAGGCCTGGCCAGGCGGCCAGGTCCGCGCGGGTCTCGATGCCGAAGAACGGGTTGGGGAACTCGCTCTCGACATTCGCCACGCCGGGGCGCAGCGCCGCCAGCACGCCGGAGTCCGCGAGCATCCCGGCCACCACGTCCCTGCCGTCCCTGATGATCTGCACGATCCTGGCGTCGGGGAACGCGTCGACGAGCCCGTCGGCGCAGTAGATCAGGTCCAGACTGGCGTCGCCGTACCTGGTGATGTCACGCTCGGCCACGCAGACCCCGGCGCCGTTGACCCCGCCCGCCTCCCGGCACAGCGGCGAGCAGGCCATGCACGCGTACGGGGAGACCTGCCAGGCCTGCGCGAAGGCGTCCCGCAGCACGGTCGCGGCGGCCTCGCCGCGGCCGCGCTGGATGGACGGGCTGCGCGCGAACGCGTGCACCACGCTGGCGACCGCGCGCTGGCCGATGGTGAGGTGGAAGCCAGCCGATACCTTCAGGGCGCGGGCCAGCAGGTCCGTACCCGAGTGCGGGGCGCCGATCACGAAGACCGGCTGACGGACCTTGCGGCCGTTGACGACCAGGATGTACGGGCGGGCAGGCATGGCTAGCGATCAGTCTGGCAGTGCCAGGACCCGCGGCGGCGCCACCTGACAATGTCCGCCGCGCAGATCACCGTAGGTGACAGCGCCGGGGGACGACCTTGCCGTAGCCGGACCGCAGCCGGAGCACGCATTCCATCTCGACGGCGCCGCGGCCGGCCCGGCTCCTGGCGGTACGCTACCGGCCCTAAGCTGGCAGCCGTGCCCCGATCGCCGCGCCGCACGATGCGCGCGCCACGTGCCGCGCTGGCCGCCGTGGCGTCCGGCGCGCTGCTGGCTGCCACGGCCGCTGGCTGTGCCAAGTTCGACGCCGCCCTGGGCAAGCAGTGGGCCGTCGTGCACTTCAGGCCGGCCACGCCCGTCGCCACCCTGCTGCGGGTCAGGGCTGCCTGCTCGCGCGTGCCGAATGTCCGTCCGGAGGCGCTGCCGCGGGACCGCACGGGGCCGGGCATGATCTACGCCGTGCGGTTCCGCACGGACCACGCCAGCGACGCCAACCTCGCCCAGCTGCAGCAGTGCCTGCAGAAGTTTCCCGCGGTGACCGGGATCGCCTTCGCGGACACCGGAGACGGCTGAACGCCCCGTGCACTTCGCCGGGGCCACCTCGATGATCATTGTCATCCTGATCATCGGGATTATCGTTGACCTGCTGTTCAGCATCGCGGACCGGGCCGTCCGGCGCCGGCGCGGCCTGCTCGACTCCGGGCGCGCCGCCTGACGCTGACCGGCCGGGACAGACGGCCAGGACCGCCGGCCGGTCGGTGCTGACCTGGGCAGGCTCTAGCATCGGAGTATGTCCACCTCCGCTGGGATCGTGCTGGCCGGCGGGCGATCGTCACGGATGGGAACGCCCAAGGCGGCGCTGGAGTGGCACGGCTCCACGCTGCTGCGCCGGACGGCGGGCATCATCTCCCGCGTGGTCAGCGGGCCGGTCGTGGTTGTCCGTGCCCCGGGGCAGGCCCTGCCCGTGCTGCCCGGGCACGTCGAGGTGGTCGATGACCCGCGCGAGGGCCTGGGCCCGGTGCAAGGGCTGGCCGCCGGGCTGGCCGCGGTCGCCGGGCGGGCCGAGGTCGCGTTCGTCTGCTCCACCGACATGCCGTTCCTGCACCCCGCGTTTGTCCGGCGGGTGCTGCTGGCCGTGGCGGACGGGGCGGACGTGAGCCTGCCCGTCGCCAGGGGCTATCCCCAGCCGCTGGCGGCCGGCTACCGCACGACGCTGGCCCAGGTCGCCGAGCGGCTGGTGAAAGAAGGGCGGCTGCGCCCGGCTTTCCTGTTCGACGACTGCGCGGTCATCCGGCTGGATGAGGCGGCCCTGCGCGCCGACCCGGTGCTGGCCGCGCTCGACCCTGATCTCGACTCGGTGGTCAACATCAACGAGCCCGCCGACTATGCCGCCGCCCGCTCGCGCCCGGCGCCCGCGGTGACGATCCAGCGATTCGGCGCCCTGGCGGACGGCCATCGCGGCCCGCAGCAGATCAGGGCGGCGACGGTGGGCGGTGCCGCGGCCGCCGCGGGCCTGGCCTTCGGCAGCCATGTGGTCGCCGCGCTGAACGGTGACCAGATCACCCGGGACGGCGAGACGCCGCTGGCGGCCGGGGACTGCGTGTCCTTCCTTTCCGCCGATGCGGGGGGCTGAGGGAGATGGCGGCGGCTGGCTACTTCGGGCGGGCGCTGGTCGCTGACGTCAGCGACGAGTCGGCCACCGTGCTGCCGCTGCCGGATGAGCTGCTGCGCGCCTACCTGGGCGGCGCCGGGCTCGGGGCCTGGCTGATGCACCGCCTGGCCGGCCCCGGTGCCGATCCGCTCGCCCCGGCCGCGCCGCTTGCCTTCGTGTTCTCCCCGCTCGTCGGCACCCCGCTGACGACCAGCGCCAAGTTCGCCGTCGTCGCCAAGTCCCCGCTGACCGGCATGCTGAATGACGCGCTCGCCTCGAGCCACTTCGCGATCTCCGGCAAGCTCACCGGCAACGACGCGATCGTGGTGCGCGGCGCTTGCGCGCAGCCGTCGGTCCTGCTGGTCGATGGCGACGGCATGCGCCTCATCGATGCCGCTGACCTGTGGGGCCGGCCGGCCGCCGAAGCGGAGAAGCGGCTGCGCGAGCGCCTCGGGCGCGGCTGGCGGGTGGCCGCGATCGGGCCGGCCGGGGAGCGGGGCGTCCGCTACGCGACGATCTCGCACGACGGGCGGCACGCCGGGCGCGGCGGACTCGGTGCTGTCATGGGCGCCAAGCGGCTCAAGGCCATCGCGGTGCACGCGGCTACCAAGGTTGCCTCGGCCGATCCGCAGGGCGTGCTCGCGGCAGCACGTGACCTGCGCGCCCGATCGTTCGGGCCGGCCACGGCCAAGTACCGCGAGCTTGGCACGCTGGCCAACCTGCTCGCCTTCAACGCCATCAGCACCCTGCCGACACGCAACTTCCAGGCCGCCACGTTCACCGGGGCACCGAAGCTCGCCGCCGAGGACCTGTCCAGGCTGCGCAGCGTCACCCGCAACAGCTGTGCCTCGTGCACCATCGGCTGCGAGCACATCTACTCGGCTCGCGGCGGAAAGCAGATGCGGGTGGAGTACGAGAACGTGTTCGCCCTCGGCCCGATGTGCGGGGTATCGGACCCGGATGCGGTGCTGGCCGCCAGCGGGCTCTGCGACGAGCTGGGGATCGATACGATCTCGGCCGGCGGCACCATCGCCTGGGCCATGGAGTGCGCCGAGCGGGGCCTGATCGACGCACCGTGGCTGCGGTTCGGCGACGCGGACTCCCTGCTGCGGGCACTGGCGGAGATCGGCGAACGGCGAGGGCTCGGAGACTTGCTCGCCGAGGGCTCACGGCGCGCGGCCGAGCATGTCGGCGGCGGCTCGTCGGCGTTCGCGCCGCACGTCAAGGGCATGGAAATGCCCGGCTACGAGCCCCGCACGATGCAGGCCATGGCCCTCGGGCTGGCCGTGAACGCCCGGGGCGCCGACCACAACCGCTCGGGTGCCTATGAGGCCGACCTGTCCGGCCAGCACGACCGGCTCGAGGGCGGCGAGCCCCATGTCGCGGCCGCGATCGAGACCGAGGACCGGGCGGCGATCATGGACTCGCTCATCTTGTGCAAGTTCCTGCGCGGCGTCTTCACCGAGCCGTTCGATGAGTGGGCGGCACTGCTCGCCACGGTGACGGGCTGGGATGTGGACGGCGCCGAACTACGCCAGACCGCGCGCCGGATCGTGCTGGCCAAGCGCATGTTCAACATCAGGGAGGGCTGGACGCCGGAGGACGACTGGCTGCCCGAGCGGCTGCTGAGCGAGCCGCTGCGGGTCGGCTCCGGCCGCGTCGCCGCGCTCACGCCCGGCCGGCTGCGCGGCATGATCGACGGCTACTACGCCGCCCGGGGGCTGGATGCGGCCGGCCGCCCCGGCGAGGCCGCCGTGGCGGGACTGCTGTTGAGCTAGCGTCCGGCGACGGCCGATACTGTCGGTATGGTCCTTCACGCTCCCGCCAGGCCGCGGACGGTCACCCTGACGATCGACGGAGCCGCGGTGACCGTCCCCGAGGGGACGACCATCTGGACGGCGGCCAGGGATGCCGGGTTCGACATCCCGGTGCTCTGCCACGACGAGCGCTACGACCCGGTCGGCGTCTGCCGGATGTGCGTGGTGGACACCGGGGCCCGTGTCTACGCCGCCGCGTGCGTCCGGCCCTGCGAGGACGGCATGGACGTCAAGACCAGCACCCCGGACCTCGAGCGCAACCGGGCGACGCTGACCGAGCTGCTGCTCGCCGACCAGCCCGCTCCGGAGCGCGACCCGAAGCAGACCACCACCGGCGACAACGAGCTGCTCGCGCTGGCCGATCGCTATGACGTGACACGCGATGGCGGGCTGCCGATCGCCTCAGGCCGCGGGACGGACATGTCCAATCCGGTCATCGCCGTCGACCACGACGCCTGCATCCTCTGCGATCGCTGCGTCCGGGCCTGTGACGATATCCAGGGCAACGACGTGATCGGGCGCAGCGGCAAGGGCTATGCCACCCGCATCGCGTTCGACCTCAATGACCCGATGGGCGCGTCGTCGTGCGTGACCTGCGGGGAGTGCGTCGCGGCGTGCCCGACCGGCGCGCTGACTAACAAGCCGATCCGCGACGTGCCGATCCGGCCGCGCGCCGAGCTCGACGCGGTGGAAAGCGTCTGCCCGTACTGCGGCGTCGGCTGCGCCCTGACCTACCGGGTGGACAGAGAGCGCGGCGCGATTGCCTTCGCCGAGGGCCGCGACCAGCCGGGCTCGAAGGGCCGGCTGTGCGTGAAAGGCCGGTACGGCTGGGACTACGCTGCCTCGGCGCAGCGGCTCACCACGCCGCTCATCCGCCGCGACGACGCGTACCCCAAGGGCGCCTTGTCCGCCGACGTCCGCGGTGAGATGAGCGAGGGGGGCAGCGAGCGGCGGAAAGAGCAAAGGCAGGACGGATTTAACGGGCGGGACGGGGCAAAGCGGAAGCACCGCCGCAGGCCCGGCGGGCTGGTGAATTACGCCGAGGTGCTGCCGCATTTCCGCGAGGCGACCTGGGATGAGGCGCTGGACCTGGTCGCCCGGCGGCTGACCGAGATCCACGCGGCAGGCGGCCCGGGCGCGATCGCCGGCTTCGGGTCGGCCAAGTGCTCCAACGAGGAGGCGTACCTCTTCCAGAAGCTGATCAGGACGGCATTCCACACCAATAATGTCGACCACTGCACGCGGCTCTGCCACGCCTCCAGCGTGGCCGCCTTGTTCGAGGGCATCGGCAACGCCGCCGTCTCCACGACGTACGGCGACGTGGTGAACGCTGACGTGGCGATCATCACCGGCAGTAACGCGACGGCCAACCACCCCGTTGCCTCGTCGTTCTTTAAGCAGGCGCGCCGACGCGGCACCACGATCATCTACGTCGACCCGAGGGCCGACAAGATGGCCGACCACGCCGACATCTTCTGCCAGCTCAAGCCGGGCACCGACGTCGCGCTCTACAACGGCATCATGCACGAGGTCATCCGCCTCGGGCTCACTGACAAGGAGTTCGTCGAGCGCCGGACGAGTAACTTCGCAGCGCTCGCCGAGACCGTCAAGGACTACCCGCCGGAGCGGGCCGCCCAGATCACCGGCGTGGACGCCGCGGTCATCCGGCGCATCGCCCGGCTGTGGGGCGAAGCCGGGTCGGGCATCATCTTCTGGGGAATGGGGATATCCCAGCACACCACCGGCACCGACAACGCCCGCTGCCTGATCGCCATGTGCGCGATCACCGGTAACATCGGGCGGCCGGGCAGCGGGCTGCATCCGCTGCGCGGGCAGAACAACGTGCAGGGTTCCTCGGACATGGGCCTGATCCCGATGTTCTACCCGGACTACCAGAAGGCCGACGACCGCGGCGTGCACGCCAGGTTCGAGCAGCTGTGGGGCACCGAGCTTGACCCGAAGCGCGGGCTCACCGTCACCGAGATCATCGGCTCGGCCCTGGCGGGCGGCGTGCGCGGCATGTACATGATGGGCGAGAACCCGTTCCTGTCCGATCCCAACATCAACAAGGTCCGCAAGGCGCTGTCGGCGCTCGACTTCCTCGTCGTGCAGGACATCTTCCTCACCGAGACAGCCGAGTTCGCTGACGTCATCCTGCCCGCTTCCTCCTATCTGGAGAAGGACGGCACCTATACCAACACCGACCGCCGGGTGCAGCTGGGACGCAAGGTGCTGGACACACCGGGCGATGCGCGGGTGGACTGGGAGGTGGTCCAGGACATCGCGAACCGGATCGGTCTCGGCTGGAGCTACTCCAGTCCGCGCGAGGTCTTCGAGGAGATCGTCGCGGTGATGCCCAGCTACGCCAACCTCAGCTATGACAACCTGGGGCCGGCCGGCAAGCTGTACCCCAATGCTGATCCCGAGCACAGTGACGGGACCGTCGTGATGTTCGGCGAGCGGTTCAACACGGCCGACGGGCTCGCCCACCTCGTGCCCGCCGAATGGCTGCCGGCGAAGGAACTGCCGAACGAGGAGTACCCGTTCGTGCTCAATACCGGACGGCTGCTCGAGCACTGGCATACCGGCTCGATGACCCGCCGGTCCTTCGCCCTCGACGCCATCAGCCCGAAGGCCGAGGTGTACCTGAATCCCGAGGACGCGGCTGATCTCGGCCTGGCCGACGGCGAGCTGGCCCGGGTGAGCTCGCGCCGCGGGACGATCGTGCTGGAGACCCGGGTGTCGCATCGCGAGGGGCGCGGCAACTGCTTCATCCCGTTCCATTTCCGTGAGGCGGCGGCCAACCTGCTCACCATCGACGAGATCGACCCGGTCGGCAAGATCCCCGAGTTCAAGTTCTGCGCGGTGCGCATCGAGGCCGCGCCCGGCCAGCGGGCCAAGTGATGGCCAGGGCACAGCCACGCGCGCCCGGCGTCGAGGCCAGGGCAGGCAAGTTCCCCGGCCCGAGCCTGATCCCGGCGCTGCACGCGATTCAGGACCGGCTCGGCTGGCTGCCCCGGGAGGAGCTTGTCACGCTGTCCAGGGAGGTGCACAGGCCGCTGTACGAGATCGAGGGGCTGATCTCGTTCTATCCGCATTTCCTGACCAAGCCGCCGAGGAAGGTCACCCTGCACGTCTGCCACGACCTGTCGTGCTGGCTGCAAGGCGCGGACGAGCGCATCGCCGCACTCCGCGAGCGCTACGGGCAGGACACCGAGATCGACCTCGCCGAGGTGTCCTGCATCGGGCGGTGCGACACGGCCCCGGCCGCCGCCGTCAACGCGCGCCCCGCGCTGGCCGGCCAGGCAGACGCGCTCATCACCGCGGCGCGGGCCGGGCAGCCGGCCGAGGCCAGGCCCCGCCGCTACGGCGGCGACGTGCCGTGGCCCAACGACCCCTACCCGCCGGGCCAGCGGCGTTACCGGGTACTGCGCGGGCTGCTGGCCGGCGACCTCGCCGCCGGGCAGGTCATCGGGGCCCTGCAGGAAGCGGGGCTGCGCGGGATGGGCGGGGCCGGCTTCCCGGCCGGCCGGAAATGGGAGCTGGTCGCCGCGCAGGCCAGCACGCCGAAATACGTGATCTGCAACGCCGACGAGTCCGAGCCGGGCACCTTCAAGGACCGGCAGATCCTCGCCGAGCAGCCCCATCTCGTGCTGGAAGGCATGCTGCTCGGAATGATGGCGGTCGGCGCCGAGGAAGGCTGGGTCTTCATCCGGCACGAGTACGGCCCGGAGGAGGCGGCTGTCCGCCGTGAGATCGAGTCACTGCGTGCTGCCGGGCTGCTCGGCGAGGCTGTGCCGGCCGGAAAGAACGGGGCGGGCACCGGCAGGCGCCTTTGCGTCGAGGTCTTCACCTCCCCGGGCGGCTACATCCTCGGCGAGGAGTCGGCACTGATCGAGTGCATGGAGGGCCACCGCGGGGAGCCGCGCAACAAGCCGCCGTTCCCTGGCGTCTACGGCCTGTGGGGGCAGCCGACGCTGATGAACTCGGTCGAGACCTTCGCCCACGTCCCGATCATCGTGCAGCGCGGTGCTGACTGGTGGAAGCGCCAGGGCACGGGCGGCTCTGCCGGGCTGAAATTCTTCGCTGTCTCCGGCCATGTCGAGCGCCCCGGCGTGTACTGCGTCCCGATGGGCAGCACCGCCCGGCAGCTCCTTGATCGCGCCGGCGGGGTGGCCGGCGGTCGCGCGCTCGGCGCGATCCAGCCAGGCGGCGCCTCGTCGAACTTCCTCGGGCCCGATCAGCTTGACGTCCCGCTGGACTTCGACACGCTGGCCGAGGCCGGATCGATGCTCGGCTCGGGTGCGCTCGTCGTCATGGCCGAAGGCACCGACCTGCTCGCCGCCGCGACGAACGTGCTGCGCTTCTTCCGCGACGAGTCGTGCGGCAAGTGCGTGCCGTGCCGGGTCGGATCCAGCAAGGCCCACCGGATACTCAGCGAACTTCTCGCCGACGGCGGCGGGCCCGCCGACGTGGACGGGCGTGTCATCCAGCTGGAAGAGACGCTGCGCACGACCTCGATCTGCGGCCTCGGGCAGGTCGCGCTCGGCCCGGTGGTGAGCGTGCTCGGGCTACCGGGCGGAGCGCGGGCGCCGCGCCCGGACGCTGGCCCGGGCCAGCGGCCCGCGCAGGCAACGGGCGGCCGGTCACCGGGGCAGCCGGGTGACGGGCCAGCCGGGCAGGAGAGCGGCGACGAAGCCTGACACGCCGCGTCCTCGGGGCCGGGAGTTCTTCACCACCCGGACGGTCTCCGAAGCGCTGACTGGCTTCCGGCCCGGGCGACGCACGCCAGCCGAGATCATCGCGCTTGCGGATGCCGCGGGCAGGGTGCCCGCGGCGGCGATCACCGCGCCGCACGCGCTGCCCGGATTCGCCCGCTCCACCGTGGATGGCTACGCCGTGCGGGCAGCCGACACCTACGGGGTCTCGGACGGGCTGCCCGGATACCTGGATCTGGCCGGCGCGGTGCCGATGGGCTCGGCACCGGACGTGGCCGTCGGCCCGGGGACCGTGGTGAGCATGCCGACCGGCGGTGTTCTGCCGCCGGGCGCGGATGCGGTGGTCATGGTCGAGTACACCCAGCAGGCGATGCCTGGCACCATCGAGGTAACCCGGCCGGTGGCGCCCGGCGACGGCGTCGTGCGGGCCGACGAGGATGCCGCGGCCGGTGCCGTGCTGGTGCCAGCCGGGCGGCCCTTGCGTACCCACGATCTCGGCATGCTGGCGGCAGCCGGGGTGACCAGCCTCGCCGTGCACGCCCGCCCGCTGGTGACCGTCATCTCCACCGGCGACGAGGTAGTGCCGCCCGGCACGACGGTGCTGCGCCCGGGCCAGGTGCGGGACGCGTCCGCGGTAGCCCTCGCCGCCATGGTCAGCGAGGCGGGCGGCGAGCCCGCCGCCGGCGGCATCGTGCCCGACGATCCGGATGCGCTCGAGGCTGCGCTGCGCGCGGCGGTGGCCGGCAGCGACATCGTCGTTGTCTCCGCCGGTTCCTCCGTGGGCGCCCGCGACGGGACCGCCGCCGCCGTGGCCAGCCTCGGCGGGCCCGGCATCTGGTGCCACGGCCTGGCCGTCAAGCCCGGCAAGCCCACCCTGCTGGCCGACTGCGGGGGCGTGCCGGTGATCGGGCTGCCCGGCAACCCCCGGTCCGCGCTGGTCGTCTTTCGCTTGCTCGGGATGCCGCTGGTGCGGCAGGCTGGCGGCTGCACCTGCCCGCCGGCCGAGCCGGTGGTGCGTGCCCGGCTGCAACGTGACCTGGCCTCGGCCGCCGGACGGCTCGATATCGTCCAGGTCCGGGTGCGCGACGGGATGGCCACGCCGGTCTTCGGCCTCTCCGCGCTGCTTTCCATCCTCACCGCTGCCGACGGGTACCTGCTGATCCCGGAGGAGGCGACCGGGCTGGACGCCGGCCGCGAGGTAGCCGTCACGCTGTACCGTTGAGCACGATCATGACCGACAGCCCGTTCATCCGCGATGTTCCGGCCGCCCGTGCCATGCAGGCGTGGCGTGCCGCACAGGCGGCTGGCCGCTGCCCGGCACGGCTTCCGGCCGTGCGGATGAGCCTGGCCGACGCCGCGGGCCTGGTCACCGCCGAGCCGGTATGGGCCACCCGCTGCTCGCCGCCCTTCGACGCGGCCGGTATGGACGGGATCGCCGTGCGCGCGGCCGACACGCTCGGCGCTGGCGAGACCACCCCCGTCTACCTGGATCCGGACGACTACACCGTGGTCGATACCGGCGACCCGCTGCCCGCCGGGCGGGACGCGGTGGTGATGCGCGAGCATGTGCACTACACCGGCGCCAGCGCGGAGTTGCGCGCCGCGGTTCCCCCGTACCAGCACGTGCGCTCGATCGGCGAGGACGTGAGCACCGCCGAACTGCTGCTGCCCGCGGGTCACCGGCTGCGCGCCGTCGACATCGCCGCGGCGGCAGCCGCCGGCTCCACCGATCTCCTCGTCCGGCGCCGCCCGCGGGTGGGCGTGCTGCCCACCGGCGACGAGGTCAGGCCCATCGGCACGGAACCCGGCCCGGGGGAGATCCTCGACACCAATTCGCTCATGCTGGCCATCCAGGCCCGGGAAGCCGGCTGCGAGGCGCACTGCCTGCCGATTGAGCCCGACGACCCGGCCGGCCTGGCCAAGGCGGTCCGCGCCGCTGTCGCCGACTGCGACCTGCTGATCATCGTGGCCGGATCGAGCGCAGGCCGCGACGACTACACCGCCCGGATTGTGGCGGAACTTGGCACGCTGGCGGTGCACGGCGTGGCGGTCCGTCCCGGCCACCCCGTAGTCCTGGGCGTGATCGATGGCACGCCCGTGCTCGGCGCCCCGGGCTATCCCGTCTCCGCGGCCCTGACCTTCGATATCTTCGCCGCGCCGGTGCTGGCGGAACTGCAAGGCGCCGCACCGCAGCGACGGCAGCGAACCCGGGCGCGGCTTGCCCGCAAGCTTGCGTCCCCGCTCGGCATGGACGACTGGGTGCGCGTGCGGCTCGGCGTCGTCGGCGGGACGACCGTTGCCACCCCGCTGGCGCGCGGAGCCGGCCTGCTCAGCACCCTGGTCCGCGCTGACGGCCTCCTCATCGTGCCGGCCGGGCTGGAAGGCCACCACCCCGGCGACGAGGTCGACGTCGAGCTGCTGCGCAGCCTGGACGAGGTCGCGCACACGATCGTCGCCATCGGCTCGCATGACCTGATCCTTGACCTGGCTGCGTCCCATCTCAGGGCGGCCGACCCGCTGGTCACCCTCGCCTCCTCGAACGTCGGCTCGCTCGGCGGCCTGGTGGCGCTGCGGGACGGGCTTTGCCACCTCGCCGGATCCCATCTGCTCGACCCGGCGTCCGGCGAGTACACGCTGCCGTACCTGGACCGCATCCTCGGCGGGCGCCCGGTGGCCGTCATCCGGCTGGCGCACCGCGATCAGGGCCTGATCGTCCAGCCAGGCAATCCGCTCGGCCTGGCGGAGATCAAGGACCTGGCCCGGGCCGGCGTCCGCTATGTCAACCGCCAGCGCGGGGCAGGCACCCGCGTGCTGCTCGACCACCAGCTGCGCCTGCTAGGGATTAGCCCCGAGGCCGTCGACGGCTACCAGCGCGAGCAGCACACCCACCTGGCCGTGGCGGCCGCGGTCGCCGCCGGGCGGGCCGACGCGGGCCTGGGCATCATGGCGGCCGCGCGCGCGTTCGGCCTCGCCTTCGTGCCGGTCACCCGCGAGCCCTACGACCTCGTCGTTCCCGTTGCGGCCCTGGACGGCCCGCTGCTCGCCCCGCTGTGGGCGCTGCTGGACTCCGATCCGTTCCGGGCGGAGGTCGCGGCCCTCGGCGGCTACGCGACCGAGGAAATGGGGCGGCGAATCAGGTAGCCGGGCGCGGCCATCGGCGATGCCGTCACCCGCCATCTTGCGGCGGCGCCCATCACATGGTCACATGCCTTACGGCGGTATTTTCTTCTGGCGGCGCAGCCGAGCCTGGCGGAGGTGCACGGTGACGGATGAGGTCCTGCGGCAGCGGGCGGACCTGGAAAGGGCCGCCGCGGGCCGGACGCTCTGCGACCAGCTGGCGGCCACGGTGCAGGCCTGGGGTGACCTGCCCGCGTATTCCGACCGCGACGGCGGCCCGTGGCAGACCATCACCTGGCGGCAGACCAGGGAGCAGGCGCTGCGGCTGGCCGCCGGCTTTGCCGCACTCGGCCTGCAGCCGGGCGAGCGGGTCGCGCTGATGCTGCCGAACCGGGTCGAGCACGTGCTCGCCGACTACGGTGCCGTGCACGCCGGGGGAGTGCCGGTGACCTTCTACGCCACCCTGGCGGCGGACCAGATCGGCTACATGGCGGCCGACTGCGACGCGCGGGTCGCCGTGCTCGACGGAGCCGACCAGCTGGCCAGATGGCAGCCGGTGCTGGCGGCCCTGCCCGGGCTGCGGAAGATCATCGTGCGAGACGCCGCCGCATGCCCGGCCGGGGATATCTACCTGAGCTGGCAGGACTTCACCGCGCTCGGGGCCGCCCGGCTGGCCGAGGCGCCGGATGAGGTGGCCGGCCGGGTCGCCAGCATCCGGCCGTCGGACCCGGCCACGCTGCTCTACACCTCGGGCACCACCGGCAATCCCAAGGGCGTCATCATCACCCACGCCAGCATCCTGTACGAGCTGGTCACGGCGACCGAGTCCGGCAACGCCCCGGAGCACGTCCGCTGGGTCTCCTACCTGCCGCTGGCGCACATCGCCGAACGGATGTTCACCCTGTACCTGGCTGCCCATAACGGGGGGCACACCTACTTCTGCCACAACGCGGCGACGGACCTCGTCGCCTGCATCGGCGAGGTGAAGCCGACCGCGTTCTTCGGGGTGCCGAGGGTGTGGGAGAAGATCCAGGCCGGGATCCAGGCCCTGCTCGCCGCCGAGCAGGACGAGGAAAAGCGCGCCGCGGTGGCGGCGGCGATGGATACCGGGCTTCGGTACGTGCAGAGCTGCCAGTACGGCCAGCGCACGCCGGACGACCTGGCCGCCGACTTCGCCACGGCCGAGGGAAGCGTGCTGCGGCCGATCCGGTCGCTGCTCGGACTTGGTGACGCGGAAGTAGTGATCAGCGCCGCGGCGCCGCTGCCGCCCGACGTGGGCGCGTTCTTCGCCGGGCTCGGCCTCCGGATCCTGGACGTTTACGGGATGACGGAAACGACCGGCGCGTTCACCTCCAACACGCTGGCCGCGTTCAAGCTCGGCACGGTGGGGCAGGCGGTGCCGGGCATGGAGGTGCGCATCGCCGACGACGGCGAGATCCTGGTGCGCGGCCCGCTCAACTCGCCCGGCTATCTCAACCTGCCGGAGAAGACGGCCGACCTGATCGACTCCGAGGGCTGGCTGCACACCGGCGACATCGGGTCGCTGGACTCCGACGGCTTCCTGTCCGTGGTGGACCGCAAGAAGGAGCTGATCATCACGTCCGGCGGCGAGAACATCGCCCCGGCGGCGATCGAGAGCCTGCTCGTCGCGCACCCGCTCATCGGCCAGGCGCTCGCCTTCGGCGACCGGCGCCCGTATGTGGTGGCGCTGCTCACGCTGGACGGCGAGGTGGCGCCGGCCTGGGCGCGGGCGCGCGGGATCGAGGCGGTGTCGCTGGCGGCGCTGGCCGATCATCCGGCGGTACTTGACGCGGTGGCAGCGGCCGTCTCGGCGGCGAACTCCCGGCTGGCCCGGGTCCAGCAGGTGAAGAGCTGGCGGCTGCTGCCGGTGGAATGGACGGCGCAGAGCGAGGAGCTGACGCCAACCCTCAAGCTCAAGCGCCGTGTCGTGCATGCCAAGTACGCCGACATCATCGACGCTCTTTACGAAGGCTGACCGGCCAGGACCGCGGCGGGCGCCGGAACTGGCCGGACGGCGGCGAGCGGGGCATCCGCGAGAGCCGGCATGACCGCGGTTCGCGCTTCGCCGGCGAGAACCGGCACGGCCGGGGTTCGCGCGCCATCTGCGGGCCCGGGCACGTGCGCTACCGCCGGGGGCGGCGGGGCCAGGCGGGCGCGCACCACGACCGAGTCCGCGGTCCGCTCATAGCAGGCGGCGGGCCAGCGCCGGGCGATCATCGCCAGCACGTCCTTGTTGCCGGGCAGTACCTCCATCACCACGGTCCCGGCGCCGCGCGCGAAGGCGCGGGCGAGCAGCACGCGCAAGAGGGCCGATCCGACGCCGCGCCGCTGGCTGGCGTCCGCCACTACCAGGCCGATCTCGACCGTCCTCATGCCGTCGGACGCGATCCGGTCTGCTGCCATCGCATGTCCGATCACCGGCTCCCCGCAGTCCAGCTGGCCGCACTGCGGCCCGGTGCGATCCGGCCCGCTCCGGCCAGGGGCATGGCGGGTGGCCACGACGATATCGGCGCCATTGCCCGCGCCGGCGAGGCCGCGCAGCAGCGCCGAACTCGGTGGTGACACCCCGGCGAAGAACCTGCGGTACTGAGTCCGCGGTGACAGGCCGGTGATGAATGACCTGATCGCCTCAGCGTCCGCGCGCCCGGCCGGCCTGATCGTGATGACGCCCGCGCCGCGCGGCGCGGCCTGCTGCTGAGTTCGGCTCACGAACCCAGCCTGCCGGATCGTTGCTAAGTCTGTCAACTAGACTTAGGATCTCGAGCATGACCGGCACCTGGATACTCGACTACGACACGCAGAACTGCACGATTGAGGCCACCTTGCGCGTGGTCGGCGAGAAATGGACCTTCCTGGTCCTGCGCGAGGCATTCAACGGTGTCCGCCGCTTCGAGGACATGCAGCACCGCACCCGGATGCCGCGGCAGATCCTGAGCAACAGGCTGGGCCGGCTGGTTGACGACGGGCTCCTGCGCAAGGTGCCCTACCGCGAGCCAGGGCAGCGCAGTCGCAGCGAGTACCGGCTCACCGAGCGTGGCCTGGACCTGTTCCCGCTGCTCGTCGCCCTGCTGGAGTGGGGCAACAAGCACGCGGCCAGCGGAGAGGGCCCGCTGGTCAAGCTGCAGCACCGCGATTGCGGCGCTCCGGTGCGGCTGCAGCTGAGCTGCACGGACGGGCACGTGCTGGCATCGGCCCGCGAGGTAACTCCAGTCCCTGGCCCGGGAGCCCTCAAGATCGCCTGATGGAATGGCCTGGCCAGATGGCGTTACGAATAGGTAGCCGGACCGCCGGGCTGGCTGGGCGGGAACTGGCCGCTATCCGACGGAAATGATTCCGCCGCCGGGGGGAACTGGCCGGTGACCGTCCGCGACTCGTCATGTGCGCCGTGGAAGGTTCCGCCGGCCGGCTGGTATCTCTCCTGCTGCGGCGCGAGTGAACCGCCAGGCGCGCCCTCTGACGTGGCAGCGAAGGAGGACGGCTCGGGCTCCGCCGCCTCGTCGAAGGTGTCCTCCAGGGCGCTGTCCCGCTCGGCCAGGGCGGCGTCCTTGACCCCGACGACCATGCACCGGCCCAGGGCAAGCGCCGCGAAGAAGACGATCACCACTCCGAGGCCGATGAAGAACCCAAGTTCCTCGGCCGCCAGCCGGTTGATCGAGGAGCCGACCGGTACCCCGGCCTCCGGGACGCCGCCGTTCCACAGCGAGCTCACCAGATTGCCGACCACGAACCACGCACCGCCCAGTGCCGCCATGAACGCGCCGAGGATCGCCACCGGACGCCTCGCGCTCAGCAGCACGATGAGCCCGCCTAGCGCGGTGGCCACGCCGGGGAGAATCTCCAGCCACAGCCTGCCAGTGGTGTATGCCCACGCCTTGTCCGGCGTATAGGCATAGTGAAAGTACGGCCCGATGAACGGAACAAGGCCGCCCCAGATGCCCAGCAGGATCAGCAGCACCCCGCTCAGGGCGCCCCTGCTCCGCGGAATCCTCGTAATCCCAGTCATTGGGAGCCACATCCTTCTTTGGGTGGAGGATTAAGACTGGCACAAGACGGGTACCCGCCGGGCGCTGCACTATGCAAAGCGACGTCAAATGGACACACGTGGCGAAGGACCGGGCCCCGCCGCCGGGCCCCGCCGCGGCGATCACCGGGCGGGTATGGTCGCGGCTCAGCGGCGTCTGGCCGCTGCTCCGGGAGTCTCAGCCACCGGCTGCTCAGCCACTGTATCTGCTGCGGGAGTCTCAGCCACGGGCTGCTCAGCCACTGCATCTGCTGCGGGAGTCTCAGCCACGGGCTGCTCAGCCACTGCATCTGCTGCGGGCTGCATCTGCTGCGGGCTGCTCTGCCGCGCTAGCCGGCGCGGGCGGCGAACCTGGATGCGGCCCAGGTGGCCGGCTCGGCCGGCGGCCCGCCACCGCCGATCCAGCGGGCCAGGACCGCCCCGGTCATCGGGGCGTTCATCTCCAGCCCGGGAACCTGGTCGATGACCGGTCTCCGGTCGGGATGCCGGGGCCGGAAACAGCACCACTGGTAGGCGATTCCCAGGCCGCGCAGGGCCGGCATGGTGGCCGCGAGCCCCGCCATGATCGAGTCAATCACCTCCGGCTGCACGGCCGGGCTCTCGTCACCGACATCGAAGGTTCCTCCGGCGAGCAGCCGGCCGTCCTCGATCTGGGTGGCAATGGGCGCCACAATGCCGGGGAGCCGCAGCGGCGCGGGCTCGGTGACCAGCAGGTGCCCCTTGACCCGGTCAGAGGGGAGCCGGAGCGCCAGGCCATCGAGCACCGGCGGCAGGCCGGTGGCGAATACCACCACGCCCGGCTGGATGTCCCCGGCCGACGTGGCGACGGACGTGATCCGGTCGCCGCGGATGGTAACCGCCGTGGCCGCGACCCCGGTGGCCACCGCTGGCAGACCAGCGGCCAGCCGGGCCACCGCGCGCAGCGGGTTCAGCCGTGCCTGCCGCCGGATGAGCGCCCCCTCCATCGACCGTGCCAGGCCAGGGACGAGGAGCTCGACCTGGCCGGGGCTCAGCCATTCGATGGCAGGCGGCTGATGTGCAGCGAAGCCGCCGGAACTCGGGGCCAGCCCGATCCAGTCGAGCTCAACCAGCCCGACCCCGCCGGGCACGGACTGCTCGAGATCGCGCCACCGCTCCAGGCTGGCCCGCTCAAGGTCGACGAACGGCTCCGGATCACTCCACTGGTGCGGTTCGGGAATCAGCAGGCCGGTCGCGCCGCCGGTGGCACCCGTGCCCAGCCGGCCTGTCTCGATCAGGAGCACGGAGCCCAGGCCAGCCTCGTGACAGGCCGCGGCGGTTGCGACGCCAAGGATCCCCCCGCCGACGACGAGGACATCCGGTCGTGGATCGGCGATGACTCCGTCTCCCCGGCCCAGCGTGGCCCGCTCGGTGTCGGTGAGCTGATCCCGCCAGATGGCGTTGCTTACGGTCATGACTCCATCCTCGGTGATCCGCGTGGCTTGCGTCTTTCGTTGCGGCAGGCAAGCAAGCTAGCTCGCTCGCGGCCAGCGGAACGGCGATATCGGTGACCTGATGGTAGGGGACGCCGGCCTGGATCGCGATCTGCGGCCGAGCATCCGGGCCATCGCTGGCCAGCCGGAAACATGCCCGTACGTGCTGATCTTCTTCTGGGATCCGCTGGAGCCGCAGCCGCACGATCCTGATGTGAAGGCGCAGGTTAAGCCCGCGGCCCGGGCCAGCGCCTTGATCCTCGCACCGTCCGATGGACCGCACTGTTCTGACGGATGGCGCCGTTCTGACCGATGGTGCCGCTGTGACGAACGGCGCCACTCGATGGACGGTAGCGCCCGAGCCACCCGTAGGCTGAAGGACATTGCGGCCGATGTGACCACTTCGACTGGGGAGGTGATGCCGTGCTTGCCGACTCCTACGGCCGGGTCGCGACGGACCTCCGGGTGTCCCTCACCGACCGGTGCAACCTGCGCTGTAGCTACTGCATGCCGGCTGAAGGACTGGACTGGCTGCCCAGCCCGCTGCTGCTGACCGACGACGAGATAGCCCGCCTGGTACGGATCGGAGTCGAGCGGCTCGGCATCACCGATGTTCGCTTCACCGGCGGCGAGCCATTGCTGCGCCGCGGGCTGCCCGGCATTGTCAAGCGCGCTGCCTGCCTGCAACCACGACCAGAGATTTCGCTGACCACGAACGGGATCGGGCTTGACCGGCTGGCGGAATCACTGCGTGCGGCCGGCCTTGACCGGATCAACGTGTCGCTTGACACGCTGCGCCCGGATACCTTCAAGGTTCTCTCCAAACGAGACCGGCTGGCCGACGTGCTGGCCGGACTGGCCGCCGCGGCCTCGGCCGGGATCACTCCGGTCAAGGTCAACTCGGTCCTGATGCGCGGCATCAACGATGGCGAGGCAGGATCTCTGCTCCGGTACTGCCTGGCACACGGGTACCAGCTTCGCTTCATCGAGCAGATGCCGCTGGACGCCCAGCACGGCTGGCGGCGGGAGAACATGGTGACGGCCGACGAAATCCTGGCCGCGCTCTCGCTTGACTTCTCGCTGACCCCGGACGATCCGGGCCAGCGTGGCTCGGCCCCCGCCGAGAGCTTTCTCGTGGACGGCGGGCCGGCCAGGGTGGGCGTGATCGGCTCCGTCACCCGGCCGTTCTGCGGCGCTTGTGACCGGGTCCGGCTCACCGCGGACGGGCAGATCCGCAATTGCCTGTTCGCCAGGGAAGAGAGCGACCTGCGCGGGCCGATGCGTGCTGGCGCCACCGACGAGGAACTGGCCGCGCTCTGGCTCCGCGCGGTCGCTGCCAAGCTGCCCGGGCACGGCATCGACGATCCCGGCTTCCTGCAGCCGGCCAGGCCGATGTCGGCCATCGGCGGCTGACGGCGGGCGCCGGGCCGGCGGCTCGCTGCGCGCACTGGCGGCCGGAACCGATCCGGCCGGCGAGAGATCTGGTGGGCCCCGCCGACGGCGGCCGCCGCCTGGCTGGACCGCGCTCTTGCGAATGGCCTTCCCAGGCCTGCGACCTGGCACGCCACCGCAACTGACTCCGCTGCCCGCCACCGCCGGCCAGCCCTTCCACCCAGCCAGGCCCGCCACCGCCAGCCAGCCCTTCCACCCAGCCAGGCCCGCCACCGCCAGCCGCACCGTATGAAAGGCGGCGCTGTCCGCAGCGCCGCCGATCTGACACGGCGGATTCCGACGGTGATGGCCGGGGAGAGCACAAAACTGGTCTTGCCATACGACCTATAACGATATATCTTTGAGCTAGCTAGATCATCACAAGAACAACTGCGATGCGTCACCCCACCGGCTCGGCCGGTACCAGGTGCTCATCGCGACAGGCAGAACCGACAGACAGGAGCAAGGCAATGCGAGAAGAGGACAGCTGGCGGCACAGCGGCGAAGAGGACCTGTGGCGGCGCAGAGGTGGCGGCAGGCGCGGTCATGGCCGCGGCCCTGGTTTTCCTGGTCGTCCGGGCTTCGGCGGACCGCCGGGATTCCCCGGCCTGGGGGCCTGGCTGGGGGATTCGCGAATGATGCGGGGCCCGCGGGCCAAGCGCGGAGACGTGCGCGCGGCCGCCCTCGCGCTGCTGACCGAAGGCCCGATGAACGGGTACCAGATCATCCAGGAGATCAGCGAGCGGAGCGGCGGGGTATGGCGGCCGAGCCCGGGGTCGGTCTACCCAGCGCTACAGCAACTCGAGGATGAAGGACTGATCCGGGCCGAGGCGGCGGACGGCGGACGACGCGCATACGTCCTCACCGAGGACGGCAGGCACTACGCCGATGCTCATCCTGACGAGCTCGACGCGCCGTGGGATGCCGTGACCGGCAATGCCGGCGGCGCCGCGATGGAGATGCGGACGCTCATCGGGCAGGTGGCCATGGCCGCCTTCCAGGTGCTCAGCGCCGGCAGCGAGAGTCAGATCGGCCAGGCACGCCGGGTGCTCACCGATGCACGGCGAGCACTGTACCGGCTGCTCGCCGCCGACGACGAGGATGATCAGGCCGAGCCGGCCGCCGGGCCTCGTTAGGCTCGGAGCGAAGGCAATCAAGGAGGCAAGGACAGTGGCGTTTCAAGCCGGCCGCACCACCGGTGCGCGCCTCGGCCGCGCGGGGAACGGCGCCGGCCCGCCGCCAGTGATCTCAGTCACGGGCCTGACCAAGCGCTACGGCGAGATCGAGGCAGTCCGCGGCATCGACTTCGAGGTGATCAGGGGCGAGACCTTTGGATTCCTCGGCCCGAACGGCGCGGGCAAGACGACAACCATCAAGATCCTCTGCACGCTCGCGAATGCGACGTCGGGTACCGCCAGCGTCGCCGGGCATGACGCGGCGAGCGAACGTGACGCCGTCCGCCGCAACATCGGGCTGGTCTTCCAGGACACCACGCTCGACACCTACCTCACCGCAGAGCAGAACCTGCGCTTCCACGCGGAGTTGTACGGCGTGCCGAAGGCCGCGGTGCCGCCCAGGATGCGCCAGGTCATGGACATGGTCGGCCTCTGGGAACGCAAGGACAGCCTGGTCAGCACCTTTTCCCGGGGAATGCAGCGGAGGCTGGAAATCGCCCGCGGCCTGCTGCACGCCCCCCGGGTGCTCTTCCTCGACGAGCCCACGGTCGGACTCGACCCGCAGACCAGGTCGTCGATCTGGCAGTACATAAACGAGCTCAAGCGCCGCGAGGACATCACGATCTTCCTGACCACGCACTATATGGACGAGGCTGAGAACTGCGACCGGATCGCGATCATCGATCACGGCAAGATCGTGGCCATCGATACCCCGGAGACGCTGAAGGCCAGTGTCGGCAAGGACAGGGTGCAGATCCATACCTCCGACGACCAGGCTGCTATTGCCGAACTGGCGGAAACGTTCGGTATCGAGGCAGTCACTCGCGAAGGCGCGGTGATGTTCTCGGTGGCCGCGGGCGAGCAATTCGTGCCGCGCCTGTTCACTGAGTTCTCCGTGCCAATCCAGTCGGCCAGCGTGTCCAGACCGTCGCTTGACGACGTCTTCATGTCGTACACGGGAACGACCATCCGCGACGCTGAGGCGTCAGGCACCGATGCGATGCGCCAGATGGCCGCGCGATTCAGGGGCAGGAGATGAGCCATGACGACTGACGTCGCTGCCGCGCCCGAGACGGATCCGCTAGCCGGGCAGATCAGGGTCGCGGTGCCCGAGCGCGGCATCCAGCATGACATGAGGGCGATCGGCATCGTCTGGCGGCGGGAACTGATCAGATTCCGCACGGACCGGCTGCGCGCGATCACCTCGCTGATCCAGCCGGTGCTCTTCCTTTTCGTTCTCGGGACTGGCCTGTCCTCGCTGGCCGGCGGCAGCATGCCGCCGGGAGTCAGCTTCAAGACCTTTATCTATCCGGGCGTCCTGGCGATGTCGGTCCTGTTCACCGCTATATTCTCGGCGGCCTCGATCGTGTGGGACCGGGAGTTCGGATTCCTGCGCGAGATCCTGGTTGCACCGGTCAGCAGAGCCTCGATCGTGATTGGGAAGTGCCTCGGCGGCGCGACGATCGCGACATTTCAGGGCATCGTCTTCCTGATCCTGGCCGGCTTCGCCGATGTTCCCTACAACCCGGTCCTCATTGTCACGTTGATCGGCGAGCTTCTTCTGCTGGCATTCACCCTTACCGCCTTCGGGGTGATGATGGCAGCGCGGATCACGCAGTTCCAGGCATTCATGGCGCTTACCCAGATGCTGGTAATGCCGCTGTTCTTCTTGTCGGGCGCGCTGTATCCGCTCAGCGGGCTGCCCGCCTGGCTGAGCGTGCTGACTCGCGTCGACCCGCTGACCTACATCGTCGGCCCGATGCGCCAGGCGGTCTTCAGCCACCTGAGCATTCCGGCCGCGTTCGGGCAGCAGCTGGCGCCCGGCATAACCTGGGCAGGCTGGCTGGTGCCGCTCTGGCTGTCCATCGCCATCGTGGCGATCATGGGCCTGGGAATGATGACCGTGGCGATCGCCGAGTTCCGCAAGACCGAGTAGCGGTGCGCGGGCCGGAAAGAAGAGCGACGCCGGGTGGCTACGGGGGCAAACCACCCGGCGTCGCATTCATCGGCGCTCCGACGGGGGCCCGGAACGCCGGCAACGGTGCCCCGGCGGGGGACCAGAGCACCGGTAAGCATGTTACACCGAAACCCCCCCTAGCGCGTCAAGACCGGATTACGAGCGGATGTCGTCATGGACACCCGCCGATCCTTGCTGATCAGCCGTTTCCCGGCCGCGCCCGATGCGGCGTTTTGCGCTATCGGCGAAGGCGCGCCGTTGTTGCCCGTCATGTCTGATTTTCGCCCGGCGGATGCGAGCCCGCAGCGGGTGCCTCAGCGGTCCCCTGGTATGAGTTTCCCGGCGGCCGGGAGTACCGCTCCGGCAGATCGGGCTCGTACACCTGGAATCCGCGCCGGCTGGTCGGCTCGCGACCGCCGTTCGCGAAGACGACGGCAAAGTAAGGAATGATGATCGCGCCCACGACGGGGATCGCGGTAAGCCACCCGGCGCCGTTGGTGAACAGCACGACCGCGATCACGAAGCAGACCAGCCGGATGCCCATCATGATCAGATAACGCCGCTGCCGGTAGGCGATATCCTCCGACATCGGCCGCCGGGCCTCGGTGACCAGATGTGCCCTGTCCCGGCGGAGACCGCGGGTGACTCTCACCATCCCAAGGTATGCCTGCTGACTGCATGCTGCTACCCGCCAGCCCCGGTGTGTGCTGGAGCCCGGGCAGCCTCCGCGCGCGCCGCCGTCCTGGCGGCTCTTAGTGAGCCCAGCCGGGCCGCCCGGATGGCAGCTGGCCAGGGCCGGCCACGACAGCCGCGGGGATCTCGGCCAGCGAGGCAGCGCCCGCCAGGGCCATGACGTGTGCAAGATCGTCGGTCAGTCCCGCCGGCAACTCGCGGACGGTCTCCGCGCCACCACAGCTCTCCCTCCGCATGGGCCATCCGGTGGAAGGCAGTCGGCGCAACGCCAACCGGCGTCGCCAGCCTGGCTCCCAGCAGGCGGGTGGTGGCGTCCACCACTGATACGTCACGCAGCACGCGCGGCGCCATCCAGACCCGCCGCCATGCCTTCTTATTGGCCCGCAGTGTCCGCTCGCGCCCTGACCCCCCGGCGTAGTAGTCGTATACCTCGGAGGGCAGTAGCTCTCTGGCGCGGCGTTGCAGCCGCGCGACGTCGGGAGTCATATTCTCCGTCCCGTTGGAGGGAAAATGAGCGAACGCACCTATCGTGTCACCGAGATCGTCGGCACCTCGCCGGAGGGAATCGAGCCCGCCATCAAGAACGCTCTACGGCGCGCCGGGCAGACCCTGCGGCACCTCGACTGGTTCGAGGTCACCCAGATCCGGGGCCAGATCGTGGAGGGCGATGTCGCGCACTACCAGGTCGGACTCAAGATCGGATTCCGCCTCGAGGACGCCTAGCGCGGTGCCGTTTCATGATCAACGGCAGGTTGCTGGGGCAATAGCAGCAGCAACCTGCCGTTGATCATGAAATCTGGCGGGCGAGACGGTCGGGCCGGGCGGCGGGCTGGACCGGGGCGGGACCTATCCCATGCCCGCGCCCGTGAGGCGGTCCGGGTACGCTCGCCAGGATCGAACCCGCTGATCCGCCTGCCTGGAGGTGTTACCGCAGATGAGCCGATCTGCCCTGGTCACTGGCGGCAACCGGGGGATCGGGCTGGCGATAGCCCGGAGGCTCAAGGCCGCGGGCGACGCCGTCACCGTGACCTCACGCTCCGGCGCCGGCGTGCCGGGCCTGACCGTCGTCAAGTGCGACGTGCGCGACGCGTCGGCGGTGGACGCCGCGTTCGCGGCGGCGGAAGCCGGACAGGGCCCGGTCGAGATCCTGGTGGCGAACGCCGGGATCACCCGCGACCAGCTGCTCGCGCTGATGAGCGAGGACGACTTCGGCGCCGTGCTCGACACCAACCTGACCGGCGCCTACCGGGTCGCCAAGCGCGCGGTCCGCGGCATGATCAGGATGCGGCGCGGGCGGATCATCTTCATCTCGTCGGTCGTCGGCCTGCTCGGCTCGGGCGGGCAGGCCAACTATGCCGCGTCCAAGGCGGGCCTGGTCGGGCTGGCCCGCTCCCTCGCCCGCGAACTCGGCACCCGGAGCATCACCGTCAACGTGGTCGCGCCCGGCTTCGTCGACACCGACATGACAGCCGCGCTGCCCGACGACAAGAAGGCCGCGATCCTGGCCGGCGTGCCGCTCGGGCGGTATGCCTCGGCGGAGGAAGTCGCCGCGACGGTGGCGTTCCTCGCCTCCGGCGACGCCGCCTATATTACCGGCGCGGTGATCCCGGTCGACGGCGGCCTCGGCATGGGTCACTAGCGAAGGGATCACGATGGGAATCCTGGACGGCAAGCGGATCCTCGTCACGGGGGTGCTCACGGAGTCCTCGATCGCATTCCACGTGGCGCGCATCGCGCAGCGTGAAGGGGCCACCCTGGTGCTCACCGGGTTCGGGCGGCTCAGCCTGGTGGAGCGGATCGCCCGCCGGCTGCCCGAGCCGCCCCCGGTGCTCGAACTCGACGTGACCGATGCTGGCCAGCTCGCCTCGCTGGCCGGCCGGGTGTCCGAGCACGTGGACGGGCTTGACGGCGTGGTGCACGGGATCGCGTTCGCCCCGGCGTCCGCGCTCGGCGGCAACTTCCTCAACACTTCCTGGGAGGATGTCGCCACCGCCGTGCATGTCTCCGCCTACTCCTTCAAGGCGCTGGCCATGGCCGCGCTACCGCTGATGAGCGCCGGGGGAGCAGTTGTCGGCATGGATTTCGACGCGAGCAGGGCCTGGCCGGCCTATGACTGGATGGGCGTCGCCAAGGCCAGCCTGGAATCGTGCGCACGCTACCTCGCCCGCGATCTCGGCCCGCGCGGGATACGGGTCAACCTGATGGCCGCCGGCCCACTCAAGACCATGGCAGCGCGCAGCATCCCCGGGTTCGGGGAGTTCGAGTCGATGTGGGGACAGCGGGCGCCGCTCGGCTGGGATCTGTCCGACCCCGGGCCCGCCGCCCTGGCGTGCGTGGCCCTGCTCTCCGACTGGTTCCCCGCCACGACTGGAGAGATCGTGCACGTGGACGGCGGGGTGCACGCGATCGGCGGTTGACCGAATGAGTCCGGTTGAACGATCATCGCCCCGGTCTCACCGCACGCCTGGATTGCATGGGGCTTGCCCCGCATGAAAGGCTGCCGGACGCTTACTGTGCCTGATGTTGCCAGCACCGCCGACTCCTGACCTTGGCCGGTCGTTGTCAACGTCAGTCACTGGTGTCTCCTCCGTCTATGGAGTTACACCGTTGAAAGAACAGTCCCGCAACAAATCCGCTGGAGACTGATTCTCAGCCTCCGGATCGCAGCTGGTAGCGGTCTGATAAGCAGCAGGTCACCGTCGGATCACGATTCGATGAGTCCGCTCCCAGGCGGTTCCTCGTATGGGCGCCAAGGTCCTAATATGACGCGACGGCTCGCCGAGAGCGTCGAGTTGTCATGCCGTGGGGCAGTCGCGCCTCCGGTCACTGGATCCGCTAGCAAGCCCAGCGGAAGAATTGGAGGAGGAGAGTGTCTATGCGGACACGCACGCGAAGCTACCTGGCCATCTGCGGCCTGGCAGCGCTCGCGCTCGCCGCCTCGGCCTGCGGCAGCTCGGGGACACCGTCGTCGGGCACCAGCACGAGCGTCAGCCTCGACAGCGGTACACAGGGGGTCAACCCGGGCACCGGAAGCCCCACGAAGGGCGGGACGCTCAACATGCTCGGTGTCGGCGACATCGACTTCATGGACTACAACGTCAGCTACTACTCGATCGGCTTCCTGGGCCAGCGGATGTGGGTCCGCGGTCTGTACGCTAACCCGGCCATCCCGGGCAAGGCCACGACTGTCGCGCCCGACCTGGCCACGGCGGCGCCCGTTATCTCCAACGGGGGCAAGACGTACACGGTCACCATTCGCGCTGGCGCGCAGTGGGACACCTCACCGCCCACTCCCGTGACCGCGGCCGACGCGGTGCTGGGCCTGAAGCGGGCCTGCAACCCGGTGCAGCCGTTCGGCGGCCTGCCGGACTTCGAGTCCCTGATCGTCGGGTACCAGGCCTTCTGCAATGGGTTCGCCAAGGCCAAGCCGACCGTCGCGGGGATCAAGAGCTATATCAACGGCCACCAGATCTCTGGCGTGACGGCCTCGGGCCAGACCATCACCTACAACCTGACCCAGCCGGCGTCCTACTTCGCCCCCGAGCTGGCCCTTGACCCGTTCAACCCGGCCCCGCCAGCGAGCCTGAACTACGTCCCGGGAAGCGCTGCGGCCCAGCAGCATGTGATCGCGGACGGCCCGTACAAGGTGTCCAGCTACGTGCCGACTAAGAAGATCGTGTGGGTGCGCAACCCGGCGTGGAACGCATCGAGCGACCCGATCCGGAAGGCCTACGTCAACCAGATCAACGTCACCGAGACCGGCAACGAGACCACCAACCAGCAGATCCTGCAAACCAACTCGGCGGCCGGCGGGACGTCGTGGGACGGCGGCGTGCCGATAGGCGCGGTTCCCGGGCTTGTCACGCAGATGCAGCACGGGAGCAAGAACGTCAACCTGGGACGGACCTACTCGACCAACCCGTATCTCGTCTTCAACAGCGTGTCGCCGAACAACGGCGGCGCGCTCGCCAAGGTCGCGGTCCGCCAGGCGCTCAGCTACGCGATCGACCGGGCGCACCTGATCCAGGACTTCAACGGCGCGACGCTGAGCCCGCCGCTGACCCACATCCTGCCCGACGGGACCAACGGGGCCCAGTACCTGCCGAAGGGCTACGACCCCTACCCCTACAACGTGGCCAAGGCCAAGTCGATGCTGGCCGCGGCCGGGTACCCTAACGGGCTGACGCTGAAGTTCCTGTACCGGCCGTCGGAAACCTCAGCAGTGAAGGCATTCCAGACCCTGCAGGCCGACCTGGCCAAGGCCGGCGTCAAGGTCACCGGCGTGGGTGTTCCGCAAGCTGACTTCTACGTCAAGTACCTCATCGTCCCGAGCGTGGCCAAGCGCGGGACATGGGACGTCTCGATATCCGGATGGGGCCCGGACTGGTACGGAGACTCGGCGGTGTCGTTCACCAAGCCGCTGTTCTATGGCCCGCCCTCCTACCCGCCGGTCGGCAGCAATTTCGGGTTCTATAACGACCCCACGGTGAACAGCCAGATCACCGCGGCTGCTTCCCAGGCAAGCGCGAGCACCGCGGGCAAAATGTGGGCGAAGATCGACCAGGAGATCATGAAGGACGCGCCGATCTACCCGATCACGCAGCCGCTGTGGCCGCTGTACCACGCCAGCTACGTGCACAATGCGGTTTACATGCCGACATTCCAGCAGTTCGACCCGACGAATGTCTGGCTGAGCGCCCCTGGAAGCTGACAGTCGGCACGTAGCAGTTCCGGTTGGCGCCCCGCGATCCCTATCGCGGGGCGCCAACTGGGAATACAGTTCCGATTCGGAGGGCATGCTGTGCGTGACGGGCGCTTTGGGTGTCCGGGCCCGGGCCCCCGGAAGGGTAGGCAGCGTGGCGCTACTCGAGGTCGAAGACCTGCACGTGTCGTTCCGGACCGCCGATGGCATCGTACAGGCGGTGCGCGGGGTGTCCTTCCACATCGATCAGGGGGAGACGCTCGGCATCGTCGGCGAGTCGGGATCCGGCAAGAGCGTGTCCACTCAGACGATCATGGGGCTGACCCGCGGGGCGAGTGTCTCCGGCCGGGCGCTGTTTGAGGGCAGGGATCTGCTCACGATGAAGCCGGAGGAGATGCAGGCCGTCCGCGGCGCGAAGATCGGCATGATCTTCCAGGACCCGCTCTCCAGCCTGCATCCCTTCTACAGGGTGGGCTGGCAGATCGTGGAGATGATCCGGCTGCACGATCACGAGATATCCAAGGCACATGCGCACAAGCGGGCCGTCGAACTGCTCACGCTCGTCGGCATCCCGCAGGCCGACCGCCGGGTCGACGACTTCCCGCACCAGTTCTCCGGCGGCATGCGGCAGCGCGCGATGATCGCGATGGCGATGGCGCTGAGCCCGGCGCTGCTGATCGCCGACGAGCCGACCACGGCGCTTGACGTGACGGTCCAGGCTCAGGTGCTCCTGGTCATCAAGCGGCTGCAGGAGGAGTTCGGCACGGCCGTGATCCTGATTACGCATGACCTCGGAGTCATCGCGGAGGTGGCCGACGACGTGGTCGTCATGTACGGCGGGGCGGTGATGGAACAGGCGGACCGGCTCACCATATTCACCGCCAACCACCATCCCTACACCGAGGGACTGCTGCAGTCGCTGCCCGCGTATGGCGGCGAGCGGGAGCGGCTCCGGTCCATCGCCGGCCAGCCGCCCAGCCCCATCAACTTGCCACCGGGCTGCCCATTTGCCCCGCGATGCATCTACGTCATGGACCGGTGCCGCACCGACGTCCCGCCGCTCGCGCCCGTCGGCACGGACTCCGGGCACCTGTCCGCATGCTGGCTCCCCCATGACAGGGCCAGCCGCGACCGCCTGCGTAGCAGGGTACTCGGGCAGCCGCCGTCAGAGCGCGCGGAGGCATAGGAAGCAATGAACGCGGAACTGAGCGCGGCGTCCACCGGCCCGACGGGGGACGGGGCGCCGGCAAGCACGGCGGACGAAGACATCCTGCTCCGGGTGGAGAACCTGTTCAAGTACTTTCCCATCAAGTCAGGCAACCCGCTCCTGCGCACGCGCGACTTCGTGCATGCCGTCGACGGGGTAAGCCTGGAGATCCGCAAGGGCGAGACTCTCGGGCTCGTCGGCGAGACGGGCTGCGGCAAGTCGACGCTCGCGCGGTGCGTGGCGAGACTCTACGACATCACGTCCGGGCGGGTCATCTTCGACGGGCAGGACATCAGCACCTGGTCGGCCCGGCGGATGCGCCCGTTGCGCCGCGAGATCCAGATGATCTTCCAGGACCCGTACGGGTCGCTGAACCCGCGGCGGCGGGTCGGGTCGATCATCGGTGACCCGTTCGCGATCCACAACATCGCGACGGGCGCGGAGCGCAAGGAGCGAGTGCAGCACCTGATGGAGCTAGTCGGCCTGAACCCGGAGCACTACAACCGGTTCCCCGCCGAGTTCTCCGGCGGCCAGCGGCAGCGGATCGGAGTGGCCAGGGCCCTGGCGTTCACACCTAAGCTGATCATCTGCGACGAGCCAGTCTCCGCGCTTGACGTGTCCATTCAGGCGCAGATCATCAACCTGCTCGCGGACCTGCAGGCCAAGCTTGGCCTGACCTACATCTTCATCGCCCACGACCTTTCTGTCGTCCGGCACGTCAGCGACACGGTAGCGGTCATGTACCTCGGGAAGGTGGTCGAACAGGCACCGGTCGAGCAGCTCTGGGCACATCCCCGGCACCCCTACACGGACGCGCTGCTGTCCGCGGTGCCCATCCCCGACCCGGAGCACGTCAGCCAGCGCCAGCAGATCATCCTGGTCGGCGACGTGCCGTCGCCGATCAACCCGCCACCGGGATGCCGGTTCCACCCCCGGTGCCCAAAGGCACGCCAGCCCTGCGTCGACAGTGAGCCCGAGTTCACGCCGCGGCTCGGCGATGCTGCCGCGCACCTGGCGGCCTGCCATTTCCCGGTCCAGGACGGCGAGGACATCTCGAAGTCCCGGCCCAGCATCGGCGCCGACCTCCGCGTGATCGAAACCGGGCTCGTCGGCGGCTCGTAGGCGTGCGCGCACGGAAGGGGTCAGCATGACCTACAACTACAGCGACCTGGAAACGGTCGGCGAGCTGCCCGCGGAGCCGGTCCTTGCCGCCCCCGAGGCCGAGGCCGCCAAGAAGATCGAGGGACACAGCCCGTGGCGGCTCGCCATGGACCGGCTGCGGCGCGACCGCGCCGCGATGATCGCCCTGGGGGTCATCATCATCATCGTGCTGGTGGCCATCTTCGCGCCGGTCTTCGCCGTCATCACCGGGCACGGGGTCTACGAGCAGTTCCGCGGGCCCGCTCCGCCGATCGGGCTCACCCCGACCGGGCAGCCGGTCGGGCCAACGTCCGCGTTCCTGCTCGGTACCGATGACCAGGGCAGGGACATCATGGTCCGGATCGCCTACGGGGCCCGGGTCTCGCTGTTCGTCGGCGTGGTCGCGACCGGGATCACCGTGGGGATCGGCCTGGTCGTCGGGCTGGCGGCGGGTTTCTTCGGCGGGATCGTCGACAGCGTCCTGGCCCGGCTGATGGACTGGCTGCTGGCGATCCCGTTCCTGCTGTTCGCGATCTCGCTGGCGTCTGTCGTGCTGGTGCATCCGATCGGGCCCATCGGGCCCGGGCTGCCGGTTGTCATCATCGTGCTCGGAGTGCTCACCTGGGCAACGGTTGGCCGCCTCGTCCGCGGTCAGGTGCTGTCGATCCGCGAGAAGGAGTACATCGAGGCAGCCCGGGCACTCGGCGCCGGGCCGTGGCGGATCATGTTCATCGACATCCTGCCGAACCTGCTCGCCCAGCTCATCGTCTACGCGACCCTGCTGATACCGCTCACGATCGTGGCGGAGGCATCGCTGTCGTTCCTCGGCGTCGGAATCCCCGCGCCGACAGCCGACTGGGGCCAGATGATCAGCGCGGCGTCCTCGATCTACCTGTACGGCCCGTGGTGGTACCTGCTGTTCCCCAGCCTGGCGCTGCTGATCACCACCCTGGCTTTCAACATCTTCGGTGACAGCGTGCGGGACGCGTTCGACCCGCGCGGCGACCTGTTCGTCTAGGAGCTTCCCGTGGCACGCTTTCTGATCCGCAGGACCCTGCAGGGCCTGTTCGTCCTGTGGCTGATGACGGTCACCGTGTTCCTGATCTTCTTCATCGGCCCAGGGCCAGCGTCCGTGGCGCGCACGCTGGCGGGCCGCCAGGCCACCCCGGCCCAGGTCGCCGCGGTCAGCCACCGGCTGCTGCTGGACCAGCCGGTCTACGTCCAGTACCAGCACTTCATCTGGCTGCTGCTGCACGGCAACCTCGGCTACGACTACTACCACAGCCAGCCGGTGACCTCGATCATCGCGGCCGCGTTCCCGATCACGCTGTCGCTGCTGATCGGCGCCTCGATCCTGTGGCTGACCATAGGCGTGCTGACCGGGATCCTGTCGGCGGTGAAGACCCGGTCCGTCTATGACCGCACCTCCACCGCCCTCGCGCTGCTGTTCTACTCGATGCCCACCTTCGTGCTCGGCTTCCTGCTGATCCTCGGCCTGTACTACGAGTTCGCGATCCACGGCATCAACGTCTTCCCGGCACCGGGGACGTGGGTGCCGTTCTCGCAGAATCCGGCGCAGTGGGCGCGCGCGCTGATCCTGCCGTGGATCACGCTTGCGCTGGTGTCCGCGGCCACCTATACCCGGCTGACCAGAGGGTCCATGCTGGACGTCTTCGGCGAGGATTACATCCGCACCGCCAGGTCCAAGGGGATGAGCGAGCGACGGGTGATCTTCAAGCACAACCTGCGGGCCTCCCTGACGCCGGTGGTCACCCAGTTCGGCCTCGATGTCGGGACCCTGATCGGCGGCGCGATCATCACCGAGTCCGTCTTCAACCTGCCCGGCCTGGGATACACCGCGGTTCAGGCGATCGGCCAGCAGGACCTGCCGGTGGTGATCGGCGTTGTCATCGTCGCGTCGGCGGGGGTGGTCATCGCTAACGTGGTCGTCGATATCTTCTACGGGGTCCTCGACCCCCGGGTCCGCCTGAACTAGGCAGCCCTGCCTCTGGCCAAGGGGCAGCCTCGTGCAGCGGGTTAACGCAACGCTGCGCGCCCGCGAGCAGGGTTGAGCTCGCCGACTCGGTCGCGGCCGGCCGATCCCGTTCCTCTTCATCGTGCTGATCGTGGCGGTCAAGTATGGGTGCGTCGGTGCTCGGCCTGAGCCTCATCATTGGGGCGTTCACCTGGCTGGTGCCGGCCCGGCTTGTCCGTGGCGAGGTGCTCACGCTGCGGGTGCGGGACTTCGTCTCGGCGGCCCGGACCGCCGGGGCCCGCCAGTCGCGGCTGGTCAGCCGGCACCTGATCCCGAACGCGCTCGGCGTGATCATCGTCAACGTCACGTTCAACGTCGCCGATGCGATCCTGGCCGTGGCCGCGCTCGGCTTCCTTGGCTTCGGGTTGCACTACCCGACCCAGGACTGGGGCGACATGCTCTCCAACGGGGTGGGGTACCTGCAGGACGGCTACTGGTGGCTGATCTACCCGGTCGGCGCCTGCATCGTGCTGGTCGTGATGGCGTGCAACCTGCTCGGCGACGCGCTGCGCGACTCGCTCGACGTACGGCTGCGGCGCCGCTGATCCCGGCGTGATGACCGCCAGGACGCGCGCCTGATTTCCCCACTGACTGAGGAGTTCCCGCGGATGGCCCCTGTCCTTGAGATCACGGACCTGTCGACGCACATCCAGCTGACAAAGTCGGTCGTGCAGGCGGTCGGCAACATCGACCTGCGGATCGAGCCGGGAGAGACGCTCGGGCTGGTTGGCGAGTCGGGCTGCGGCAAGTCGATGACCGGGCTGTCGATCATGGGACTGCTGCCGCCCGGCGGTTCGATCGTGGGCGGCTCGATCATGCTGAACGGCAGGGAACTCGTCGGCCTGCCCGATGCCGACCTCCGCAAGATCCGCGGCAACGACATCGCGATGATCTTCCAGGACCCGCTGACCTCGCTCGACCCGACCAAGACCATCGGCTACCAGGTCGCCGAGCCGGTCCGGCTGCATCGCGGGGCGAGCAGGCGGGACGCGGAGGAACGGGCCGCCGAGGTGCTTGGGCCTGGTCGGCCTGCCGAGGCCGAGGGAGCGGCTTTCCGACTATCCGCATCAGCTCTCCGGCGGGCTGCGGCAGCGGGTCATGATCGCGATGGCGCTGTCGTGCGAGCCAAAGCTGCTGATCGCGGACGAGCCGACGACTGCGCTGGACGTGACGATCCAGGCACAGATCCTGGCGCTGCTCGACGACCTCAAGGACCGGCTCGGCATGGCCATGCTGCTGATCACCCACGACATGGGGGTGATCGCGGGGCATGCGGACCGCGTGGAGGTGATGTACGCGGGCCGGCTCGTGGAGACGACCGATACCCTCACCCTGTTCGACCACATGCACCATCCCTATACCCAGGCCCTGCTCGCCTCGATTCCGCGGCTGAGCCAGGACAACACGCAGCGCCTGCTGAACATCTCCGGGCTTCCGCCCGACCTGGCGCAGCCGCCAGCCGGATGCAGGTTCGCCGCGCGCTGCAGCCGGGCGACCGACAAGTGCCGCGTCGACGAGCCGCCGCTGACCGGCGAGACAGCCGCGCACCGGTTCGCCTGCTGGCACCCGGTGGACGGCCCGCTCGCGCTGAACGCCGGCCAGGGGAACGGTCAGGCGCGCCAGAGCAGCCATGCCACGCCGGGCCTGGTGACTACCGACCGGAAGCCAGCCACCGGGGCTGACCAGGCGCCCATCCTGGCCGGGCAGACGCTGCTCGAGGTACGGGACCTGGTCAAGGAGTTCCCGGTCACGGCGGGCGCGATCCTGCAGCGCAAGGTCGGCAGCGTGCATGCGGTGTCCGACGTCTCGTTCACCGTGAACGCCGGCGAGACGTTCGGCCTGGTCGGCGAGTCAGGCTGCGGCAAGACCACCATCGGGCGGGTCGTGGTGGCGCTAGAGCGCCCCAACTCGGGCACTGTGCAGCTGGCCGGCGAGAACATCTCCGCGCTCAGCGGCGGCGAGCTGCGCAGGAAACGCCGCGATCTGCAGCTGATGTTCCAGGATCCGTACTCATCGCTCGACCCCAGGATGCGGGTAGGGGCGATCATCAGGGAGCCGCTGTCGATCCAGCACATCGGATCCGGCCAAGAGCAGCAAAAGCGCGTGAATGAGCTGCTCGACGAGGTCGGGCTGCCGCGCAACGCGGTCGAGCGCTACCCGCATGAGTTCTCCGGCGGCCAGCGGCAGCGGATCGGGCTCGCCCGCGCGCTCACGCTCAACCCGCGGGTGATCGTCGCCGACGAGCCGGTGAGCGCGCTGGACGTGTCGATCCGGGCCCAGGTCCTCAACCTGATGAAACGGCTGCAGGCTGACCACGGCCTGACCTACATCGTGATCTCGCATGACCTTGCGGTCGTCAAGTACATGGCCGACCGGATCGGCGTCATGTACCTGGGCAAGCTCGTCGAGCTTGGCTCGGGGGATGACATCTACCAGCGCGCCGCGCACCCGTACACGGCGGGGCTGATCGCCACCATCCCGGTGCCGGAGCCAACTGCGGCACGGGCGATCAAGGACATCGGGATCAAGGGCGAGCTGCCGAGCCCGATCAATCCGCCGTCCGGCTGCAGGTTCCGCACCAGGTGCCCGTTCGCGCAGGATCGCTGTGCCGATGAGGAGCCGCTGCTGCGCTCCTTCGGGCCAGGTCATATGGCCGCCTGCCACTTCCCGCTGCAGGACTACATCCCCCCGGAGGAGCAGCAGACGGCCCAGGCCACGGCGGGAACGGCGAACCCCGGTCAGGCAGGCCTCACGTCCTCATGATCAGCAGGCGTGCGCGGGCTGGGACGGCTGGATGATCGCCTACCTGGCCCGCAGGACCGGGACGTCCATCGTGGTTCTCGTTGGCGTCTCAGTTTCATCTTCTTCCTGCTGCACAAGATCTATCCCTCGCCCGCCATTGATGTGCTTGGCCCGCGGGCAAGCCCGCCCGCCATCGTACGGCCGACATCGCGCTGACCGTCGCTGACCCCAGGATCCGGATCGCCTGACAGGCTGCCATGGCCGCACGGGACCCGCGGATCCGGCTGACCTGGGATGGCTTGTGCGGCCGGCGGGCACGGCTGATACTTCGATTATGCGACGGCAGCAGGGCTGGGCGGGCATAGCGCCGCCACGGCTGCGCGCCTCTGACGCCGAGCGCGAGCAGGTAGTGAGCGAACTGCGGGAACGCTTCGCCGAGGGCAGGCTCAGCCAGGACAGCTTCGTGGACCGGATGGACGCGGCGCTGCGGGCCCGGGAGCGGCAGGAGCTCGCCGGGCTGCTGGCGGACATGCCCGCCTCGCGCCGCATCGCCGACGCGCTGACCGGGGCCATCAGCGAGACGGCCGCTCGCTGCCAGGCAGCGGCCCGGCAGGCTGCCCGGCGGTGGCAGACCGCCAGCCGACCAGCCACGCGCTGGCCGGAGCTGCTGTTCCCGGCTGGCCGGGAGCGGCTGTTCACGATCGGCCGGGACGGGGGCTGCGACCTCGTTCTCGCCGATGTCACGGTTTCCCGCCGGCACGCGCGGCTCGAGCGCGACGGCGATGGCTGGCTGCTGGAGGATCTGGGCTCCACCAACGGCACCAGGCTCAATGGCTGGCTGGTCAGCAGCCCGGTCCCGGTCCGGGCCGGCGACCAGGTCAGCTTCGGCGCAGCGGGCTTCATGCTCGCCGACGGCTCGTAGTACGGCCGGGCCGTGACAGCGGGCAGCCCGCAAGTGCCCTGCCGCGCTGCCCTGCCCCGGCAGCCGGGACATGCTTCACCGGCAGGCCCGGCAGGCCCGGCAAGCGCTTAGAGTCATGGGGTGACCTTGGTTCTCCTGGTGCGGCACGGCCTCACGGCGGCGACCGGCACGGTGCTCACCGGCCGGACCCCCGGTATCCCGCTGGACGATCGCGGCCGCACGCAGGCGGCCACGCTCGCGGCCAGGCTGGCCTCCGTTCCGCTGGACGCGATCATCACCAGCCCGGTAGAGCGCTGCTGGCAGACCGCCGAGGCACTGGCATCGGCGCGGGGCGGGCTTCCGCGGGTGACCGCCGACGAGCGGGTCAGCGAGTGCAGGTACGGCGACTGGACCGGCAAGCCGCTGAAGGCGCTGGCCAAGGAGCCGCTCTGGCGGGTAGTCCAGGCTCATGCGAGCGCTGTCCGGTTTCCCGGTGCCGACGGGGAGTCGATGCTGGATATGCAGCACCGGGCGGTGAGCGCTGTCCGTGACTGGAATGCCAGGCTGGGGAAGGACGCGGCCTACGTGATCTGCTCGCACGGCGATGTGATCAAGGCCGTGATCACCGATAGCCTGGGGATGCATCTCGACATGTGCCAGCGGATCCAGGTGGACCCCTGTTCGCTTACCGTGATCCGCTATACCCCGCTGCGCCCGTTCCTCATCCGGATGAATGACACCGGCGGCGGGACGGCCGATCTCGCGCGCCGCCCGGCGGCCGGCCGCGCGGCGGCCGATGGGCAGGCGGCCGTGGACGAGGGCGATGCGATGGTCGGCGGCGGGGCGGGAGGATAAGGGTCATGCCGGTCTATTCGTACGACCCGCCGGACAGGTTCGTGGCCGGGACGGTCGGCCAGCCTGGCGAGCGGACGTTCTACCTGCAGGCCAGCGCCGGCGGCAGGGTAACGAGCGTCGCACTGGAGAAGGTCCAGGTGAGCTTGCTCGCTGAGCGCCTTGACGAACTGCTTGACGAGGTGCTGCGGCGCAGCGGGGGACAGGCGGCGGTGCCGGCCGCAGCGCCGGCCAGCCTCGCCGACGACGGCCCGCTTGACCTGCCGCTGATGGAGGACTTCCGGGTCGGGGCGATCGCGCTGGCGTGGGACCGCGACGACGAGCGGGTAGTCATCGAAGCGCAGGAGGAGACCGAGTCACCGGTTGAGCCGCTAACCGAGGACGTGCCTGAGGACGGCCCCGGGGTGCTGCGGGTGCGGATCACGGCCGCGATGGCACGCGCGTTCTCCCAGCGGGCGATGCAGATCGTCAGCCAGGGCAGGCCGCCGTGCCCGCTCTGCGGGCTGCCGCTGGACACCGACGGGCACATCTGCCCGCGGCAGAATGGCCATCGGGCCAGCAATGCCTGACCGGCCCCCTGGCCGGCGCAGCGGGCGCGGCCAGCGGGCCGGGCCAGGGGCCGGGCAGGGGACCGGTCCCGACGACGAGCAGGATGCCGCCGAGGCGGCGGCTCTCGAGCTGCTCAGCCTCGGCACCATCGAGGTCGAGGGCCGGCTGGTCGTCGCGTCCAACGCGACCCTTTACTGCACGATCAGGCACGGCGGACGCGAGGCGGCCTGCGTGTACAAGCCAGTGGCGGGGGAGCGCCCACTGTGGGACTTCACCGCGGGCTCGCTGGCGGGCCGGGAGGTCGCCGCCTACGTGGTGTCCAGGGCCAGCGGCTTCCAGGTAGTGCCGCCGACCGTCTTCCGCGACGGCCCGTTCGGCCCGGGGATGTGCCAGCTATGGATTCACGCCGACGAGTCGGTGGACATCATCGCGCTCGCCCGCCGGACCGACCACGCGGGGCTGCGGGACATGGCCGTGTTCGATGCCGTCGTCAACAACGCCGACCGCAAGATCGGCCATCTGCTGCCCGAACCCGATGGGCATCTTTACGGCTGCGACCACGGTGTCTGCTTCGGCGAGGAGTACAAGCTCCGCACGGTGCTGTGGCAGTGGCGCGGCCGGAGCCTGCCTGGCCGGTCGATGGCGGCGCTGCAGCTGCTTGAGCAGGGCTTTGAGAACGGCGACCTCACCGCTGACCTGTCCGGCTGGCTGACCGCGGCCGAGGTGGCCGCCACCCGCGAGCGGCTTGAGCTGCTGCTCAAGCACCGGGTGCATCCGTACCCGCCGGAGGACTGGCCCGCCGTGCCCTGGCCGCCGGTCTAGCTACCGGCCGCCATGCTCGCCCCGGTTTCCGCGGCGGCGGAGGTAGCGCTCGAACTCCCTGGCGATGGCGTCGCCGCTCGCCTCCGGCAGGTCCGTCGCGTCCTTGGCCTCCTCGAGCGTCTTCACGTACTCGGCCACCTCTGCGTCCTGCTCGGCCAGCTCGTCCACTCCGCGCTCCCAGGCACGCGCCTCGTCCGGCAGGTCGGCGAGCGGCAGCGTCGCATCCAGGATGTCCTCGACCCCGCGGAGCAGCGCCAGCGTGGCCTTGGGGCTGGGCGGCTGGGCCACGTAGTGCGGCACCGCTGCCCACAGCGATACCGACGGCAGGCCGGCCGCCGCGCAAGCGTGCTGGAGCACCCCCACGATCCCGGTCGGCCCCTTGTACTCGACTGGCTCCACGTGCAGTTCCTTGGCGAGCTTGGCATCCGAGGCGGCAGCCGTCACCGGGACGGGACGGGTGTGCGGGGAATCCGCGAGCAGCGCGCCGAGCAGGATCACGAGCTCGACGCCGAGATCGGTGAACGCGGTGACCAGCTCGTCACTGAACGCCCGCCAGCGCATGTTGGGCTCGATCCCGTGCACCAGGATCAGGTCCCTGTTCATGCCCTGCGGGCTGGCCAGCGAGAGCCGGGTGGTGGGCCAGACCAGCCGGTCGGTGCGGCCATCGGAGACCTCGAGCACCGGGCGGGTCACCTGGAAGTCGTAGAAGTCCTCGGGATCCATCTCGCCGATCGGGCTGGCCTGCCAGGCGACGCCCAGATGATTAATCGCCCCGCTGGCAGCCTCGCCCGCGTCATTCCAGCCCTCGAACGAGGCGATCAGCGCCGGCGCCGTGAGCCCGGCTGGTGAGGTGAGCCTGCCGATGCCGTCGAGCTCGATCTCCCCACCCCTTCCTCGGGTCTCCCGCCGGCCCGGGTTTCCCCGGGACAGCACCGGCCATCCGGGCTCATGCGCTCTCGCCGTCCAGATTACGTGGTTGACCGTGATCACCATGTCACGGCCCGCCATCCGGCGCGACCCGGCCCGGCAGCCGGGCCGCAGCGGCCTGCAGCCGACCCGTGGCCGGCCGCGGCTCTTACAATGGGGTCGTCATGCCGCCAACAAAGCAGCCGCCCGGCTCGCAGCGCAGCGCAGGCACGCCCGGGCAGGACGCTGCCCGCGCGCAGCGGGACGCGCCGCCGGGCGGGCCCGGCCGGACGGCGGCGCTGCGCGCCGCGCTCAGCGAGCGGGTAGTGATCGCCGACGGCGCGATGGGATCGATGCTGCAGGGCAGCGCGGCCACGCTCGACGACTTCGCCGGGCATGAGGGCTGCAACGAGATCCTCAACGTCACCCGGCCGGACATCGTGCTGGACATCCACGACGGCTACCTGGCCGCCGGGGTCGACTGCATCACCACCAACACGTTCGGCGCGAACCTCGGCAACCTCGGCGAGTACGGGATTTCCGGCCGGATCGGCGAGCTCGCGGAAAGCGGCGCGCGGCTCGCCCGGCGGGCCGCCGACGCAGCCGCGACCGGCGGCCGGCCGCGCTGGGTGCTCGGCTCGATGGGGCCAGGCACGAAGCTGCCGACCCTCGGCCATGTCGCGTTCACCAGGCTGCGGGATACCTATCAGGTCAACGCGGCCGCCCTGCTGCGCGGCGGCGCCGACGCGCTGATCGTGGAGACCTGCCAGGACCTACTGCAGGCCAAGGCCGCCATCATCGGCGCGCGGCGGGCCATCGCCGCGGCTGACGCGGATGTCCTGCTGATCGCCCAGGTCACCATCGAGACAACCGGCGCGATGCTGCTCGGCACCGAGATCGGCGCGGCGCTCACCGCGCTTGCGCCGCTCGGCATCGACATGATCGGACTCAACTGCGCGACCGGACCGAGCGAGATGAGCGAGCACCTGCGCTATCTCGCCGCGCACTCGCCGGCGCCGCTGTCCTGCATGCCGAATGCCGGGCTTCCCGAGCTGACCTCGGACGGCGCGTACTATCCGGTGACCCCGGACGAGCTCGCCGACGCGCACGACGTGTTCGCCGCCGAGTTCGGACTGGCACTGGCTGGCGGCTGCTGCGGCACCACGCCCGAGCACATGGCCGCCGTCGTTGCCCGGCTGCGCGACCGGCCGCTGGCACCGCGGCGGCCGCGGCCCGAGGCCGGCGTCGCCTCGCTCTACCAGCACGTGCCCTTCCGGCAGGACACCGCCTTCCTGGCCATCGGCGAGCGGACCAACGCGAACGGGTCACGGGCGTTCCGCGATGCCATGCTGGCCGGGCGCTTCGACGACTGCGTGGAGATCGCCCGCGCGCAGACCAGGGACGGCGCGCACCTGCTTGACGTCTGCGTGGACTACGTCGGCAGGGACGGCGCGGGGGATATGCGCGAGGTCGTGAGCAGGCTCGCCACGGCCGCGACGCTGCCGCTCGTGCTCGACTCCACCGAGCCCGACGTGATCAGGGCCGGACTTGAGCTGCTCGGCGGCCGCTCCGTGGTGAACTCCGTCAACTACGAGGACGGTGACGGCCCGGACTCCAGGATCGCCCGGGTGATGCCGCTGATCCGCGAGCATGGCGCCGCGGTCATCGCGCTCACCATCGACGAGCAGGGCCAGGCCCGCACCGCGGACTGGAAGGTGGCCGTGGCCACCCGGCTGATCGACGACCTGACCGGCAACTGGGGCATGCAGCCCGGCGACATCATCGTGGACTGCCTGACGTTCCCGGTCGCCACCGGCCAGGAGGAGACCCGGCGGGACGCGCTCGAGACCATCAACGCGATCCGCGAGCTCAAGCGGCGGTACCCGGAGGTGCAGACGACGCTCGGCGTCTCCAACGTCTCGTTCGGCCTGAACCCGGCCGCCCGCGCGGTGCTGAACTCCGTCTTCCTGGCCGAGTGCACGCGGGCCGGGCTGGACTCGGCGATCGTGCACGCGTCGCGGATCATGCCGATCTCCCGGATTCCGGAGGAGCAGCTGCAGACCGCGCTTGACCTCGTCTACGACCGGCGTACCGCGGACTACGACCCGCTGAGCAGGCTGCTCGAGTTGTTCGAGGGCGTCGATGCCGCGGCGGTCAAGGCGACCAGGGCTCAGGAACTCGCCGGGCTGCCGCTCTGGGAGCGGCTGAAGCGGCGGATCATCGACGGCGAGCGGGCCGGCCTGGAAGCCGACCTGGACGAGGCGCTCACCGGCCGGCCCGCCCTGGAGATCGTCAACGACGTGCTGCTCGACGGGATGAAGACGGTCGGCGAGCTGTTCGGCTCCGGCCAGATGCAGCTGCCCTTCGTGCTCCAGTCCGCCGAGGTGATGAAGGCGGCCGTTGGGTACCTGGAGCCGCACATGGAGCGCTCCGGGGAGGACGGCAAGGGCAGGATCGTGCTCGCCACGGTCAAGGGCGACGTGCACGACATCGGCAAGAACCTGGTCGACATCATCTTGTCCAACAACGGATACGACGTCGTGAACATCGGCATCAAGCAGCCGATCTCCGCCATCCTGGACGCGGCCACCGAGCACGATGCCGACGTCATCGGGATGTCCGGCCTGCTGGTGAAGTCCACGGTGGTGATGCGGGACAACCTGGCCGAGCTGAACTCGCGGCGGCTGGCCGGCCGCTGGCCGGTGCTGCTCGGCGGCGCCGCGCTGACCCGGGCCTACGTCGAGCAGGACCTGGCCGGCCTGTTCGAAGGCCAGGTGCGGTACGCCCGCGACGCCTTCGAGGGGCTGCGCTTGATGGACGCCTTCATGTCGGTCAAGCGGGGCGAGGCCGGGGCACGGCTGCCCGCCCTGCGGCAGCGGCGGGTCCGCCCGGCTGCGCTGGCCAGCCCCGCGGGCGGCGAAGCCGAAGCCGGTGACCAGGCGGGGGAAATTCGTTCCACCGTATCCGTGACCTGCCCGGTGCCCGAGCCGCCGTTCTGGGGCGCCACGGTGGTCAAGGGCATCCCTCTTGCCGACTATGCCGCCTTCCTCGACGAGCGGGCGCTGTTTCTCGGCCAGTGGGGGCTCAAGCCTGCCCGCGGCAGGGACGGCCCCTCGCATCAGGAGCTGGCCGAGACCGAGGGCAGGCCCCGGCTGCGGATGTGGCTGGAGCGGGCGCAGACCGAGGGGCTGCTGCAGGCCGCCGTCGTGCACGGGTACTTCCGCTGCGTCAGCGAGGGCGATGACCTGGTCGTGCTGGACGAGCGCGGCGCCGAGCGGGAGCGGTTCCGGTTCCCGCGGCAGCGCAGGGACCGCAGGCTGTGCCTGGCCGACTTCTTCCGGCCCAGGGAATCCGGCGAGACCGACGTCGTTGCCTTCCAGCTGGTCACGGTCGGGTCCCGGATCAGCGAGGCTACCGCTGAGCTGTTCGCCAAGAACGCCTACCGCGACTACCTGGAGCTGCATGGCCTGTCCGTGCAGCTGGCCGAGGCGCTGGCCGAGTACTGGCACGCGCGGATCCGCGGCGCGCTCGGGATCGGCGGCGCCGACCCGGCTGAGCTCGACGGCATACTCAAGGTCGGCTACCAGGGCTGCCGTTACTCGTTCGGCTATCCTGCCTGCCCGGACCTGGAGGACAGGGCCAAGGTAATGCGGCTGCTCGAGCCCGGGCGGATCGGAGTGACGCTATCGGAGGAATTCCAGCTTGCGCCGGAGCAGTCGACCGACGCCGTCATCACCCATCATCCGGAGGCCAAGTACTTCAGCACCTGATTCCGGTTTGTCGCGGCCGGTAAGGTCCTTGCTCATGTCGCTTACCGCGTCCGCGCGCTCCGCCGGCGGCGCCCTGCAAGCCATCCTCTTCGACATGGACGGGCTGCTCATCGACTCCGAGCCGCTCTGGTACGAGGTCGAGAGTGAGGTCATGGCGCAGCTCGGCGGCCAGTGGAGCGCAGCTGACCAGCAGGAGCTCGTCGGCGGCTCACTGGACAGGTCCCTGGACTACCTGCTGGCGCGCGCCGCCAGGCCAGCGCGGCGGAAGGAAGTCGGGCGCTGGATGGTGGACGGCATGACCGCGCTGCTGCGCGAGCGCGGCGTGCACGTGATGCCGGGCGCGCGCGAGCTGCTCGCCGAGGTAACCGACGCGCGGATGCCGAATGCGCTGGTCACTTCCTCGGAGCGGCAGATCATGGAGGTGGTGATCCCGAAAATTGGGATGACCTTCGGCGCTACCGTGTGCGCCGAGGACGTTCGGCGCAGCAAGCCGGCCCCCGAGCCCTACCTGCGGGCGGCGGAACTGCTCGGCGTCGATCCGGCCAGGTGCATCGTCCTTGAGGACTCGCCGAACGGGGTCGCCGCCGCCGAGGCGGCGGGCTGCCTGGTCGTGGCGATACCGAGCCTGCTCCCGATTCCCACCCGGGCCGGCCGGGTGGTGGCCTCGTCGCTCGGCCAGATCGACCTCACGACGCTGCGGGGAATGATGGGCGGCCGGTAGCGCCGTTGCCCACAGCGGGCTGGACGGGGCAGGCGCCCGGGTGTGCGACGATGAAAGAGACCTACGCTGTGGCCGGGCTGCCAGCGGCCCGGCCCTGAGGGGAGGCGCGGCGCATGTCGGCCGTTGACTTCGTGATCTGCGGCGGCCTGACCGCGGCCGGGCTGGTCCTGTCCTACTTCAGGTGGCGGCGCAAGGGCCCGCGGTCCGGATTCCGGCTCGCCGCCTGGTCGCTGCTGCCGCTGGCCGCCTACCTGACCGGGACGGTCACGCTGATCCGCCAGATCAGCACGGCCGTGGTGCATTTTGGCGGATCCTTCGTGTTCTCGACGAAGACCTGGGCCGGCGTGGTGCTGGCGGGCGTCGCGGCGGCGATGCTGCTGACGTCCGGCGGGATACCGCTGACCGGCCGGCGCAAGCGCGCGAAGACGACGCCGGCCGACTCGCAGCCGGCCGTCGTTCCTGGCGGCGGCGCTGGCAAGGCCGCGCTCGGGCCGGGATCACCCAGCACCGCGAAGAAGGGCAAGCGCGGCGCGGCGCCGGCCGACGACGACATGGCGGATGTCGAGGCGATCCTGCGCCGGCGCGGGATCAGCTAGCGGGCACCAGGTCCAGTCACAGCGGCCGGTCAGGCCGGGGAATCGGTACCAGAGCAATCGTCGCCCTCGGGAGACTCCGTGCCGTTGGGAGACTCCGCGCCGTTGGGAGACTCCGCGCCGTTGGGAGACGCCGCGACCTTGGGAGACGCCGCGCCGTTGGGAGACGCCGCGACCTTGGGAGACGCCGCGACCTTGGGAGACGCCGCGACCTTGGGAGACGCCGCGACCTTGGGAGACGCCGCGACCTTAGGAGGCTCCGCGACGTTGGGCAACTCCGCGGCGTTGACGGTGCCGGAGATTGCCGTGGGCTGGGTCGTCGTGGCGGCGGCTGTCACGACGTCCGACGCCAGGTCCGGCAGTGGCGGCGGGGTTCCGCCCCATGCCGGGCAGATCGGCTTGTGCGCGCACCAGTCGCACAGCCGACCAGGCCGCGGGCGCCAGTCGCCGGCGTCTCTGGCCCGCTCGATCGCCCGCCACAGGGCGTTGATCTTCCGCTCGGCCGCGCGCAGGTCGGCCTCGTCCGGGGCGTACCGGACAATCTCGCCGCTGCCGAGATAGATGAGCTGCAGCAACCGCGGCACTTGTCCGTGGCTGCGCCAGAGCACCAGCGCGTAAAACTTCATCTGGAACAGCGCGCGCGCCTCGAATTCCTCCCGCGGCGCCGTGCCCGTCTTGTAGTCCACGATCCTGATCTCGCCGCCGGGCGCGACATCGAGCCTGTCGATGTAGCCGCGCAGCAGCAGGCCGGACTCGAGCACGGTCTCGACGCGAAGCTCGCGGTGCGCCGGCTCGAGCCGACGCGGATCTTCCAGGGTGAAGTAGCGATCCAGCATCGCGGCAGCCTCGGCAAGCCAGACGTCCCGCTGGTCGTCCTCCGCGAAGAGGCCGGCCAGCTCGGGCTCTTCCTGGCTGAGCCGTGCCCACTCCGGCTCGAGCAGGGAGCGGGCCGCCTGCGGCGTCCTGGCCGCAGCCGGGTGGTCGAACAGCCGCTCCAGCACAGCGTGCACCAGCGTCCCGCGCGCGGCGGCCGGGCTTGGCGGCTCCGGCAGCCGGTCCACAACCCGGAACCGGTACAGCAGCGGGCAGGTCAGGAAATCGCCGGCCCGCGACGGCGACAGCGACCTCAGCCTGATCGACTCATCCTGCTCCGGCCCGGCAGTGCCCGGCGCCGCAGTGCCCGGCACCGCAGTGCCCGGCGCCGCAGTCCCCGGCGGCGCAGCCACGGCTGCTGGCTCGCCTGCGGCAGCCGGGTCGGGGTCAGGAGCAGACCGCGGCACCGGGCCCGCCTGAGTCACTGCGCTGAGATCGCCCACTCAACGGAGACTAGGGGACCATGCCGACAGTTGCCCGTCTTTGCCCGCTCTCCGCGCGTCCCCGGAGATACCAGCCCCGCCATGCCAGGCCGGGCGCTCCCGGCTGCGCCGCACAGCACGTAGCATCAGTGCTGTGACAGGTATGTTCCCGGACCGGCAGGCACCGCAGGATCCGCCGCCAGGAAACACGCCGCCAGGAAGCACGCCGCCGGGAGCAGGAGCACCAGGAGGCACCCAGCAAGGCGGCCCGCCGCCGGCCGGCCCGCCGCGGCGGGATCCGCGGCCGGGGATGATCATCGGGCGGCCGCTGGGCATCCCGGTGTACGTGTCGCCGTACTGGTTCCTGATCGCCGCCCTGTTCGTTACCTTCTACGCCGGCAGCCTCAAGGGCTCCGTACACGGCTCCACGACGCGATACCTGGTGGCCACCGCGTTCGTCGTCCTGCTCTACGTGTCGGTGCTGATACACGAGCTGAGCCACTGCGTGGTGGCGCGCGCGTTCGCGCTGCCGGTGAAGCGGATCCTGCTGTATCCGCTCGGCGGCTACTCGGAGATCGAGCAGGAACCGCAGACGCCGGCCAGGGAATTCCTGGTTTCCGGGGCAGGACCGCTGCTCTCGCTCGCACTCGCCGCGGTCGGGTTCGGCATCATCGTCGTGCTGCAGCCCGCCGGCATTCCCCGGATCCTGATCGACCAGCTGATCCTGGCGAACGTCCTGGTCGGAGTCTTCAACCTGCTGCCCGGGCTGCCGCTGGACGGCGGCCGGATGCTGCGCGCCGGGGTGTGGAAGCTGACCGGCAAGCCCGCTACCGGGACCATTGCTGCGGCCTGGGCAGGCCGCGTCCTTGCCGTTGCCCTGCTGGTCGTGCCCTTCGCCTTCATTCTCAGGAACGGCGACGGCAGCGGGGCCGACGTCGTGAACGTGCTCTGGCTTGGCGTCATCGCCGCCTTCATATGGGTCGGCGCCGGGCAGTCGATCCGCGTCACCCGGGTCCGGGAGCGGCTGCCAGGCCTCCAGGCCCGGCGGCTTGCCCGGCGCGCCATCCCCATCCCGGCGAGCCTGCCGCTGGCCGAGGCGATCAGGCGGGCCGATGCCGCGCAGGCCCGGGCGCTCGTCATCGTGGACCACCAGGACACGCCGATAGCGATCGTCAACGAGACGGCAGTGATCGCAACGCCCGAGCAGCGGCGGCCGTGGATCGAGGCAGGCTCCCTGGCGCGGACGCTCGATCCCAGCCTGGTATTGTCCGCCGACCTGTCCGGGATGGCGCTGATCGAGGCCGTGCGCCGGGCGCCCGCCAGCGAGTACCTGCTGATCGAGCCGTCCGGCCAGGTGTTCGGCGTGCTCGCGGCGAGTGATCTCGACCACGCCTTCGCCGGAACCTGACGCACCGCTAGCCTGGCGGGCGTGATCCGACCTCGCCGAGGACCCTTGACGCCGGGTGAGCAGGTTCAGCTCACCGACCCGAAAGGCCGCAGTCATCTCGTCTCGCTCCAGCCGGGGCAGGCCTTCCACACTCACCAGGGCTCGCTGGCCCACGACGACCTCATCGGCAGCCAGGACGGCAGCGTCGTGATCTCGTCCGGCGGGACTGCCTACGTTGCGCTCCGCCCGTTGCTCGCCGACTTCACCGTGTCCATGCGGCGCGGCGCCGCCGTCGTCTACCCGAAGGACGCCGCCCAGATCCTCGCCATGGCCGACATCTTCCCCGGAGCCCAGGTGCTCGAGGCCGGGGCCGGCAGCGGCGCGCTGTCCTGCTGGCTGCTCCGGGCGATCGGCGAGGCCGGCCTGCTGGTTTCGTTCGAGCGGCGGCCCGACTTCGCCGACATAGCGCGCGGGAACGTGGAACGGTACTTCGGCGCGCCGCATCCGGCCTGGCGGCTGACCATCGGCGAACTGCCGGCGGGCAGCGCCGTGGATCCCGGCCAGGCCGGCGAGCGGTTCGACCGGGTGGTGCTGGACATGCTCGCCCCGTGGGACTTTGCGGAGACCGCCGCCCGGTCACTGGCCGGCGGCGGCCTGATCTGCTGCTACGTTGCGTCGACCACTCAGCTGTCGCGGACCGTTGAGGCGCTGCGGGAGGAGGGCAGCTTCGCCGAGCCCGCCGCCTCGGAGTCCCTGGTGCGCGGCTGGCATGCGGACGGACTCGCCGTCCGGCCCGAGCACCGCATGGTCGGGCACACCGGATTCCTGGTAACGGCGCGACGGCTCGCTGACGGCGTCACGCCGCCACCGCGGCGGCGCCGGCCATCGAAGGGCGCACGCGACAGCGCGGCCTGGCGCGACCGTGACGGCGGCGCTCCTGACGTGGGCTGATGTCAGATCCGAGGCCTGACCGTTCCCTGATCGTGACGGGAGAATGCCAGTCGGAGCCCCGCGCCAGGTTACGGAAGCACCCCGGATAGGTAGGGTCTAGGTAAGTCAGCGCTCGGAAGGGGTGAGGGGCATGGCCGCCCGTGATGACAATGCCCGCGCCGGACGACACGACGACGAGGTCAAGGTCCTGTCCACGCAGATCTCCTTCCTCGAGGAGGAGATAGCGGCGCTTCGCCGTCGGCTCGCCGATTCGCCGGTCCAGGGCAGGTTGCTTGAGGAGCGGCTCCGCGAGACCGAGAGCAGCCTGGCCAGCGTCACCGGGCAGAACGACCGCCTGGCCAGCACGCTGCGCGAGGCCAGGGACCAGATCGTCGCGCTCAAGGAAGAAGTCGACAGGCTCGCCCAGCCGCCGTCGGGATTCGGCGTCTTCCTCAACGCCTGCGAGGACGGCACCGCTGACGTGTTTACCGGCGGCAGGAAGATGCGGGTCAGCGTTAGCCCCGGGATCGAGATCAGCGAGCTGAAGCCCGGCCAGGAGGTCGTGCTCAACGAGGCGCTGAACGTCGTCATAGCCCAGGGCTACGAGACGATCGGCGAGGTCGTCATGCTCAAGGAGATCCTTGGGGACGGCGACCGGGCGCTGGTCATCTCGCACGCCGACGAGGAGCGAGTGGCCAGGCTGGCTGAGCCGCTGCGCGAAGCCACCCTGCGGGCCGGCGATTCACTGCTGCTCGAGCCGCGTTCCGGCTACGTCTACGAGCGAATCCCCAAAGCGGAGGTCGAGGAGCTCATCCTCGAGGAAGTGCCGGACATCACCTACTCGGCCATCGGCGGGCTCAGCTCCCAGATCGAGCAGATCAGGGATGCCATCGAGCTGCCGTACCTGCATGCCGACCTGTTCCGCGAGCATCAGCTGCGGCCGCCCAAGGGCGTGCTGCTCTACGGCCCTCCCGGCTGCGGCAAGACGCTGATCGCCAAGGCAGTCGCGAACTCGCTCGCCAAGCAGGTCGCCACCCGGACGGCCGAGCTGGCCAGCCAGAACGGCGCGACCGGCGAGACGGGGGCACAGGCCAAGGAGGGCAAGAGCTTCTTCCTGAACATCAAGGGCCCCGAGCTGCTCAACAAGTACGTCGGCGAGACCGAGCGGCACATCAGGCTGGTCTTTCAGCGGGCCAGGGAGAAGGCCAGCGAGGGGATGCCGGTCATCGTCTTCTTCGATGAGATGGACTCCATCTTCCGCACCCGCGGCTCCGGCGTCTCCAGCGACGTCGAGAACACGATCGTCCCGCAGCTGCTGAGCGAGATCGACGGCGTCGAGGGCCTGGAGAACGTGATCGTGATCGGCGCATCGAACCGGGAGGACATGATCGACCCGGCGATCCTGCGACCCGGACGGCTGGACGTCAAGATCAAGATCGAGCGGCCGGACGCCGAGGCGGCCAGGGACATCTTCTCCAAGTACGTCGTCCCCAGCCTGCCCCTGCACGCCGATGACCTGGCCGAACACGGCGGATCGGCGACGGCGACCGTGGGCGAGATGATCCAGCGGGTCGTCGAGCGCATGTACAGCGAGACCGAGGAGAACCGGTTCCTGGAGGTCACCTACGCCAACGGCGACAAGGAGGTTCTTTACTTCAAGGACTTCAACTCCGGCGCGATGATCCAGAACATCGTTGACCGCGCGAAGAAGATGGCGATCAAGGAATTCCTCGAGACGAGGCAGAAAGGCCTGCGGGTCGCCCATCTGCTGACCGCATGCGTGGACGAGTTCAAGGAGAACGAGGATCTGCCGAACACCACCAACCCGGACGACTGGGCACGGATCTCGGGCAAGAAGGGGGAGCGGATCGTCTACATCAGGACGCTGGTCTCCGGCAAGCAAGGCACCGAGGCGGGCCGGTCGATCGACACGGTGGCGAACACCGGCCAGTACCTCTGAGCGCGTCCGGCAGCCGGAGCAACTCCGCCGCGCACCTGCCCAGGTGGATAGTCACCGCGCGCGTCGTGCTGTACCAGGCCCAGGCAGCACTAGTCTTTGTTGCATGAGCGTGGTTGCATGAGCGTGCGGCGGGTCATGGGCACGGAGACCGAGTACGGCATCGCCGTGCCCGGTCAGCCGGGCGCGAATGCGATGGTCACCTCGTCCCAGATCGTCAACGCCTATCAGGCGGCGACCTCGGCCCGGGCGCGGCGGGCCCGCTGGGACTTCGAGGAGGAGAACCCGCTGCGCGATGCCCGCGGGTTCGACCTCGCCCGCGAGGCGGCCGACTCCGCGCAACTGACCGACGAGGATCTCGGCCTGGCCAACGTGATCTTGACCAACGGCGCGCGGCTGTACGTGGATCACGCGCACCCGGAGTACTCGGCGCCCGAGTGCACGGATCCGCTGTCCGCGGTGACCTGGGATAAGGCCGGCGAGCGGGTAATGGCGGAGGCTGCGGCACAGGCTGCGGCCGTGCCGGGCAGCGCGCCGATCCAGCTGTATAAGAACAACACCGACAATAAGGGCGCCTCTTACGGCTGCCATGAGAACTACCTGATGAACAGGGCGACGCCATTCGCCGACATCGTCCGGCACCTCACCCCGTTCTTCGTCTCGCGGCAGGTCGTCTGCGGGGCCGGCCGCGTCGGCCGTGGCGCCGACGGCCGGGATGAGGGCTTCCAGATCAGCCAGCGCGCCGACTTCTTCGAGGTCGAGGTCGGGCTGGAGACCACCCTGAAGCGGCCGATCATCAACACCAGGGACGAGCCGCACGCGGACCCGGAGAAGTACCGCCGCCTGCACGTGATCATTGGCGACGCGAACATGAGCGAGGTCTCCACCTACCTCAAGCTCGGCACCACGGCCCTGGTGCTCGCGATGATCGAGGACCGCTTCCTGGGCGCGGACCTCGGCCTGGATGCCCCAGTCACTGAGCTGCGCACGGTGTCGCACGATCCCTCCTGCCGCCACCTGGTAACGCTCCGCGATGGCAGGAAGATGACCGCCATCCAGCTCCAGATGGAGTACCTGGAACTTGCCAGGAAGTACACCGAAGACCGGTTCGGCGCCGACGTTGACGACACAACCGCCGATGTCCTCGACCGCTGGGAGTCCGTGCTCACCAGGCTCGCCGAGGATCCCATGCTGACATCGAGGGAACTCGACTGGACGGCCAAGCTCGGGGTGCTCGACGGCTACCGGGCCAGGGATGGCCTGGGCTGGGATCATCCCCGCCTGCAGCTCGTCGACCTGCAGTACTCCGATGTCCGTGCCGACCGCGGCATCTACAACCGGCTCGCCGCCCTGGGCAAGATGGTCCGGCTCGTCACCGACGAGCAGGTGACCAGGGCAGTCTCCTACCCGCCAGAGGACACCAGGGCCTATTTCCGTGGCCGGTGCCTGCGGAAATACCCCGAAGCCGTCGCCGCCGCGTCCTGGGACTCGGTCATCTTCGACATTCCCGGCCGCGAGTCGCTGCAGCGGGTTCCGACCCTGGAGCCGCTGCGCGGTACCCGCGCCCATGTTGGTGACCTGCTCGATCGCTGCGAGACTGCGAGCGAGCTCGTGGCCGCGCTGACCGGCCGGGACTGAGCCGCCGGCCTCGGCGGGCGGCGGCCCAGACGGCAGCCGGCGCTGCATTCCGGATCCATACCGATGGCGGGCGGCAGGATTGGGCACGCCGCGCGCTGGCGAAGATAGCGTTGAGACTGCGGGCCACGACCCGCGGAGCACGGAGGTTCGACATGGCGACAAAGGACACCGGAGGCCAGCGGCAGACTCCCCGGCGTACCGAGGACGAGCCAGATAGCGCGCCACAGGATACCGAAGAGGTCAGGGAGCGACAGGACAAGCTCACTGACGACGTCGACGCGATCCTCGACGAGATCGACGAGGTGCTCGAGGAGAACGCCGAGGAGTTCGTCCGGTCCTACGTGCAAAAGGGCGGCGAGTGAGGCCAGGCCCGGTCGGTTTCGCCGTCGGCTTACCGTCGGCGGCGCCGGCCTTCGCGCCGCCGGTGCCGCGTCCGCAGTAGGGTCTGGTCCAGAAATGTAACGTGTCAACCGGAAGGATCCGCGTGGTCCCTGATTCACTAGGAAGGCGTTTCCCGGCCGATTATCTCAGCTCGGGAACCTCATCGTTCAGCGACTTCCTCGCCTCGGCGGCGCCCGGCCTGCTGCCAGGCGCTGGCGAGTCGAGCGGGCCAGCATCCGGCGCGCTGGCAGCGGGGCTACCGCACGGGACGACAATCGTCGCCGCGGCATTCGCCGATGGCGTGGTCATGGCCGGAGACCGCCGGGCCACGGCCGGTAACATGATCTCGCAGCGCGACATCGAGAAGGTGTTCCGCAGCGACGAGTTCTCCTGCGTCGCCATCGCCGGGGTGGCCGGCATCGGCATCGACCTGGTCCGGCTGTTCCAGGTGGAGCTAGAGCACTACGAGAAGCTGGAAGGCCGCGCGCTGTCGCTGGAGGGCAAGGCCAACAGGCTCGCCAGCATGGTCAGGGGCAACATCGGCGGCGCGATGCAGGGGCTGGTGGTGGTGCCGTTGTTCGCGGGCTTCGACGAGGACACGGGCACCGGCCGGATCTTCAGCTACGACGTGGCCGGCGGCCGGTACGAGGAACACCGGTTCCACGCGATCGGTTCCGGGTCGGTCTTCGCCCGCGGCTCGCTGAAGAAGCTGTATGCCGACGGGATGTCGGGCGCTGACGCGGTACTCGCCTGCATGCAGGCCCTTTATGACGCAGCCGACGAGGACGCGGCCACTGGCGGGCCGGATATGACGCGGCGTATCTTCCCGGTGGTCGCGACCGTGACGGCGGATGGCTTCCGGCGCCTGAGCGACACTGAGTCCGGGCAGTACGCGGACACCGTCGTCCGCGACCGGATGCGAACCCCCGACGGACCGCGCGCGCAGTTGCACCAGACCGCCCCGCCGGGCGACTAAGCACGCCGGCATCGCCGCGAGCCGGCCAGCCCGGCTCCTGGTGACGCCAGCACCAGCCGAGCCGGCCCAGCGACCAGCCGGGCCGGACCCAGACGAGTAAGGGAAGAGCCAGCAGTGTCCATGCCGTTCTATGTGTCGCCTGAGCAGGCGATGAAGGACAAGGCGGACTACGCGCGCAAGGGCATCGCGCGCGGCCGCAGCGGGGTGGTGCTGCAGTACGACGGCGGCATCCTGTTCGTCGCGCCGAACCCGTCGCGGGCGCTGCACAAGATCAGCGAGATCTACGACCGGATCGCGTTCGCCGCCGTGGGCAGGTACAACGAGTTCGAGAACCTCCGCAAGGCCGGCGTCCGCTACGCCGACATGACGGGCTTCCAGTACGACCGGCAGGATGTCACCGCCCGCGGCCTGGCGAACTGGTACGCCCAGATCCTCGGGACGATCTTCACGGAGAGCAATAAGCCGTTCGAGGTCGAGATTGTCGTCGCCGAAGTCGGCGATGCGCCGGAGTCCGACCAGATCTACCGGATCCCGTTTGACGGCTCGGTCGTCGACGAGCACGGCTTCGTCGCGATGGGCGGCCAGGCCGACCAGGTGCTGGCGGTCCTCAAGGATCATTACGCCGACCACATGCCGCTGGCTGACGCGCTGGCGGCGGCGATCGCCGCCCTCGGCGGCCAGGCAAACGGCGAGCGGCCGGAGATCGCGGCAGGCCAGCTGGAGGTCGCCGTGCTCGACCGCGAGCGGGCGCACCGGACCTTCCGCCGGCTGACCGGCCCCAGGCTGGAGGCACTGCTCGCGCAAACCCGGCTGGCCAAGGAGATCCCTGGCCCCGCGGCTGATGATGGGCCCGAGAAAGGCGCGGCGAAGTCGCCGCCGGCGGCGAGTCCCGAGAACGGTGACGAGCCGGCCAGCTCAGCGAAGCCCGCGGAGAAGCCTGGCGCCACCCGGAAGCCTGATGCTGCGAAGCCAGGGGCTTCTGAGGCAGGCGGGAAACCAGGGGCTGCCGGGAAGCCAGATGCAGACGGCGAGCCTAGCGACGAGCCCGGGCCGGCTGGCAACAGCTAGCCGGGCACCAGGCCGTCGTTCGCTCCAAGCTGACCACGAGGAGAGCCAATGGCCGTTCCTTCCCGCGCGGTGGCTCCGGCACCGGGCCGCATGAGCGTCGACTTCGAGGAGCGGGTCGACTTCGGCAGGCTCCGCGAGCACCGCCTCAGCCGGGCCATGGCCGCACTGGAGGCCAGCGACCTCGGCGCGCTGCTCGTCTTCGACAACAACAACATCCGGTACCTGACCGGCGTCGCCATCGGCGAGTGGACCAGGGACAAGCTGTGCAGGTACGCCCTTTACACCCGGACAGGGGAGCTGTACCTGTGGGACTTCGGGTCGGCCGCCGTGCACCACCGCATGTACTGCCCGTGGCTGAAGCCGGAGAACTGCATAGCCTCGTACAGCACGATGCGCGGGGCCGCGCCGCCGGACGCGCATCTGGTGCGGCGCGGGGTCGCGGAGATCAAGGACAGGCTGGCCGCGGCCGGCGTGGCCGGCCAGCCGGTCGGGGTGGACTTCACAGAGCTTCCCGTGCTCTTCGAGCTGCAGCGCCGCGGCATCGACGTCCGGGACGGCCAGCAGGTGATGCTGGACGCCAGGCAGCTCAAGTCCGCCGACGAGATCGCCCTGCTGGCGACGGCCGCCGCCATGGTCGACGGCGTCTACCAGGACATCACCGACGCGCTGAAGCCGGGAGTCAGGGAGAACGAGATCGTGGCGCTGGCCAACAAGCGGCTGTACGAGATGGGCTCGGACGACGTGGAGTCGATCAACGCCGTCTCCGGCGAGCGGTGCAACCCGCACCCGCACAACTTCTCCGACCGCATGATCAGGCCGGGCGAGCAGGCGTTCTTCGACATCATGCATTCCTTCAACGGCTACCGGACGTGCTACTACCGGACGTTCAGCGTCGGCCGGGCCAGCCAGCCGCAGCGCGACGCGTACAAGCGGGCCAGGGAGTGGATGGACACCGCGATCGAGCTGATCAGGCCGGGGGTCATGACCAGCGACGTGGCACGGCTCTGGCCGACCGCCGAGGACATCGGGCTGGCCGACGAGAAGACGGCGTTCGGCCTGCAGTTCGGGCACGGGCTCGGCCTCGCGCTGCACGAGCGCCCGATCATCAGCAGGCTCACCTCGCTGGACGCGCCGGTCGCGATCGAGCAGGGAATGGTGTTCGCGCTGGAGACCTACTGCCCGGCCGCCGATCGCGTCTCGGCCGCCAGGATCGAGGAGGAGGTGGTGGTCACCGCCACCGGGGTGGAGATCATCACCAGATTCCCGGCCGAGGAGCTCTTCGTCACGAACCCTTACTGACCGAGCAGCGCCCGCGGCGCCCGCGGCGGCCGGGCCGCGGACCGCAGGGCGCCGGCCCGCGAGCGCGGCCGCGGCCCGCGGGCCAGCTAACCGGCCAGCCCAGCATCGGCTGTAGTGTCGTGGACGTACGCAGTCTCGTACTGTTCCCCGCGCCCCTGGAGGAGAAGTGACCGCCGACCTGGCAACGCTGACGGGCATCGACACGCCGACTGGCCTGCTGATCGGCGGGCAGTGGACCGACGGGCGCGGCGGCAGCCTGCCGGTAACCGACCCGGCCACCGAAGACGTGATCGCGCAGGTGGCGAGCGGCACGCCGGAAGACGCCCTGGAGGCGGTCGCCGCCGCCCACGCCGCGCTGCCCGGCTGGGCCGCCCGGCCGCCGCGGGAGCGGGGCGAATGCCTGCGCCGGGCCTACGAGCTGATGATCGCCAGGGCCGAGCCGCTGGCCAGGCTGATGGTGGCCGAGAACGGCAAGGCGCTCAAGGACGCCCGCGGGGAGATCATCTACGCGGCCGAGTTCTTCCGCTGGTACGCCGAGGAGGCGGTCAGGAACGAAGGATCGCTCAGCGTGGCGCCGTCCGGCGCTAACCGGATCATGACGGCGCGCCAGCCGGTCGGGGTCAGCGTGCTCGTCACCCCGTGGAACTTCCCCGCCGCGATGGCCACCAGGAAGATCGGGCCCGCCCTCGCGGCCGGGTGCACGGTCGTGCTCAAGCCGGCCAAGGAGACCCCGCTGTCCGCGCTGGCGATCGCCGCCGCGCTGCACGAGGCGGGCGTGCCCGAGGGCGTCGTCAACGTGCTGCCGACGACCAAGCCGGGCCCGCTGGTCGCGGCGATGCTGGCCGATCCCCGGGTGCGGAAGCTGTCCTTCACCGGCTCGACGGAAGTCGGCCGGGCACTGCTGCACACCGCCGCGGACACCGTCACGAACTGCTCCATGGAACTCGGCGGCAACGCCCCGTTCCTGGTCTTCGAGGATGCCGACATCGAGGCGGCTGTGGAGGGCGCGTTCCTGGCCAAGATGCGCAACGGGGGAGAGGCGTGCACCGCCGCCAACCGCTTCTACGTGCACGACGACGTGGCCGGGGAGTTCACCGCGCGGCTGGCCGACCGGCTGAGCAGCCTGCGCGTCGGGCCCGGCCTGGACGACGGCACCGACCTCGGGCCGCTGGTCAACTCCGATACCCGGTCGAAGGTCGCCAGCCTGGTCGAGTCGGCCACCAGCGCCGGCGGCCGGCTGGTCACCGGCGGCGAGGCGCCGGACCGCAGGGGCTACTTCTACCTGCCAACGGTGCTTGACAACGTGCCGCGCGGCGCCGGCATCCTCGGCGAGGAGATCTTCGGGCCGGTGGCGCCCGTGGTCAGGTTCACCGACCAGGCCGACGCCATCGCCCAGGCCAATAGCACCGAGTACGGCCTGGTCTCCTACCTGTACAGCCGGGATCTGCGGCGCGCTCTGCAGGTCGCCGAGGCGCTGGAGGCTGGCATGATCGGCATCAACCGCGGCGTCGTGTCCGATCCGGCGGCGCCGTTCGGCGGCGTCAAGCAGTCCGGCCTCGGCCGCGAGGGCGGGCACGACGGGCTGCTGGAGTTTACCGAGACCAAGTACATCGCCGTGGACTGGTGAGCAGGAGGTATGGACAGGCGGATCTTCGGGCTGGAGAACGAGTACGGTGTCACCTGCACGTTCCGGGGCCAGCGGCGCCTTTCGCCCGATGAGGTGGCCAGGTACCTGTTCCGCCGGGTGGTGTCCTGGGGGCGCAGCAGCAACGTCTTCCTGCGCAACGGCGCCCGGCTCTACCTGGACGTCGGCAGCCACCCCGAATACGCGACGCCGGAGTGCGACAGCCTGATCGACCTGGTCACCCACGACAAGGCGGGCGAGCGCATCCTGGAGGGCCTGCTGGTGGACGCCGACCGCCGGCTGCGCGAGGAGGGCATCGCCGGCGACATCTACCTGTTCAAGAACAACACGGACTCAGCGGGCAACTCGTACGGCTGCCACGAGAATTACCTGGTGGGGCGGCATGGAGAGTTCGGCAGGCTGGCCGACATCCTGATCCCGTTCCTGGTCACCCGGCAGATCATCTGCGGGGCCGGCAAGGTGCTGCAGACCCCGCGCGGCGCCGTCTACTGCGTCAGCCAGCGGGCCGAGCACATCTGGGAAGGGGTGTCCTCGGCCACCACGCGGTCCCGGCCGATCATCAACACCCGTGACGAGCCGCACGCCGACGCGGAGCGATTCCGGCGGCTGCACGTGATCGTCGGCGACTCGAACATGAGCGAGACCACGATGCTCCTCAAGGTCGGCGCCACCGACCTCGTGCTGCGGATGGTCGAGGCCGGCACGGTGCTCCGCGACCTCACCCTGGAGAACCCGATCAGGGCGATCAGGGACGTCAGCCACGACATGACCGGGCGGCGCAAGGTGCGGCTGGCGAACGGCCGCGAGGTGAGCGCGCTCGAGATCCAGCAGGAGTACTTCTCCAAGGCCAGGGACTTCGCCGACCGGCGCGGCCCGGATGCGGTCACCAAGCGCGTGCTTGACCTCTGGGAGCGGGCGCTGCGCGCGGTCGAGACCGGCGACCTCGGCATGGTCGCGCGGGAAATCGACTGGGTGACCAAATACCAGCTGATCGAGCGCTACCGGGCCAAGCACGACCTGCCGCTGTCATCGCCGCGGGTGGCGCAGCTCGATCTCGCCTATCATGACGTGCACCGCGGCCGCGGCCTTTACTACCTGCTGCAGCGGCGCGGTGCGGTGGAGCGTGCCTGCCGCGACATCGACATCTTCGAGGCGAAATCGGTGCCGCCGCAGACCACCAGGGCGCGGCTGCGCGGCGAGTTCATCCGCCGGGCGCAGGAGCGGCGGCGCGACTTCACCGTCGACTGGGTGCACCTCAAGCTAAACGACCAGGCACAGCGCACCGTCTTGTGCAAGGACCCGTTCCGGTCCGTCGACGAGCGGGTGGAGAAGCTCATCGCCGGGATGTGACCCCGAGCTGATATTACTTTCCGTAACTAGGCAAACGCTTGGTGTTGCTAGGCTCTGCTTTCGTGACGACGCCCCGCGCCTCGATCATCATCCCGGCGAGAGATGAGGGCGAGCACATAGCCGGGGTGCTTGACCAGCTGCTGTGTGCACTGCCGCCGCGCTGCGAGGTGCTGGTCGTGGTGGACAGCCCGGATGACCGGACGCGGTCGGCGGTGACCCGCTACGGCGCGCGGAACCCGGCGGTGACCTGCCTGGTCAGCACCTACGGCCGCGGCCCGGCCAACGCGATCAGGTACGGCATGGACGCGGCGAGCGCCGCGGTCGCCGTGGTCACGATGGCCGACGGCTGCGATGATCCGCGGCAGGTCGGCGAGCTGATCAGGCTGGTCGAGCGCGGGGCGGCCGTGGCCGCCGCGTCCCGGTACATGCCCGGCGGCCGACAGGCCGGCGGGCCGCTGCTGAAAGGCATGCTGTCCAGGGTGGCGGGCCGCTCGCTGTACCTGCTGGCCGGGCTGGGCACCCGCGATGCGACGAACTCGTTCAAGGCGTACTCCACCCGGTTCGTGCGCGCGGCCGGGATCGACTCCAGGCACGGATTCGAAGTCGGCATCGAGCTGACCGCCAAGGCCAGGCGGCTGCGGTTGCCTGTCGCCGAGATACCCACCACCTGGCTCGGCCGGACCGCCGGGACGTCGCATTTCCGCGTCCTGCGCTGGATCCCGGCGTACCTGCGCTGGTACCTGTTCTCGTTCGGGCCGGGGCTGACCGCAGCGCAGCTCGGCGCGCGCCCGGGCCAGGGCCGGCCCTGATGGAGACCGTCCTGGTCAGCGGGTCAGCCGGGTTCATCGGCGGGTACCTGGTGGCCGAGCTGCTCCGCCGCGGTTACCAGGTCATCGGCGTCGACGACCATTCCAAGTACGGGAAGGTGCGCAGGTCCTACGACGACGATCCCCGCTACCGGCTGGTGGAGGGCGACGCAGCCGACCGGGCGCTGATGCGCGGCCTGCTGGCCGACTGCGATCACTTCATCGCGGGCGCGGCGATGGTCGGCGGCATCTCGTATTTCCACGCGTACCCGTACGACCTGCTGGCCGCCAACGAGCGCATCATCGCCGCCGCGTGCGACGCCGCCATCGCGGCGCACCGGGCCGGCCGGCTCCGCAAGGTCACCTACCTGTCGTCCTCCATGGTCTTCGAGGGCACCAGGCACTGGCCGTCCCGCGAGGGCGACGAGCGGCTGATCCCGCCGCCCCGCTCCTCGTACGGATTCCAGAAGCTGGCCGTGGAGTACTTCGCGCGGGCGGCGTGGGACCAGTACGGGCTGCCGTTCACGATCGTGCGGCCGTTCAACTGCGTCGGGACCGGGGAGCGAAGGGCGGTACGCGACGCGGACGTGCCGTCCGGCAATATCAAGCTGGCGATGAGCCACGTGGTACCCGACCTCACGGCGAAGGTGCTCAAGGGCCAGGACCCGCTCCGCATCCTGGGGTCCGGCGAGCAGATCAGGCATTTTACTTACGGAGGCGACCTGGCCAGTGGGCTCGTCACGGCGATGGAGCACCCGGCCGCGCTCAACGAGGACTTCAACTTGTCCGCCGCGCACGGCACGACGGTCCGTGAGCTCGCGGGGCTGATCTGGCGGAAGGTCAACGGCGCCAGCCAGCCGCGGCTTGCTCATGACGAGCCGTTCGAGCACGACGTCCAGCGCCGCATCCCGTGCACGGAGAAAGCCAGGCGGCTGCTCGGCTTCGAGGCGGCGACGACGGTCGGCGAGATGCTCGACGAGGTCATCCCGTGGATCGCCGGCGCCATCGAGGACGGGACGATATGACCACCGCGCCCGGGCCCGCGCCGCCGCGGCCGGGCCGGTCCTGCCCGCCCGGCCGGCTGCCGAGGCCGCGAGACGCCCGGGCCGGCCGGCCGGCGGCGGATCCCGCCCCGCCGCGCCCGCTGCCGCCCCGTCCGGGCCCGCCCGGCTCCGGCTCGCCCGCGTTCCAGCGCCTGCTGGCGCTGCTGCCAGGACTGGGCTGGCTGACCGGGCTGGCCGGGCGCCCAGCGGCGGGGCGCGTGGCGGCCCTGGCCGGCTGGCTGGCGGCCGGGGCGCTCCTGTTCAGCTGCTATCTGCAGATCTCGCGGACCCAGCCGGTCGACTCCGACGGTGCCGCCAATGCGCTGCAGGCCTGGGACATGCTGCACGGCAACCTGCTGCTGCACGGATGGCGGCTGTCCGACGTCTCCTTCTACACCACCGAACTGCCGGAGTACATGCTCGTCGAGCTGGTCAGAGGGCTGCGCCCGGACGTCGTGCACGTGGCGGGCGCGCTCACCTACACGCTGATCGTGCTGCTCGCCGCGAGCCTCGCCAGGGGCCGCCTGCGCGGGCGCGACGGCATGATCAGGGCAGCGATGGCGGCGGGCATCATGCTCGCACCCCAGCTGGGCAGCGGCGTCTACGTGCTGATGCTGGATCCCGATCACGCCGGAACAGCGGTTCCCGTGCTGCTGGTGTGGCTGCTGCTCGACCGGGCGCCGCGCCGCTGGTACGTCCCGGTGGCCGCGGCGGCGCTGCTGGCCTGGGCCCTGGTCGCCGACGGACTCGTGCTGATCATCGGCGTGCTGCCGCTGCTGACGGCGTGCGCCATGCGCGGCTACCGGGCCATCGTGGCCGGGCGGCGGCCGCTTGGCTCATGCTGGTTCGAGCTGTCGCTGGCCGCCGGGGCGCTGATCGCCGCCGCGGCCGCGAAGGGGGCCCTGGCGCTGATCGCCGCCGGCGGCGGGTTCCGGGTCTGGCCGGTGGGCTCGGAGCTGGCCGGCTATGCCGAGCTGCCCCGGCACCTGCTGCTGGCCGGCCACGGGCTGCTGCTGCTGTTCGGTGCCGACTTCTTCGGCCACGACCTGGGGCTGGTCGCGGCGCTCGCGATGCTGCACTGGCTCGGGCTGGGACTGGCCGGATGGGCGGCCTGCGTCGCCATCCGTCAGTTCGCCGGCGGCGACCTGGTGGCGCAGATCCTCGTCGCCGCCGTGGTCATCAACCTGGCCGCGTTCGTGTCCGGCACGCGGGCGGTCGACATCCACAGCACCAGGGAGATGGCCGCCGTGCTGCCCTTCGGCGCGGTGCTCGCCGCCCGGTTGCTGGCACGGCGGCTCGATGCGGCCAGGCTGACGCCGGCCCTGCTGATCGCGCTGACCGGCTACCTGGCCGGCGTCAGCCGGGAGATGGCGCAGCCAGCTCAGCCAGCCCAGGGCCAGCAGCTCGCGGACTGGCTGGCCGCTCACCGGCTGGACTACGGCCTGGCCGGGTACTGGCAGGCCGCGTGCACGACGCTGGCGAGCGATGGCCGGGTTCAGGTGGTGCCGGTGCAGTCCGGGCATGAGACCGTCTCCCGCGGTGGCTGGGAGACCAATGCCGCCTGGTACGACCCGCTGCGGCACATGGCGACCTTCGTCGTGCTGCCGCCGGGCGCGCCCGGGATCGGCTATCCCTGGTCGTTCGACGTGCGGGCCGCCTTCGGGCAGCCGGCCAGGATCTACGCTGCCGGGCCCTATACAGTGCTGGTCTGGAACCGGAATCTGCTCGCCGGCTTGCGCTAATCTGCGCTTGCCCGGCAACACGGTATCCGGTTCTGGCGGTTACTCCAGCAGGTAGGCTGGCTCCGCTCACGATCCCGACATTGAGGTCTCTCATGCGACGTATTGCCGCTGCGCTTTCTTTTCCGCTACTCGCCGTTTTGCTCCTCGCGGGCTGCGGGTCATCATCGGCGGGCGGATCGAACCCGAATGGGTCGGTTGCCGTGTCCGGGGCATTCGGCGCCGCTCCCACGGTAAAGATCCCCACGCTGAAGGCGGGCAGCACGCTAGCCATCAAGACCTTGATCAAGGGAACCGGCCCGGTCCTTGGCGCCAGTGACTCCTTTGTCGGCAATTACGCCGTCTATATCTGGAGCGGCACGACCCACAAGCAGGTGCTGAGCACCTTCCAGACCGGGTCACCGCAGGTGCTCGCGGCCAACGTCGGACTGGTGGGCCTGAAGCAGGCGCTGACCGGCGCGCGGATGGGCAGCCGGGTGCTCGCGGTGCTGCCGCCCAAGGATGCCTACGGCGCCCAGGGCAACACGCAGATCGGCGTGAAGCCGACCGACACCATCGTGTTCGTGGTCGACCTGATCAAGGACATCAGCCCGACGACCGCCGCATCGGGGAAGCCGGTGTCGAACGGCGGCGGCGCGCTGCCGACGGTGACGGCGCCCACCACGCCCGGCAGCGCCCCGCTGGTGAAGATCCCCTCGAAGAAGAAGCCGCCGCACAAGCTGGTCGTCAAGACGCTGATCAAGGGATCGGGCCCGCCGACCCGCAAGGGCCAGACCGTCGTCACTGAGTACGTCGGCCTGAACTGGCGGACCCACAAGGCGTTCGACTCGTCCTGGTCGCGCCATCAGCCGTTCGGCTTCCAGCTCGACGCCACGCCCGCGCAGATCATCCCGGCCTGGGACAAGGGCCTGAAGGGCGTGCCGGTGGGCAGCCGGGTCATGCTGATCGTCCCGCCCGCCGACGGCTACGGCAAGACCGGTAACTCACAGGCCGGCATCAAGGGCACCGACACGCTGGTGTTCGTGGTCGACGTCGTCGGTGCGGTCGGCGGCTCAACCTCCAGCTGACAGCCCCGCGGCGTGCCGGCCGGCCGCGGCGGCGGCGAGGAAATAGGACAGGTCCTGCTCCAGCCCGCGGCCCATCGTGGACAGCGGGACCGGGCAGTTACGCAGCACGTCGTGCAGGCCGTGCACGCCGACCAGGACCAGGTTGTGCCGGGCAGCGAGCGATTCGGCCTCCGCCCGCACCCGGGCGCCGAACTCGCCCGGCAGGTCGGGCACGATCACGTCCGCCCTGGCCAGCGCCACCCGCCCGTACGACGTCAGGCTGTGGTGCGAGATGCCGCGATGGCGCTCGCGGGCATCGGCCTCGCTGATCCGCAGGGAGGCTACCGGCCTGCCGTGCAGCACCGCCGCGGCGTTCACCGCCTCGCCGGAGGCCACCCCGGAGAAACCCCATTTCGTTCCGGTGCCCAGGTTGCCCGGCCCCTGCGAGACGACGGCAAGCTCGGCGCCGAGCACGTGCCGCGCCGCGAGCAGGCCGCTGTGCAGCGAAACCGCTTCCAGGTCGCCGCCGAATGCCTGCCCGACGGTAACGGTCCCGGCCAGCCAGTCGATCTCGCGCAAGGCCGGGATCGTCCGTGAGAAGAAGGCCGGCAGGGAACCGCCGTCGAGCATCACGTAGGCGACGCGCGGCCTGGGCAACAGGGCACCCAGGACAATTCGTTCCGAATAAAAGGCGGCGAGCACGGCCGGCAGCGCCGAGTGCAGGTCGGCGACCACGACCGGCATCCCGCCAAGATCATCAGCGTCGCTGAGCAGGCCATGGTGCGGCGAGCCCTGCTCGTCCGCGCCGAGCACGGTGGCCTGCAGCGGCGTGTAGCGGGCCTTGACCAGGTGCCCGGGTCCGGACGGGTCTTCCGGCAGCCGGTCGGGCAACGCCACCACCAGGGCATATCCGCCGGTACCGAGCTCTAATGCCAGCGCGGTGGTGTTGAGCAGCGCCCGGTCGCCCACCCGCGGCCGGCCGGTCAGCGCGGGATAGGCAAGCGCCCGCATCGGCGCTCCGTCCACGTCCACCTCGAGTTCGACCGAGCCCGCCCATTCCCGCCGCAGCACGGAAACTATGCCACTTCGCCACCTGATCACTCCGGCAGGGTAGCGTCGGTGCCGGGGAAAGGAGAGGGATGTCACGGCGGAAGACGGAGCGGCTGCTCAGCCTCGTGGTCTGCCTGCTGTCATCCGGCCGCTTCCTCACCGCCACCCAGATCCGCGCCGCCGTGCCCGGCTACCCAGATAGCTTCGACGCATTCAAGCGCATGTTCGAGCGGGACAAGGACGAGCTGCGTGAGCTCGGGATCCCGCTGGAAACCGGCTCGAACTCGGCGGCCGACGAGGAGCCGGGCTACCGCATCTCCCGGCAGGCCTACATGCTGCCGGACATCCGGCTGGAGCCGGACGAGGCCGCGGTGCTCGGACTCGCCGCGCGGGTCTGGCGGCGGGCCGAGCTGGCCGGAGCCGCGGCCGGCGGGCTGCTCAAGCTGCGCGCGGCCGGCATCGACGCCGAGGAGACCACGCAGCCGGGCATCGAGCCTCGCCTGCAGGCCGTCGAGGCCGCGTTCGGCTCGCTCTGGCAGGCGGTGCGCGACCGGCGGCCGGTCACCTTCGCTTACCGGGCGGCCGGCCGCAGTTCGCCGCAGGTCCGCCGGCTGGAGCCCTGGGGCGTGGTGAACAGGCACGGCCGCTGGTACGTGGCCGGGCATGACCTGGACCGGGCGGAACCACGGGTGTTCCGGCTGAGCCGGATCGACGGGCCGGTGTCCTTCGCCGGGCCGCCCGGCGCGGTCACCGTGCCGCCGGGCACCGATGTCCGGCAGACCGTCCGGGCCTGGGACGCCGACCCGCCCGCGCTGCGCACCGCGGTTCTGCGGATACGGCGCGGTGCCGGGCACGGGCTGCGGCAGCGTGCCACCGGCTGCCGGCCCGACCCGGTGGACGGCGACTGGGACCTGGCTGAGCTGCAGTTCTCCGACGTCGGCTGGTACGCCGACCACGTCGCGTCGTTCGGCGCGGACGTGATCGCGCTGGAGCCCGCCGACCTGCGCGAGGCCGTCATCAGGCGGCTGAAGGGGGTGCTGGCATGACGGCGGAGGCAGGCTTGTCGGCGGCGCCGGCGCCGCGGGAGCCATCGTCCCGGCCGGCCACCGCGACCGACCGGCTGCAGCGCCTGCTTGCCCTGGTGCCCTACGTGATCAGCCGGAACGCCGTCGGGCTGGCCGACACCGCCGCCGCGTTCGGCGTGACCGAGCGGCAGCTTGTCGACGACCTGAACATGCTGTGGTGCGTCGAGCTGCGCTCCCCGGACCCGTACTGCCCGATCGACCTGTCGTACGAGGGCGGCGAGATCGTGGTCAGCCAGGCCGAGTCGATCGACCGGCCGCTGCGGCTCGGCGTGGACGAGGCCAGCGCGCTGCTCGTCGCGCTGCGGATGCTGGCCGAGGTGCCGGGCATGGAGGAGCGGTCAGCCCTCAGCCGGACCATCGCCAAGCTGGAGGCGGCGGCCGGGGAGGCCGGGGCGGCCAGTGCCCAGGTGGCCGTGCAGGTTGACCACAACGCCGCCCGCGACGTGCTTGACCAAGTGCGGGGCGCGCTGGCGGCCAGCCGCCGGATCCACCTGTCCTACTACGTGCCCGGCCGCGACGAGGCCACCGAGCGGGACGTGGACCCGATGCGGCTGCTGGTGGTGGAGGGCCGGACGTACCTGGAGGGCTGGTGCCTGCGGGCGGAGTCGGTGCGGCTATTCCGGCTCGACCGGGTGATGGCGATGTCCGTGCTCGACGTGGCCGCCTCGGTGCCGGGCGACGCGCAGCCGGTCGACTTGGACCAGGGGCTGTTCCGGCCGTCCGCCGATGACGTGCTCGTACTGCTTGAGCTGTCGGCCCACGGGCGCTGGGTGGCCGAGTACTACCCGTGCGAGCGGGTCGAGGAACTCGGCGAGGGCCGGCTCAGGATCAGCTTGCGCACCCCGGACACCCAGTGGGTACGGCGGCTCGCGCTCCGCCTCGGCGAGGACGGCAAGGTGATCGCGCCGCCCGAAGTGGCCGACCAGGTCCGCGAAGACGCCACCGCCGCGCTGGCGCATTACGAGTGAGCCCGGCCGGGGAAGCCGGCCGCGGGCGGAATACGGTCAGCGCCCGGCTAGCCTGGGGTATAGCATCCGGCCTGACCAAGCGGCAGCTCAGCTAGATACGAAAACAGCGCATGTAGACTACTGTGCGGGCTACCTGAGCGCGCGCGGACGCTTCCCGATGAATGGGGACTTACATGTTTGATCCCAGCGCACCACACATCATCATCCTCCTCGTGGTGGTGCTGATCCTGTTCGGCTCGACGAGGCTGCCCGGTGCCGCCGAGGCGCTCGGCAAGTCCATGCGGATCTTCAAGTCCGAGGCCAAGAAGATGCATGACGACGACCCCGCCAAGGCCACTCAGGCGACCGCCGTGCAGCAGCCGGCCGCCCCGCAGCCGCTGCCGGCCCAGCCAGCCGTGCCGGACGCGACCCAGCAGCAGCTGCAGGACATCCAGCGGCAGCTGCAGGACCTGCAGCGGCGCAACGCCGGGGGCGACGCCGCGACCGGCGCGCCGCGCTCCGAACCGCAGCGCAACCAGCAGCCGCTTTAAGCCTTGTCGCACCTATGACCACGCCGGATGGCGCGCCGCAGCCTGCGGGAACTCGCGGGCCGCGGATTTCGCGTACCGCCAGGATGGTGAATCCTGACGGGCGGATGCCGCTGATGGAACACATCCGCGAGCTGCGCAACCGCGTGCTGAAGGCGCTGGTCGCGGCGATCATCGGCGCCGTGATCGGGTGGTACCTGTTCCCGTACGTCTGGCACTTCATCGAGGCGCCGTACTGCAAGCTGAACATCACCGTCCCGATCACCGGGAAGCACGGCGCGAATAGCTGCACGCTGTATGTCAACGGCCTGTTTGACTCGCTGTTCCTGCACTTGAAGATCGCCATCGCCACCGGGGTCATCATCTCCTCGCCGGTGTGGCTCTACCAGATCTGGGCGTTCCTCGCCCCAGGGCTGTACTCCAGGGAACGGCGCTGGGCGTTTTTCTTCGTCGGCACCTCGATCCCGCTGTTCGCGATCGGCGGCGCCATCGCCTATTTCGCGATGACCAAGGGCCTGCGGTTCCTGCTGCTGCTGGTGCCCAAGGGCGTCATCCCGCTGATCACGATCAACACCTACCTCAGCTATGCGATGGCGATGCTGCTGATCTTCGGCCTCGCCTTCGAGCTGCCGCTGGTGCTGATATTGCTCAACCTCGCCAGGGTCCTGACTCACCAGCGGTTCAGGAAGTGGCGGCGGATGATCATTTTCCTGGTATTCGCCTTCGCCGCCGTCTGCACGCCGAGCCCGGACCCGATCAGCATGCTGCTGCTGGCCCTGCCGTGCGTGCTGCTGGTGGAACTCGCGGAGATCTTCATCTGGGCCAACGACCGGCGCCGGGCACGCCGTCCTGACCCGTATGCGAGCCTGGACTCCGACGAGTCGCTCGGTGTCGGCGACCAGGTCGACGACAACCTCGGCGCCAGCCACCGCAACTAACCCGCCGCCCGCCGCCCGCCGCCCGCCGCCCGCCGCGTACCGCCCGCCGCGTGCCGCCCGCCGCGTGCCGCCCGCCGGCTGGCGGGTGCGGCCGCCGGCTGGCGGGTGCGGTCGCGCGGCCCGAGCCCGGACGCCGGCCGGCGGCTCGCCCGCCTAGGCTTGATCGCATGAGCACCCCGGTCAGCCCAGCGGACCGCTATGCCGCATCGCGCAGGCGCCGCGCCGAGGACGGGCCCGCGCTCTCCGCGTTCCGTGCGCTCTACGACTTCGACTTCGATGACTTCCAGGTCCGGGCCTGCCGCGCCCTGGACGACGGCCACGGGGTGCTGCTGGCCGCGCCGACCGGATCAGGGAAGACCGTCGTCGGCGAGTTCGCCGTGCACCTGGCCCTGGCCGAGGGCCGCAAGTGCTTCTACACCACCCCGATCAAGGCGCTGTCCAACCAGAAGTACGCCGACCTGGTGCGCCGCTACTCCGCGGCCAGCGTCGGGCTGCTCACCGGCGACCACAGCATCAACGGCGAGGCGCCCGTGGTCGTGATGACCACCGAGGTACTGCGGAACATGCTGTACGCGGGCTCGCCGACGCTGGGCGGCCTCGGGTACGTAGTACTCGACGAGGTGCACTACCTGGCCGACCGGTTCCGCGGCGCGGTCTGGGAAGAGGTGATCATCCACCTGCCCGAGTCGGTGCGGCTGGTCGCGCTGTCGGCAACGGTCAGCAACGCGGAGGAGTTCGGCGATTGGCTGACCCAGGTCCGCGGCGGGACCACGGTGATCGTCGACGAGCACCGGCCGGTGCCACTCTGGCAGCACATGCTCGCCGGCGGCCGCCTCTACGACCTCTTCACCACCGACCACGACGTGCCCGGCGCTTCCCGCGGTTCCGGCGCTTCCCGCGGTTCCGGCGCTTCCCGCGGTTCCGGCGCTTCCCGCGGTTCCGGCGGGCCCGGCGCGAGCCGCGCGGATGGCGCGCCAGGCAACGGCCGTCCGCGCGCGATGGTCAACCCCGAGTTGCTGCGCATCGCGCACCGCAGCCAGCCGGCGGCCAGGCGCGCACCGGGTCGGCCTGGCCGCGGCGGGCGCCGCCCGCCCGGGTTCCGGGCCACCAGCCGGCCCGACGTCATCAGCAGGCTGGACGCGGCTGGCCTGCTCCCGGCGATCACCTTCATCTTCAGCCGGGCCGGCTGTGACGCGGCCGTCCAGCAGTGCCTCGCCTCTGGCCTGCGGCTGACCACCCCGGAAGAGGCAGCCGAGATCACCGAGCTTGCCAAGCGGCTCACCGCGGACATCCCGCGCGACGATCTGCCCGTGCTCGGCTACGCGGAGTGGCTGCTCGGCCTGCAGCGCGGCATCGCCGCCCATCATGCCGGGCTGCTGCCCGCGTTCAAGCAGGTGGTGGAGGAGCTCTTCACGGCCGGGCTGGTGCGGGCCGTGTTCGCGACCGAGACCCTGGCGCTCGGCATCAACATGCCCGCGCGGACGGTCGTGATCGAGCGCCTGGGCAAATGGAACGGCGAGGCGCACGCCAGCCTGACGCCGGGCGAGTACACGCAGCTGACCGGGCGGGCCGGCCGCCGCGGAATCGACGTGGAGGGCCACGCCGTCGTTCTGTGGCAGCCAGGCGATGACCCGGCGGACGTGGCCGGGCTGGCCGGCACCAGGACCTACCCGCTCAACTCCAGCTTCCGGCCGTCGTACAACATGGCGGTCAATCTCGTCGGCCAGGTCGGCAGGGAGCGGGCATCGGCGCTGCTTGAGTCGTCCTTCGCGCAGTTCCAGGCGGACCGGGCGGTTATCGGGATCAGCCGGCAGGCGCGGCGCAGCAGGAAATCGATGGACGAGGCCGCCGTCAGCTGCCACCTCGGCGATTTCGCCGGGTACCTCGCGATCCGCCGGGAACTCTCGCAGCGTGAGGGCGAACAGGCACGGCAGCGGTCAGTGGGCCGGCGGGCCGAGGCCATCCGCTCCCTGCGGCAGCTTCGCCGCGGCGACATCATCCGGGTTCCCGGCGGCCGGCGGGCCGGGATGGCGGTCGTACTCAACCCGTTCCCGCGGGGCAAGGACGAGCCGCTGCCGCTCGTTCTCACCGCGAACCGCCAGGTCAAGCAGCTGTCCCTGGAGGATTTCCCGGTCCCGGTCGATGCCGTCGAGCGGATCCGGATCCCCGCGTCCTTCAGCGAGCGGTCGGCCAATCACCGAAGGGACCTCGCCTCGACCATGCGCAACCGGCTGGCGGGCGCTGATCTCGGCAGCCACCGCACGGGCGCGCAGCGCGGGCCCCGCGGCGCTGACGGCGGTCACGGTGCGGACGGTGCGGACGGTGCGGACGGCGAGATCGCCGCACTCCGCCAGCGGCTGCGCCAGCATCCCTGCCACGGCTGCCCGGATCGCGACGAGCACGCCCGGCGTGCCGAGCAGTACCTGCGGCTGGAGCGGCAGGCACAGACGCTGGAGCGCAGGGTCGCCGGGCGGACCCACGTCATCGCTCGGACCTTTGACCAGGTGTGCGGCGTTCTCACCGAGCTCGGGTACCTAGACGGCGAACAGGTGACCGCTGAAGGCACGAGGCTGGCCAGCCTGTACACCGAACTCGACCTGCTCGCGTCGGAATGCCTGCGCCGGGGCCTGTGGGACGCGCTGACGCCTGCCGAGCTGGCCGCTTGCCTGTCCGCGCTGACCTTCGAGGGGCGGCGGCCGGAGGACGCGAGCCCGCCCCGGCTGCCTGGTGGGCGGGTCCGCGAGGCGCTGGCCGCCATGGTCAGGGTCTGGGGCGAGCTAGCGGACACCGAGCAGGACCACGGGCTGTCGTTCCTGCGCCAGCCGGACATGGGCTTCGCCTGGAACGCGCACGCCTGGGCCCAGGGCCGGCCGCTGGAGACGGTGCTGGCCACCGGCCTGACCCCTGGTGACTTCGTGCGGTCCGCCAAGCAGCTCGTTGACCTGCTGGACCAGGTCGCCGTCGCGGCCGGTCCCGGCAAGCTCAGCGCGACCGCGCGCGCCGCCATCGGCGCGCTGCGCCGCGGTGTCGTGGCGTACTCCTCCGTGGGCTAGCGCGTGCCCGCCTGCGCCGCGGGCTGGGGGTCCAGCACGGCTGGCGCAACCGGGCGGTGCGGGATGGCGCATGCCAGGTCGAGCGTGGCGATGAGGGAGTAGAAGAAGAGCGCGACCCATGCCCCTCGTGGCGTGGTGAGCGCAAATGCCGGGCCGAAGGCAGACGACGCGATCGCCCAGCCCGGGATGGGCACGAGAGCGATCACGCCGAGCAGGATGCGTGACCACCGTGGCCCGCGTCCGGATATGGCGTATCCGCCGGCCATCCCGAATAGTGGCAGCGCGATCGCGCCACCGCCGATTCCGCCGGCGAGCAGCGGCTCGCCGTTGAGCACCGCGGTGAAGACCGCTGGTGAGACGAACACGGCGACGGTGAAGGCGAGGGGCGCGGCGGCCAGCCACCGCCAGCCGCCCCGCCCGCCCGTCCGGCGGATCTGCTCGGCCCAGCCGAGCAGGGCACCAGCTACCGCGCCCGGCAGCAGAACCTGGGCGAACGTGCCGTACCAGCCGACGTCCGAGCCTGCGCCGGCGAGCTCGGCCATGAAGCTTCGCAGGGCCGCCGCCCAGGTGAGACCGCACAGGCCGCCGATCGCGAGCAAGGGCGCGGCTGACCGGGCCCGGCGGGCCCAGGCCGGCCAGGTCATGCGCTGGTTCACGGGACGGCTCCGGTCAGCCGGCGGGCGAGCCGCCGAGCGCGGGGCAGACAGTCGCCGCGACGCTGGCCAGGGCGCCGGGCGTCTGCCGGAGGGTATCGCCGGTGAGCAGGTCGGTGGCGATCAGGCCGGCCCCGGACAGCACGAGCCGCCCGTCCTCGGCGCGCAGGTGCCAGCTTTGCCCGGCAACCCGGACCTGCCCGCCGCTGACATCGACGTGCGCGGCGTAGTGCAGGTCCTCGGTGAGGGTCTGCCCGGTGGCGGCGTTGCGGTGCAGGATCGAGACGGCGATCTGATCTTCGACGCCGATCAGGTTCCCCTGATCGTCGAAGAAGCGCGTGGTGTTCTGGGTGCCCACGTCCTCCTCGTAGTAGGCGAAGTCGCACAGCGCTCCGGCGGGAACATCGAACGCGACCGGCCCGACGCTCTGCTTGATGTGCACCGGAGTCGCGGCAGAGGCAGAACCCGCGCCCGTGGCCAGGACTACCGCGGCAACGGCGAGCGGGAGCAGCCCCCGGCGTACGACCTGATGTTTCCGCCCGGGGGCCGGGCCTGCGGCGGCGGCGCCGGCCTGGCGGCGGGCCGGACCCGGCATGGGCATCGCGTGGTTCTCTCTCATCCTTGCTTCTCCTTGCCGGGTCGCTCCGCGGCGCATGCTTCGCTGTGTGACGTTAGGGCGAGATGCATCATGCCGACACCGTGCTGGCCGCCGGGATGCGGTGAGGCTAGCCGCCGCTGTCTTTGTGGCGCTCCTGCTGTCCTGGCCAAGGCCGCTCGCGAAGTACTCGCATGCGCCGAACATCCGGAGCGTTCAAACGCTGATCAATAGCCCGGACACTGAAGCCAGCAGCCGACCGCCCCGCCTGTTCTCAGCACCGCGATGCGCGGACAGCGTGGTCTCAGGACGTACACAGAGGTCAGGCGGCCAGCGCAGGCGGCGGCCCGTGGCTGTGCAAGGTGCGCTGCCCATCCGGGCTGGTCGCGGTGACAGTCCCGTCCGGGTGCAAGGCGATCTGCCAGCCCCAGCGATGCACCGCGATGAGATGGTGAAACCTGCAGAGCAGGACCATATTGCGCAGGCTGGTGGCGCCGCCCTTGCTGCGCGACTGGATGTGGTGCACCTGGCACGCGGCGGGTGGCTGCCCGCAGCCGGGGAATGCGCAGCAGCGGTCCCGCAAGATCACCGCGCGGCGCAAGTGAGCCGGGATCTCCTCGGTGGCCGTGCCGATGTCAAGCGGCAGGCTGACGTTCATGTAGGGCCGGCCGGACGGGGCATAGTGGCCACGCAGGAAGGCCGCGAGCCCGACGGGCCCCGAGAGCACATCGGCCGCGCGCGCGAGCAGTGCGCTACTGAGCCGGGCAAGGGTGGCCGGATTGAGCGGCCCGCGCACCGCGCCGGCGCAGTGCCCGCAGGAGCAACGCTCGTGCGTGCACAGCCGATCGGCATGGGCGGACAGCCGGCCGACCGGGCCCTCTGCTGAGACACTGTCGGCTGAGATCCCGTCAGGTGAGACCCAATCGGCCCATCCCTCGGTTGAGATCCCGTCGCCCTGGCCCTCGGCTGAGAGTTCGCCGCGCCCGCGCGAACCGCACATGACGCAGTCCGCGCCGAGCCCGTGGGCATTCAGGAACATCTCGGTCATCTCGGCAAGAGCCGCATAGTCGACGTGCCCGCTGACGACCGGGACGATCGCCGCGTCACAGGCCGCCGCCTCCGCTGCCGGGCCAGTGAGCCACCCGTATCCGGCCGCCCCGGCGGCGGACCAGGCCGCCTCGGCCGCGGAGCTATCGCCCGCGCCGCGCAGTTCGCGGAGCGTCATATGCAGCTGAATGTGGGTCGGCTGACCGGCGCGCTCGGGCAGCATCCCGGACGCGATCAGCCGGGTGCACGCCTCCTCCAGGGCGTCGTGATCGCGCTGCCGCTTGCTGCGCTCATCCTCCGGGCCGGCCTTCTGGCCCAGCGCGTCCAGGACGGCGGCCAGGGCCGCGGAGCACGCGGGAGTCAGGTCGGCATCGAGACGGCCCGCGCCGCGGAAGGTGCGGTCGAGCCGCAGCCGCCGGTCGTCGAATCCGTCGTCTTCGGCGTCCGGCGGGCAGGACCGGCGGTGCATCTCCTCCGCCAGCCCCGCCAGCGCGGCCAGGTCAGCTCCGCCCGCCGCGGCGGCGAGCAGGATCCGGTCGGCGTCATCACGCTTGTCAGCGGGCAGCCGGGCGGTCCAGCCGCAGATCTCCCTGGCCCACGATGCGGAGACGTCACCAGCGGCCAGCGCCCGGCCCACGGCCGGATGAGCGGCGAGGCGCTTCATCCAGCCGACCGCTCCGGCCGCCGCGCCAGCGGTAACGCTGGTCTGCCAGATGAGCCATGCGCGCGCCGAGTGCTGGCCGTCGCCGGCGAAACCGCCCTGTGCGGTGAACGCGGCCAGGATCGATGCGCGTGCCGCGGTATGCCGGGACGCCGCCCGCTCCAAGGCACTCAGGCAGGCAGCCTGCTCAGCCGCCGGCAGGTGCGCAGCGTCAGCGCGGGTGAGGTAGTCCAGGGCACCCTCCAGAACCGCCAGCGCCTCGCCCGTCGTGGCGGGCATGGCGGGAGCCTGGCCGGGTTCGCACATCTGGAATACCTCCATTCATGCTGTTAGCTGGGCTGTTTCAGTTCTTAGTTCGACAGTAGCGCGCGCCACTGACAGTTTGGCCAGCCGACGCCACGGGGCCAGAAACTCTTTTCGGGTAGTCACGGAACCTGCTGTCCGGTGACCCCCATGCCAGGCGCTTGTCAGGCCCGCCAGGGATCACCGGCCCCATAACTGAGCCGGCTAGAACGCCAGGGTCGGCAGAACGCCAGGGCCGGCAGAACGCCAGGGCCGCCAGAACGCCAGGGCCGCCAGCACCGCCAGGGCCGCCAGAACGCCAGGGCCGCCGAGGCCAGCCGACGATGTCGGCGGCTCTTATAACGTGTTGCGCGGCGGAGGCCGGGCGGGCACGATCCAGCGCATGACGGGCGACGACACCGGGACCGCGCGCAAGGTCCGCCAGGCCGTGCCGGGCGACTGGGCCACGCTGCGGCAGCTCAGGCTGGCGGCGCTGGCCGAGGCCCCGCAGGCCTTCAGCTCCACCCTGGATCGCGAGATCGATCATCCGGAGGAGTTCTGGCGGGCCAGGATCGCCGCCTGGCCGCAGTTCATCGCCTGGGCCGACGGCGAGCCGGTGGGCATCGCGGCCGGCGTCGCCGAGCCTGCCGCCGACGATCAGGCCGGTGCCGGGATCCGCGGGAGCTGGCACCTGGTGTCGATGTGGGTCAGCCCGCAGGCGCGCGGCCGGGGCATAGCCGATGATCTGGTCGCGGCGGTGAGCGAATGCGCCCGGCGCGACGGCGCGCGGCGCATCACGCTCTGGGTCACCGACGTCAACGACCGCGCCCGGGCGTTCTACCAGCGGATGGGCTTCCGCAGCACCGGCAGGCGCCAGCTGGCCCGGCCGGAAGAGCCTGATCACTGGGAGGAGGAGCAGACGCTGGATCTCAGCTAGGCGCCGGAGCCAGCACCGGCAGGTCGTAGCTGCGCCGGACGCTGCTGCCGAGCCTGGTGATCTCGGCACCGTAAACGTGCAGGGAGATCGCGACATCGTCGCCGCAGTTGCGAACCCGGTGGATGTCACCCGGCGGCGCGAAGCCGCTGACCTGGCCGACCGTGTTCACGTTCGCGCCCACTTCCGCGAGCCGGCGGCCGCCCGTGCCGAGGGCATAGATCTCCTCGTACCCGGCACCTTGCAGCACGCCGAAGACGCACCACGTCACATGGTCATGGATAGGAGTCACCTGGCCGGGCCGCCAGACCAGAGCACATACCGAGAACGAGCCGTCGGGCTCGGTGTGCACCACATGGCAGACATATCCATAGAGCAAGCACATGGGTCGGCAGCGCGGCCCGGCACGGTCCTGGCAGGATGGCCGCGTGGGCCCGCTGATGCTGCTCGACAGTGCGTCGCTGTACTACCGCGCGTTCTACGGCATACCGGAAAAGAGCATGACCGCGCCGGACGGCACGCCGGTGAACGCCGTCCGCGGCCTGCTCGACATGATCGCCAGGCTGATCCGGGCCCGTCATCCGGGCAGCCTGGTCGCCTGCATGGACGCGGCCTGGCGGCCGGCCTTCCGGGTGGCGGCGATCCCGTCCTATAAGGCGCATCGGGCCAACCCGGACGGCACCGAGCAGGCGCCCGATGCGCTCACCGCCCAGATACCGGTCATCGAGGCGGTGCTCGCCGCCGCCGGGGTGTCGATGGCCGCGGCGGCAGGCTACGAGGCCGATGACGTGATCGGCACGCTGGCGGCGCGCGCACATGGCCCGGTCGAGGTGGTCACCGGAGACCGGGACCTGTTCCAGCTAGTGGATGACTCCCGCCAGATCCGGATCATCTACACCGCGCGGGGACTGTCCAAGCTCGACATCGTGGACGAGGCGTGGGTGGCGGACCGCTACCAGATCCCGGGCCGGGCCTATGCGGCGTTCGCCGCGCTGCGCGGGGATCCGAGCGACGGGCTGCCCGGCGTCGCCGGGGTGGGGGAGAAGACGGCGGCCGCGCTGGTTCGCGTGTTCGGCACCGTCGAGGCGATGCTGGCCGGGCTGGACAAGGGCCATGGCGGCTTCCCGATGGGCAGCCGGGCCAAGCTCGCGGCGTCTCGCGACTACCTGGCCGCCGCGATCCCGGTGGTCCAGGTGGCCACTGACGCCCCGGTGCGGCCGGCCGACGGCAGGCTGCCGACGGCCCCGGCAGACCCCGGCCGGCTCGCTGGGCTTGACGCGAGGTGGGACCTCGGCTCCTCGCTGGGGCGGATGTCTGCCGCCCTCGCGGCCCGGACCGACTGACCGGCGGCCGGCCGGGCTACTGAACCTGCAACGCCAGCAGGCAGGTGTCGTCGTCCGGGTCGGTGCAGGCGAGTGCGCCAAGGACGGCCGCGATGACCTGCTCAGGGTCGCCGATGCCGCGCGCCGCGCCGACCAGCGTCGCCAGCCCGTCATCCAGCGAGCGGCCCCTGCGCTCGACCAGCCCGTCGCTGTAGAGCAGCAGCAGGTCGCCGGCCCGCAGCCGCACGGACGTGACGTCATAGCCGTGCGTTCCCGCGCCGAGCAAGATGCCGTCGGGCTGGTCGAGCGGCGCCGCCCAGGCACCGCGGACGAGTACCGGCGGCGGGTGGCCCGCCTGCGCCCAGGTCAGGACCAGGGAAACCGGGTCGAAGTAGCCGGCCACCACCGAGGCGGTGTGCTCCGGCGCGACATGCCTGACGAGGTCGTTGAGCCAGCCGACCAGGCGGTCGGGGGGAGCGCCGGTGATCGCCAGGCCGGCCAGCGCCCCGCGCAGCCTGGCCATGCCGGCCGCGGCGGCCAGGCCATGCCCGGCGACATCGCCGATCGCGATCAGCACCTGGCCGGCGGGCATCTCCGCGGTGATGTACCAGTCGCCGCCCACCCGGCCGCGGGTGGCGGGCAGGTACCTGACCACGGCTCGCAACCCGGGCAGCTCGAATGGCGCGTCGTGCAGCGGCAGGATCGCCCGCTGCAACTCCAGCGCCACATGCCGCTCCTGCTCAAGCTCCGCGGCGAGGCTGGCCTCACGGCCGCGCGCCCGCAACGCCAGCCTGGAAGGCCCGTCCTGGCCGCCCGGCCGGGCGGGTACCGCCGCCGTGCCAGGGCGGCTGGCCTGAACCTCGACAGTCTCAGAAGTCATCTTGTTTCACATCTGGTATGTGTTCGTGCACCTAGCGTGAGGCATTGACCTCTCTCGTGTCTAGATGCAAGCGCCCTTCACCATGATGAGAGAATGCGCACGCGGGAAAGTGACAAGAACGGTCCGGGAGGCCGCGATGGGAAATGACCAGGCTCGGACTCCGCTCTACCCAGCGGATCGCCTGGACAAAGCGGCGATGGCAGCCAAGGAGGCCGGATTCGGGGCACTGCTCCTTACCCCCGGGCCAGATTTGCGATACGTCATCGGCTATGACGCCCATCAGCTTGAACGGCTGACCTGCCTGGCAGTGCCGGCCGAGCGGCCGCCGTTTCTCGTCGTGCCGAGGCTCGAGCTGGCAGCCGCGATGGCCTCGCCGGCCGGCCAGATCGGGCTTGACGTCATCGCCTGGGACGAGACCGACGATCCGTACTCGCTGGTCGCGAGCATGCTCGGCGCGGTCAGCTCGGTCGGGCTTGCGGACCGGATGTGGGCGCTGATGACGCTCCGCCTGCGGGACGCGCTGCCCGCCGCCCGCCAGGGCCTGGCCAGTGCCGCCCTGCGCGGCCTGCGCATCCGCAAGAGCGCTGCCGAAGTCGCGGCGCTCGGCGAGGCGGCCGACGCCATCGACCGGGTGCACGCACGGGTGCCCGGCTGGCTGCAGCCGGGCCGGACCGAGCGGGAGGTCGCCGCCGACATCGCGGACGCGATCATTGGCGAAGGACACGACCGCGCGGACTTCACGATCGTGGCGTCGGGGCCCAATGCCGCCAGCCCGCACCACGGGGCGTCCGACCGCATGCTCGCCCCCGGCGACGCCGTCGTGGTCGACATCGGCGGCACCATGCCGAGCGGCTACTGCTCGGACTGCACGCGCACGTACGTGATCGGCGCGCCGCCGCCCGGTTTCGCCGCCTACTACCAGGTGCTGAAGGACGCCCAGGAAGCGGCCTGCGCCGCGGTCCGTCCCGGGGTCAGCGCCGAGGCGGTGGACGCCGCCGCACGCGAGCCGATCGCCGCCGCGGGATATGGCGAGCATTTCATCCACCGGACCGGGCACGGCATCGGCCTGGAGTGCCACGAGGACCCGCACATCGTGGCCGGGAACACCGAGCCGCTGGAGCCGGGCATGGCGTTCTCCATCGAGCCGGGAATCTATCCTGGCGGGCACGGCGCCAGGATCGAGGACATCGTGGTCTGCGGCGAGGACGGCTGCATCCGGCTGAACAACGGGACCCGTGAGCTCGTCGTGGTGGATGCCTGATGGGCCTGGCGCAGCGCGTCTATGCCGACGACCTGACGAGGGAGCTCTTCGGGCTCGCGGCGGAGCTGGCGGACAAGGAACTGCGGCCGACGGCCGCCACGGCTGAGCGCGATGGCGTCTTCCCCCGTGAGCTGTTCCGCACGCTCGGCGCCGCCGGCCTGCTCGGCCTGCCGTACCCGGAGCGGCTGGGTGGCGGCGGCCAGCCACACGAGGTGTACCTGCAGGTCGTCGAGGAGCTCGCCGGCGCCTGGCTGACCGTCGGCCTCGGCTTGAGCGTGCACACCCTGGCCTGCTTCCCGCTCGCCGTGGCCGGGACCGCGGCGCAGCAGCAAGCCTGGCTCCCTGAGCTGCTCGGCGGCGGCATGCTCGGCGCGTACTGCCTGTCCGAGCCGCAGAGCGGCTCCGACGCCGCCGCGCTGCGGACCCGGGCCGTGGCAGACGGCGCGGACTATGTGATCGACGGCGTGAAATCGTGGATCTCGCACGCGGGGCAGGCCGACTTCTACACGCTGTTCGCCCGCACTTCCGGTGAGCACGACGGGCCTGACCCGGCCCGCGGGATCAGCTGCTTGCACGTTCCCGCGGAAACGCCGGGGGTCTCGGCGGCCCCCGCGGAGCACAAGATGGGCATGCGGGCATCGGTGACCGCGCAGATGATCTTCCAGTCGGCCCGGGTGCCGGCCGGGTGCCTGATCGGGGAGGAAGGCCGGGGATTCGGCATCGCGCTCGCGGCGCTGGACGCCGGCCGCCTCGGCATCGCCGCGTGCGCCACCGGCCTGGCCCAGGCAGCGCTGGACGCCGCGGTCGGCCACGCGCGTGGCAGGCGCCAGTTCGGGCGGCGCATCGCCGACTTCCAGGGCATGTCCTTCATGCTCGCTGACATGGCCACGGCGGTGGAGGCAGCCCGCGCCCTCTACCTCGCCGCCGCCAGGCGCAAGGATGCCGGGCTGCCCTACGGCCCACAGGCGGCCATGGCCAAGCTGTTCGCCAGCGACACTGCCATGCGGGTCACCACCGACGCGGTCCAGGTACTCGGCGGATATGGCTACGTCGAGGACCTCCCGGCCGAGCGGTACATGCGCGAGGCCAAGGCGCTGCAGATCGTCGAGGGCACCAACCAGGTCCAGCGGATGGTGATCGGCCGGGCGCTGACCAGGGATACCGCGCCGCGCCAGGACGGCTAGCCAGGCCGGACGGGGCAACTGAGCCGCCGCCCGGTGCGGCAGGCTACCTTGACGGGGTGGAGGAGACCAACCGCAGGATTGTCGCCCTGCTGGCCGACGACGGCAGGATGAGCTTCACCGAGCTCGCCCGGCACACCGGGCTGTCCGTGTCGGCAGCGCAGCAGCGGGTGCGGCGCCTGGAGCGGCGGGGCGTGATCAAGGGCTACGCCGCGCTGATCGATCCCGACGAGGCCGGCCTGCCGCTGACCGCGTTCATCTCGATCAAGCCCTTCGACCCGGCCGCCCCGGACGATGCCCCGGCGCGGCTCGCTCACCTGCCGGCGATCGAGGCGTGCCACAGCGTCGCGGGCGAGGAGAACTACATACTCAAGGTGCGGGTCGCCTCGCCGGCCGCCCTGGAGGACCTGCTGCAGGAGATCCGGGCCGCGGCCAGCGTGTCCACCCGCACCACCATCGTGCTGAGTACGCCGTTTGAGAACCGCCCGCCGGACCTGCGGGCATCAGGGGCTGACGGCGAACTCGCGGAGTGACCCGGCGCCGGCCGCGTCGCCCGTGCGCGGCACGATCGCCGCGGTCGCGTGCCAGGCCGCCGCGGTGGCCGCGAGATCGCCCACGGCCGAGGCCACCACCGTGGCGCCGCTGAGCAGCACGTGATCGAGCAGGGTCGTATAGGCCCGGCCATCGCCGGATGGTGGCACCGCGATCACGATGTCCTGCTCGGTGATCTCCGCTGTCGCAGCGAGCCTGCCTAGATCGGCGGCCAGTTCCCGCTGGGTGAGCGCGGCCGGGCTGAGCACGCCATCCGGCCGCCGCAGGTAGGGCAGCAGGGCCGGGTCACTGCGGCGCCCGCCGGCCGGCCGCAGTGACCCGGACCTGAGCAGCGCGTCGAACGCGGTCGCGCCCGGCGCGTCCCCGAACGAGATCACCTGGCGCACCCACGACCGGTCGGCCGCGGCCAGCGCGGCCGCGGCCAGTGGCGGTGCCGTCAGCAGCATCCGCGCGCCGCAGTCGGCTAGCTGCCCGGCGATCTCCGCAACGGTGAGCCCGGCAGCGACCGGCGCGGGTACCCCGCCCGCTGCCCGGATCGCATGGGTGGCGAGCACGTAGCAGCCAGCATCAGGGACGTGCACGCCGACGACGTCCCGCGGGTGCAGCCCGCGCCATGCCAGCCCCGCCGCGGCCGCCTGGATCGTGGCCGCCAGCTCGGTGTAGCTGTACGTGCGGTCCGCCGGGCCCGCCAGCGCGCGGTGGCTGCCGCGGGCGGGCGCTATGCCGAGCAGCCGCTGGGTCACGGCGACGTCGGGCAATGGCATCTCCGTGGTCGTCATCGGGCGGACCCCTCTCAGCCTGCGGCCGGGCGGGCCCGGGCCAAGGGCCCGGACCCGCACGGCGGCGCCCCCGCGGGACCGGGCATCCCCCTCCTGATGTCCGGGACCGCGAGCAGTACCGCCGCTCGCGTGGCTGGCTGCGGCCAGCCGTGCACCGAAGCGCACACCATGACGCTAGGGACTTCCCGGCCCGTGCACATGCGCACAATTAGCCATAGCGATATGCATTTGCGGGCCGGGATATGTGTACGCGGCCGGCTAGCCCAGCGCCCCGGAATCGGGAACGGGCGAAGTGACTGCTGCGGGCGGCGGCGAAGCTCGTCGGTTACGGCTGCCCCGGCGGCTGGCTCAGGAGCTGCGGCCGGCGTCGCCGTCGGCTGCCCCGGCGGCTGGCTCAGGAGCTGCGGCCGGCGTCGCCGTCGGCCACCCCGGCGGCTGGCTCAGGAGCTGCGGCCGGCGTCGCCGTCGGCCACCCCGGCGGCTGGCTCAGGAGCT
>WNFX01000220.1_pt1 | contig 84365 bp, 100 predicted proteins | sample 5400111 | NCBI WGS metagenome assembly WNFX01 (sample SAMN13153363, study PRJNA577476) | soil metagenome | isolation source: 40 cm soil or saprolite under grassland replicate 1 | place: USA:California | collected 2016-06-15
CGCGCACAAGCACACGAAGAAAGTGTACAAGCTCGACGAGAACCTCGGCCTGACGACCGCGGGTCTCGTGGGCGATCTGCAGGTCCTCGCGCGGTACATCACCGCCGAAGTCGAGCTCTACAAGCTCAAGCGAGGCGTGACGATGCCCGTCGAGGCGTGCGCGACGCTGACGGCGAACATCCTCAGCGGCAGCCGCTTCTACCCGTACTGGGTCCAACTCGTGATCGGCGGCTGGGACCGGGCGGGAGGACACGTCTACTCGCTCGATGCGGCCGGCGGTTCCCTCCCGGACAAGTTCGTCTCGAGCGGGTCCGGCAGCCCCTACGTCTACGGCGTCCTCGAGGACCACTTCAAGGACGACATGTCGACGGAGGACGGCGCGAACCTCGCGATCCGGGCCGTCACGGCGGCGATGAAACGGGACGCGGTCTCCGGCGAAGGGATCGACGTCGCGATCATCACGAAAGACGGATTCAAGATGCTCGACGACAAGGAAGTCGAGAAGCGCAAGTCAAGCATGAAACTGACCTGAGTCCGCAAGCGACATCAGGCCAACGAGACGTCCGATGACCATTGAGGACATTCTGAACGACGCGCGAAGCGTCGTGAAGAAAGTGGTCCCCGACCACGTGGAAATCACGCAAGTCGACTTCGAAGGCCCCACGATCGTGATCTACACGAAGAACATGGATCCCTCCTTGCGTCCCAGGAGGACGCCGAGAAGATTATTCGCGAGGTGATCCCGCCGGAGGCGCAGATCACCGGCATCTACTTCGAGACGGAAACCGGCGAGGTGACAATCGAGGCGCTTTCGCCCGGTATGGTGATCGGCCGCCACGGGTCGATCCTGAACGAGGTCAAGAAGCGGATCGGTTGGGCGCCGAAGGTCGTGCGCACCCCTCCCATCCCCTCGAAGACGGTCGAGGAGATTCGCCAGTACCTCCGGACGATCAACGACGAGCGCCAGGCGTTCCTGAAACAAGTCGGCCGACGACTCGCGCGCGAAGTCCCCCAGGGAGAGAACTACGTCCGGATCACCGCACTCGGGGGCTTCCGACAGGTCGGCCGATCCGCCGCGCTCCTGTCCACGCGGGAGTCGAAGGTCCTGATCGACTGCGGCGTGCTCATCTCGGAGGACAACGGCTCGCCCTACCTCAACGCCCCGGAGGTCATGCCGCTCGGTTCGATCGATGCCGTCGTCATCACGCACGCCCATCTCGACCACTCCGGGCTCGTGCCGGCCCTGTACAAGTACGGCTACGACGGGCCGATTTACACGACGCCGCCGACGCGCGACCTGATGTCGTTGCTCCAGCTCGACTTCATCAAGGTCGCGATGGGCGAGGCGCGCAAGTCGCCGTACGATTCGAGCAACGTCCGGAAGGCCGTGGCGAACACGATCCCGCTCAAATACGGCGAGACGACGGACATCGCGCCGGACGTCCGGTTGACGTTCCAGAACGCGGGCCACATCCTCGGCTCCGCCGTCGCGCACTTCCACATCGGGGACGGGCTGTACAACGTCGCGATGTCCGGGGACATCAAGTTCGAGAAGACGTGGCTCTTCAACCCGGCCGTCAACAAGTTCCCGCGCCTCGAGACGCTCGTCCTCGAATCGACGTACGGCGGCTACCACGACATCCAGCCGTCCCGGCACGAGGCGGCGCAGCAGCTCAAGGAGGTGGTCCGTCGGGTGCTCAGCCGAGGGGGCAAGGTCTTGGTCCCCGTCTTCGCCGTCGGGCGCTCCCAGGAGGTCATGCTCGTCCTCGAGGACGCGATGCGGAACCGCCAGATCCCGGAAGTGCCGATCTACTTGGACGGCATGATCTGGGAGGCGACCGCGATCCATACCGCGTACCCGGAGTACCTGAACAGCCAGCTCCGGACGGAGATCTTCCAGACGGGCGAGAACCCGTTCCTGTCGCCGATCTTCAAGCGCGTCGAGACGTCGGACATGCGGTCGAACATCTGCGACGACGTCGAGCCGTGCATCGTGCTCGCGACGTCCGGCATGATGTCAGGCGGCCCCGTGTTGGAGTACTTCAAGTCGTGGGCGGACAACCCGCTCCACGCCCTCCTCTTCGTCGGGTTCCAATCCGAAGGATCCCTCGGCCGGCGCATCCAGCGGGACGCGCGCGAGATCACGCTCACGGACCGCGGGCAGCCGCTCACGCTCCCGATCAAGCTCGACGTCGAGACGATCGACGGCTTCTCCGGCCACTCGGACCGCCTGCAGCTTCTGAACTACGTCGGGACGATGGAGCCTCGGCCCGAGCGGGTCATCGTAAACCACGGCGAGGAGTTCAAGTGCTCCGACCTGGCGTCGGGCCTATACAAGAAGTTCGGCCTCGAGGCGCGCGCCCCGATGAACCTCGAGACGATCCGGCTCAAGTGAGGCCCGAATGTCGGCCGGCGCGACGGGCCCCACGCCCGCTTGGGGGCGGTGGATTCCCGGCAGCGCGGTGATCCTGTTCCTGTTCCTCTCGGCCGGCCTGTGGATGGCGTCCCTCGCCGCCGACGCCGTCGGCCAGTCGGTCCTCGTCGTTGTCTTCCTCGCGGTCGCCGCGTTCGTCCCTCTCGCCTGGCTCGCCGGGCGCATCTGGACTCGGCCACTGTGGGCCGTCCGGGTGCGCGACAGTCCCGAGGCGATCACCGCGGCCGTGCGGGATGCGCTCCGCGACCGCCTGCCGACGCAGCTCGCCGCGGCGGACGGCCCCGAGGGGCTGTTCCGTCGTTGTGAGACGCTGCTCCGGATCGACGAGCCGGCGTGCCTGATCGGGGTCGAGAGGTCGGTCGGCGGGATCGGGACGACGGTCCTGCTGCTCCCGCGCTCTCGGGACCGCCGATCGATCGACGACCTCCGTGCCCGGATCCTCTCTCGGCTGGCACGGGGCTGAATGGAGCCAAGCCTCTTGTGTGCTGGCAAGCAGGTATCGAAAAGCCCTTGAGTGCAATCTCACTGGGCCTTGGCTCTTACCGGGAGGAGTCCGGCTCTCTTTAGCAATCGATTCGCTGCGATGAACTCCACAGTGAGTCCCCCGATTGGGAAGATCGCACCGGCGAGGAGCAGGTTTCGGAGGAACACGAGAACCAAGACATTCGCGGCTGCCGCGGCGACCAAGATGCCGAGGAGAATGAGGACGAGACGCCGGGCCAGCAGTCGGGCGACCTTGGGCCTCAGGGGATACAACCAGGTGGAAAACACCAACAGGGCCCCGCCTGTGACAATCGTGCTTCCGGAAGCCGCAGGAAACGTTCCTCTGAAAAGTCCAATCACAAATAGAGAATCGAACAACAATACGATGGGCGCGGAACCCACGAATGCGACATACTTTGCTCTCTCCCGCTGATCCATGCTGAGACCACTCATCTTTCACTCCGGCAAATAGGTGCCTATCTCCCTTTCCTCACGTGTTCGCCGTTTCAGCAAGCCTTTTGTGGGCCGCCGCGATGGGCCGCCGTGCGTCGGCCCTTCTACGAGAAGGTCCAAGATCTCGTGACGCCGGAGGCGTTCCACGCCCAGGTCGACGCCGCGATCGCCGAATGGGGCGGCCTGTTGGACCGAGACGCCGCCGCGATGGTCGTCGTCGAACGCCTCGGCCGGAGCGTCGCAGCATTCGCCCGCATCGCGGATCTCGAGGAGGGCATGGAGGCGAATCTGCGGGCCACGGTCGTCGGCATTTCGCCGGTGCGCACGTTCACGCGCCAAGACGGTACCCCAGGCCGGGTGGCGAACCTCGAGCTGCGGGACGACAGCGGGTTCTGCCGCTTCGCCCTCTGGGACGACGACGTCGGGCTCGTGGATCGGGGAAAGGTCGCCGTCGGGGCGACGGTCCGCGCCCTCGACTGCTACGTGAAGCGGACGAACTTCGGCCTCGACGTGTCCCGCGGCAAGTTCGGCGCGCTCGTGGTGGAGGGACCCTGACGTGCCCGAGACGGCGGACGGCTGGTCGTACGCGAACAACTGGCGGATCGCGGCGTTCTTCCTCGGCCTCGCGATGATCCTCCTCGGGATCGGGTCGCTCGCCGTGTTCGCGTTCGGAGACGACGCCGGGATGGCCGGCCTGTCGCTCCTCGCGATCGCGACGTACCTCCTGGTCTTCTCCGTCCTGGTCTTCGTGCCGCGAATCGCGCGACGGGGTTCCGTGAGCTTCAGTCTGTTCTCTCGCCGATCGGTGGAGGATGCAGAGAAGGCCGTCGTGGGGGCGATCGAGGCAGTGGGGAGGGCGCCTCGCGTGGAGATGGCGCGGTCACGGTCGAACCACCCGCCGCGCGTGGTGACGGCCGACGGGATCGTGACGCGGTTCCGCATCGAGATTTCCCGCGCCGGGCCCGGATCCGTGGACGGAGGCGTCTGGACGGAGATCGTCCAGAGTGTCGCGTCGACGGACGCGGACGCGGCGCGGACGTTGCGGGAGCGGGTCAACGAGCAGCTCGCGAGGCTCCCACGGGCCGAGGAGTGAGGCTCACATCCCCATTCCGGGCATGCCGCCCATCCCGCCCATGCCGCCGCCGTGTTCGCCGCCACCGGGCGGAGGCGGGGGCGACTTCTTCGAGGCGATGATGTCGTCGATGCGGAGGATCATGCCCGCGACTTCCTGGGCGGACTCGATTTCTTGGGTCTTGACACGGAGCGGCTCGACGATGTTCGCCTTGAGCATGTCGAGGGGCTCGCCCGTCATGACGTTCACTCCCATCGACTTGCCGCCCTTCTTCCCGTGTTCCGCGCGGAGCTTGATCAGGACGTCGATCGGATCGAGGCCCGCGTTTTCGCCGAGCGTCCTCGGGATCACGTCGAGCGCCTGCGCGAACGCTTCAATCGCCAACTGTTCCCGGCCCCCGATCGTCGCCGCGTAATCCTTGAGCGCCAGGGACAGCTCGACCTCCGCCGCCCCGCCGCCGGCGATCGCCTTGCCGTCCTCGATCGTCGCAGCCACCACGCGCAGCGCGTCGTGGAGGATTCGCTCGACCTCATCGACGACGTGCTCCGTGCCGCCGCGCACGAGGATCGACACGGCGCGGGCTTTCTTGCAGCCGGTGACAAAGGTCATGTCGTCCGTCCCGACCTTCCGCTCCTCGACGAGCTCGGCGCTCCCGAGTTCCTTCGCCGTGAGGTCGTCCAGGTTCGTGACCGCGCGCGCGCCCGTCGCCTTCGCGAGCTTCTTCATATCGCTTTCCTTGACGCGACGCACCGCGTAGATGCCCTCCTTCGCGAGGTAGTGCTGTGCGACGTCGTCGATGCCCTTCTGGCACAGGACGACGTTGGCCCCGGATGCCCTGATCTTGTCGACCATCGTCTTGAGGCTCTTCTCTTCCTCGTTCAGGAACAGCTGTAGCTTGCCCGGATCGCGGATTCGGATCTCCTCGTTCACCTCGGTCTTCTTGACCTCGAGGGCGCGGTTGATCAGGGCGATCTTCGCGTCGCGGACGAACTTCGGCATCCGAGGATGCACGCGCTCTTTGTCCAAGACGACGCCGTCGATCAGGTTCGTGTCGCTCAGGCTCCCCCCGTGTTTCTTCTGGACGAGGATGTTGTCGACGTCCGCGCGGAGTTCCCCCGCGACCTCCTCGACGATCGACTGCACCGCGTCCACGGCGATGCCGGCGAGGAAGTCGGCATTCGTACCGACGCTGCGGCCAGACATCGCCGTCCGGGCGATCGACCGGAGGGTCGTCTTGTCGTCCCTCTTCACGGGGAAGGCGAGCTGGTTGAGTCGGCGGACCGCCTCGGCCGCCGCCATCCGGTAGCCGTTCACGATGATCGTCGGGTGGACCTCCTGCTCGATCAGGCTCTCGGCGGCTTTCAGGAGTTCCCCGGCGAGGATGACGGCACTCGTCGTCCCGTCTCCGACCTCGTCGTCCTGCGTCTTAGCGACCTCGACGAGCATCTTCGCCGTCGGGTGTTCGATCTCGATTTCCTTGAGGATCGTGACCCCATCGTTCGTAATCGTCACGTCGCCGAGAGAGTCGACGAGCATCTTGTCCATGCCTTTCGGGCCAAGGGTCGACTTGACCGCATCGGCGACCGCGCGGGCGGCGGCGATGTTGTTCGACACTGCGCCCTTGCCCTTCTCCCGTTCCGTCCCTTCCTTCAAGATGATGATTGGCTGACCGCCCATCATTTGGATTCCCGCGGGTCTATGCGAGGGCTTCTATATGAGCGTTGCCCTTGAGTGGTTCCGTTGCGTTGTTCTTGGCGCCCCCGGGGGGCGGGTGAGAGTGGCTCGCGATGGTCTTAGGGAACCGAGGTGGGGCTTACCGGAACAAGATCTCAGTCCTGAGCGCCTTCCCATCGAAGTGTACTATCATTTTCTTCGTTTTCAGCTGACGCCAAGTCCACTCGGCGACTTCCTTTGGCTCACAGACCTTGAAGTTGCGTCTGTCAACAATAATCTCTTGGATGATATGCCGGCGCTCATATCTCACCGGCGACTCTGGAAGGTCTATGGTTACTCCTCGCCAAGAATCCAGATCCTCAGTTTGTCTCCTTCCCTGTGAACCGCGTACTCTTGTCCGGACGTGTCACGAAAGAGGGATAGCGTGTCTTCTGACATCTCTTCGGGCACGAGCCGGAAGAGCGGTTCTCTCAGCTGGGACATGCGCATTACACCCTGCTCGAAGGTCTTGATCCATTGGGTGAGGCTTCTAAAGGGATTAAAACGAAATGGGGTTCCGATCTCTCGTCCGATGCCTGTTAAAACCTGACCGCCTGGTATCAGTCCATGACTCACGGTTTTCCGCCCTCCGCTTCCTGGATTAGTGAACGATACCTCTTCAGCACGTTCTCGATGTTCTGCGAGAACAGCTCCTTGTCCTCCGAACTGGCCGTGAGGATGTCCCCGCCCCGTGTTAGAATAGGACTTACGTCCATGATGAACTTTATGAAACGACCGGCTTGCTCGTCGGGAATCCTCGAAAGGAAGCCCGCGAGGGCATTCGGATCATTGAGCTTCGTCAGTACGTCCGACTTGAGTCCCGTTTCGGCCTCGAGCGTCGCCATGTCCCGTGCCAACCCTCCGAAAATCTTGACGAGTCCGTACATGAAAAGAATCAGCTTGCGAGAGTCAGGCTCTCCGACCTTCGGTTCTGGCATGGGCGGCCCGTTCACGGATGGACACCAACGGCTAAAGCCTTTCTCAACCCGACGTTCTGTGGTGGATGGTTTCTGGCGAAGGGTTCCGTTTCGACGTTGTTGACGCGCCTTCCGGTAGGTTTATCCCTTATGCCCGGTTATGCCCAGATAGTCCAGCGGCTGTAACCCTCCACGACGTGGCTGGGGGTCGCGGACGAGAAGGCAAAGCGTGTTTACGAGTAGCGGCGCCCTCACCGAGGCGGCCTCACTGTCCTCCGGCTTTGGACCCTCCACAGCAGTGGTTGGGGGCGGGAGGACGATGTGAGACCATGGAAAGCCAAACAAGGCGAAAGGCGGTGGCCCCCGCCGAAGAGAAAGGGGTCGAAGGCGTGAACACTCGGCAGGCAGTCCGGGAGATCCGGAAGCTTGCCCTAGAGTACGAGCAGCACGGGAACCGGTTCTACGTCACGGTGTGGACGGGCACCGAGTTGGCGAAGAGCACGACGGTGCCGGTCTTCGACAGCAGGAAAGAAGACGGGTACCAGCGGCTCCCCAAGAAGCAGCGCGTACACAGGGCGGCCAAGTACCTCCTTTCGGGAGGGAAGTTCCCGGGGGCCATCCTCCTGAGCATCAGGGGTCCGGACCGTGAGAAGATCTCCGTGCGCCCGATCCAGGATGTCCCGGGGAACGGGTTCTACCGGCTCGTCGAACTAACCATTCCGGCGGGGGTCATGATCTACCTCGTCGATGGACAGCACCGGAAGTACGCCCTCGTCGAGGGGATCGACCAGGGGAGCCACCTCGAGAACTTCGGGCTCGCCTCGGTCATTTTTCTTTCCGAGGACGAGGTCGACGAGGCCCAACAGTTCCGGACCGTCCACAAGGAGCAAAAGAACGTCCCCACGGACCTCGTGGACCGGATCCTGCTCCGCGAAGTGGAGACGGATCGGGTGAACCCGATCGCCCTCCGGCAAGCCGGCGAGTACAAGAAGCTCCGGGAGTGGACCGCGATCCGCGTCACGCGCCTCCTGGACGAGCTGCAGGGGAGCCCGTGGCATGGCCGGATCAAGCCTCCGAACGCGGGGATGTTGGCCGAGGAGGCCAAGGCCAAGGGCGACGAGGCCCCGGACTGGGACGTGACGGAGAACAGCGTCAAGACGTCGCTTACACCCGTCATCGAGTTGCTCGACGGATGGGAGCCAGAAGCAATCGCGAACATGCTCGTCGCGTACTGGCAAGCGGTCGTCGAGGTGTGCGCACAGGCCTGGGCGAACAAGGAGGCCTATCTGTACATGCACAACACGAAGGGGATCTACGTCCTCCACTCGTTCTTCCCGGCGTGCTTCGCGCACTCCGTGAAGCTATCGGGTGGGCCGTCGAAGGACAACTTCGCCTCCGTGCTCTCGGATGCGGGCTTGGACGACGAGTTCTTCGCCCGTGGAGGGGAGCTCGAGGGGGTCGGAGGTTGGGGCGGGTTCAAGACGAAGGCGCAGGAACTCGTGTCGAACCTAGCCGAGACGTAGCCACCGGATGAGGGGGCCCGCGCCCCCACTCTCTTTTTTTCAGCGACCCGCCTAGCCTCAGTCCTCGTCGTCGTCCTCCGACACGTCGAGAACCATCTGCTCCCCGGGGATCTCCCTCACTCTCTCGCGGACCTTCACGTTGCTGATGATGAGGACATCCGGTACGGCGTCTGTGCCCATTTCTCGGCTGGCCAAGGAATTCTTTCTCCATTGGTCGACGGTCAGCGGTCGAAGGTAGTAGTTGAACCGTGACCCGACGTACAGCCAGAGCTGACGCTTGCTCCACTCCGCGTGCCTCAACGCCTCCAGGAAATCATCCCGTTTCATGACGGAGACCGTCGGCCCAATCCCGAAGGTCGAGAGCGGTGCTTCCTTGGACGCCTCGAGGATGGAATCAAGAAGGCCATCGTCAAATGTGGCCCCCCGATTCATCACGAAGAAGAGATCAAGGACGGACCGGCGCTTGCTCCCGCGGGAAGCTCGCCTGTAGCCCCGGTGCGAAATGGCGAATACGGATCCCACGCCGTCCTCACTCAGGCTTGCCAGGCCACGTCGCTTCGCGGTCTCTCGCGCCAAGAGGTAGGCGTACTTCAGCTTGCGAAGGGCCTGGATTCGACGAGAAAGGGTTCGCTTCCACCCGTCCTGGGATTGCTTTGCTTCAAGGCGCTTCTGCCACAATCGCTGGACTTCCGGCAGAACCTTCTTGGGGAAATTGGCCACGAACTCCTCATTGAGTTCCAGGCCGATCGCCTTCCGATCCATGCAATCTGCTTGGGCCACAACAATCCCGGTTCCGGCGAAGCAGTCGAGGACAATATCACCGGGGTCCGTCGTTAGCTCGATGATGCGCTCAGCGAGGGCTGGAGGAAAAGGGCAGTAGTGTCGAAGGAATCCGTTGCTCCAGGAGCCCTGCGTCGGGATTGGCACACGCCACACGTTTCCCGGATCTTTTCCCTGCGGATTGTAACGTTCTGGGTACTTCACCCACCATCGCTTGAGATCGACCGGTTCCCGGATTCGATTGACGAAATACTTGAAGGTCGCGCCTTTTGAGAAGAACAGAACGTACTCGAAAGCGTCGCGGAACATGCCCTTGGCCGACCACGGGAGCGTCTTCGTCTTGTCCCATATGACGACATCCTGAAGCTTCCAGCCCAGACCCTTCAACCGGTTGGCCAGATCGAACGGCAGCGGCAAGAGCTCCCCGCTTCGTTTAACGGAGTCGGCAACGATCCACAGGGAACCGCTCTGCTTGGTAACCTTCAGAACGTCCGCGAATACCCGTTGAAGCGCGGAGAGATATTCCTCGTAGCTCGACTCCCTCCCGATCTGCTGAGGGAATCCCCAATCCTTCTGACCCCAATAGGGGGGCGAGGTCAGTGTCAAGGTGACGCTATCTGGTTCCACGGCTTCGGAGAGGCGGCGTGCATCCTGCCAGAGAAATTTATATGACTGCTCGCTCATCTTCTCGACCTCACCTGCTTTTTCCCGGTCGGATTCGGGACTTTCCGAAGGCAGGACGGGCACGAAACGTTGAGAAGATCGGACTTCGTCGTCCATTGGTGGCCACAGTGTGGGCACTTGAGCGTGGTCATGGTCGGACGGGATGCTGGTAGTAGTAGCAGTAGTAGCCATCCGTTTAATGGGGAAAACCCTTTCTATGGCTCGCCTGCCTTTGTGTTCGCCAGTCAAGAGATCGTGCATGTCGGCGTCTTCGGATCTTGGTGTCAGATGCATCCCGCCGGACTCCAAAGGCGACTCCTTCCGGGATAAAGTCGGTGCGGCGCCGTAGCATACATGCATGCTACGTGAGTCCTCGTCGCTCCTTCCAGTACGTCGCCCATCGGATCAGGTCGCCCCACCCATCGTCGAACGGCAGTCGGATCCCGGCAGCTATGGCTGGCGTGCCGCCGTCCAGCGATTCGTGGCCCCGAAGGAAATCGTATTGCACGACGAAGGCGTGGCTGAACGCCTCCGCCCCGGCGGGGGTCTGGAAGCCGCGCATTGTCTTCACGCGGTCCTTGAATGTCCCATTCAGCCGCTCGATGAGATTGTTGTTCGGGCCGCTCCGGAAGTGAATCCGATTCAAGTGGAGTCGCCCCGTTGTGTTCGCGTAGAAGTTCCTTCGGACGCCTTCGCGGTAGGCGGCCAAGCGGTCCGTCACGATCCGTTCGGGCCGCGTTAGGGAAACGGCCTTCGCCTCCCGGAACAGGCGAACGGCGTGTTCGTCCTTCCGGCCCCACTCCGTCACGGAACTCGATGCGATAAACCGCGTCCCCGCGTCCTCCGTGAACCACGTCCACATGTCCACTCCCGCGACCTTGATCGCGGTCTCGTCGGCGTGCCACGTCGTGCTTAGGTCCGCTCGGAACGAGGACGTGTACTCGCGGACCAGCGGCGCGTACTTCCGGAGCCACCGCCAGATTGTCGACTTGTCCCGCCGGGGGTAGAGGTTGCGCCCCGTCCGCTTGTGGCTCAGGCCGTCCACATACAGACGAAGCGCGGAGGCGATCACACGGGTCGGCGTCCGCATCTTCGGAAGCCGTCCGTTGTCCTCGAACGTATGGTGACAGTCTTTGCATCGGAGCACCTGCACGCCGCGCTTCCGGCCGTACTTCGTCACATGGTTCGAGGCACAGTACTTGCATTTGCCCTTCCTCTCGGCAACTTGATACGCGAGCTGTTCCTTACTGATCGTCCGGGGTTCGTCGGACACAACGACGAGCCTCCCAGCCAAGCGGTGTTCACAGCACCGCTTGGCTCCACTTTCTCCATAGGAACAGAGGCTAATCTGTGTGACAGCAGGGGGTGAGCGAACCTCCTCGGGAACGAGGAAAACCCGCCATTTATCGCGCGTACGGCGCGTCCCTGGGCGATCTGAAACACTTTCACTCGGGAGGCTAGTCTGACGGTGCCGACGGTGGACGTGCCGACGCGCGTTCTGGCCCAATCCCGGGGCTTCCTACCCACGCCCGGGATGGCTACGCCTGGGTCGGTTTCCACCAGATTCTCACCCGGAACGAATCCGGGTGTCCATGCGCTCCATCCCTCTTGGCGAGGGCAGTTCTCCCATCCGGGTTTGTGAGCGGTGGTCGGAGGTTGGACCAACTCTTTATAGATTGCGGGGGCCGGGGCGGGACTCACAAGCCCAGAGGTCATGCGCCTCAGAACGCTACCCTCCCCGACCCTTTCCGCCAAGAATAATGCAACGGAATCCCCTTGAGTCACTTCCCGGTGGAGGTCTCGGCGAGGTGGCGTCGGGCGGATAGCGAACCCACGCTTCCGATTCGGAACGCCTCGTGCTCGTGGGTCTCCGTCATCGCGGTTTCTTCGGAGTCCTTGAGGGGACCTGTGTCCGCCGCCCGATCCCTTGGGATGGCGTCGCAACTGATAAGGCGGGTTTCCTCGTTGTCTCGCGTCCTCATGGGGCCACCGTGCCGCTACTGCAACCAAATCAAGGCCCACTCGCGCGCCTACCGACCCCGGTCTGCCTCGCACGCCGTAGCCACGCCATTTCCGCGATGCGACTGGCATTGGAGGTTCGTGTGCGCCGTGTGTGGCAAGTCGCGCCACTTCCACGGCATCGCGTATTGTGGACGAGAGCAGCGGTTCTTTTGCCTCTACTGCGCGCCCGAGCACCGCGCACCGCGGAAGCCCTTCTGGGGCTGGTCGTACCACTACCGTCTGCGCTGCCCATGGCGGTCCGAATGGCACGCAGCACTCGATCGGCTGGAGTACGAGCGCAGACACCCATGGCAGGTGAAGCGATCGTGGCAGCGCGCGAGGCGCGGCATGAGTGAGGATGAGAACATCCAGGCCAGCTGGTCGTTTCGCGTCCAAGCGCTCGAGGACGTCACAGAGGAGGACTCGCGGAAAGGCTGGGACTCGGTCGCGGAGTGGTGGATTTCGCGGTATACCGAGAGAGGCGACGTGAACCGGGAATGGGTGATCGACCCCGCTCTGTTCCGCCTCCTGGGCGACGTGCGAGGCAGACGAATCTTGGACGCGGGCTGCGGCACCGGTTACCTAGCCCGCATCCTCGCCGCGAAGGGCGCGATTGTGGTCGGTGTCGATCTCTCTCCGAAGCTCCTCGCGGCGGCTCGAAAGCAAGAGGCTCTGGAGCCTCTCGGCGTCGAGTACGAGGAAGCGGATCTCGCGGATCTTTCGCGTTTCGGCGACGGGACGTTCGATGTGGTGGTGTCGAACGTCGTGATGCAGGATGTCCTCCGATACCGCGAAGCGTTCCGGGAACTCCGTCGGATCATCCGGCCCGGGGGACAGCTCCTGTTCAGCGTCACCCATCCGTGTTTCGAGCGCCCCATCCCCGGATCGTGGCTTCGGGAGCCCCCGGATACGGAGCGAGTCGAAGAGTGGCGGGGCCTGCTAGTCGATAGATACTACGACCGAGTCGCAGTCTGGTGGGGACCCGCGGGCAAGGAGACCGCGGTCGGCTTCCACCGCACCTTGGAGGATTACGTCACCGCGTTGCACGACGCGGGATTCTTCGTGGTACGGATGGAGGAACCCGTGCCCAGCGAGGATGCACTGCAACGCATGTACCGCGAGTTCGCAGACTACTCACGTGTGCCACTGTTCCTGATCATCGAAGCGATTTGCTTGGCGGCTTGAACCGATGGACCCGGCTCAAATCGTTGTGCGCGGAACTTTATATCCCACCGTTTTCCTAGCTCCCTTAGGAGTAAAGTCGATGGCAGACAAGCCAATTCATGTAACCGATGCTGAGTTCGAGAAGGCCATCAACGAGCATCCCTACGTCGTCGTCGATTTTTGGGCGGAGTGGTGCGCCCCGTGCCGCGCGATCGAACCCATCGTCGAGGACCTCGCGAAACGGTATGCGGACAAGGTGACCTTCGTCAAGGTGAACACCGACGAGAACCCGAGGACGCCGCAGCAGTTCATGGTGATGGGCATCCCGACGATCCTGTTCTTCAAGAACGGAAAGCTCGTCGACCAGGTCGTCGGCGCGATGCCGCGCGGGCCGTTCGAGGAACGTGTCAAGAAGCACCTCGCATGACGACAGCTAGAAATAGGCATCCGTTCCTTCGAGGACGGGACACCATGAGCAGCCTCATCGAAATGCTCGCGAGCAAGAAGAAAGCCCCCTTGGTCGCTCCCGAGTCGACCGTGATCCTGCCGGTGCTGCAGAAGGAGCACGAGGGCTCCTGCGGCGAGGGCTGCGGCTGCGCGAACGGCGGCGAGGAAGGCGGCTGCTGCGGCGGCTGAGCCGACGCCGGCGACCTGTTCCGACGTTTGAGAATCATCGCGGATAATCGTCTCGTCCCGCTTATATACCGTCGAACGCCTCAATTCCTCCGCACAGAGGAGGAAGCGAATACGGACCCCTTGGAAGCGTCGAGACTCGTGACTGACGAGTACTCGGCGAAGATCCTCGTGGCGACCTTCAAGAAATCGAGGTCGGCCATCGATCTCAGCCGCGAATACGGCATCCCAATCGCCGCGTGCTACCGTCGCATCCACGCCCTCGAGCGCGCGGGCCTCATCCGGTGCACGGAGCGGGCGCTGACGCAGAAGGGCAAGCGCATCTCCCTCTACATGTCCCAGCTCAAGAACGCGTACATCTTCTTCGAGAACGGCCGCCTGCGGGTACGATTCCAGCTCGCGACCGGAATCACGAAGGACTTCGGCGGCGACTGGAACGCCGTGGACGTCGTCGAGCCGATCTTGCCAACCCGATAACCCCTCCTCCACAACCCACAGGCAGGACCGAGAACCCCTCGTCCTGCCTCTTTTATTCCGCGATGGGGAGCGGTGAGTTCGGGCGGACGATATGACGTTCGCCGACGCGTTGACAAACACCGCCAAGCGCCCATCTGTCTGACGCACGATCGTGGGTCTCAGAACTGAGACCGTTGACAAATTTCTCTTATATGACGGGCCGAAATTGCCTCAGTCGCGATGGACCGGGAGCGCATGAAGTACCTGTTCAAAGAGGTGCTCGGCGTCGACGTCGACGAGGTCGTGAGGAAGGTCGTCGCGACGATCGCCATCGAGCGAGCGAAACAAGCGCAGAAGAACACACAGGACTGGAAGCGGTACATGGAAGCGGAAGGGGGAATCGTCATCCTCCCCTCGAACGTCACCCAGTTGGGGCGGAAGGATCCGAGGAAGTGAGTCGCGCCGCACGCCGATCGGCGGCTCTCGACCCGCCGACCTCGCGCGGTCGGATATCCTTTAAATTGGCCCCATGAATATGGGGCTCGATGTCGGGATTCCAAGGGAGGGACATCGTGTCCATCCGCGACCTCTCGCGGGCGGACATCCAGCTCGTCTTGCGCACCGCCCGGAAGATGGTGCCAATCGCCACCGGGGAGAAACGGTCGCGGTCCCTCGACGGCAAGATCCTATCGACGTTGTTCTATGAGCCGTCGACCCGCACGCGGCTCTCGTTCGAGAGTGCGATGGCCCGCCTCGGCGGCCGGGTCGTCGGGTTCAGCAGCGCCGAGGGCACGTCCGTCCAGAAGGGCGAGACCCTCGCGGATACGGTCCGGATGGTCGAGGCGTACAGCGACGCGATTGTCCTCCGGCACCCCCAGGAGGGCGCGGCTCGTCTCGCGGCCGAGTTCACGGACAAGCCGGTGATCAACGCCGGCGACGGCGCCGGCCAGCATCCGACCCAGACGCTCCTGGACCTCTACACGATTTGGGATGAGAAAGGGGCGTTCGAGGGCCTTCGGGTCGCGCTCGTGGGCGACCTGAGGTACGGCCGCACGGTGCACTCGCTCACGTCCGCCCTCGCGGAACTCGGCGCGCAGCTGATCTTCGTGAGCCCGCCGACGCTCGAGATGCCTCGGGAGATCCTCGAGCACATGAAAGCGGAGAGCTTGTCCTTTCGCGTTGCGCACCGACTCGAGGACGTGATTCGTGAGGCCGACGTCCTGTACGTCACGCGGATCCAGAAGGAGCGGTTCCCCGATCCACAGGAGTACGAGGAGGTCGCGGGCTCGTACCGCATCGACGCGGCCTTGTTGCGGGACGCGAAGCGGGAGCTCATCATCATGCATCCACTCCCGCGGACGACGGAGATCGCCCCGGAGGTCGATCGGACGAAACACGCGGTGTACTTCAAGCAGGCCTTCAACGGCGTGCCCGTGCGCATGGCCCTCCTCGACCTCATCCTCGGAGGCGGCGAGTGAGGGAGCTTCGCGTCACCCCGATCAAGAACGGGACCGTGATCGATCACATTCCCGCCGGCATGGCCCTGAAGGTCCTGAAGATCCTCGGCATCGGCGACGCCGTCACGTCGACCGTGACGGTGGCGATGCACGTGCCGAGTCAGGCAATGGGGTGGAAGGACATCGTGAAGGTCGAGGACCGCGAGCTCGGACCCCGGGAGATCGACAAGATCGCCCTCATCGCGCCCTCCGCGACGGTGAACGTGATCCGCAACTACAACGTGGCCGAGAAGCGGCCCGTGACGCCCCCTGACCGCGCGGTCGGCATCCTGCGGTGCGCGAACCCGAACTGCATTTCGAACGGCCGGGAGCCCGTGGAGTCGGAGTTCGTCGTTCGGTCCAAGAGCCCGCTCCGCGTCGTGTGCAAGTATTGCGACCGGGAGCTCGAGGACATCGTCGCGCACATCCTCTGATGGTGTGCTACCTCAGGTCGCCCACGGCTCTCTCCCGACGATCGATTCGGTGGCGGACCATATCAGATCGAAGACGAACGTGTGACCGGTGGGCAACGGCACGCCGTTGCCCACGATGGCGAAAACATCGCCGCGGTTCACCGTCCCATCTCCGTCGACGTCCGTCCAGGTGACCCGCAGGGTCGTCGAGCCGATCGCGATCGGTGTCGCATCCCCGCTCGCCCCCAACGGACGGCTCGTCCCTGTGACTGAGTCGATCTGCAGGTTGAAGGCGTATAGGGACGGCGGCCGTTGTTCGCTTGCCGCTCCGACGGCAAAGCTCACGTTCCCGTTCGATGTCTGGAGATTCGCGAAGCGATGGCCGGCCTGGGCGGAGTCCCGAGAAAGGTCCCGAACAGCGACACGACCGCGAAGATGATGAGCGCGACGAGCGCGATCGCCACGATGATGAGGACCAGGATCGTCCGGACCAGGGCCTTCTGCCCATGCGGCGGCGGAACCGGGTATCCGGGCGGGCCATACGGACCGTGTGGCGGCCCCGGACTCGGGGGCGGAAACGGAGGTTGCGCCACCTCTCGGCAATGTGCCTCGGACGTCAAATAGACGTCCCCTCTGGCGGAAATCTTGGCGGACCGAAGATTTTAAGTGCGCCGCTTCGGATACACGCCGCCAGAAGGGATGGTGAGTCTCTGCTCGAAGAGATCTCCGAAATTATTGGGCTCCAGGTCTACACGCACAACGGCGTGTTCCTCGGGAACGTGAACAACCTCGTCGTCGACGTGGACAATGGCGCGGTCGACGGAATCTTCATCGGCGAGACGAACCCGCTCCTCGTCGAGGGGAGCCGGGCGGTGAGCGTGCCGTTCCGGTGGGTCCAGAGCGTGGGGGACATCGTCGTCCTGCGGTATTTCCCGAAACGCGTCTCGCTCCGAAAGGGCGCCGCCCCGGCGATCCCTGCCCCGGCCAAGTAGAGACCGCACGCCGATATTCTTATTCGGCCGGGCTCATTAGCTGACGGCGTGGCTCGCCCGAAGCCGTCGATCCTCGTCTCTCCGGACGCGCGGTTCGAGGTGCTCGAGATCCGGCGTCTTCGCGGTCACGAACAGATTCGACGCGCGCTCCTCAAAGAGCTCACGGAGCGGATTCAGCGGGACGGCTACATCAAGAGGCCGATTCTCGTAGCGGACCGCCACTTCGTGATCTTGGACGGCCACCATCGCGTCGAGGCGTTGCGCGCGCTCGGTTGCAACCGCATCCCCGCGTACGTCGTCGACTATTTCTCGGCGATCGTGAACCTAGGCACGTGGCCCGATGCGGTCGTGGCCACGGTCACGAAGGACGAGGTGATCCGCCGTGGGCTGAGAGACGATCGCTTCCCCCCGAAGACGACGCGTCACACGGTGCGGGTCGAACTCGAGGACCGACCGACGGACCTCGAGGATCTGGTGTGATCACGGTCCGGCCGGGGGCGGCGGGTTCCCCGGAGGAGGAGCGGGGCGTCGGAGCCGGCGTCGCACCAAGAACACGACGACGATGGACGCCGCCGCCGCGACGACGACCACAATCGCCCAGTCCGAGGTCGTGAGGCCGAAGAATCGCGGGGGTTCGAGCGCCTGGTACCGATACGACATGAGTTCGCTCGTCGCGATGGGCTCCGTCCCGGTCCCGTTATACGCCTCGGTCCGCACGTCGTTCCCCGCGGCGGGAGCGAAGAACCGGAGGCGGGACGTGCCGTCCGGGAAGTCCTCGCGGATCCGGAACGCGTCGAAATGCCCCGCGGGGGTGTCCACGGTCGCTGGGGCCTCGAGGGTGTACGTGACGTTCGTCCACGCAAGTCCCGCGGAGTCGATCGGCGGCGTCGGGAATCCTATCGAGATGCCAAAGTGCTCCGAGAAATTCAGTTCGCTCCGGACGACGGCCGTCGCGCCGACCGAGAGCGGGAAGAGCCACGTATCCTCCACGAGGCGGAAGACGCTCGTGTTCTGGACCCGGAGGTGGAACGGGAGCAGGTAAGGGGCTACGTAGACCGTCCCGTTCGCCTCGAGATCGAGGGTGCTGTTGACCGTCTTCATCCCCCGGCTCTCGATCGTTTCCTCCGCCGTCAGGACCCATGTGCCGGAGGCGGGTGCGCTGATGAAGCTAGTCGTGAGACGTCCCGAGGCGGTGCCCGAGCCGTTCACCTCAACCCGGTACGCGTCGTACGGTGTGCCTTCGACCACGAACGTACCATGGTCCGTCACCCTCTCGGTTACTTGCCCATCGAGGAAGAAGTTGGCCGCAAGCGTGGTGTTCGTGCGGTAGGTCCACGTATCGCCGGGCGTGAGGACGGGCGCGTCGACGCTCGCATTCGGTGCGGCGACCGGAGAGAGCGACAGGACGAAGAGGAGCAGGCCCGCGATCGCGGCGAGAGCGCGCACGCTCGTCCATTCGGCTGGACTCGATTAAGGTTATTGGTTCAGCGCCCGGATTCGAGGGTCCGGCCCTTCGAGCCCGGGCGGATTCGGAGGCGCCCGCCGAACTCACGGTGGAGGGCCGCTCCTCCGAGGAGGCGATCCAGGAAGACGGCCAGCGCGGCGACCTCGGAGTGCGGCTGGTTGCCCACCGCCACGTTCGCGTCGACGAGGCGGTACACGTCCCCGGGGACTTTCTCCGCGCCGACGACGACGAGGACATCGTCGGTCGAGATTCGTGGCAGGCTCTCGTCCAATTCCATCCCGTACATCGTGAGCTGGACCGTCGTCCCCGCCCAATCCCGTAGGACCCGGCGCCACGGGACGCCCGTCTCGACGCGGAACGAGCCGCCGAATCGCCGCACGACGTCCCGGACCGTCCGCTCCAGCCTCGGGTCCTTCGTCGACACCAGGACCGCGTCCGCCCCAAACGCGCGGGCGGTCAGCGCGACGTGGGTCGTCACGCGCCTGTCTCGGCCGGGCCGGTGGCCCAAGCGGAGGACCGTGATCACGTCATTCCTCGAATCGGATGATCCGGTGGCCTCGGAAGTCGAGGCGAGGCGAGCGCTTCACCAACGCCTTGAGTTTCGTCTGCGTCACCTGGAGTTTGTCGGCCACGTCCCCGGAGAACTTGCCCTCGGGGCCGACCATCTCGAAGATCTGGGCCTCGATCGCCTCGTACGCCGGTTCGGGCATCATCGCCGCGTGCAAGACGTCGGAGATTTCCTGGATCGGGGCGGTCGCGTTGATGTGGAACGACGAGTAAAACGCGTGGTAGGCCTTCTCGGGCGACGCGGTCGACCCGGTCTGCCATTTCGTCTCGACGAGCTTCATCTTCTCGAAGAATCGGAGGGCATCCGCACCCGGGGCGCCGAACTTCTCCTCAATCTCGCGCGCGCTCTTCCAGCCCGCGGAAACCTCCTTGAACACTTCGCTCTTGACGTCGCTGTCGACCGCGCGAAGGATCGGCACGAGCTCCGCGACCTCGCTCACAACCTTGATGCGATTCAACCGAACCGACGCGCGATAACCCGGTGTGGCGTTATAAGTTTTAAACCCCTGAGGCCACTGGACGGTACCGTTAAATGGGGGACACTGTTGCCCCCGGTCCCCCCCCGGCGCCCGCGACCCGCACGCCGTACGCGATCCTCGGCGACGTCACGCCCGGACCGCCGAAGACCAAGCGGTGCCGGGGTTGCCCCGCCTCGATACCGACCGATTCGCCAAGTGGCCTCTTTGCTCTCTGCAGGAGCATGGTGCGCGAGGGCGGCGGCACCGGGCTCGGGTTCTGACCGAGCCTACTCCTTCGTCTCCGTCGTGATCGTATACGTGTACCCCCATCGCCAGCCAGCTCCGCCCGGCCCCCCGACGCAGCCGTGCGCGAGCTTGTCCTTCTCCCACGCGCGGGCCTCCTTCTCCGTCGTGAACACCCGTTGTTGCCAGTCGCGCGGCATCCCGTGCTCCCGGGCCCTCTGCTGCGGATCGTCCGTGAGTCCGGCGTACGTCCTTCCAAGATTCGGCCTCGCCAATCAGGCACCCTCCGAGCCAAGCCCCATCGGCTCGGGGCACCTTAGAACTTCTCCAGGCCACGACAATATCGGCGATCCGTCGCCTCTGATTTCGTCCACTCAAGGCTTCAGGGCTTTACGGACTGCGGCGGCTTGCCTCAGAAGGGCGTCGTGTTTCTCATCCAGGACACGTACCACTTCGAGACCTTGCTTCACCAAGGAGTGGGTGGTGCAGACGTCGTACATGCCCTCGAGCGTCTTCGGATCGTTCGCTTGAAGAAAGGCTACGGCCTTGTCGACATAGAAGAGATGAGCGGCCGGGGAATCGACGACCTCTTGCCATGCGGTAGGGCGGTCGTCCAGATGACGAAGAAGGTGCGGATAACTTTCGCGGAGAAGGGTTTCAGTGAGCACCGCGTAGTTGCTTGGCAAACCCACCTTATCGCCGGCGATTTGGCTCTGAGAGACATACCTCGGTCCGATTCGCTCGTTGAACGCCTGAAGCAATCCCGCCTCGCGGACATCCACGATGTGCTGGGTCAGCTTGCGTAGCGCCTCCTGGAACTCGACTGTCGAAGTTCGGAACGCTTCGCAGACGGCTTTCTTCCTTCCTCTCAGCCTATCCCAATCCGACGGAGGAATAGAGGACCAAGGTCCGTACGCCAATACCTGTTCAGGCTCGTGCGATCCGAGACCAACCGCATAGTCGTAGACCGGATTGAGCACCTTTTTCCTGAGTTCGCGTCGATGAGGCGAGCGCAGCGCGAGCACCGCGGCTGCGGCGCTGACCAGCCCTCCGGCTCCGACGAGGTAGGGCCAAATCGAAACGAGGAAAGAAGCAAGGTCGTCGGCCATTCCAGCGGTCCGAGAAGCTCGGGGGGCTTCAAGTTAGCTTGCGCTGAGTATCTGGACGCGGTGGCACGGAGGCGGTCCGAAGACCAGCAGGCCGCGATCCTTCAGGTACCTGGGAAACGCCGGAACGGCTCGTTCGCAGACAACGCAAACGTAAACGCCGGAGTAGTCCCCCATAGGACGAAGGTACATTCGGTCGGATAGAAAAAGACGCCGCCCCGTGGGGAGCGGCGTTGTGGAGGGATGTCGGAGGGGACGTAGATAGCGGCGGCGTCGAGACGTCCGCGCAAGGCGGGGTAGCTTAATGGTCGGCACGATAATTCGAGTCTTCATGTTGCGAGCGGACGACACCGGTGTGTTTCTCCCGTCGCGCGCGATCTTCTTCTTGGTGCTGCTGGTTCTGGTTATTTACGCGGCTTTTCAATGGCAGACGGGCTGCGCTGGAACTTCGCTCATCCTCTTTGGCATTGTTGCGCTCCTACTCGGGTTTCAAGGTGGCAGAGTTCTCGGTGTCAGGCTGGTTGCCAGTTCCGCAATCCTCGGTACACTGATTCTGGCCGCAGGGGGATATGTCTTCTTGTTCGTGACCCACTGCTAAGGAGGCAAGATAACGGTCTCGCCGACGGACACGGACGCGCTGACCATAGCCTCGGCGTTTCTCGTCGCATCGCTGTCAATAATGATCGTGATATACACGTTTCAATGGAACTACTTTAACGCTAAAGGGAAAGGTGGGTCCCGAACACTCGCCATTCACCTCAAGGATCAGGCGAAGGACGAGACGTCCGGCGCGTTTTCGCTCGAGATTCTGTACATCTTCGTGGCCATGAGCGGTCTCTTTGTGAATGTCGCCGCACTCTACGGCGCCGCGTCTGCAGGGGGTGCGTTGCAAGTTAGCTTACTTGTGGGCGGCTTGTTTTTCGTTCTGGTTTATCGGGAGGTCCTTACATCCATGCGTCACATTGCGAATCGTCAGTATGCGAAACCGCTCTGGCGCCCGCTTCGTTTACGACCTGCCACAAAATGGTGGAAGCTGACGCGGAGGTGGGAGCTCTGGCTCTTGGGGCGTCGCATAAAACAACTATCGGAGGACAGCGGTTCCCCGCTTCTGAGCGTTCCGGCGGTTGTCCGCTTAGTCCGAAAGAAACTCGCCGGGGTCCAATCATACTTTGAGAAGGGAAAAGTCCGCATCATTAACCTGGCGAAGCGCGTTTTGCGATACCTGACGAGACCATGAGAACAATCCGGTGGCAGGGCCCCGCGGCGTTCCGGCCTTGCGGCGCTTGCGGGGACGCCCTCGTCCAGCATACGGCCGACCGACTCGGCTCAAATACTGCGCGAGGTGCGGGATGACGGAGTGCGCCTCCCGAGGACGAGTGGTTTTCGGGTCGCCGAACCACCGCGCGACAAGCTGGTGAGCACGTCGACGGCGGGCTCGGCGGCTATCCCCCCACTCACTTCTTCTTCGAGACCCAGACGCCGACGGCCTTCTTCCCCTTGCGCATCTCCTCCACGGTGAGGTCCCGACGAGTCAGCTATTAGAGCTAACGATACTGGAATCGTTATAAGTAGTATTTCGATCGCTGAAAGAATTTAGGTGCCACCACGAAATCAGCGGAACGACCACCGCTTCGTCTCGATGTTTGCGCACGGTGTCTCCCGCGGATCCGAGTCGAGGCGCCCTCGGAACGTTTATGCGAAAGCGGGCGTTCGTGAGACGACGCCATGAAGGTGAAAGACCTGCGGCCGGAGAGCAAGGTCGACACGATCGACCTCGTGATTCGGGAGAAAGGGGCCGCACGGGAGTTCGCGAGCCGGACCGGGTCGACGGGCCGAGTGTGCGACGCGAAAGCCGTGGACGATGAAGGGACGGAGGTGTCGGTGAGCCTCTGGAACGAGGACATCGAACGCGTGCAGGCGAACGACCGGATTCGCATCACGAACGGGTGGGTGCGGGAGTGGCGCGGGAACATGCAGGTCAGCGCCGGCCGCTACGGGAAGCTCGAGGTCTTACAGTGAGGCAGCCGTTGGCACGACGGCGTATGCGAGGGCGAGCACCGCCATCGGCACGACCTGCATGAGCAGGTCATCGTCCACCTGAGGGATTTTCGGACCCTCCATGAGCGTCGCAGCCGCGGTGGCGAGCGCCGCGAAGAGGAACCGAGCGGACCAGGAAGGAACGCCGCCCAGGGCGGCCTCCGCGGCGAGGAACAGCGCGAAGTACGCGGCGACCACGAGCCCGCGGGGCCATTTCCTCTTGCGCGAGAATGCGGCCAGTGGATCGATCCACGCCATCCCGAGGAACACCGGGACCACGATGTTCGGCTCTCGGACGACGAACAAGCCGAAGGCGAGCCCGAGCGCGCCCTGTGCGTACGCCGAGACGCGCTGTCCCTCGTACGGCCGAAGCCCGAGCAACGGGATGCCGAGCGCCATCCGCGCGATCTCGATGCACGCCGCGGTCCCGAGGAAGAGCAGGGTGATCGCCGTCCGCGAGATGCCGCCGGGCAGCGTCTCCGGGATCAGGTAGAAGGCGAGGAAGACCGGCGAGACGATGTGCACCGCCCGGCGAACGGCGGAGCTTCCGTCCATGGTCCCGACCGCGCGGCATTCACCCGCCGAACTCCACGCCGCGCCGCCTCAATGCCGTCGGCCATCATATACGTTGTCGCGTCGAACGGTTCTTTAAGGGCTGGCGCTTCCACCCGATGATGCGGCTCGTGCTCTTCGTATGCGTCGAGAACACGTTCCGCAGCGTCCTCTCCGAGGCGATGTTCAACCATGTGGCGCCCCGCGGCTGGCGCGCGGAGAGCGCCGGCGTACAGGCGGCCGCGGCGATCAACCCTATCGTGGTCGAATTGCTGCAGGAGATCGGAATCCGTCTCGGCCCGAAGACGCCTCGGCTCGTGACGCCCGATCTGGTGGAGCGCGCAGCGCGGGTCGTCACGTTCGGCTGCCTCGACCGCTGTCCGATCGGCGCCAAGGACAAGGCCGAAGACTGGCCCGTCCCGGGAGCGACCGGCAAGTCGGTCCGCGAGCTCCGTGCGATTCGCGCCGATCTGCGGCATCGCGTGGAGGACCTGGCGAAGCGCTTGCCGGCTGCCTGAGCGCGGGACGCCCCTCGAGAGGCAAAGATTGAAAAGAGGCCCGATGGTCCGGGCCTCGTTGCGACCGCTCCTGCTCACTCATTGCGGCGCGGGCTCCGATGCGTCGGTGCAAGACGCCGCGGACGCGGCGGGCGCCCGGGGCATCGCCCTCCTCAAACGGAGCCGCAAGGCGCTCGACGCGGTCGTCGAGGCGATTGTTATCCTCGAGGACGATCCGCGGTTGAACGCGGGGACCGGGTCCCGCATGCGGGTGGACGGCCGGATCCAGATGGACGCCGCGTTGATGGACGGGGACCTCGAGGCAGGCGCCGTGGCGGCGATCGAGGCCGTCAAGAATCCCATCCGGGTGGCGCGGGACGTGCTCAAGACCCCGCACGTGCTCCTCGCGGGCCCGGACGCCGTCGCCTTCGCCCGGTCGAAAGGGCACGATCCGCACGACCCCGCGACCCCGGAGTCGCGTCGCCGACTCGAGGAGAGCCTCGCGGCGATTCGAGACGGCCGATTGCCACGATACGCGCGGAAATGGAGAGGGATCGAACTCCGCGGCACCGTCGGCGCGGTGGCCCGGGACCGCCGTGGTCGTTTCGCCACCGGCTGTTCGACGGGCGGGACGGCGTTCATGCTCCCCGGCCGCGTCGGCGACTCGCCGATCGTCGGCGCGGGGCTGTACGCGGGTCCGAAGGGAGCCGTGTCCGTCACCGGGATCGGCGAGGAGATCATCAAGCGCGTCCTCTCGAAGTTCGTGTACGACCGCATCGCGGACGGGATGACGCCGCAGCACGCCGCAGACCGAGGGCTCGCCCTCTTCCCGGACGATGTCCCGATCGGCATCATCGCCCTCGGCCGTCGAGGATGGGGCGAAGCGTGCAATCGGCCGATGGCGTGGTTCGTCTCGGAGCCGCGCCGAACGCTTTAAGAACGGCCACGTTATCACGGACCATGCTACAGTGTGTAACGGAGGTTTTCGGTGACGCGGAGGAGCGCGCTCACGAGCAAGATCGAGGCCGAGGTCAAGCTCCTGCAGCGGCACGTCGCGATGCTCAAAGCGATCATGGAGAACCAGCCGATCGGTATCATCCGCCTCGCGGAACTCTTGGACTTCCCGCAACACAAGGTGCGATACTCCCTTCGGATCCTCGAGCAGGAAGGGTTGATCAAGCCTTCGCCGGAAGGCGCGGTGACGACCGATCGCCTCGAGGAGTTCCTCGACTACCTGAAGGGCGTCCTGGATTCGATGTCGACGACGGTCCAGGAACTTCGCAAGACACTCGGCTAGATCGCGTGAACGTGGCCCCGGAAAATACTTGAAGTCGCTCCGGTCTGGCGTCGGTGAGCCGTCGTAGCTCAGTCTGGTAGAGCCCCCGACTGTTAATCGGGTGGTCTCCGGTTCGAATCCGGACGACGGCGCTCCACCCTGTTGAGTTGGTCGACTAGACCCTGGCGAGCATGCCCATCATTGTGACACGCGGTTGCTCCTCGGCGGGTTCGAGCGCTGTGACCATCCATCAGCAAGGAGGACTTGGGCAGGCTTCGAGCGTCTGCGTGATGCGCCAAACACGAACCGTGACGTTCGGACACTGCGTCACCTGAATGTTCTGGTCCATGCCGGGTCCCCACGTCACCGCGACGTGTTTCGTACCGTTTGCGGCGAGGCTCTGGTCTGTGTCTCCGGTCCAGTCACCGACGTAGGCAACCTCCGCGAGCACCGGAGTCCAGTATGTGCTCGTAAGATTGAACTGGAGGACGCCTTCAAGATAGGGAGGTTGCGCGGAAGCCGTGCATGAGAAGCCAAAGCCAGACAGAACGACTTGCTGGTTCACGATGCGCGTCGATGTTATGGCAGCAGGATGGAGCAGGTATCCTGCACCGAATCCGCCAGCTACGGCCACGATAATCCCGAAGACAACGAACGACCCAAGTCGGTTCATTCTAACCCTCCACAAGTGTGTCCGCAGATCTTGGTGCACGGTGGTAGGAACGAATCAAAGTGTCGGTTGACGGTCGCCTGGTGAGTATTGGTGGCGTACACGACCGCTGCACCAGAGTAGAGCGACCTGGACGACGGCGATTCCCCCGTGTGCGCGCCACTAGGCGTCGCGGACGGCTTCGATCGACTTCGCGATCTCCTTCGAGAGCTTTTCACGCGCCGCCGGCTTGGACCATAGGTCCTCCAGATCCGGGCGGGTCTCGCGGCAGATCGTGAGCAGGTCGTCGATGCTCGTGTGGCGCAGGACCTCGATCACGACGTCTCGATACGAGTGCAGTTCGTTCCGGTGTCGCTGCACGACCGACGGGTAGAGCCAGAGATCGCAGGCCATCCAACGTTCCACATAACCGCGCGCGAGCGGCCGGACCCGCTTCGCAATCTGTTTCCGGAACGCGTCTTTCGCCAAGCCCAGGAGAAGCGGGCCCTCTTCGTCGTCCGCGTCCATCGGACGACCGGAGTGGTCCGGAGCCAGATAAACACGCGGGCCGCCAGCGACCACGCTCGGTTTCTCGTTCGTTCTCCTTCCCACCGTCGAAGGAGGATTTCGAGATCGGCGGCATGGCGGACCCTCCGCTTCCCGGCGAGCAGTTCCCGTTGGGCGCGCAGCAGTTCCCGCGGGATGCGCTCCCAGAGGCTCGAGACACGGTCGTGCAGGTCCTGCTCCACGGACGCGACCGATTCGCCGGTTGCGGCGACATCGAACCCTCGCACAGGGCCGGAAAAGGAGTACACGTGGAGGTTCTCTTTGAAATAACATCCCGTGGTGGAATCCGGACCGGCTTCATGATTTCCGTGAGGAGCTCGATCATTGCGACATACCGCCGCTCCTTTCGATGCGTATCGAAGATGAACGGGAGGCCGTCGAGGAACCAGAGCCCATACGAGGTCTCCTGGGTCTCCGCGTCGAAGACAGAGATCCCGTTCTCGGTCGGCAGGAGTCGTGCGAGGACTCGAAGCTCCGATGGCGCGCGAACCACGAGTCCGGAACGCGCCCTTGCGTATTAGAGGAACGCGCGGACACATGCCTTAAGTAAACGACGCGCCGTTGCGCGGCGAGGGCCCGTAGCTTAGTCTGGTGGAGCGTCTGGCTCATAACCAGATGGTCGTCGGTTCAAAAGGTCCCTCGGGGCGCCGCGGGATCGGGAATTCCGGCCGGGCCCATCGTTTTCGTCATCCAGACGAGCAACTTTTAGTCCCTCCGGCCCATCAAGCGGCCGCATGGACCACCTCGGGCTCGAGCCTCGCATCCTCGAGGCGGTCCGGGCGCTCGGGATCGAGGCGTTCACGGAACCGCAGGAGAGGGCGATCCCGCGCATCCTGTCCGGGGCGAACGTCCTCCTCGTCGCGCCGACCGGGATTGGGAAGACGGAGGCCGCCCTCTTGCCGATCCTCGATCACCTCCTCCGAGAGAAACCGGAGCCCACGTCGTGCCTCTACATCACCCCGCTGCGGGCCTTGAACCGGGACATGCTCCGCCGGATGACGTTCTTCGCGGACCGATTAGGCGTCCGCGTCGCGGTGCGCCACGGTGACACGTCGCCCCAGGAGCGGGCCGCGATCACGCGCCACCCGCCGGACATCCTCATCACGACGCCCGAGACGTTCCAGATTTTGTTCACGGGACGCAAGCTCCGGGAGCACCTCCGCTCCATCCGTTGGGTCGTCGTCGATGAAATCCACGAGCTCGCATCGGATGAGCGCGGAGCGCAGCTCGCGGTCGGGCTGGAGCGGCTGCGCGACCTCGTGGGCCACGAATTCCAGCGGATCGGGCTGTCGGCGACGGTCGGCAGCCCGGAGGAGGTCGCCGCGTTCCTCGGCGGAGTCGGCCGAGAGGTCGAGGTCGTCCGCGTGCGAATCCCGAAAGGAATGCGGATTCGGGTCGAGATGCCGGCGCCCTCCAAGGGCGACGCCGAGATCTCGGAACGTCTGCGGGTGCAGGCCGGCCCGGCGACCGCGCTTCGCCGCTGCCACGAACTGATCAAGGAACACGCGTCCACCCTGTTCTTCGTCAACACGCGCGACACGGCGGAATTCCTTTCGTCTCGCCTCGCGGCCTGGTATCAGGATCCGACGATCGGGGTCCATCACGGTAGCCTGTCGAAGGACGTCCGGGTGCAGATGGAGGACGACTTCAAGGCGGGGACCCTGCGCGCCCTCGTCTGCACGTCGTCCCTCGAACTCGGAATCGACGTCGGGAGCGCGGATTTCGTGCTCCAGTACAACTCGCCCCGCGAGGTGTCCCGCCTCGTCCAGCGGATCGGCCGCTCGGGGCACGGCGTCGGCGAGGTCTCCGACGGCGTGATCCTGGCGACGCACGAGGACGACGTCGCGGAAGCGTGTGCGATCGCCCGACGCGCGCTCGCCGAGGAGATCGAGGCGCTCGTCGTCCGAAAGGACAACCGCTCCGTCCTCGCGAACCAGCTCGTCGCGATGGCGGTGAGCGAGCGGTTCGCGTCGGCGGACGAGGCTTACGAGACCGTGCGGCGGAGCTGGCCGTTTCGCGAGCTGAACCGCAAGGAATTCGACGACGTCCTCGCGCAACTCGCGGACCTCCGGATCCTCTGGTCCCGGGACGGCCGGCTCGGTCGGAGCTCGAACTCCCTTCCCTATTTCTTCGAGAACATCTCGATGATCCCGGACGTGCGGACGTATCGGGTCATCGATCTCTCGTCGCGCCGGGTCATCGGGACCCTGGACGAGTGGTTCGTCGCGGAGAACGCGAAACTCGGCCAGAGCTTCATCATGCGAGGCACGGCGTGGCGCTTCGTCGACTTCAAGGAGGACCATCTCCTCGTCGAGCCCGTCAAGGAGATCGGGGACGTGCCTTCGTGGGTCGGGGAGGACATCCCCGTGCCGTTCGAGGTCGCCCAGGAGGTCGGCCGGATCCGCCGGGAGAAGGACCTCTCCGCGTACCCGCTGAACGACCACGCCACGGCGACGTTCCTCGCGTACCTCGCGTCCGCGGGCGATGCGCCCCTGGCCACGGACCGGCGGATCACGATCGAGGCCGCGCCGGACGTGATCATCGTGAACGCGTGCCTCGGTTCGAGGGTGAACGAGACGCTCGGCCAGCTCATCTCGTCGCTCGTCAGCGCGCGGTTCGGGCAGAGCGTCGGGGTGCAGACGGACCCGTACCGCGTCGTCCTCGAAGTGCCGCGGTCCGTGAACCCGAAACGGATCGTGGAGATTCTCCAGCCCGAGGACCCGGACGCGCTCGAGCCGCTCCTCCGGGTGATCCTGAAAAACTCCGCCTTCCTCCGCTGGGCGTTCGTCTACGTCGCGAAGAAGTTCGGGGCGTTGCGGCGGGATGTCGACTGGGAGAGCGTCTCGATCCCGCGCCTCCTGAAGACGTTCGAGAGCACGCCCCTGTTCGAGGAGGTCCTCGACAAGGTCTTCTGGGAGCGCATGGACATCCCGCGGACCGTCGAGGTGCTGAAGCGGATCCGCACGGGAGACATCGAGCTCGTCGTCACGAAGCCGACGCCGATCGGGCGGGCCGGGCTGGAAGGCGGGCGGCTCCTCGTCACCCCATCGAGGGCGGATCACTCGACGCTCATGGCCGTCAAGGCGCGCCTCGAGAAGGAGACCGCGACGCTCCTGTGCCTCAGCTGCAAGATGACGTGGCGGGAGGCGGTGAAGGATCTCCCTGCGAAGATCCGCTGCCCGCGTTGCGGCGCGGTCATGATCGCCGTCGTCGCGCCGTACGAGAGGGAGAAGATCGCGAAGCTCGACCTGGAGAGCGGGGACAAGGAGAGCCGGTCGAAGGCGAAACGGCTCTTCACGAACGCGAGCCTCGTCATGGCCCACGGACGGAAGGCGGTGCTCGCCCTGATGGCTCGTGGCGTCGGCGAGGACACGGCGGCGCGGATCCTCCGCGGCTACCACGAGTCGGAGGAGGACTTCCTCCGGGACGTGCTCGCGGCGGAGATCACATACGCGCGGACGAAGCGGTTCTGGGACTGATCGCGCCGAAAACTTCCGGAACCGGACCGAGTCCGGCGGGCGAATGGGACGGAGGACTGTCACGCCCTGCCGGCCTCTCGGCCTGGGGAGGCGGAGGGTGGGAAGACCCGAGGGGTTCCAATCGACGGGCCCGATTCCCGCGACGCGCGGGAAGCGTCTGGTTCCGGAAGCGGCCGTCCGAGCGGCCGGATACATATATAATGGTTATCACGTTCCGTCCGGTTTTCCGCGGATGGCAATGGGTCGGACGAGAACCAGGAAGGCCTCCTGAAAGCGTCGCCCGTCTAGCCCGCAAAGCGGTACGCGTCGTGGTTAACATGTTAACCAGGGGCCCGCGGGCCTCATGCACGGCCGAATGCCAGGACGTAGATCTCCGCGCTTCGAGACGCCGAGGCCGTCGGTTTGACGCCCTTGGCCGCATCGAACGAACGGTCCACGCGGTCGAGGAATCCTCGGTAGCCCTCGCCTTGGAAGACCTTCACGAGGAAGCTTCCGCCGACCCGGAGGGCGCGAACCGCGAAGGCGAACGCGGTGTCCGCGAGATCCAGGGTGCGGGCCACATCGACCGCGCGGTTCCCACTGAGCTTCGGGGCCATGTCGCTCATCACGACGTCGGCGGGACGTCGGAGGATCTCGAACAGCGTCGCCTGGACGTCCGCGTGGGTGAAGTCGCCACGCACGATTTCGACTCCGTCGATCGGTGCGATTCGAGCGAGGTCCACGGCGATCACGCGCCCCCGCGGGCCGACCCGCTGCCGGGCCACCTGAGACCATCCGCCGGGTGCGCCTCCGAGATCCACGATGACATCGCCCTCGTGGAAGAGGCCGTATCGCAGGTCGATCTGGGAGAGCTTGATCGCGGCCCGGCTGCGGTACTCCTGTTTCTTCGCCGCACGGTAGAATCGGTCGTGCCGGCGTGCCTTGACCCATGCCTTCCCCATGCGATGGAGAGGATGCGGCCTCTCGCCATAACCGTTTGGCCGGTCCGAGCGAACCCGGTTCGCCGGCTTAACATGTTAACCATGCCCGCAACAGCCTCGGAATTGGCCGCTCGGCCGAAGCGTCGCCGGCTTAACATGTTAACCAACCGAAGTAGTTTCGCTGTTCCCATCGAAAAGCTATAATATAGCCTCATCCATACAATTGACTATGACGATTGAAGGCTATGAGGGGGAGCGGGTGCTCGTGTCGTACGGCGTGTCCGGCGCGGCTCGTTCCGTGGCGGCCCGCGTGTGCCAGATCGTGTTTGGGCGGACGCGGATCTCCGAGGATTTCGGTCGCCGCCGATACCTCGACCGGGGGTTCATTCACCGGCCCGGCGTGGTCTGGATCGGTCAATCGGTCCTCGTCCTCCCGCCGAGGGACGCCGCGGAGTTGGTCGACCGTCTGCATCGACTGGGCGTGCAAGTCGCGCGGGGGCCCGTCGATGTTCCGCGGTCGACCCTGGAAGCCTTCCGCCGCCGCGGAGGCCGCCGGCTTAACATGTTAACCACGGAACCCGAGGAGGTCCGCGAGCCGTTGCCTCGCAACCCTTGAAATATCCACCGTCTCTTCCGTGGCCCGTGGTGCGGACCTACGCCGAGGCCGGCGTCTCTCAGGACGAGAAGGCGGCCCACATCGCCGCCCTCGTCTCCGCGCTGACGTACCGGCGGAAGGGCCTCGGCCGGCCGCTCACGAAGATCGGCCACTTCACCGGCCTCGTCGACTTCGGCGCGTACGCGCTCTCCCTGTGCACGGACAGCGTCGGCACGAAGACCCTGGTCGCCAAGGAGATGCGTCGCTGGGACACGATCGGGATCGACTGCGTCGCGATGAACGTGAACGACATGATCTGCATCGGCGCGGAGCCGCTCGCCTTCGTCGACTACCTCGCCATCGAGGACTACGATCGGGAGGTCGCGCGTCAGATCGGGATCGGCCTCAACCGCGGGGCCGCGCTCGCGAACGTCTCGATCATCGGCGGCGAGATCGCCGTCGTGCCGGAGGTCGTGCGGGACTTGGACCTCGCGGGCACGTGCTTCGGCGTCGTCCGAAAATCGAGGATCATCGACGGACGGGCGATCCGCGCCGGCGACGCCATCATCGGCCTGCCGAGCACGGGCCTTCACGCGAACGGGTTGACGCTGGCGCGACGCCTCCTCCGGGATGCGGCGCTCACCGTCTTCGACCCGGTGAGCGGCAGCGGCCGTCCCTGGGGAGAGGCCCTCCTCGAACCGACGGCGATCTACGTGCGGCCGGTGCTGCGTGCCGTCCGGAAGGCCCGCATCCACGGCATGGCCCACATCACCGGGGGAGGGCTCCGTAACCTCGTCCGGCTCAAACGGAGCGTCGCCTTCCGAATCGCGGAGCCCCTGGAACCTCCGCCGATCTTCCGGGAGCTCCAGTCGCTCGGAGCGATCGAGGACCGCGAGATGTACGAGACCTTCAACATGGGCATGGGCTTCGCGGTCGTCGCGCCGGAGGACGAGGCGAAGGACGTGGTCCGTGCCTTGCGGCCCGATGTGGAGGCGAAGGTCGTCGGGGAGGTCGCCCGCGGCCGGGGCGTCGTTCAAGAGCCGCTGGACCTTCGCTGGGAGTCGTACTAGCGAGCGTGCTGTCCGAGGGATGCCGTGGCGCTCGCGCTCCTTTTCGACCTCGACGGCACGCTGATGGACACGCTCGGGACGATCGTCGAAGCGATGAACGCGGCGGCCGACGACCTCGGCGTCTCGCCGTCGTTCCGCGCGGACGAGCTGCGGCCGACGATCGGGATGCCCGTGCAACGCGAGTTGCAGATGCTCCGCGGGATCGTCGGGCCGATCGCCGACGAGTTCACGGACCGGTACTACGCCCACTTCACGCACGCGGTCGATCGCGGTGTCCGCTTGTACCCGGAGGTGATGGAGACGTTTCCCGCGGTCGCCAGTCGCCCGATCGGATCGATGTCGACTCGCCGAGCCTACCAGGTCGACCACATGCTCCGCGTCACCGGGCTCCGCGGTTACTTCCGCGCAGTCGTGGGGGGCGACGAGGTGTCGCGGCCGAAACCCTTTCCCGACTTGCCCCTGCTCGGCGCGAGGGCGCTCCGCGTCTCGGCGCAGGACTGTGTCGTCGTCGGGGATAGCCCGGTCGACATTAGGGCCGGACGCTCGGCCGGCATGAAGACGGTCGCGGTCCTCTACGGGTATGGCGACTCGGCGGCGGTGGCGGAGGCGGGACCGGACGCGGTGATCCGTCGCTTCTCCGAACTCCCTTCCGTCGTCGCGGCGCTGGAGCGCGGGTGAGGCCGCGGGTTCTGTAACATCGGCGGGTGGTGGTCGTCAGGCCGCCCCCGCCAAGGACTCCACTCCGCTCGGCTCCTCCCGTGCGCCTCCTCCTTCTCGGAGGAGGTCGTAGAGGGGACTCACGACGTCATGGCGGAGGGCACCGGGCCGGAACCGTACGGCCCTTGCCAAGGCCCCGTTCGAGGCCAAGGCGGTCTTGTATTCGATCTGACGGTGGATCTCGCGACGGGGCCAAGCGGAGAGACGGCGATTCATTCGATGGGAACGGGCTCCCGCGCCGTGGAGCATGAGGTCCTCGAGGACGATCGCCGCCTTCGCCTTCGCCGCGAGTCGGACGATGCCCTTCGAGGTCCGATGGAGTCTCTGGCGGACGCGATGCCGCTCTCGCCGACCCTCGCGGTCCAACAGTCGCCGGGCAACCCGACGGTCGTTCGACTTCTTCCTCGCGAGCCGACGCCGACGCTGGAAGTGAATCTCTTGGATCCGTCGCACGCCGTCGAACGGCACGCGGACGAGCGTCGCGGAATCACTCGATGCGACGACGCCGTCGAGGGAATCCTCGTTCGTGTCGAGCGCGATCGCCGCCTCGGGCTCGTACGGTTTCGGGACGTCCTTCCGCACGACGACGATGATTTTGCCGGGGACCACCGTGAGGGATCCGAGGCCCCACGATGGGTCACTCAGGATCGAGCGGTGCCACTCGCAGAGGGGCAAGTGTAGCTGGACACCTTCCGTCCCTCGGATCGGGATGCGAAGCCGTCCCGTCTCCCGGTCCAGCCAGTACGACTGGTTCTCCGCCTTCAACATGAGGCGCCGCATGAACGGGGTCGTCGTCCGCTTCCCTTTCCTCATCCGGCGACGGTAGACCTTGAGGACCGACAAGGCGACCCCGAACGCGGATGGGATGTACTTCTTGTGAACGACATGCCGGGCGCTGAGGTCCCCGTACGCCGCGCGAGTGAGCCGCGCGCGGGATCGATGATCCCCTTGCAGCGAGATCCGGATCGACTCGTTGACGATGAGGCGGAACTCGGCCAAGAGCCAGTCGAGACGGGGGTCGCTCCACATGACGGGGAAGACGAGGGCCCGGTGGGCGAGCACGGTCTTCTCTGGGACGACGGAGGCGTCAGGTTAACGGGGGGAGATGGCCGAAAGTGAAAATCCTATCGAGGGGATGTCGGGAGTGGGCCGAGGCTGCATGTGCGACTGGTCCGCACAACCCGGGACGGTCAACATCCCGCGGAAGTTACACAACCGAGGCCGCGGAACCCTTATCCGCGGACCGCGACTTTCGTGGACGTGGCGCAACGCGCGAAGGCCAGGCGGCCCCGCAAGGCGCCGCAGACGAAGCGCGCCTCCGCCGAGACGAGCGCCGCGCCCGGCCGGACGTACAGCGGCCTCCCGATGCCCGTGGTCGTCGCCCCGCGCGAGCCTACCTCCGACGAATTCCGCTCGCGGATTGGATTCCCGGGACAGCCGCCGTTCACGCGCGGCATCCGGCCGACGATGTACCGGGGCCGTCTGTGGACGATGCGACAGTACGCGGGCTTCGGGACGGCGAAGGAGACGAACCGCCGGTTTCGGTATCTCTTGTCGCAGGGAAACGAGGGGCTGAGCGTCGCCTTCGACTTGCCGACGCAGATGGGCTACGACAGCGACGCGCCGATGGCCCGAGGGGAGGTGGGTCGGACGGGCGTCGCAATCCCGACGATCGCGGACATGCGGACGCTCCTCGACGGCCTCCCGCTCGACCGCGTCAGCACGAGCATGACGATCAACGCGACGGCGGCGATCCTCCTCGCCATGTACATCGCGGTCGCGGAGGAACGGGGCGTCCCTCGCGCCGAGCTGCGCGGCACGGTCCAGAACGACATCCTCAAGGAGTACATCGCCCGGTCGACGTACATCTACCCCCCGGACGCCTCGATGCGTCTCGCGGTCGACGTCATCGAGTTCTGCGCGCGCGAGGTCCCCCGGTGGAACGCGATCAGCGTGAGTGGCTACCACATCCGCGAGGCCGGGGCGACGGCGGCGCAGGAGATCGGGTTCACCCTCTCGAACGCGATCGCCTACCTGGAGGCGGCCGTCGAGCGGGGCCTTGACGTCGACGCGATCGCGCCTCAGATCTCCTTCTTCTTCAACGCGCACATGGACCTCCTCGAGGAGGTCGCGAAGTTCCGCGCCGCACGCCGGCTGTGGGGTTCGATCATGGCGGAGCGGTTCCATGCGAGCAAGCCCGAATCGATGGCGTTGCGGTTCCACGCGCAGACCGCGGGTGTCGCGCTCACGGCCCAGCAGCCGGAGAACAACGCGGTCCGCGTGGCGGTGCAGGCGCTCGCCGCGGTCCTCGGCGGCGCGCAGTCCCTGCACACGAACAGCATGGACGAGGCGCTCTCCTTGCCGTCGGAGAAGGCCGTTCGGCTCGCCCTGCGGACGCAGCAGATCCTCGCGCACGAGAGCGGGGTGGCGAACACGGTCGATCCGGCGGCAGGCTCGTTCGTCATCGAGTCCCTGACCGATCGACTGGAGGCGGCCGCGTCGGACCTGATCCGGGACGTGGACCGCCGGGGCGGGGTGCGCAAGGCGATCGAATCGGGATGGGTCCAGCGCCAGATCGCCGACTCGGCGTATCGGTTCCAGACGGAACTGGAACGAGGCGAGCGGACGGTCGTCGGCGTGAACGCCTACTCGGAGGGGAGCGGACGCGTGCCGTTGCATCGGCCGGGCGCGAAACTGGAGGCCGAGCAGGTCCGGCGACTGAAAGCGTTCCGCGAGGCGCGCGATGCGAAGGCGGTCGGCCGGGCGCTCCGCGAGCTCGAGCGAGTCGCCCGGTCCAAGGCGAATCTCGTGCCGGCGATCCTCTCGGCCGTGCAGTCGGGCGCGACGCTGGGCGAAATCAGCGACGGGCTTCGATCGTCCTTCGGCACGTACCGGGAGAGGCAGGAGGTATGATCGGCCGGGCGCACCACGTGGGGATCGCCGTGAAGCGGCTGGACGACGGCCTCGCGCTGTACCGGACGCTGGGCTTGGAGCCCGAATCGGTCGAGGACGTGCCGACGGACGGCGTCCGAGCGGCATTCTTGCCCGCGGGCGCGGTGCGAATCGAGCTCCTCGAGTCGCTCCGGTCGGATGGACCGATCGCCCGCTTCATCGAGCGACGGGGCGAGGGACTCCACCACCTCGCCTTCGCGACGGACGACATCCGCGGTGCGATGAACCGGCTCCGAGCGGCCGGCCTCGAGCTCGTCGACACGGAGCCGCGTCGCGGCGCCCAGGGCCGGCTCGTCGCGTTCGTGCACCCCCGCTCCGCGCGTGGCGTCCTCCTCGAACTGGTTGAAGAGGCCGGCTGATCCGAAGAGGTCCCGCAACTCGGCGGGTTGAGACTGAAGACCGCGGCGAGGCCCGGGCTCCGCTCCCCGCGCAGATTTCCCCCTACCCGCGAACGTTGAAATAGCGGCCCGAGGGTGGGCCGCTCCGTGAAGGTCGGCGAGTTTCACGACTCGAATCGAAAAATCGTCGGTCGCACCGTGCTCCACCACGACGTCCTCGAATCGACGAACGAGACCGCGAAGGAACTCCTCGAGGCCGACGTCGAGGAAGGCCTCGTCGTCTGGGCCGACCGGCAGGTCGCCGGCCGGGGCCGGCAAGGCCGGGCGTGGGCCTCCCCTCCGGGCGGCCTCTACGTGTCGATGATCCTCCGGCCGAAGGAGGCGCACGCGTGGATCCTCGGGTTGCTGATCGGCATGCCCGTCGTGAAAGCCCTCCGACACTTCGGGGTGTTCGCGGGCCTGAAGTACCCTAACGACGCCGTGTACCAAGGTCGCAAGATCGCCGGGATCCTCTCCGAGGGCGTGTACCGGCGGGACGTGTACCACGTCGTCGCAGGCGTGGGCGTGAACACGAATGTCGATCTCGAACGACTCCCGCCGGACGTGCAGCCGAAGGCGACGACGTTGAAGCGGGAGGTGAATCTGTTCGTCTCGAACGACGAGTTCCTGGACTATTTCCTGAACCAGGTCGACGACCTGTACTCGCGGTACCGCAACACGCGAGTCGAGTTCCTCCTGAAGGATTACCGGGGACAGTGCACGACGATCGGAAAGCGTGTCGCCGCCACCACCTCGAAGGCAACGCTGACCGGACGGGCATACGACATCGCGCCGAACGGAGCCCTCGTCATCATGGACGACGACGGTGGAAAACACGAGTTCGTCGAAGGATCCCTCGAGGTCCTCAAGTGATCGTTGTCGCTCGTTGCGGATGCCACGCGTTCTACGCTCCCGACCCATGCCTCCGCGGGAGACCGCGAAGGATTAAAGACGCGCCTCCGCGTTCGGCGCTCGGATGACGGTCGACGAGCGCGTCGAGGAGCTGCGCCGACGGAGAGCCCTCTCGAAGGTAGGCGGCGGCAAGGAGCGGGTCGACGCGCAGCGTGCGAAGGGGAAACTGACGGCCCGGGAGCGGCTGGACCTCCTGTTGGATCCCGACTCGTTCGTCGAGACCGATCCGTTCGTCGAGCACCGGGCGACCGACTTCGGGATGGACAAGAAACGGATCCCGGGCGACGGCGTCGTGACGGGCCACGGCACGATCGACGGTCGGACGGTGTTCGTGTTCTCGCAGGACTTCACGGTCTTCGGCGGGAGCCTCGGCGAGATGCACGCGAACAAGATCGTCAAGGTCATGGACCTCGCAATGAAAGTCGGGGCGCCAGTCATCGGCTTGAACGACAGCGGGGGCGCGCGAATCCAGGAGGGCGTGATTAGCCTCGGCGGCTACGCGGAGATTTTCTTCCGCAACGTCCTCGCATCGGGCGTCGTCCCGCAGATCAGCGCGATCCTGGGACCGTGCGCGGGCGGGGCCGTGTACAGCCCGGCGATGACGGACTTCGTCGTCATGACAATGGACACTTCGAACATGTTCATCACGGGCCCGGAAGTGATCAAGGCCGTGACCGGGGAGGAGGTCACCTTCGAGGAACTCGGGGGTGCGATGACCCATGCCGAGAAGAGCGGCGTCGCGCACTTCGCCGAGGCCGACGAGAAGGCGGCTCTCCGAGTCGTCCGTAAGCTCCTCAGTTACATCCCGTCGAACAACGTCGACGAACCCCCGTTGCTCCGGACGGACGACGACGCGAACCGGATGGACCCGGACCTCGCCGCTGTGGTGCCTCGCGAGCCGGACAAGCCGTACGACATGCGCGACGTCATCACTCGGGTCGTCGACCGCGGGTCCTGGTTCGAGGTGCACTCGCACTGGGCCCAAAACATCGTCGTGGGCTTCGCGCGGCTCGACGGCTTCCCGGTCGGCGTCGTCGGGAACCAACCGAAAGTCCTCGCGGGTACACTCGACATCAACTCGTCGATCAAGAGCGCCCGGTTCGTGCGGTTCTGCGACGCCTTCAACATCCCACTCCTGACGTTCGTCGACGTCCCAGGGTTCCTGCCCGGCATCGAGCAGGAGTACGGCGGGATCATCCGCAACGGCGCGAAACTCCTGTTCGCGTACAGCGAGGCCACCGTTCCAAAGGTGACCGTCATCACGCGGAAGGCGTATGGCGGCGCGTACGACGTGATGTGCTCGAAGCACATCCGGGGCGATTTCAATTTCGCGTGGCCATCGGCGGAGCTCGCGGTCATGGGACCCGAGGGGGCGGTCCAAATCGTCTTCAAGAAAGAAATCGAAGAGGCCAAAGAACCGAAGGAGCGCGAGGCGGCGCTCGTCCGGGAATACCGGGACCGGTTCGCGAACCCGTACGTCGCGGCCCGGATGGGTTACCTCGACGACGTCATCGAGCCGCCGGAGACGAGGCCGCGGGTCATCGGCGCCTTCGCCGTCCTCCGGACGAAGCGCGAGGCCCGTCCGCCGAAGAAGCACGGGAACATTCCGCTGTGATGCGGGGGGACATGTTCCGGAGGCTCCTGATCGCGAACCGCGGCGAGATCGCGATCCGAATCGCTCGGACGGCTCGGGCGATGGGCATCGCCTGCATCGGCGTGTACTCCGAGGCGGACCGGGCGGCCGTCCACCGCCGCTCGATGGACGAGAGCCGAGAGATCGGCGGGCCCCTGCCGATCCAGAGCTACCTGAACATCGACGCCATCCTGCGCGTCGCGAAGGAGACGGGAGCGGAGGCGATCCATCCGGGATACGGGTTCTTGTCCGAGAGCCCGACGTTCGTCGAGCGGTGCGCGGAGGCGGGTATCGTCTTCGTAGGCCCGCCGCCGGAGGCGATGGCGCTGACGGGCGACAAGATTGCGGCGCGCCGGGCGATGGGCGAAGCCGGCGTGCCCGTCACGGAAGGCGTCGACCGGGTTGTGCAGTCCCCCGAGGAAGCCCGGTCGATCGCGTCGGAACTGGGATACCCGGTGCTGTTCAAGGCGACCGCGGGCGGCGGCGGCATCGGCATGGCCCGGGTCGATCGGTCGGCGGATCTTGCGGCGGCGTGGGAATCCGCCCGATCCGTCGCCCGCGCGAATTTCGGGAATCCGGACGTCTTCCTGGAAAAGTACCTCCTCAAGGCGCGGCACGTCGAAGTCCAAGTCCTGCTGGGGCCGCAAGGCGTCGGGATCGGATTCGTCGAGCGGGAGTGCAGCGTCCAGCGGAGGCACCAGAAACTCGTCGAGGAGACTCCGTCCCCGGCCGTCACCCCGAAACTCCGCGCCCGCCTCGTCGAGGTCGCCGTGCGCGGGTTGCGCGCTCTCGGGTACCGCAACGCGGGGACGGTCGAGTTCCTCCTCCATGAAGGCCGCTTCACGTTCAACGAGGTGAACGCACGCCTCCAGGTCGAACACCCGATCACGGAGATGGTCACGGGCGTGGACCTCGTACGGCAGCAGCTGCGGATCGCCGCGGGCGAGGGCCTCGAACTCTCCGCGAACGAGATTCGCCGCCGAGGCCATGCGATCGAGTGCCGGGTGAACGCGGAGGATCCCCTCCGGAACTTCCTTCCCTCTCCGGGGCGGATCGTCGCGTACCACGAGCCCTCCGGACCGGGCGTGCGGGTCGACAGCGGCGTGGGGGCCGGTTCCACCGTGCCGCCCTTCTACGATCCGTTGCTCGCGAAGGTGATCGTCCACGGCCGGACGCGGGATCTCGCGGTGCGACGGATGCGCGATAGCGCGGATGCGTTCGAGATCCACGGGGTCCACACGAACCTGCCGTTCCATCGAGCGCTCCTCCGCGAGGGCCGTTTCGTTCGGGGCGATCTCTGGACGACGATGGTCGCCGACTTGCGAATCGCGGAACGGATCCGCGGCCGGGGACCGTGGGAGGAACGGATCGCGGCGATCGCCGCCGCCCTCGCCGCAGACGGCCGACTGGCCGCTGGGCCGATGTACTCGGTGGAGCGCCTCCGACCGTCCGGCTGGGCGCTCGCCGGCCGTCGACAACAGCTCGCGGGAGGTGGCCATGCGGTTCCGGCTCGTCGTCGATGGTGAGGCGCGCGACATCGAACTCACTCGGGATTCCAAGGGGGTCGCGGTCCGCGTCGATGGAGCTGAATACCGTGCCCGAACCAAAGCGACGACGGACGGGATCTCCGTCCGCATCGGGTCCGAAACGCATCGGATCCGGTTCCAGGGCAGCGACGTGATCGTCGACGATTGCCGCCACGCGATATCCGTCCCGGAGGTGACAGAAGACCGACCCGAGGGAACGCCCGCGGCGACAATCCGCGGGGCCGCCGTCGACGTGCGCTCGTCGATGCCGGGCCGCGTCGTCCGGGTGATGGTCGCTCCCGGTGACCGCGTGAAGCGAGGGCAGACCCTCCTCGTCCTGGAGGCGATGAAGATGCAGAACGAGATCCCCGCGCCACGGGACGGCGTGGTGCGGCGTCTCAATGTAACCGAAGGCGAGACGATCGCCGCAGATCGGGTCGTCGCCGTTCTCGAGCCCCTCTGAACCAGGAGCGGTCCGTAGCGGTGCGTCGGCACCGTGGCGAGGAGGTCCTCCGCTCGTGTTTGGTGTTCGTGACGTCCTCCAACGGGCCATGCGAGTCGAGAATTCGGCGGCTCGCTCTCCACGTCATCGCTCGGGTTCCAGATGGGCGACGATCATCGCGGGAGCCGCGCCGATCGCGGTCGCGGTTTCAAAGGCAATTCCACGAGACGTGAGGTCGAAGTGATAGAGGCCGAGCGGGTACACGTCCCGGTCGTCAAGGCCTCGAGGACCCAGGCCGAACACGAGCAGGAGGGACGTTCCCACGCGCAGGAGGTCCGCGAGGCGCCGGGCGCTCGCCGCCTTCTTCGCATCCGGGCGGTTCGTCGTGACGACGGGTTCGCCGAGTTGCGGCGGGAAGCCCCGCTTGGGGAAATCGAACGTTGCAAAACGGCCGGCGTCCGCGAGCTCCCGGAGATACTTGCCCGCTTCTCCGATGCTCGTCGTCCCGGAGACCCAGAGGGCAACCTCTTGCGGCGTCCGCAATCCGCGCTCGTACGGGAACCCGAAGGTCGCCAGGTTGCCGTCGAACGCGAGGGCAACGGGTGCTGCGCGGGCGATCGCGCGGCGGTGCGCCTCTGCGAACCTCACCGGGTCGTACGAGTTATAGAGGCCGATCGTTATGCGTCCGCGGGCCATCCGAGCCGCCGATACACTCCGGATTATTTGCAGGTGCGCCATGCGGAGGGCCCGCCCGCGTGTAGGGGCGCAGGCCGAGACGCCGAATCTTGAACTACCCTCTCGCGGATGTCCTCGGATCGTGCGGATGCTCTACTACACCGTGGACGGCGGCCGCGTGGCGGGGCTCCCCGGTCCGGCCTACATGGAGTGGGACTTCGCCCGGTTGCGGAAGATGGGCTACTCGGTCGTGGTGAGCCTGGAGTGCGATCGCCTGAACACGTTCGAGATCGAGGACTCCGGGTTTGAGCACAAGAAGATTTGCATCGAAGATTTCTCGGCACCTTCGCTCGACCAGATCGACGAGTTCGTCGCGTTCCTCGAGTCGAAACTCGACGAGGGCAAGAAGGTCCTCGTGCACTGCTACGCCGGCCGAGGCCGGACCGGGACGATGCTCGCCGCCTACCTGATCCACCGCGGCATGTCGTCCGATGCGGCGCTCCGCGAGATTCGCGAGCGAGCCGGCGAAGCCTACGGCACGATTCGGGGCGTCATTGAGCCGCAGCAGGAGGAAATCTTGTACCAGTACGAGCGACGCGCCCGAAGCGCGTGAGCGCGCCTCTCACTTCAGCTCGGCGAGTTCCTCGCCTTCCCATGTGTACTTCTTCTGTTTCCGCTTCTTGTGGACGCCCTTCTGAAGGAGGTATCCCACGAGCAAGGGCAACCCGATCGTCGCATCGACGAGGCTCTGCGCCATCTTCGCGTCCTTGTGGAACTTGCCCCACGACTGGCTCTCCTCGAAGGTGCAGCCGCTCAGGCCGCCCCACTGTGGCACGTCCGTCGTGATCTGCGCGGCGTACATGTGCGGGTTCTCCGGATACCCCATGACTTCCTGGATCACCTCGACCTGTGAGATGTAGTTCTTGGGAGTGCCGCCTCCGACGTAAAACACGCCGGTCCGCGGCGATTTCAGTTTGACCTGGGCGATCTCGTAGTTGTCCTTGATCGAGTCGATCGCGATTGGATTTCGGCCTGCCTTCACGCGGTCATGATGGTGTTTCGCGAGCGCGATCCCGACGGATGAGTCGTTGAGCGCGGGCACGAAATACGGGATCCCTTTCCGGTAGCACGCGCCGACCAGGCTGTTCGAATCCTTCTCGGCGATCTTCCCCATCATCGCGAGGAACTCGCGGCTGCTGTACGACCTCGGTTCGAGCGAATCGGCGAGGGACGCGATCTCCTCGTCGCACTCCCGGAAGAGCGACTCGTCCGCGAGGGTGTCGTACACGCGGTCCAGGAAGTGCTCCCGGAGCACGATGTCGTCCGCGTCGGGCGAGGACCGGTAGTGCCGGTATCCGTGCGCCTCGTAGAAGTCGTGGTACGCGATCGCGCCGGTCGTCACGACGACGTCGACCAGGCCGAACTCGACCATGTCGCGCATGACCTTCCGCAGCCCGCCGGGCGTGAGCGCGCCGGCCCCGCCGAAGAAGATGGTGCACTTCGGGTCGGTCATCGCGTTCTCGAGGACGGAGGCGCACAGGCCGAGCGTCCTCGCTTGGAACGAGATGTGCTTGTACCCGTCCACGAGGTCCGCGACCGTCTTCGTCGTCTCGAGGTCGAGATGCTCGATCGGGACCGTCGTCAGGTCGGCCTTGGTGGGCTTGTTGGTGGGCTTCTTGCTCGGCATGGCCGGCCCAATGGGCGTCTCGGGCAAAAGGGTTCGGTCCTACGACTTCTTCTTCCCTTCGACCGCCTCGGCAATCGCGCGGGACTTCTCTTTCGGCCTCGAGCAGACGGCATACTCGTCGCCGTCGAAGAACACGTCGAGGTCGGGGTTCGCTCGCTGAATGTCCTGGATCCGCTGCATGATGTCTTTGAGGGTGATCGACTCGTCGTTCGGGTCGATCCGCATGATGATGCGCTTCCCACTCTCCGTCCCCACGGCCTGCCCCTCTTCGAAAGCCTGTCGGAACCGTCAGATTCGTCCGACCGTATAAATACTATTCCGGCGCGGTGCCTGTGCGGCAATTCGCCGTCGCGGACGCGAGTTACATTGACGGATGATACTGGGGACCTTACGATTATATACCCTGCTGGAGGGTAGTGACGCGAACCGGTTCAGCGGAGTCGGTCGTGCGAACGATGCAACGGGAGGCACGGGCCTGATGGCGATGAAGCCCACCGGGGGCGCCGTCTCCGAGGCCTGCCGGGTCTGCGGCGGCGAGGTGAACGCGCGCGGCGAGTGCGTCGTCTGCGGCACGAAGCAATCGGCGTCGGCCACGTGGGCGGACGACAAGGCCCCGGCCACGTGGCTCAAACGCGACTCCGAGGCGGGCTTGGGCGGATGGACGGGCGACGCGACGACCGGCGGCGACTCCCGGGACGACGCGCTCCGCAAGTGGCTGGCCGGCGAGGACGACGCGTTCCAGGACTGGATCGGCGTGCCGACGGTCACGGGCGGCTCGAAGCCTGGGCGTGTGACGGAGGGCGTGTCGGACGACAAGCTCCGGGACTTGCGGGCGAAAGGGCTCGAGGCGGACGGCTTGCGCGCCGAGCTCGAGTCGATGCGCGCGACGTTGAACCGCGAGCTCGCGAACTTCCGCTCAGGTCGGTTCGATCCCGTCAAGTACATCGAGGAAACCGCGAACCTCTCGAAGCAGCTCCAGTCGGAGATCGCGAAGCGGAAGGAGCTCGAGCAGGAGATCGAGCACATCAAGAAAGGGTCCATCGCCGTCATCAAGTACGTCAAGTCGCAGCAACTCAAGGCGGGCGCCTCGCCGGAGGCGAGGAAGCGGCTCGATCAGGAAGCGAAGGCGCGAGCGTCGCTCGAAGCGCAGGTCGCGGAGATCCGGGCGGTGAACGACCAGCTCCGGAAGCAGCTGGAAGCGGGCCTCGCGAAGATGAAGCCGGATCAGCGGGAGCTGAAGAAGCGCGAGGTCGATCTGGCGGAGCGGGAGGCGGTGATGCAGGCGAAGGAGGCGCGCCTGGCCTCGGCCGGCGCACGCGAGGGCGACGCTAGCGCGCCGATCGAAGAGCTGAGACGCCGTCTCGAAGAGGAGCTGCGGGAGAAGGAGCAGGAATACTTCCAGAGTGAGGAGGCGTTCAAGAAGCGGATCATCGGCCTCGAAGGGGAAGTCAACAAGCACAAGATCGAGGAGAAAGTCCGCGCGGAGGCGCAGGCCCTTTCCGGAAAGCCGAAGACGGAGATGCAGGGCGTCCTCCAGAAGAAGGAGCAGGACGTCCTTCAGAAGGAGCGGATGATCCTCCTGCGGGAACAGGAGCTCCAGCGGCTCCAGGAGGAGCTCCAGGTCAAAGAGGACGACATCAAGAAGGTGAAGGAGCCCCTCGCGTACAAGGAGGAGGAGCTCCTCCGGCGCGAGGAGGATCTCTTGTACCGCGAGAAGGTCATGCAGGCGGAGCGCCGCAAGATCGAGGACGCGAAGGCGCTCGGCGGCTCGACGGCCGAGCTCGACCTGAAGGCCCGCCTCGAGGAACTGAAGTCGGAGATCACGCAGAAGGAGGAGGAGGTCCGGGCGAAGGAGAAGTACCTCCAGCAGAAGATGGAAGAGCTGCGCGCCCGGGAACAGGGCTTGATCACGGAGGACATCGAGGCCCGGGAACAGGACCTCCAGATCGAGGTGAAGCAGCAGAAAGTCAAGACAGGCGTTCCGCGGCTCGACGACCTGCTGTTCGGCGGCATCCCGTTCGGCACGAACGCGTCCGTGTACGGGCCGGCGTACGTCGGGAAAGAGGTCGTGGTCGGCATCTTCATGGCGGAAGGCCTGAAGAAAGGGGTGCCGATCCTCTGGGTGCTGACCGACAAGGGTCCCGGGGACATCCGCGAGGAGATGTCGTTCGTCCTCCCGGGCTACGAGGAATACGAAAAGCTCGGGCTCGTCCGGTACATCGATGCGTACTCGAAGTCGATGGGGGCGGAGGCGTCGGATCCGAACACGACGTACATCGACGAGCCGACGGACCACCAAGCGCTCCTGAAGGCGGTCGACGCGAAGGCCGCAGAGTGGAAAAAGAAATTTCCGACGTACCGGCTCGCCTTCCGCAGCGTCTCGACGCTCATCGCGTACCTCGATCCGACGACGACGTTCAAGTTCCTCCAGCCGTTCGTCGGCCGCCGCAAACGGGACAGGGCCGTCGCGTTCTACGTGATCGAGAAGGGCATGCACGAGGAGCAGGAGATCCAGATGCTCGGCTCGCTGATGGACGGCAGCGTCGAATTCAAGGTGGAGCAGCTCAAGTCGTTCATGAGCATCAAAGGCATCTGCGACGTGCAGAGCCGCGGCTGGATCCGGTACACGTACACGAAGTCGAACGTGTCGGTCGGGTCGTTCAGCCTGGATCACATCAAGTGATCAGGCGATCTCGGGCGAGCGGCCCTTGGACGGTTTCCCCGGGGTCTGTTGGATGTTCACCTGGGGGATCGGAATCGGCGGTGGCAAGCGCAACTCCCGTGCGAGAATGACTGCCTCGGGGATGCAGTTCGTCATGATGATCGTGTGGATCTCCTGCGCGACCTCGGGCGGCATCTGGCCGCCAGACGACCAGCCTTTCACGAGCGCCTTCGCGTCCCCTTCCCAGAGGAGGCTCCCCTCGATCTGGATGAGCCCGACCACCGCCTCCGACGCATGGTAGTTCGCGGTGAAGCGGAAGTCCACCGACGCCTGTCGCTCGCCCAGCTCGGAGACGAGGGTGACGGTGCTGTTGTGGTCCACCCGCAGGTTGACCCACCGGTCGGATGGCTTGACGAAGCGCCGGCCGTCGACGCTCGAGAGTTCGAAGGTCTTGATCGGCATTGCCGCCGCGCCTAGGGGTCGAGCCTATATGAAGGTTGTCGCGAGGGCGGGTTTTTGTTGCGGTTCGTGTTCGGAGGGGTCGCATGGTCTTGTGGATCGGCGTGGACGATACGGACAGCCTACGAGGCATGTGCACGACGTTCCTCGCAACCGAAATCGTGCGCGAGCTGACGAAGGAATACGACCTCATCGGGTATCCCCGTCTCGTGAGGCTCAACCCGAACATCCCGTGGAAGACGCGAGGGAACGGCGCGATTTGCCTACGGGTGGGCCGAGGACGCGGAGTGCCGCGGTCCATCGGCCGCATCGAAACCACCGAGGTCCGTGCATATCCCCGCGGCGACGATCCCGCGAATCCCGGCCGAGTGGAGGCCGTCGTCGGCCGTCTCGTCGAACGGTGGTCTTGCCTCGACGACGAGACAACGAATCCCGGATTCGTGGTCTTGCACAGACAACCCGCCGTTCGCATGTATTGGCGTGCGGTCAGGGGAATCGTCGAAAAGACCGAGGCGCTCCAATCGGCGGCAGGGCTGGGTTGCATTCGGCAGTACAAGAACGGCCGCGGGGTCATCGGCGCGATCGCGGCGACCGCGTGGAGGCCCCGAGACCGAACATACGAAATCATGGCTTACCGCGAAACCGCACGGTGGGGTAGCCAGCGAAACATCGACTCCGAGTCCGTCGCGGACATGGACCTTCGCTTCCCATCGACGTTCAACAATCTCGACCGCGAGACCTTGCGGATCGCGATTGTCCCTCACTCCCCATGCCCCGTCCTCTTCGGCATCCGAGGAGAGGATCCGCAAGATCTGCCAGCCGCGGCACGCACGATCCGGGGCGAGGGTCCCGCCCGCCTGATGGTGTTCGAGACGAATCAGGGCACGGACGATCACGTAGTCCCGCGGCCGACCGACGATCCGCTTACGGCGGGCGTGTTCACCGGCAAGGTGACGTGCGCGCCGCACGCGATCCAAGGCGGTCATGTGATTTTTAGGATGGGAAAGCGAGAAGTCGTTGCCTACGAGCCGTCGAAGGGTTTCCGGAGAATCGTACGAGAACTGACACCGAACGACCGGCTTCGGGTTGTCGCCTCCGTCCGGGACCGACCTCGTGTCCTCAACCTCGAGAAGATGGGGATTATCGAACTGTCGAAGTCAGTCGAGAAAGTCGCGAATCCTCTATGCCTGTCCTGCGGTCGGCGCATGAAATCGCGCGGCCGGTCGGCCGGATTTCGGTGCGGCCGATGTCATCGGGTCGCACCGGTCGAGGCCGCAGCCTATCGCGTCGTGCCCCGTCACGTTCAGACCGGCTGGTATGAGCCCCCTGTGTGCTCGCGCCGCCACTTGAGCAAGCCGCTCAAACGAGGCGTTCCGAGGCCGTTCTAGTTCCACGGATGTCTCGCCCACGAGGTAGGGTCGCGGCCTTGTCGCCCAGAGGCCGGCGCGGTCTCCGCGTGCCGAATAAACGCCCTGCGGCGCTCGGCATCGGCGTGCCGAGTCCGGGAATTCGCCGCACACGCTCGAGGTATGTGACGACTCGGCTCAGTGGGATGATTACTGCGAGGTACATCACCGAAACCATGACGAACGCCTCAATCGGGTGACCGCTCGCCACGTCGTTCCCAAAGTGCTGGATCTCGTCGACACCTATGATGCTGACGATTGCGCTCGCTTTGAGGAGGCCGATCCATTCGTTGGCAAGAGGCAATGTCACGAGTCGAAGACTCTGGGGGAGCGTGATATGAAGGAAGATGCTCCAGCCCCGCATGCCGACCGACTTCGCTGCCTCGATTTGACCCTGGCCGACGGACTGGAACCCGGCCCGGAAGACCTCCGCTTGGTATCCGATCGTGTTGATCGTCAGCGCAAGGAGTCCGATGAACTCGAACAGTCGAGGCTGTCGCGGGAAGTTGTTGATTACGAAGAAGTACACGAGCCACATCTGGACAAAAAATGGCGTCCCTCGGATCCCCTCCGTGTAACCGGTCGCAATCCCGGACAGGGGAAGCATGACCGCGCGGACTATCCGTCCGCCGATGATGCGGAGTACCGCCCGCGGCGTGCCCCACAATTCTCGCGCGCGGCCGAAGGCGAGCGCCTCGCCGGTGCGTTTCCGCGTTAGAGAGACGCGATAGGCTCGGAGCATCCCCATCGGAATCGCGATGAGGAAACCGACGACGAATGGGACAGTCGTGAGGAAAAGCGAGAGATACAAAGGCGAGTCGATGAAGGGGACAACGAATCCGGGCCACCTTGAAGCCATGAACTGTAAGTCGACTAAGCCCACCTGAGCCATGACCAAGATGACGGCCGCGACCACAATCAGCGCGATGATCGCGATCGAGATCGAGTGCCAGTGCAAGGCGTCACGCAAGGCCTGCATGGTTGCCCGTCGAATTCGGTCAGGGACGTCTTGGCGGGGTTCCCCCGACATCCTCTCACCCCAGTATCCGGCTGACGAAAGCCTTCGTCCGCGGTTCGGTCGGGTGGTCGAAGATTTCGGACGGCGGTCCCTGCTCCACGATCTTGCCTTGATCCAGGAACGCGACCTCGTCTGCCACACTCTTAGCAAAACCCATCTCGTGCGTGACGACAACCATCGTCATCCCTTCGTCCGCAAGTTTCGCCATGACATCCAAGACCTCGTGGATGAATTCCGGATCCAACGCCGACGTCGGCTCATCGAAGAGCATGACCTTCGGATCCATCGCGAGGGCTCTCGCAATCGCGACCCGTTGTTGCTGCCCCCCCGAGAGCTGAGCCGGGTAAGCGGCGAGCTTGTCCCCAAGACCGACCCGTTCGAGTTCCCATCGCGCTTTCTTGGCCGCTTCTTTGGGATCCATTTTCAGGACTTTCGTGAGACCAAGGGTGACGTTGCGAAGGGCGGTTAGGTGTGTGAAGAGGTTGAACGACTGAAAGACCATTCCAATCTGTTGCCGTGCCCACTCTGGCCGGATGTCGGGAGACGTGATTCGTACACCCTCTAGGTACACGTCTCCGCTGTCGGGGACGACGAGCAGATTCAAACATCGAAGGAAGGTCGATTTGCCCGAACCGGACGGGCCGATGATGCACAAGACCTCCCCTTTCGTGACCTCCAGGCTGATTCCTCGGAGTACATGCAGGTCCGCGAATGACTTCTGGATATTCTCGGCTCGGATCATAGCTGCGCCGCTTCGAGACCTGGAACCTTGGACCGATTCTCTACGAATCGCACAATCCGAACGACGAAATATGTGAGGACGAAGTAAAGGAGAGCGATTTCGGTCCATATGATGAAGATCAGATTGAAGTCAATCGCGAGGGCGCCGTTTACCAGCACCCCGCCTATGAACGAGAGCTCGATTGCGCTAATGGCGGACAGCAAGGACGTATCTTTGATGACCGAACTGAACTCATTGCCCAGGGCCGGCAGCGACACGCGGAATGCCTGGGGGAAGACTACGTTGAAGAGGGTCGTCGATCGCGACAGACCCATCGCGTAGGCCGCTTCGATCTGGCCGGCAGGAACGGAAAGAAATCCCGCGCGCATGATTTCCGTCTGATATGAACCGGAATGAAATGCGAGCGCGAGTGCGCCCGCTGTCACGGCGAACTCCACGGGATTGTCGATGAAGAACAGGGAACGAATCATCTTCGTCGCGAGAAGGGAGCTGAACGAAATCAGGGTGATTGGAGGCATCGAGCGGAAGAACTCGACGTAGGTTCCGCCGACGGCCCTCGCGGTCCGTGAGGTCGATGTTCGGGCCCATGCCATGAGGAGCCCCATCGTGAACCCCACGGGAATGACCGCGCCCACCAACCAGAGAGTACCGGCGAATCCCCGGACGAGTGACGGAACAATGGATTCAGCGTACGCGAGACTGTAGACGCCGGACTGACCGAGCCATACGAGGAAAAGGAACGCGACGAGTGCGCCAACGAGTCCCACAATATTCCTCGCGAGCGTCCGCCGACTGAATCCGATCCGCCTCGCGTGGAGCAAGCGCCCATCGGATCGATGTGGCCAACCATCCGGCTTTCCCCCCTTGGAGGAGATAGCAATCACCTGTCGTCGCCTTTCCTCGGGCGCGGCGTAAGGAGCCAGGGAACGCCCGCGGGCTAGAAAAGGCATGGGGTTGGCCGACGCCAACCCGCACGAGCGCGCCTACGCGAACCATTTCTGGATTAGCGCATCATATGTCCCGTTCGCACGGAGGTTCGCGAGGGTCCGGTTTATCGAGGGTACGAGCTTCAGCGGGTCCCCATTCGCAACCGCAAATCCGTACAGCTCTCCGGTCGTGATTTGACCGGCCACGCGAAGGCCGCTGTTCGTTGCCCCCGCGTACGTCTTCGCAGGGTCGAGGTCGATGATCACGGCGTCAATCTGGCCTCCTTTCAGGGCCGCAATCTCGGTGTCGACCCGCTCGAAGACGACAATCTGTGTGTCGGGGTTCGTCATGTTGGGCCTCAGATAGGTATTCGCCCAATCGAGGCTTGTCGTCGCCTGCTGCACGCCGATTGTGTACGCCTTCAAGTCGTTGACCGTACACTCGGTCGCGCACGTGATCGCGGATGCGGTTTGGACGAGGACGCCTTGGTTCGCGTTGTAATATGGGTTCGAGAAGTCCATGGACGCGTTGCGCTCCGCCCCTTTCGAGCCGGACATCGTGATGGCGGCGACGGCCATGTCCACATTGCCAACCCCTACGTCTCCGAGAAGGTTCGGGAAGCTCGCGTATTGCCTGACCGCCATCGTCCAACCTAGGTCGTAGGCGACGTATGTCGCGAGGTCGATATCGAAGCCAACGAACTCACCCGTCGAGCTATTGAAGTCCTCGAATGGCGGGAACGGAACATTCGTGCCCACGACAAGGGTGGTTTTCGGGGGCGGCGGAGCACGGAAGACAAAGTAGCCGGCACCGAGTCCTACCAAGAACAACACGATCGCAACGGCGATTGTGACGACCGCCGAGACACCTTTGGCCCGCATCGCCGCGGGCGGCGCGCCTCCTCCCTCTGCCATGCCAGGTGCAAATGCGGCTCACTATTTGAAGCTCACCGGGGCGGAACGACTCGGACGACGTCCGAACACGTGATCGATGGCGGCCGATTTCATTCCGCTCGGCGGAAGCAGTCTTCGAGCACGTCGAGGCCCGCGTCGAGGACTTCTTTCGTAATGTTTAGCGCCGGAATGTATCGGATGCTCGATTCTCCGCAAGGCAGCAGGATCAGCCCGTGCTCGTAGGCGTCCTTTTCGATGCCGTCCCTCCGTTTTGGGTCCGGCCGCTTCGATGCGCAGTCCGCGACGAATTCCGTCGCCTGCATCATGCCCAGCCCGCGCCGGTCCCCGATGAACCCGTATCGCTCTTTCATCTCGTCGAGCCGGTTCGCCATGTGCTCGCCGAGTTTCGCGCTGCGGCCCACGAGCCCCTCATCCTCGATCACGTCGAGAGTCGCGAGCGACGCGGCGCATGCGACTGGATTCCCGCCGAACGTGTTCGAGTGCTTGCCGGGTCCGGGGAAGTCCATCTCGGCGCGGTAGATTGCGGCGCCGATCGGGATCCCGCCGCCCAGCGACTTTGCTGTCGTCAAGATATCGGGGATCGCCTTCGAGTGCTCGATTGCCCACATTTTTCCGGTGCGCCCGAGTCCGCTCTGCACCTCGTCGTCGATGAGGAGGAAGTCGTGATCTTTCGCGATCTTCGCGATGCGATCCATCCATCCCGGCGGCGGGACGACGTATCCGCCCTCTCCCTGCACCGGCTCGACGAAGATCCCGGCGGTGTCCTCCGGCGGCGCGACCGTCTTCATGTACGTGTCCTCGATGATGTTCGCGCAGTAGAGATCGCACGACGGATACGTCAACTTGTACGGGCAGCGGTAGCAGTACGCGTACGGCACGTGGACGACCCCGGGCATGCTCGGGAAGAACCCGGCGCGCTGGCGGGCTTTGCTCGCGGTCAGCGAGAGGGTGCCTTGCGTCCGACCGTGGAACGCGCCGAGGAACGCGAGGAACATGTGTCGCTTCTTGTGGGACTTCGCGACCTTGATCGCCGCCTCGTTGGCCTCCGCCCCGGAGTTCGCGAAGAACACCTTCTTGCGGTGCTTGCCCGGGGTGATCTTGCCCAGTCGTTCCGCAAGGCGCGCCTGGACGTCGTAATAGAAATCGGTCCCCGCGAAGTGCGTGAACTCCGAGGCCTGCTTCGAGATGGCGGCGACGACCTTCGGATGCGTATGTCCGATGTTGAGGACCGAGATGCCGGAGGCGAAGTCGATCAGGAGGTTCCCGTCGACATCCTCGACGATGGACCCATGTGCCCTCTTCACAACAACGGGTGCGGCCTTTGTCGTCGTCGCAATCGAGGCGCGATCCCGTTCGATGATTTCCCGCGCTTTTGGACCGGGCGGGGTCACCTTGATGTCCGGGACTTTCACCTCGGCACCCTGGGGGCGGACTACGAATCGGCCGTATTAATAGTCTCTCAGGCGAGAATCCCGCGCGACATCAACGCGCCGGTGTCCGAGCTATTTCGCCGCACCGATCCGCATGATCGTCGTGCCGCAGACGGGACACTTGCCTTTCATCGCGGGCTTTCCGTTCTTCAACTTGACCGCGACGGCGTTACTGATTTCCCGCTTTGCTCGGCACTTCACGCAGTAACCTTGCACCATGGGGGAATCACCGCGCGCGCGAAACCACGGGGGCCAAATAAACATGCCGGCCCTGATTTTCCCCTGCGACATCCGAGAGGTGTTTATTATTCGTAATATTTATATAATGTATCCTTGATGCACGGCGAGGTCCTCCCATGGCAACGCCCCCGACGGGAACGATGCCGCCGCCGATGGCTCAGCCCGGGATGTACCCTGCGCAGATGCCGCCGAAGCGACCGATCGGCGTCGCGATCCTCGCGATCTTGTCGTTTCTCGCGGGGCTCGCCGAAATCGTGATCGGCCTGGGTCTCATGGCCCTCTCCGCGGTGTCGGGAGCCGTCATCGACCCATCGGTATATGGCCCGCTCGCCGCGTTCATCGGGGTCATCGGCGCCGTGCTGCTCCTGCTAGGAATCGTTACGATGGCGGTGGCGGTTGGGCTTTGGAGGATGCGTTCGTGGGCGTGGTGGGTCGCGATCATCGTGAACGTGATCTCGATCCTCGTCGTCATCGGCACGTACAGTTGGTACGGCCTGGTGTTCCCGTTGATCATCGTGATCTACCTCGTCGTCGTTCGGGACAAGTTTGGCTTCAGAGCGCGTCCGGCCGGGATGTAGTCCTCTCCCAACGTTTCGGAGCGGGCCCAAAGGGCCCGCGGAAATCTTTATATCCGTTCGACCTGTGGGTCGTCCCTGCGCGTTTTCATGAGGTACACTCGTTTTGAGAGAGCCCGGATCATCGGCGCTCGAGCCCTGCAGATTTCGATGGGGGCGCCGTCGCCGCAAGCCGCGGATTCGGCCGGCGACGCGCTGGAGATCGCATTCTCCGAGTTCGCGTCCGGGACCGTGCCGCTGAGCGTTCAGAGGTTCCGTGATGCCCTCGATTGAAGGCGTCACAATCCGAAAGATCCTGGATAGCCGCGGCAATTCGACGGTCGAGGTCGACGTCCTCGCAGGGCAAGCCTTCGGGCGTGCGGCGGCGGCAAGCGGGGCGAGCACCGGGACGCACGAGCCCCCCGCGTTTCCGAAAGGAGGCGTGGATGAGGCGATCCGCGAGTTCCGTAAGGCGGTAGCGCCTCGGCTCCGCGGTCGCGACGTCGCGGATCAAGTCGGAATCGACGGGACGTTGCGGGACGTCGACGGGACGCCGAACTTCGCGCGGATTGGTGCCAACGTTGCGACCGCGACGTCGATCGCGAGCGCGAGGGCGGCGGCAATGGCGGCCGGCCGCCCGTTGTTCCGATACCTGGGAGCCGACAAGGGAGCGAGGATGCCGCTGCCGTTCGGGAACGTGGTCGGCGGAGGTCGCCATGCGATCGGCGGGACGACGATCCAAGAGTACTTGGTCGTCTCCCAGGGTCCGACGGTCCTCGACAACGTCCTGGCGAACGCGCGGGCGCATCGCGCGGTCCGCGTAGCACTCGAGAAGAAGATTCCGGACGAACCGCTCGGCCGCGGGGACGAGGGGGCCTGGATCGCGAAACTCGGGGACGAGGACGCCCTCGGCCTCCTGTCGGACGCCTGTCGCGCCGTCGCCCACGAGCTCGGATTTCCCGTGCGGCCCGCCCTCGACCTCGCCGCATCCGAATTCCATCGCGGCGGCGCGTACCACTATCGCGACCGTGTCCTCTCCCGCGACGACCAAATCGACTTCGTCGAGCGCCTCGTCCGGGAGTACGAGTTGTTCAGCGTCGAGGATCCGTTCGACCAGGAGGACTTCGCCGCCTTCGCGGAGCTGACGAGACGCGTCGGACCGACGTGCAAGGTCATCGGGGACGACATCTTCGTCACGAACGTCAAGAGGCTCCAGCGAGGGATCGACGAACGAGCGGGCAACGCTATCCTTATTAAGCCGAACCAAATTGGGACGCTCTCCGATACGAAGGCCGCGGTCGACTTGGCGCATCGGTCCGGATATGCGACCGTCATGTCGCACCGCAGCGGCGAGACGACGGACGACGCGATCGCCCACCTCGCCGTCGCTTGGGGCTGCCTCGGGATCAAGACCGGGGCCGTCGGCGGAGAACGGATCGCGAAGCTCAACGAACTCATCCGGATCGAGGAGAGACTCCAGGAAGGTACGTGATGCAGGAAGAGGAGCAGACGGGCGTCCAAGGCTTGCTCGTCTCGGAGGACATCTACCTGACGTCGGGCGTCCACATCGGGACGCAGCAGAAAAGCGCCGACATGAAGCCGTTCATCTACAAGGTGCGGATCGACGGCCTCTATGTCCTCGACATCAAGAAGACGGACACCCGCATCCGCGAGGCATCGAAGTTCCTCTCGCGGTTCAAATCGGAGAACATCCTCGTCGTCGCCGCCCGCCAGTACGGCCAGAAGCCCGCGCGGCTGTTCGCGAAGCAGGTCGGAGCGAAGGTGCTCGCGGGCCGGTTCGTCCCCGGCACGCTGACGAACCCGAACCTCCCGGAGTTCATCGAGCCCGAGGTCCTCCTGATCACGGACCCCGCCGCGGACCAGCAGGCGCTCCGGGAAGCGCTGAACGTCGGCATCCCGGTCGTCGCCCTCTGCGACGCGAACAACGAGACGCGGGACGTCGACCTCGTCGTGCCCACGAACAACAAGGGTCGGCGAGCGCTCGCGACGGTGTACTGGCTCCTTACGCGCGAGGTCCTCAAGGCACGGGGCGCTCTGACGTCGGACGAAGGGTTTACGTTCACAATCGATGATTACGAGGCGTCCCTCTGAGCGGGGCGTCTGGCATGCGGTACCCGGCCGTCGCAGGAGCGTTCTACGAGCGTTCGCGCGACGCCCTGCTCCGGCAGATTCGGGAGTGCTACACCCATCCGCACGGACCCGGTCGCGTCCCGGAGGTCGAGAAAGGCGAGCGCCGGCTGCTCGGGCTCGTCGTGCCCCACGCCGGGTACGTGTATTCGGGGCCGGTGGCGGCGCACGCCTATGCGGCGCTCGCGGCCGACGGATGGCCCTCGACGTTCCTGATCTTCGGCCCGAACCACCACGGACACGGCGCTCCCCTCGCGATTACGAAGCACGATTGGCAGACGCCGCTCGGCACGGCCTCGCTTGATGCCGGCCTCTACGACGCGGTCTCGAAACCGCCCCTCGAGGACGACGTCCTCGCGCACCGGGACGAGCACAGCATCGAGGTCCAGCTGCCCTTCTTGCAGGCCCTGTCCGACGCCGTCCGGTTCGTGCCGGTGTGCATGGCGTTCCAGGAGTACGACCTCGCCGCGGAGGTCGGCGGCCTCGTCGCCGACGCCGTCGAAGGCAAGGACGTGATGTTGATCGCCTCGTCCGACTTCACGCACGTGGGCCCGCAGTATTTCCAGATGCCCCCGCGCGGGATGACCGCGCCCGCGTTCGCGAAAGGACAGGATGCGAAGGCGATCGAGAAGGTCCTCGCGTTGGACCCGAAGGGGTTCTCCGGACGGGTCGCGCAGGACGACATCTCGATGTGCGGGTACGGGCCGGTCACCGCGATGCTGACGGCGGCCAGGCGACTCGGCGCGACGCGGGCGAAGCTCCTGAAGTACGGGACCTCGAGCGACACGAGCGGCGACGCGCGGATGGCGGTCGGGTACGCGGCGATCGCCGTCTATCGCTGAGCGGTCTCCGCATCGATCCAGTCGAGGAAATCGCGCAGGGCGGGACCCATCGGGTACGACACGATGCACGGGACCTCGTACGGGTGGTTCTCCCGGACCGCGGCGATGAGTTTCGGCAGCAGGGCGGCGCGGGTCTTGAACACGATCACGACCTCGCTCGCGTCCTCGAGAGTCCCTTTCCATCGGTACATCGATTCGATCGGCCAGAGGTTCGCGCACGCCGCCAGCCGTCGCCCGACGACGGCGCGTGCGATCGAACGGGCCGTCTCGAGGTCCGGCGCGGTCACGTAGGCCATGGCGTGCGCGGCGGGGCGTCGCGGCGGCATCGAGTTCCTCCGAATGGATATCAGGGTCAGGAACAGGAATGGGCTCGACGGCCTTTAAGTGGCACGCCGCGTGGTTCGGAAGTGGATCTGGATGCCTGTTGTAACGATGTCCGAAGTGGTCGGCGCCCTCCGGGCGACGGTGGGGCGGCGAGGGATGGCGGAAGCGGACGTTCGGACGCTCGCGGACTACCTCATGTCGTTCTTCGGATTCCAGACGGAGGCCATCGACAACAACCTCGACGTCGCGGATCGCGATGTCTTCTACATGCTCGAGGAGGAAGGCCTCCTGTCGACCCGCCAAGAGGAGGTCATGCTCAAGAAGGGGAAGATGTGGCGCATTCACTATTGGATCCTCAAGGTCGAGCGGATCAAGGCGCTCGCGCGGCCGAGCGGCCCGAAGGCCGAGGTCGACGCGTTCGCCGTCTACAACGATCTCCCGGACGATATTTGGACGCGCCAGCTGCCCGCGAGATAAGGTTGAAATAGGCCCGGAGACTCGTTCGGAGCCGCGCATGTGGGACCTCCTCCCCCTCCTCCTCGCCGCGGGTCTCATCGTGCTCTGGTCCCTCGTCGTGTTCGCCGCTCAACGTAAGGGGCTCCTGGAGCGTCGCGGCCTCACGCCCGTGCCTACGCCCGCGGGTCCGTTCCTCATGTGGAAGACCGTCCGAGGGCGTCGGTTGATTGAGCGCGTCGCGCGACCCACCCGGTTCTGGCGGGCGTTCGGCGACCTCGCGATCGTCCTCGTCGCGCTGACGATGGCGGGCACGACGATCCTCCTGATCTGGGAGGCGACGCTCGTGCAAACCCCGGCGGTCCAAGCGAATCCGCCCTCGCCCGAGCTCCTGCTCGGGCTGCCCGGGGTGAATCCGATCATCCCCCTCGGGTACGGCATCCTCGGACTGTCCGTGGCGATCATCCTCCACGAGTTCTCCCACGGCATCCTGTCGCTCGCGGCGAAGATCCGCATCCGGTCCCTGGGCCTGATCTTCCTCCTCGTCCCGATCGGCGCGTTCGTCGAGCCCGACGAGGAGGAACTGCGCGCCCTCCCGCGTCGTGAGCGTGCGCGCCTCTACGCCGCCGGGCCCGCGACGAACATGCTGCTCGCCCTCACCTTCGCATTCCTTTTCTCCTCCGTCATGATGGCCTCCGTGACCCCGGTCGCCCCCGGCGTCGGGATCATCGGGTTCCCGGATGGACCGTCGCCCGCGAGGGACGCGGGCATGATGCCGTACACGATCATCACGCGATACAACGGAACGGACATCGGGACGTACACGGACTTCCTAGCCGCGAAGGCGCTCACGCACCCCGGGGACAACATCACAATCGTCACGTACGATGGAACGGCTTCCGTTCCATATCCGATCACCCTCGCGGACGACGGGAAGGGGAACGCATACATCGGGATCCTTGGGATCGACGTGAGCACCGAGTACTACCACCCGCTCTCGAATCCGGACCAGTTCGGCGGCGTCCCCGGCGCCATGCTCGTGTATATCTCCCTCCCCTTCCAAGGTCGCGCGCCGATCCAAGACCCCGTGGACCGGTTCTATCAGATCGGCGGGCCGCTCGCCGCGATCCCGGCCCCCGTTTTCTGGATCCTCGCCAACACCGTGTACTGGCTCTTCTGGCTCAACGTGATGCTCGGCGCGACGAACGCGCTTCCCGCGATCCCGCTCGACGGCGGCTACCTCTTCAAGGACGGGATCGAAGGGCTCGTCTCCCGGCTCCGGAAAGGCATTCCCGCGGACCGGCGAGACCGGATCGTGCGTGGCGTGAGCTACACGTTCGCCCTTCTAATTCTCGGCCTCGTCCTTTGGCAACTCATCGGGCCGCGGATCTGAGCGCGGTCACTTCCCGGCTTCCGCGGCGACGAGCCCGAGGACGCCGCTGACGATTGCGAGGATGCCGCCCGTCGAACTGCCCAAGGAGAGGACAATCACGATGATCCCGAGCACGATGTTGATGATGCCTCCGGAGCCGTACTTGCCGCGGTAGATCATCAAGCTCCCCAGGATGATTGCAATCCCCAAGAGAGTCGCGATGACGAGGTTGGCCAACCGCGTCAGATTGCCCGTCAGGTCGATTCCGCGAAGGTCACCAAGCGCCCCCACGAGGATCAGGAGGCCGCCGATGAGGCCGATTAGCATCGCCAAGAGCGCGAGGATTCGCTTCTCGGTCACGAAGTCCAGACAAGCCGGACATACGTTTCAGCCTTTCTCCAGCCCCCCGAGCGCCCAGATGCCGGCCGGATTCCCCGCGAACCGGTTCTCCCCCCACCCCATGCGCAACGCGCGGAACACCTGCGCGTAGCCGAGTTCTTCCACGAAAGCGAGGAGCGGCGCGTTCTGGGACGGCCCGCTGAACGCAATCTCGCGCGCCCCGGATGCGGCCACGAGGGCGTGAAACAGGTTCCGGGCGGCCGGATCTCTCGGAGGCCCGACTGCCCACGGGCCGACTTCACACGACTCGCCGTTCACGTTCCCGACGATGTATCCTCGGATCTCGCCGCTCCGCTCGGATACGAGGAACGAATCGGGGAATTCCTCGGCGAGCCGTTCGAGGAGCGGCGTGCGAGGGGCGCCGAAGTACGCCGCATCCAAAGGGACGAGGCGCGGAATGTCGGACCGGCGCGCGGGGCGGACTCCGGTCGAGCGGCCCGAGATGGCTGGACCCCGCCACCGGACGACCTCGTATTCTCGGCGGAAGCCGAGCCGTTCGTAAAAGGGGATCGCGTTGAGGTAGGCGTACAGGCGGACCGTCACGACGCCCGAGGCGCGCAGGTGGTCCAGAGCCGCCTCCATGATCTGCTTCCCGACGCCGCGCCCGCGCAACTCCGGACGCACGATGACCGCCCCGAGGAACGCGAGCCCGTCGTACGCGGTCGTGGTCAGGACGCCGACGACCTCGCCCTCCAAGTCCGCGGCGAGGCAGCCGTCCGGGGACAGCGCAAGGAGCCTGCGGAAGTCGTTGCGGGTGTAGCCCCACCCTTCGAGATCGGTCAGGCGGATGGCGGCGTCGATGTCCCGCGTTTCGAGTCTCCGGACGCGCGTGCCTTCCACAACTTCACCCGCTGTTCGAGTTCTTCCGCCTCGTCGCAGTCGTGATACCCGTACGTCACGTACCGTTTCTCCTTCCGGAGGTGCTTGTACATGCAGGGGCCGTACTCGTCGTCTTCCTGCCCGTACCACTTGTCGCAGTCCATGCACCGGTGTTTCTGCGGCAGCGCCGCCTGGAGTTCCTCTACATTGCCCAGAACGGATCCTCCTTCCGCTTGATGCCGATGATCTGATCGAGCGCCTCGGCCTCGTCGTGGGTCAGGTCCCTGCGGACCCGCAGCGACCGCGCGTCCGTCTCCGGGAGGTCGACGTACAGGACGTCCCCGCCGTTGATCTGGCGGCCGATCGTGATCCCGTCCACGGAGATCGCGACCTCCTGTCCCGGCCCGGCCCCCTCCAAGCTCTTCTCCCCGCTCCGGATCGACTTGATCCGGCCGACCGGGCGGCCGTCCTCGCGCATGAGCGCCTCGCCCGACCGGATGCGCCCGGCGAGGATGCGCACCCCGAAGATCGCCGGTTTCGACGTCCGGAAGACGTGTTCTCCGAGGAACAGGAGCTTCGCCGGATACGCCATCGCCTTGCGGCTCGCCGCCTCGATCGCGCGCTTCCGCTCTTCCCGCCACGCTTGATAGTCCTCGATGAGTCGGTAGATGACGTCGCTCTCTAGGAGCGCGAGGTTCGGGTGTTCGAGGCGCGATGTCTTGGCGTCTGGAAGGATCTCCAAGTTGAAGGCGAGGATTGCGCGCAGGAGCGGCTCTTTCGCCGTCGCCGCGTCCGTGACGTCGCGCCGCGAGACCGGCCCGATCCGGGCGTACTTGATCGGGATGGAGGCTTGCTTGCATTCGTACGCCAGGCCTTCGAGGGATCCGATCGCATCGGCCTTGACGAGGATGCCTTCGTCCTGCGTCTCGATGTGGACCTGCGATTCTTTCGCGATCTCCTCGATGACTGCGGAGACGTCTCCTCTGGCCCCACGGATCGGGGCGCCCGCGACGGCCCGTTCGAGACCGCTGCCGACGAGCTTCACCCCGGCCGCGGCGGAGACGCTCGCCACGGAGTCGAACCGCTCTTGCGGATCGCGAATCTCGTCGAGCGGCTTCGGCTTCAGGAGCGCCTTCACCTTTGTCGTCCCGGGCTTGCCCGTCGTGCCGAAGACCACGGTGTCGCCTTTCGACAGGACGCCCCGGTAGACGATCGCGTCGAGCGTGACGCCGAGACCTTTCTCTTCCTTGACCTCGAGGATCGTGCCCTCCGCGGGGCCCGCGGCCGTCTCGAGTTGCTGCTCGAGGAAGCGCTGCGCGAGTCCGATCAGCATGAGGAGCATGTCCGGGATCCCCTCGCCGTACTTCGCGCTCACCGGGACGACGGCGAGGTTCGCCGTGAAGTCCTCGATGCGGTCGTAGCGGTCCGCGGAGAAACCGTGCTCGTAGAGCCGGCCCACAAGCTCGTACATACGTTTGTCGAACTCCGCCCTCGCCGACTTCGGTTGGTCCGAGTACGACGCCAGGAACGGCTTGCCTTCGTGCTTCCGCCAGCCGGGGACGAGGTCGATCTTGTTGGCCGCGACGATGAACGGGGTCTTGTACCGTTTGAGGATGTTCAGGCTCTCGATCGTCTGCGGCCGGAACCCCTCGTTGACGTCGATGACGAGCACCGCGAGGTCGGCCAAGGCGCCGCCCCGCGCGCGGAGCGTCGAGAACGCCACGTGACCGGGCGTGTCGATGAAGAGGAGCCCCGGGATCCGGAAAGACTTGCCCCTCACAAGGTCGCCGCACGCCTCGAGGATGGCGGCGAGGGGCACCTCGGTGGCGCCGATGTGCTGGGTGATCCCACCGGCCTCGCGGCCCGCGACGCCGGTGCCGCGGATCCGGTCGAGGAGGGTCGTCTTCCCATGGTCGACGTGCCCGAGGACGGACACGATCGGCTGGCGAATCGAGGCCATAAGCGTCGGACCAAGAAGCCGACGCTATTAGAATCTATTTCTCCCGCTCGACCGGATTCATCGCGGCCTCGAGAGCATCGAGGCGCTTGCGGAGTTCGTCCACGGCTGCCTCGAGGCTCGCGACCTGATTGTCGAGCTTCCATACCCGGCTCGTCAGGCCAATGTCCATCGAGTTCCTCCGGGAGGACAGGCCGGGCTCACAGCTTAGGCCTTTCGCTGGATCCCGACGGGCGGCACTACTCCCGAAGCCAAGCCTCGTCGATCCGCGTGTACGAGTAGAATTCGTCCTTCTTGAAGAAAAGGTCGATCTCCCGTTTCGCGCTCGCCGGCGAATCCGAGCCGTGGATGAGGTTGCGACCGATCGTCAGGGCGAGGTCGCCGCGGATCGTCCCCGGTTCCGCCTCGGCCGAGTTCGTCTTGCCCATCATCCTCCTCACGGCCGGGACGGCGCCGTCCCCCTCCAAGACCATCGCGATGACGGGCCCCCCGGTGACGTACGACATCAGGGGCTCGAAGAACGCCTTGCCCTTGTGTTCTGCGTAGTAGGTCTCCGCAAGGGACCGCGTCACCCGGATCATCTTCAGGGCCACGAGCTTCAGGCCCCGATGCTCGAACCGCGCAACGATCTCCCCGACCAGGCCGCGATGCACCGCGTCCGGCTTCAGCAGGACGAAGGTGCGGTCCGCCGCCGTCACGCCCCCTTCTTCGCCTTCTTCGCCGAGGGAGCGGGCGTCTCCGCTTCGGGCGCCTCCCGCTTGCGTCCCTTGACCCGAGCCCATTGTCCATCGAGCCACGCCTTGAACACCCGGCGGCCTTCGGGAGAATCTTTCCACGCGAGGAACTCCGCCTTGTCGATGTGCGTGACCGGCTTGGCCCCGTGCTTCTTCTTCGCCCAGCCAACGATCGACGTCTGCAGCGCGTCACTCGCGATGAAGTCGGAATAGAATCGCTCGAGCTCGCCGCGGGCGAGATCCGGCCCGAGGCGCTTGTCGATCAGGTCGGAGAGGTCCGAGGGAATGTCCTTCCCTTTCGGCGCATCGATCGTGATCTCGGCGGCGATCGCTTCTGTCGGAGCGGGCGCCTCCTCGACGACGGCTTCCTCGGCCGCGATACGGCCGGCAGCTCGCCGGAAGGCTTGGGTCCACGGCGTCCACCGCGGTACCCGGCCGAGCTTCAGCATGTTCGATTGGCACTTGTGGGAGCAGAACAGGAACACGGTCCCATCCTTGCGGATGAACATCTTCCCCGTCCCAGGCTCGATCTCGTTGCCGCAGAACGAGCAAGAGCGTCGGGCCGGCATCGGCTCACCGGACCGACAGCTTACGGGCCTCGCGGGCGGTTTCCCGCAGCATGAGGACGTCGCCGAGTTGGACGGACCCTTTGACGTTCCGCGTGATGATGCGGCCCTTGTCGCGGCCGTCGAGGACCCGGACCTTGACCTGCGTGGCCTCGCCCGTCATCCCCGTCCGGCCGACGACCTCGACGACTTCCGCGGGAATGCTGTCCTCGTCCGCCATGTTCCCTTCCTTGTCGCGTCGCCGACCGTCACTTCTTCATCGCGCGGAGCTTCGAGGCGAGATCGTCGACGGCGGCCTTCGCCTTTCCCGGGTCGAGGATCGCGATCGAGGCGGTCGCCTTGCCCAACCCCACGGCGACGCCGAGCTCCTGCTTGCTCGGGACGTACGCATAAGGCACGCCTTTCTCCTCGCAAAGCAAGGGCATGTGCGCCAGGATCTCCTCCGGCTGAACGTCTTCCGCCATCACGACGAAGGTCGCCTCGCCCCGCTCGACGAGCTTGGTGACCTCGTTCGTCCCCTTGCGCACCTTTCCGCTCTCTTTCGCCAACTCGATCGACTGGTACGTCTTGTCGATCAGATCCTTCGGCATCTCGAATCGAACGTACATGGGCTTGGCCATCGTGGAGACCTCCTTCCGCCCCGCGGCCGCGGGACGTCACGAGTCATCGGCTCCCCGTTCCGAGAAGAGCGGCGCTCGAAGTGGCGCAGCTTATAAAAGGTTTGCGACAGCGATGAATCCGTGCTGAGTGTTACCGCTCTGTTGTCTGATATCCCTTGGATCGCGGCGATTGGCGCTGGCGCAGCTCCCGTCATCGAAATCCTCTTCCTCGCGTTTCGGACGCCTCACGCTCGACAGGACCCCGGCACCGATGAGCTGATTCTCGAGTACGGGCGGGGCCTGAAGGTGTTCGCGATCTTCGCGGTCTCGTTCTTCTCCTTCTTGGGCGCACTCTACGTGTGGACGTTCCTTACCGCACCAGACCGCGGCGAGCTTTCTCCGTTTCTCATCATCCTCGTCATCGCCCCTCTCCTGCTCCTCAGCACGGTCTTGGGCCTGGAGATGTTTCGGACTCTTTGTCGGCTTTCCCGGACTCAAATCATACGACATTCGCCATGGTCCGGCGACCTCTCTCTCGATTGGTGGGAAATAAGCTCGATCGAGTACGATACGTTCGCCCGATGGTGGGTGATTCGGAGCCCACGTGGGAAGATCCGCCTCCATGACTACCTTAGCGGACGGGATGACTTCCTCCGCCTCGCCCATCAGCAGATTCCTCCGGATCGATGGGGGAGAGCCGCGAAGCGGTCGTGAAGGGGGGCTCGGTCAGACCGTCGCGGCAAGAAGGCGGAGGCCATTTCTGCCTGGGCTCGCTCACCGGTATCCGACGACACGCGTCAGGAACTCCACGAGGTCCGTCGATTGAATCACGGAACCGCAGTACTGGCAATGCGTCAATGAGCGGAGGTCCGTGTCCCCGCTGATTTGGATCGGACTGTGGCATGCCGGACATGCGTAGGTCGTTGTCAATCCGCCTCGGCGAACTTGGTCGATGAGGCTGTTTACGTCAACTTGTACTTGGGTCACGACGTTCCGCTTCGCATGCCGTCGCGCTTCGCCCGCTTCCTTCCACATGCCGAAGCCCTCGAAGATCTTCGCGGCATCCTCGAACCGCTCCGCCTGGAGAAGGTTACGCGCATGCGCCAACTGCAGGTTTGCCCGGTGCTGATCCGCCATCTGCTGAGCCCTCGCTGCGAACGCCGGTCCGATGATGACGCCCTGGATTGTCCAAGATTGACCCCAGGGCACCGGGGCGAACCCGCGAGTCACCATGCCCATCGCCCACTGATCGAAGCAAGGCGTCGAGCATACCCGCTGCGGGAGGCGGTCCGTGGTGGGACTCGCCTGTGCCCACCCGAAGGTCATGAAACATTTTTCGCATCCGCGCTTCCCGCAATTCGCGCAATGAGCTTCCTTGAGCAGCAGTCTGGAGAAGCCGCACGATGGACAGACCGCCGTCCCGCCCGCCTCTTCGGCGAGGATGGCCCGAGCCACACCTAAAGGTTCCGGCGGCCTTCCCGCGGTGGACCGGGCCGGAGTTGTTCCTGTACCATCCGGTTCGCGATCTCCAGGAATTTCTCCTCGGTGCCGGCTGGGATCGTCGCCCCCGCGGCAGCGTGGTGGCCGCCGCCGTGCCCGCCGACGGCGCGGCTCGCCGTCTGCATGACCGCGGCGAGGTCGAGGCCGCGGGACACGAGGTCGCGCGTCGTCCGGGCGCTCACCTTGATCCCGTCGTCCGCTTTCGCGAACGCGATAATCGGTAGGTCTTTCGCGGCTCCCTCCCGGTTGAGGGCGAGGCTCGCAGCGATTCCGACGACCGTGTCGCGGATTCGATCTGCGGCGTGGAAGTACTGGATCGCGTCGAGCTGATTGATGCCCGCCTCCTCGATCGCCTCCATCGACTCCACGAGGTATTCGCGATGGCCCCGGAGGAGGCGGAGGGCCTGCGCGAGCGCTTCCTCCCGGTCCCCTCGGCACACTCGATAGCCGACGTCGGCTTCGTCGTAGCGGCCGCACGCGTTCATTAGCGTGCCGAACTCCTTCGCGTCCCGCGTCGGGCTGCCCGCCGGCTCGCGTACGAGCGTGTACGTTTCCCCGACGAGCCGCTCGACCTCCTGGATCCCGCAGCCGCGCTCGAGCATGTGCGCCACGAGGGCGGACACGGCCCGCTGCTTCTCGCCCGAGTCCAGGTCGGACCAGCTCCGCCAGTGGTCGTCCACCTTCAGGTCGATCCCGAGCTCGAGGAGGAACGCGATGCACGCCTCCTCGTTGCCGCTGAGCCGCGGGATCCACGGGTCCGTGGCGAACTGCAACATCTTGTATGCGGGGCGGGTCTCGCGCCCGAAGAGACGGAGGTCGAGCTGCGCCGCCACGACGCCGGCGGCGATGCCATCCTCGAGGATCGTACGGTTGTATCCGGCGAGGCGGCGGAACTCTTGGTCCTGGACGTCCCCGACCGCGCCGACGATCGCGATCGCGGCGAGGTCCGAGTTCTTCGGATCCAAGGCCTTCGCGACGGCGTACGCGCAGCCGGCGCCGCTCGCAACGTCCGAGCCTTCGCCCTCCAGGTGGGGGTTCAACATCAGGACGCGATCTTGCGACTCTGCGAAGCGGACCAGATCGCCGCGCAGAGCGCGCGGCACTTCACGGGCGGTCGGCACATGGTGGTCGGTGACCACGGCATCGAGGCCCTGCAAGGCGTGTAGCATCCCCGCACCGAGGTCGACGAACCAGGCGAGCGGCGTGCCCTTCCGCTTGATGTCTGCAATGACGCTCTCGTCGAGCGACTTGACGAACGCCACGTCGTGTGGGATGCCCGCGCGATCGAGGGCCTCCGAGGCAATCGCCCCGCCCGTAATCCCGTCCGTGTCGATGTGTGTGACGATCCGGACCGACGGGGCGGCGCGCAGCCGCTCCGCGATCTCCCGGGCGATGGCCTCCATGGCCTGTCCAGCGAGCGATGATGAGATGAATGTTTGGGAGGGGGCCGCGAACCATCGTGCTCACGCATCTCTGCGGTTTCGTGTAAAATCACGAAATTCCGCTTTGTAGTTTGACCGCCTGATTGATTTCGATAGTCATTCACCAAAAATCTGATTGCTTGGCAAGGGGCGTATCGGTACGGTACCACTCCGTTCGATTTCGTGTAAATACACGAAATCATCCGACGCTCGCGGGAGTCGCCTCATGGTCGATCCTCATCGCGGAAAGAAAAGCCTCAATCTCGGCCAGCAGGCTCGGCCTCACGAAGAGCACGGACTGGCCGAGGTATCGAACGCCCTCTCTCTCCACAAAGCCGGGATAGCGGTAGACCTTTCCATTCGAGCTGGCCACATCGCCGTACACGAAACGATGGACGCGGGCCGTCGTCGGGCGATCCGCGCTATCTACATCCCACGTGACGATGAAGCCCGACTCCCGCGATCTCCGCTTGCCCTTGCGCACCCGCCCCATCGCAGTCTTTCTCGGCATCGCGGCGCCTTTTCGTGTAAATACACGAAAAACGTAGGGCCGGATGAATGCGCGGCGAGGAGGGGTGGGCGAAAGTGCATTTCGCTGCGGGTCCCTCGGATCCAGCGACTCGCGCAACGTGGAGTCGAGAACGACATATCCGCGGGATGGTAATGGGGTCCCCGTGATTCACGTCACGTCCACCGGGTTGATCGTCCGCGGGGGCCGCGTGCTGCTCGGCAAGCGGACGAGCAAGACCCGCTTCGCTGGGATGTGGGATGCGTTCGGCGGCCATCTCGTCCCGTGCGAGGAGCCTGCGATGGCCCTGGTCCGCGAATTGCAGGAGGAGCTCGGCATCCGCGCGATTGGTCCTCGGTTCGTCGAGATATACGAAGACGTCGACCCGACATCGAAGGATCTCTTCCGGCACTACCTCTTCCTCGTGACACGCTGGGAGGGAGAACCGCGGATCGCGAACGAGGAGCATTCTGAGATCCGGTGGTTCCGCCCGGACGAGGTGGACGGAATCGAGCTCGCGTCGAGCCTGAAGGGGGTAATCCACAAGCTTCTCCCCGCGAAGACTTAAGCGCGACCCGTGGTTTGGTCGTGGCGGGATTAGACGTGGACGATTCCGAGATTCGACGGATCCTTACGACGATTCGGACGATCGCCGTCGTCGGGTGCTCGAAGGATCCCGCGAAAGACGCGCACCGTGTGCCGAAGTACATGCAGATGGCCGGCTACCGGATCATCCCGGTGAACCCGACCGCGGACGTGATCCTCGGAGAAAAGGCGTATCCCTCCTTGGACGCGGTGCCAATCCCGTACGACGCGGTCGACGTCTTCCGGCCTTCGGCCGACGTCCCGCCGATCGTCGAGCAGGCGGTCCGTGGACCCGCGAAGGTCATTTGGATGCAACTCGGGATCCGCCACGAGGAAGCTGCCAGGAAGGCGCAGGCCGCCGGGAAGACGGTCGTCCAGGACCGTTGCATGATGCGCGACCACGCGCGGTTATTCGGCGGGCACATCCTCGAATGACGATGCGGCGAAGACGACCGCGACGCTCGCGCTCCCGGCGCGGCGCGCGGACGCCGCAAGTGCCTCGATCTCGCCGAGGACCGTCACCGCGGACGGCGGCGCATCGAACTTTGCGGTCGAGGCGGCGTCGTAGAGGGCCTTCAACCGCGCGTCCGGGACCAAGCCGACGCGGATCGGCCCGGCGACCCCTCGCTCGAGCTTCACGGTCGGGCTGATCCCCGCGAACGCCTGGACCGCGACGTCGATCCAATCCGACCCTTTCACCGGGAAGAGTTCCTGGAACACCGGATCCGACGCGATCGTCTCGACGGAGGCGACCGACCGCAAACCGTCCTCGCCCTGCCAGACATGCCCAAGGCGGGCCGAGGCGGACACGACCGAGTGATCGAGCCACGCGAGGTCGTGGACTCGCTGGATCGACGCGCGCCGCGTCCACAAGACCTTCGCGAGCAGGTAGTACGCTTCGCGAAGCGCCTTCGCCTCGGGTGCCTTCGTGCCGCCGGCCCGCTGCGCCTTGTCCAATGCGGCGGCGATCGTGGGCTGCGACGCAAGGAGCGTCTGGAAGTCCACGACGCGCAAGAGGCCGTGCCATCCCATGGGGACCCGCCACGGGTCTCGGCGAGAAAAGGGTGTCGGCTCGGCATTCGGCGGGAGGCCCATGGCCCGGCTCAATGCAAGACGACCGACTTGACGCCGTCGACCTGCTTGATTTGCGGGAGCAACCGTTCCGGCACGGGCGACTCGGTCACGATGAAACCGTGCGGATCGTCGACGATCTCCGGGTCGTCCATGATCACCTGCCGGATCGAGATCCCGGCCTGCGCGATGATCGCCGCCACCCCCGCGAGGATGCCGGGCTTCGAGGCGTTCGTCGGCACGATTTCGATCGCCCCCCAATTCATCAGCGGCGCGATCTCCCGGAGGTGGCACACGGGCCGGAGCTTGTCGAAGAACGCCTTCAGCTCGGCGTTCCGGTCGATCGTCTCGACGGTCGCGGTGACGACGCGGCGGTCCACCCCGGCGGCGCGCGCCATGGCGGTGTCCGAGAGCTTGATGTCGCCCGCGAACACGCTCCCCTCGTGCACTCGCAGGCCGTAGACGACCATGAGCTGCGCGACCTTCTCCTGCGCCGGGAATCCTTTGAAGTAGGGACGGAACCGCGCCCACATGCGACTGGCCAATGTACGGAATAGCGCCATGAGGGTTAATGTTTTCGTTACTCAGCGTAATAAAATAGACTCTAAAGGACAGAATCGTTATATAGTGTGCAAATAATCCGGTCTGCGGGCAACGGTGGTCCCATGCAAGCCTTGAGACCGGAATCGGCGGGCGCGAGCGACGTGAGGATCCTCCTCGACACGGAGGACCTGCCGAACGCCTGGTACAACATCCTCCCGGACCTCCCGGCGCCCTTCCCGCCGTACCTCCACCCCGGGACGAAGGAGCCCGTGCCGCCCCAGGCGTTCGAGCCCCTGTTCCCGAAGGAGCTGATCCGGCAGGAGATGAGCCCCAACCGCGCCGAGCCGATCCCGGAGGAGCTGCGTGAGGCGTACTTCCGGCTCGGCCGGCCGACCCCGCTCTACCGCGCGACGCGCCTCGAGGCCTTCCTCAAGACGCCCGCGCGGATCTATTACAAGCGGGAGGACCTCTCACCCGTCGGCTCGCACAAGCCGAACACCGCGTTCGCGCAGGCGTACTTCGCGAGCCGCGAGGGCGTCGAGGCGTACGCCACGGAGACCGGCGCGGGCCAGTGGGGGTCCGCGCTCGCCCTCGCGGCGAACTATTTCGGCATGAAGGCGAAGGTCTTCATGGTCCGCGTCTCGTACGACCAGAAGCCCTATCGGAAGTACGTGATGCAACTCTTCGGGGCCGAGGTCATCCCGAGCCCGAGCGAGCGCACGAGCGTCGGCAAGAAGATCCTCGCCGCGGACCCGGACCACCCCGGTTCCCTCGGCATCGCGATCTCGGAGGCGATCGAGGCCGCGGTCACCGGGACGAACACGAAGTACTCCCTGGGCAGCGTCCTGAATCACGTCCTCATGCATCAGACGATCATCGGCCAAGAGGTGATGCGGCAGTTCGAGCTCGCGGACGTCACCCCGGACTACATGGTCGGCAGCGTCGGAGGCGGCTCGAACTTCGCGGGCTTCGCGTACCCGATGATCGGCGAACGACTCCACGGCCGTTCCGAGACGCGCTTCGTCGCGGTCGAGCCGGAATCCGTGCCCTCGATGACCCTCGGCAAGTACGAGTACGACTTCGGCGACACGGGCGAGATGACGCCCCTCGTCAAGATGCACACGCTCGGCCACACGTTCGTGCCGCCACGCATCCACGCCGGCGGCCTGCGGTACCACGGGACCGCCGCGACGCTCAGCGTGCTCCTCGATGCGGGGATCGTCAAGCCGCGCGCCGTGGACCAGCTGAGCACGTTCCAGGCGGGGCAGATCTTCGCGAAGACGGAAGGGCTGATCCCGGCACCGGAGACGTGCCACGCGATCCGCGGGGCGATCGACCTCGCCCTGGAGGCGAAGGCGCGCAACGAGGAGACGGTGATCGCATTCAACTACAGCGGCCACGGGCTGCTGGACCTCGAGGGATACCGGCAGTTCATGGAGGGCACTCTCAAGAACAACGGGAACCCGTAGTCGGCGACAAAGGACTTGAGTCGTCCGTCCATTCCGCCGGCGTGGACGTCGGCGTCGATGTCGGCGGAACCTTCACGGACTTCGTCGGTTTCCGCGGCCGCTCCGTCGTCGCCGCAAAGCTGCCGAGCACCCGCGATCCGTCGGAAGCGGTCCTCGCGGGCATACGAGGACTCGGTGCGGCCGACATCGCCCACGGCAGCACGGTGGCTACGAACGCGATCTTGGAGCGAAAAGGAGCTCGCACCGCCTTCGTGACCACCGCAGGGTTCGAGGATCTTCTCCTGATCGGACGCCAGAACCGGCCCTCGCTGTACGACCTCCGGGTCATCCGGCCGAGCCCGCCGGTCCCGAGGGAGCGGTGCTTCGGCCTCCCGGAGCGGGTCGACGCGCGCGGCCGTGTCCTTCGGTCCCCGACGGCGAAGGACGTCGACGAAATCGCACGGAAGGTCCGCGCGAGCGGTGCGGAGTCCGTCGCGGTGTCGCTCCTCTTCTCGTTCCTCCGCCCCGCGCATGAGCGGCAGCTCGCGAAGGCGCTCGCTGGCGTCTCCGTGTCGCTGAGCCACGAGGTCCTCGCGGAGTTCCGCGAGTTCGAGCGCTCTTCCACGACGGCCCTCGACGCGTACGTGAAGCCGCTCGTACGTCGCTACCTGGAGGGACTCGAGCGCGCGGTCGGCGGTGCGTTCTCCGTGATGAAGTCTTCGGGGGGAGTCGTCTCCAACCGGGCTGTGTTGCGCCGGCCCGTCGACATCGTGTTGAGCGGTCCTGCGGGAGGAGTGGCCGCCGCGGTGGCCGTTGCGAAGGCTGCGGGCCGTGGAAATCTTATCACGTTCGACATGGGCGGAACGAGTGCAGACTTCTCGGCGATTCTCAACGGCGCAGCGTCCTGGACAACGGAGGCGGTGATCGACACATTCCCGATCGCCCTCCCCGTGGTGGACATCGAGTCGGTCGGAGCGGGGGGAGGCAGCATCGCGTGGATCGATGAGGGTCGCGCGCTGCGCGTTGGCCCTCGGAGCGCGGGCGCGGAACCCGGTCCCGTCGCCTACGGGAAAGGCGGGGTGTCGCCGACCGTCACCGATGCGGACCTCGTCGCGGGGGCCTTGGGCGAAACCCTGCTCGGAGGCCGCCTCCCGCTCCACCGCGCACTCGCCTCGAAAGGGATCGCGCGCCTCGCGGAGGATCTCCGCCTCTCTGCGGATGAAGCCGTCCTCGGCGTCCAACGGGTCGTGCGCGCGAACATGGCGAAGGCCATGCGCCTCGTCCTGGCCCGTCGAGGGCTCGACCCGCATGCCTTCGCCCTCCTCGCCTTCGGGGGAGCCGGACCGATGCATGCGTGTGCCCTCGCGAAGGAACTGCGGATCCCTCGCGTCCTCGTCCCCTTCCTCCCCGGCGCGTTCTCCGCGTACGGGATCCTCATCTCGCCCTATCAGCTGGAATATAGCCAGACCGCCGTCCATCCCTTGGAGAACGCGGAACGGATCCTGGCCAAGACCGTTCGGCGCTTCGAATCCCGCGCCCGGGACTCCTTGCGGCAGCAAGGGCTCGGCCCCCGCAAGGCCCTCCTCCTCGGCAGCGTCGACCTGCGGTACCGGGGCCAGAGCTACGAGATCAACGTGCCACTCCGAGGCGATCTGGCGAGGGCCTTCCGCCGCGAGCATCGGCGCCTCTACGGATACGCCTCGCGGGAGGAGCGGATCGAACTCGTCACGGTCCGGCTCGCGGTGCAGCTCCCGCGCCGTGTGACGATCCCACGGCCCCCGGCCAAACGCGCCGGCCGCATGGCTCATCGTCGGGTGCTCTTCGACGACGGATGGGCGGACGCTCCTGTCTTCGAGCGGGAATCCCTCGCGGTGGGCTTCGAGGCGGAAGGCCCGTCCATCGTGGCGGAGGACCACGCAACCACCGTGGTGCCTCCCGACGCCCGCTTCCGCATCGATCCTCGTGGCCTGATCGACATCGAGGTGACATCGTGAATCCGGCCGAGCTCGAGGTCTTCCAGACAGCCCTGTCGTTCATCCCGGAGGAGATGGGCGTCGCCCTCCGGAGGACCGCCTACTCGCCGAACATCAAGGAGCGGATGGATGCGAGCTGCGCCCTCTTCGATGCAGAGGGACGCATGGTGTCCCAGGCCGAGCACATCCCGGTCCATCTCGGCTCGATGCCCCTCGCGGTCGAGGCCGTCCTGCGGGACTTCCCAGGGACGCTGCGCGAAGGGGACCAAATCGTCCTGAACGATCCGTACCGCGGCGGCACCCATCTGCCCGACGTGACTCTCATCCGGCCGGTATTCCTTCGAGATGCGGTGATCGGGTTCTCGGTGAACCGCGCCCATCATGCGGACATCGGTGGCACGACGCCGGGCTCGATGCCCGCGGACGCGACGCGCCTCGAGGACGAAGGCGTCGTGTTCGAACCGCAGAAAGTCCTGGACCGAGGTCGGGAGCGCAAGGCCGTCATCGACCGCTTTCGGCGGGAGACGTTGAATCCCGCGGAGCGGCTGGGAGATCTCCGCGCCCAAGTCGCGGCGAACGAACTCGGCGCGCGGCGTCTCCTCGAACTCGCGGGGCGGATCGGCATCACGCGCTTGCGGGGCGCGATCGACGAACTGCTCGACTACGCGGAACGTCGGGTGCGCGCCGCGATTGCGCCGCTCCCTCGAGGCACGTGGGCTTCCGAGGACTTCCTCGAGGGCGTCTCCCGCGAGCAACCGAAGCTCATCCGGATCCGGGCCGAGGTCACGATTGGTGGATCCGGGATCTCGGTGGACTTCGTCGGGACAGATCGCCAAGTCCGGGGGAATCTCAATGCGCCGTTCGCCGTGACGCTGAGCGCGACGTACTACGTCGTGCGATGTCTCACCGACCCCGAGGCGCCCCGAAATGCGGGGGCGTACCGACCCGTGCGGGTGCTCGCGGAGGAAGGGAGCCTCGTGCGCCCGCGTCCGCCCGCGGCGGTGGCGGCGGGCAACGTCGAGACGTCGCAGCGGATCGTCGACGTCCTGTTCCGCGGGCTGGCGGAGCCGCTCGCGGACCGCGTGCCCGCGCAGAGCCAAGGGACGATGAACAACCTGACGATTGGCGCGGCCGGGCCCCGGCCGTTCTCGTATTATGAGACGATCGCGGGCGGGGAAGGGGCCCTCCCGTTCCGGGACGGCATGTCGGGCGTCCACACCCACATGACGAACACCCGCAACACGCCGGTCGAGGCGCTCGAGCTCGCGTACCCGCTTCGGGTCGAGGAATACCGTCTCATCCCGGCGAGCGGGGGCGGAGGCCTCCATGCGGGCGGCGATGGCGTGCGCCGGTCCGTGCGGTTCCTCGCCTCGGCGGGCACCGCGTCGATTCTCTCGGAGCGGCGGGTCCTCGCGCCGCGCGGCCTGCAAGGCGGCCGCGACGGCCGGTCCGGACGGAACGTGCTCGTGCGCGAGGGAAGGCGGCGTCCTTTGCCCTCGAAGGCCACGGTCCCTCTGTCCAAGGGCGACCTGCTGATCGTCGAGACGCCCGGCGGCGGGGGCTGGGGCGCGACCCGCTCCGCCTGAGTGTAGCCTACCTGCACCGCGGACCTTCACCCTCCCGACAGGCGCTCCCGTCGCGTGAGCCTCCCGGCGTTCTTCCTCGGCTTCCTCTTCGTCGCGTTGCTCGGCGTCCTGACTGGCGTGCTCACCGGCCTTTCGCCGGGGTTGCACGTGAACAACGTCGCCGCGTTCGTCCTGGCGACGGGGCCGGCGTGGGCGTCGTTCCTCGCTTCCGTCCTGCCGGAGGCCGGACCGAGCGACGTCGGGATCTTCCTCTCGGTCTACCTCCTCGCGACCGCGGCCACGCACGCGGTCTTCGACTTCATCCCGAGCGTGTTCCTCGGCGCACCCGCCGAAGGTTCGGCGCTCGCGACGTTGCCGGGCCACCGGCTCCTCTTGGTCGGACAAGGGGCGAAGGCGGTCGCCCTCGCCGCACGCGGGGTCGTACTGGGGACCGCGTTCGCCGTGCTCGCGCTCATCCCGTTGCGCACGGTCCTGGCCGACCCGATTGGGCTCGCGGACCGCTTCCGACCGTGGTCTGCGGCGTTCCTCGCCTTCGTCCTCGCGGCGTTGCTCCTCTCTGAATTCCGGGGACGGAAGACGCATCGGGTTCGGCGGGCGGCCTGGGTCCAGGCGCTCGCAGGCGTACTCGGCGTGGCGGCGTTGCGAGGCCCGACTCCGCTCGAGGCCGGCGTCATCCTGTTCCCGCTGTTTTCCGGGCTCTTCGGCGTCCCGAGCCTGATCGTCGGCATGAGGGCCCGGCCGGGCACGATTCCGTTCCAGCGCCTCGAGCCGCTCCGTCCGATCAACCGCGAGGACGTGCGGTCCGCGATCCGAGGGACCCTCGCCGGCGCGAGCGTGTCCTGGCTCCCCGGCCTCAGCGGCGGCGCGGCGGCGACGATCGCCTCGCTTCGCGTCCGCAAGTCGACGGGTCCATCCCAGTTCATGGTCGTGCTCGGGGCCGTGTCCAGCTCGACCGCACTCCTCAGCGTCGCGGTCCTGTACATGATCCATCGCTCCCGGAGCGGCGCCGCGGTCGCGGTGGATCGTCTCCTCCCCGAATACGGCGCATGGCCGGAGCCGTTCCGGATCCCGGCGTCTCTCCTCGTCCTCATCGGAGGGACCGTCCTCGCGACCGCCGTGGCCGCGCCCCTCGCCGTCCGTACGGCGCGATGGGTCGCCGTGCGTTCGTCGACGGCGAATCCACGCCGGCTTTGCGGGGCCTCCCTCGCCGCGATTGTCATCCTGCTCGCGATTGTCTCCGGTCCCGTCGGCCTCGCCGTCGCCGCAATCGCCGCCATCGTCGGGCTCGTGCCCATCGCCCTCCGGGTCCGGCGGGTGCACTTGATGGCTTCGTTACTCGTCCCGGTCCTCGTCGGTTATCTCAAGGCCACTTGAGAAAAAGCTAAAGAAGGCGGGAACGGCTCGGACCGATCGCCAGGCAGAAATCCGCGGGACGGGGCGCTCGTTCTGGAGGGATGCTTGCCGGCACCCGTCCTCGGAAGGCTCGCGGACGGGTCTGCTTTCTCAGCCGTCGTGGTTCTCGCGGGTGCCGTACGGCGTCGAGTACTTGTGCGTCTCCCGGATTCGTTCGACGCCATCGATCTCGTCGATGTACTGCGCGACGACGGCGGGGACGAGCGATTGCCAGTCGCCGCCTTTGAGCATCGCCTCGCGCACCTTCGTGCCGGAAAGCCGCTCCCGGTCCACGAGCGGGGGCGAGAGGACCTTGAGCCCGTGCTCCCGGAACAGCCGCACGACGAGATCCGAATTCGAAAAGACGACATCGAAGCGGGGCACAAGGGAGAGGACGTGGCTCACCCAGACGCTGTGCACGTGCGTGTCCGGGATCGGCACGATGTGGTAGACGTGGATGCCCTCCGCATCGAGGGCGCGCTTGATCATCTCGTACCGTTCTCCGGCGGTGAACGGATTCTCGCCGGTGTGGCTGTACTGGGCCGAACCGATCCCGAGGATCAGCTCGTCATGGGACTCCAGGATCCGCTTGACCGTCGCGAGATGGCCCCGGTGGAACGGCTGGAACCGCCCGATGAAGAAGGCCCGGCCGCTCACCCTTCATCCTCTCCGAGGAAGTGGTCGATGTACGGACACTCGAGCGTGAGGAACTTGCGGCAGTGCACGCACCGGCCGTCCTCTTGCCCCGCAGCGAGGGACGGGTTGGGCTCGTAGCACGGCATCGGCTCGGAGAACTCGAATGGCTCGGGCGCTTCGTCCATTGGGTCCCTCCGGGCGACTCAGTGGGGGACCGCCGCAGGACCCGGTTTGTCCGGGGTCATCTTGGGGACGAGGGCCGCGAGCTTGCTGATCAGCCCAGACTTCTTCGGGCCGACGAGGGCTTCTTCGAGCACCTCGCTCAGCGTGTCGACGGGGACGATTTCGATTTTTCCCTGGTACTTGTCCTCCAGCAGGACGTCTTTGAGGTTCGCCCGCGGGATGACGACCTTCTTGATTCCGAGTTCCGCGGCCGCCTCGATTTTCGCGGTGACGCCGCCGACGGGCAAGACCTGCCCGCGGACGCTGAGGGAGCCCGTCATCGCGACGGTCTGGTTGACGGGGACTTCTTCGAGGGCGCTGATGACCGCGGTGGCGACGGAGATCGAGGCGCTGTCTCCTTCCGTGCCCTCCCGGGAGCCAACGAACTGCACATGGATATCGTGATTCGAGATGTCCTCCCCCGTGTACTTCTTGATGAGGGCGGAGACGTTCTCGACGGCCTCCTTCGCGATCTCCCCGAGGCGGCCGGTCGCGATGATCCGCCCGCCCTGCTTCGCTTGTGCCGGCGTGACTTCCGCGGCGATCGGCAGGACGATCCCGCTGAACTCCGCGATTGAGTTGTCGCCGACGAGCACCGCGAGGCCGTTGACCATGCCGACGATCGCGCCTTCCGTGATGAAGGTCTGGTACTCCTTGCCCCGCTCGATCATTCGGTCCGCGACCTGCTGCTCGAGGGAGCGGGCGATCCGCTTCGCATTGAGGACATGCTGCGCGGTCACGAGGGGCGTGGCCTCTTCCTGGGCGATGTCGCCCGCGACGCGGATCAGGCCACCGAGTTCCCGCAACCGGAGGGTGAGCTGCCCGCGACGGCCCGCACGTCGCTGCGCCTCCCGCAGGATCTCGAGGACGGCCGTCCGGTCGAAATGCGGAATCTTGCGGTCCTTCGAGACCTCTTGGGCGACGAATCGGACGAGTTTGAGCCGGTTGTCTTCCGTGTCCGGCATTGTGCTCTTCATGTAGATCTCGTACCCGTATCCGCGGATCCGCGAGCGCAGCGCCGGATGCATGCCCTGCACGGCGTCGAGGTTCCCGGCGGCGATGAGGATGAAGTCGCACGGCACGGCTTCCGTCTTCACCATCGCGCCGGAGGACCGTTCGCTCTGACCGACGATGGAGAATTTCTTCTCCTGCATGGCCGTCAGCAGGGATTGCTGGCTTTCCATGCGGAGCACGTTAATCTCGTCGACGAACAGGACGCCCTTGTGGGCCTTGTGGATCGCGCCCGATTCGACCCGCTCGTGGGCGGGCGTCTCGAGGCCCCCGCTTTGGAACGGGTCATGCTTCACGTCGCCGAGGAGCGCGCCGGCGTGGCTTCCCGTGGCGTCGATGAACGGCGGGGACTCGTCCGGGGTGTGGCTGACGAGCAGCTTCGGCACCATCAGGTTCTCTTGGCGGTGGCCGGTGTAGCGGCTCGCGATGTAGATGATCGCCGCGACAAGGATGCCGAACAGGATGATCTGAGGCGCCTGGTCCGTGAAACCGGGCGTCGGGTCTGTCCATCGGTATGACATGATCACGCTCAGGCCGATGATGAAGAACACGATCGTCATGACCATCGAGGCTTTCTGCTCCCGTCGCTGCATCGCCTCCGCCTTCTGGGCGTTGACGATCTCGCGGCCCTTGCTGGCGGGCACGACGCGGATCTTCGGCTCGTTCGGGTCTTCGGGGTTGTGATAGACGATGATGTCCTGGAGTTCGTCCCGCGGGAGCAGTTCGGTCATCGACCGGGCGAGCATCGACTTGCCCGTGCCGGGGTCGCCGATGAGCATGACGTGCCGCTTCTGCTCTGCGGCCTTCCGGATGACCTCGACGGCCCGCTCCTGCCCGATGACCTGGTCCACGAGACGTTCCGGGATCTTGACCTCGGCCGTGCTGCGGAAATCCACCTTGCTAATCCAGGAATCCACCGGGAGCAGCTCTTCCGGTTCTCCCGCGGTCTCCACCATGTATTGACCGGCCCCGCGCGTTGGTCATCTTTGAATACACGAGCCTTCTACTTAAACACTTTGACCTTGAAGACAGGAATGAAACCGCAGAAGTGTTCCGCCGACTCCAGACAAATCGCGAACCGGACCGGGCTCACGCGCTCGGGCCCGCAATCATCTGCGCGAGTTTTGCGAACGCCCGCTCGACGTTCTCGCCCGTCTTCGCCGACGTGAACATCCAAGGAGCGCCGTGGGCTTCGGCGGCCCGTTTGACATCGGACTCCTTGACCGCCATCTTGTCCCGGAGATCCGCTTTGTTCCCGAGATACTCGATCGGAATTTTTCCCGTCACCTTGACGACGGCCGCGACCCAGTCGTCGAGGTCGTCCAGCGTTTCTCTGCGCGTGACGTCGCACACCGCGAGGACGCCTTGGGCGCCGTGGAAGTACGCTTCCTTGAGCAATTCGCGGAAGCCCTTCTCCCCCATGATGTCCCAAATCGTCATGTCGACGTCCGTGCCCCCGTTCGGGCCCTCGACCTGGATTTCTTTCTTCGAGACCTTCGCGCCCAATGTCGAGATGTATCGGTCGTCGAACTGGTCTTGAATGAATCGGCGGATGAGGCACGTCTTGCCGACCGCGCCTTCCCCGACGAGACAGATCTTGACCTTCATCCTCTGGCGGTCCATGGAACTCCCCAGACGGGTTGCGACGCGCGCACGAGGCTCAGATTATAAAGGAATTGCCCAACAGTTATCTGATGAGATAACACGCGCGGCCCAACATGCCGTGCGCCGCAGACTCACGCGTCGCCAGTGTGCGCGATCGCGTCCGCCAAGACCTTGAACGCCTCGTTGACGCCCTTGCCGGTCTTCGCCGATGTGACGAAGTGCTTCGCGTTGTGGATCGTGCCCATCCGCGCGAGTTCCTCCTCGCTCACGACGAGTCGCTCCTTCAGATCGAACTTGTTTCCGAGGAAGACGATCGGCACCTCGCCGACCTGCTTGCGGATCATCTGCACCCAGTTGTTCAGATCGTAGAACGTATCCTTGCGGGTCATGTCGCACACCGCGATCACGCCGTGGGATCCTTCGAAGTAGGCGTCGCGGAGGAGCGCTCGGAATCCCTTCTCTCCCATGATGTCCCACACCAGCATGTCGAGGCTGGCACTCGCGCCTTTCCACATCACGTCGAACGTCTTCTTGGTGACCTTCGTGCCGACGGTCGCGATGTACCGGTCATCGAACGCATCCTGCACGTAGCGCTTGATGAGAGACGTCTTGCCGACGGCGACGTCGCCGACCAGACACACCTTCACCTTCACGTGCTTCTGGCCGAGCAACACCGGCATCGCCATCAGCGCGGCCCAACCCAGCGCTGAGTTATGTACCGTGAGGACGCGAGTATCGCCCCTGATAATTTTTATTCTTCAGGGACAACTTTGCGTGCGTAGCGCTCTTTCGCGACGCGTTCGGCGAGAGACTGAAACGCGGTCTCAACGTTGACGCCCGTCTTCGCGGACGTGAAATGGAATGGGCTATCGTACGCGCGGGCCGCCTGGACCATCTCGTCTTCCGAGATTTGCGCCTGGTCCTTCAGGTCGACCTTGTTTCCCAAGAATTCGATCGGGATCTTTCCCGTGACGCTGTAGACGCCCTCGATCCAGTCGTCGAGGTCGTCGAGCGTCTTCCGGCGCGTGACGTCGCATACCGCGAGGATCCCGCGAGCGCCGTAGAAGTATGCTTCCTTGAGCAGTTCCCGGAAGCCTTTCTGGCCCATGATGTCCCATATCGTCATGTCAATCTTCAGTTCGCCCGAGCTGTCGGGAACCGCGGACGTGAGTTCCTTCTTCGAGACCTTCGTGCCGAGCGTCTGGATGTACTTGTCATCGAAGTTGTCCAAGACGAACCGGCGGATGAGCGACGTCTTCCCAACGGCCGCCTCGCCCACGAGGCACACCTTCACTTTCATCCGCTTTACTTCCATGAAAGACCGCCGCGCAACGATGCATAGCCGGGGAGACCCGCTTAAAAGTTATGGGAATGTTATCACCCCCGATACGGCCGCGCATGCGGCTGCCACCGGCCGAATGACAGGCGCCGCGGTTTGAGAATGGGAAAGGATATTGTATCCGCGGAGCGCTGGGGTGCCGAAGGCGCGGCCATGTGCGACGAATACTACGACGCCCGCATGCGGGCGTTCTGGCGGGCGCTCGAAGAGGAGAAGGCGGAGGAAGAGCTCGAGGCGACCAAGGACGATCCGATCGTCAAGCCGATCGCCATCGAGACGTTGGAACCGCAGAAGGCGAAGCCCAAGGCGTTCCTCCACTGAATCCCGCCGGCGACCGAGCGGCCAACGGTTTCCTCCAGAGAACTTTCGTCGTTCTCCAAAGAATTAAATAGACCCCCTCCATAGGGAGCGCTCAGCGCGCCGACCACACGCTCCCGGGCAATCCCTCGCGGATCCCGGCAATGCGGCCCCGATTGTTCTGGGTCCGCAGGCAGCGTCACGGTGGCGCGACCACGGCTCGCGTCTCGCAGCACGCGACGAGAGGTTCCCCTCCCCGGAGGGTGGCGCAGTGCCCAAGGAGCATCGACCCCGACACGGATCGATGGGCTTTTCGCCCCGCAAGCGCAGCGAGAGCCCGATTCCACACTTCTCGAGCTGGCCCGAGGTCGATGGCGGGGCCCCGAAGGTCCAAGGCTTCGCGGGATACAAGGCCGGCATGACCCACGCGATTGTGATCGACTATCGACCGACCTCGACCACGTCCGGACAAGAGGTGCAGGTCCCCGTCACGGTCGTCGAGGTGCCGCCGATGCGAGTCGCGGGTGTTCGCTTCTACCGTCGGGCCGCGGAGGGCCTGAAGACGGTCGCCGAAGTCTGGAGCCCGCGGCTCGACAAGGAGCTGCGGCGCGTTTTCCCGATCCCGAAGGAGTACGACGCGGACGAGGCATGGAAGAAGGCGAGTCCGGCCGATGTCGACGACGTCCGACTCATCACGTTCACGCAGCCCTCGCTCGTCTCCGGCGTCCCGAAGAAGAAGCCGGATCTCATGGAGAATCGCGTCGCCGGCGGCTCCGTCGAGGACCGCGTCAAGTACGCGAAGGGCCTCCTGGGGAAAGAAATCCCCGTGACCGAGTTTTGCCGCGAGGGCTCGATGGTCGACGTCGCGGCAATCACGAAAGGCAAGGGTTGGCAAGGCCATCACACGCGTTGGGGCACGCGCCTCCTCAGCCATAAGAACTCGAAGCACCGGCGGAACATCGGGACGCTCGGGAACTTCAACCCCGGGTACGTTCGGCCGACCGTGCCGCAAGGCGGCCAGTTCGGGTATCACCAGCGCACGGAGTACAACAAGCGGATCCTGAAGATCGGCGAGAAAGGGGACGACATCACGCCGAACGGGGGCTTCCTCCACTACGGTCTGATCCGGAATCCGTACGTGCTGCTCCACGGCTCAATCCCGGGCCCGACGAAGCGGTTAATCCGTTTCCGGGACGCGGCCCGCGGCGGATACGTGAAGCTCGAGAAGTCGCCGGAACTCACGTACGTCTCGCGGGAAGCGAAGCAGGGGGTGTGATCGGTTTGGCGGATCCCGAGGACGCGAAGAAGACGGCCAAGGAATCCGCCGAGGAGGAGCCGGCGCCGAAGCGGCGCGCTCGTCCGACGAAACCGGCGAAGGCCGCCAAGGCGGAGAAAGAGGCGAAGCCGAAGGCGAAAAAGGCGGAGACGCCCGCGCTGTCGGAGGGCCACGTCCATGTGTACTCCCTCGACGGCGATGCGGTGAAGAGCGTCGAGCTGCCCGCGGTCTTCCGATCGGAAGTCCGCACGGATCTGATCCGGCGTGCCGTGACGTCGTCCCAAGCGAACCGCCGCCAACCGTACGCGCCGTCCGCGTCGGCGGGCATGCGGCACTCCGTACGGTGGTCCGGGAAAGGCCACGGCGTCTCGCGCGTCCCGCGGATTCGGGGGACGATGATCGGGGCGCAAGCTCCTGGGACGGTCGGTGGGCGACGGGCGCACCCGCCGCGGATCCAGGCGATCTGGACGAAGAAGATCAACGACCATGAGAGGCGGCTCGCCCGCAACGCGGCCCTCGCCGCCCTGAAGGATTCGTATCTCGTGTCGTCGAGGGGCCACCGGTTCAAGGAGGAATTGACCCTCCCCGTGATCGTCGAAGATGGCATCGAAGCCGTCGACACGGACGGCGGCGCGACCCGTGAAGGGCTCCGCATCTTGAGTCGCCTCGGCGTCGTCGACGATGTCGACCGGGCGAAGGAAGGCCGCCACATCCGCGCCGGTCGCGGGAAGATGCGCGGGCGCCGGTACCGCCAACCGCGGAGCCTGCTCATCGTCGTGAAGGAGGCGAAGAAGGTGCGTCGCCTCTTCGGCAACCTCCCCGGCGTCGAGGTCGTGAGCCCGGCCGCGCTGAATGCGGAGCTGCTCGCGCCCGGCGGCGATCCCGGGCGGCTCACGGTCTTCAGCGAGGGCGCGCTCGAGGTCCTGCGGAGCTGGAGCCCATGAAGCCTCACGAGATCCTCTTGCATCCGTACGTCACGGAAAAGTCACTCAACATGCTGCAAGGCACCGCCGCGCAGAATCTGAAAGACGGGAACCGCCTCGAATTCCTCGTGCGGAGGGAGGCGACGCGGGCCGAGGTCAAGAAGGCGTTCGAGGACCTCTTCCAAGTGAAAGTCGCGAAAGTCAACACGTACGTCCGGAAGGACGGCAAGCATGCGATCATCAAGCTCAAGCCCGAGTTCTCGGCGGAAGAGATCGGCATGCGGATCGGGGTGTTCTAGTGGGCAAGAACCTCCGCTCCCAGCGCCGGGGCCGCGGGACCTCGCCGACGTACCGATCGCCGAGCCACCGCCACCCGGGACCGGTCGCGCATCCCCGGCTCCAGGGCGACGGCGTCGTCACGGATATCTTCCAGGCGCCGGGGCACACGGCGCCCCTCGCCCGCGTCCGCTTCGGCGGACAGGAGGTCCTCATGATCGCGTGCGACGGGCTGTCCGTGGGGCAGCGGGTCACCCACGGCGCCCCGAACATCGACCGCGGGAGTACGCTGCCCCTGAAGGACATCCCGGAGGGAACTCTCGTGTACAACATCGAGGCGATGCCCGGCGACGGCGGTCGGTTCGTCCGCGCCGCCGGTACCCAGGCGGTCGTGGTGAGCCACGGTGAGCGGACCGTGGTGCAGCTCCCGTCGGGACAGTTTCACTCGTTCCACCGGGAGTGCCGCGCGACGATCGGCGCGGTCGCGGGCGCGGGCCGCGGCGACAAGCCCTTCACGAAGGCGGGGAAGAAGTGGTTCTCGTACCGTTCCTTCAGCAAGGCGATGTTCAACGTCCGCGGGGTCGCGATGAACC